>Ga0126305_10000903_pt1 | contig 12911 bp, 12 predicted proteins | sample Plot26_FD_92536 | JGI IMG/M metagenome (GOLD analysis project Ga0126305, IMG submission 92536) | Serpentine soil microbial communities from UC McLaughlin Reserve, CA, USA - Plot26 | ecosystem: Environmental > Terrestrial > Soil > Grasslands | place: USA: UC McLaughlin Reserve, Lake County... | reverse complement strand
GAGGCGGAGGAGTCGGAGCGTCGCCAAAAGGAGTTCCTGGAGCGCACGGAGCTGTTCATGCAGGCGCTCGACGTCGACGAGGTCGTCGGTCAGCTGCTCGCGTCGGAGGGCTTCCGGACCGTCGAAGAGCTGGCCTACGTGGACGCCTCCGAGGTCGCCTCGATCGAGGGCTTCGACGAGGACACCGCAACCGAGATCCAGAACCGCGCCCGCGACTACCTCGGCCGCATCGAGGCCGAGCAGGAGGCGCGCCGCACCGAGCTCGGGGTCCAGGACGACCTGAAGGAGGTCGACGGCGTCACGACGCCGATGCTCGTCGCCTTGGGCGAGAACGATATCAAGTCGCTCGAGGATCTCGCCGGCTGCGCCACGGACGACCTCGTCGGCTGGATCGAGAAGCAGGGTGCCGAGACGGTGCGCCACAAGGGCGCGCTCGATGCGTTCGGGCTCTCGCGCACGGACGCCGATGCCATGATTATGGCCGCCCGTGTCAAGGCCGGCTGGATCGAGGCGCCCGTCGACGCGGACGAGGCCCCGGCCGAAGCCGAGACGGAAGCTCACCCGACCTGACCGCGGCGGTCATTCGCCGGCGCCCCGCAAGCGGCGCGACCTAAGGATTCTGTCCCCGCGGATAGAACCTCTTTGACGGGAAGGTTGGGCCGAGCCCGACAACGACGCTGTACAGGAAGGTTTGGGAGTGCCGCGCCAGGAACCGGAGCGAACCTGCATCGTCACGCGGGAGGTGCATCCTCCCGCCGAGATGATCCGCTTCGTGCTCGGCCCGGACGATCAGGTCGTCCCCGACCTAAAGCACAAGCTTCCCGGCCGCGGGGCCTGGGTGACCGCGCGTGCGGAGATGGTCGAGACCGCCGTGAAGCGCCGCCTGTTCAGCCGGGCGTTCAAGACGGAGGCCAGGGCTGCCGCGGCGCTGGCGAAAGACATCGACGCGTGGTTGCTCGCAGACCTGCGGCAGTCCCTTGCGCTCGCCAACAAGGCGGGAGCCGTAGTGACCGGATTCACCAAGGTCGAGGCGGCGATTGCGGCCGAGAAGCCCGTTGCGGCTCTCGTGCACGCCGCCGAGGCGGCCGAAGATGGGCGGCGAAAGCTCGCGGGGGCATTGCGGAAACGCTTCGGCGAGGCGATATCGGGTGTTCCCGTGATCGATGTCCTGCCGGGCGCCGAATTGGATTTGGCATTGGGTAGGCCACATGTGATACATGCTGGCCTCGTCGCGGGCGCCGGAAGCGACGGCTTTCTCATGCGCTGGCACCGGCTTCGTGCCTATCGGGGCGCAACCGGAGCCGATCAGGCTGGTTACCCTCCGGGAGCCGGCGAACCCGACGATTTCGAAGACGCAGGATCTGAGACGCTGAATGAGTGATACGAAGAACCCGGGCGAGAAGACGCTGCACGTGGCGCCCAAGACGCTGTCGCTGAAGCGCTCCGTCGAGCAGAACACCGTCCGTCAGAGCTTCTCCCATGGCCGCTCCAAGGCGGTGGTGGTCGAGACGGTGAAGCGTCGTCCGGTCACGGCAGGGGCTCCTGCTCCCAAGGAGGCGCCCGCCGCCCCGGTCCGGACTGCGCCGCCGAAGGCCGCCGCCACACCGGCTCCGGCTGCTCCTGCGGCTCCCGCCCCCGCGGCTCCGGCGGCCCAACACCGCAGCTCCGGCGTCGTCCTGCGCACCCTCTCCGAGCAGGAGCGCGACGCGCGTCTCTCGGCCCTCACGGACGCGAAGCGCCGCGAGGAGGAGGACCGGCACAGGCAGGAAGAGGAAGCCAAGCGCCGCGCCGACCGCGAGGCGCGCGACGCGCGCGAGCGCGCTGCCGCAGAGGCGCGCAAGCGCGAAGAAGACGAGCGCCGGCAGAAGGAAGACGAGCGCAAGCGTCGCGCGGAAGATGAGGCCCGTCGCCGCCTAGGCGAGGAGGCGGTGCCCCAGCGCACGCCGGCGAGCATGCGCGACGTGCGCCGGCCGATGAGTCTCGACCATATGGCGCGGCCCGCTCCTGCGCCGGCGGCAACGCCCGCCGCGTCCGCCACGCCCTCGACGGCGAAGCCGGCGGGGCCTGGCCTTCGCACCGTCCCGGGACGGCCGCTCGAGAACGAGGACGAGAGCGAGCAGAAGCGCGTCATCCGCCGTCCCGGCATGCCGATGAAGATCATCACGCCGCCGAAGACGCCCAAGGCGCCCGGCGGCGACCGCAACCGCGGCCGGCTCACCATCGCTACGGCTACGGGCGGCGAGGACGAGCGCACGCGCTCGGTGGCCTCGTTCCGCCGCCGCATGCAGCGTCTCACCGGCCATCGGAACGCGGAACCGAAGGAGAAGCTCGCCCGCGAGGTGACGATCCCGGAGACGATCACCATCCAGGAGCTCGCGAACCGCATGTCGGAGCGCGGCGTCGACGTGATCCGCCTGCTGATGCGTCAGGGCGAGATGTACAAGATCACCGACGTGATCGACGCCGACACAGCCCAGCTCGTGGCCGAGGAGATGGGCCACGCGGTCAAGCGCGTCGCCGAGTCGGACGTCGAGGAAGGCCTGTTCGACACCCCAGACACCGAGGGCGATCTTGTCTCGCGTCCGCCCGTGGTGACCATCATGGGCCACGTCGACCACGGCAAGACCTCGCTGCTTGACGCCATCCGCAAGACCAACGTGGTCTCGGGCGAGGCGGGCGGCATCACGCAGCACATCGGCGCCTACCAGGTGACCTCGCCGCTCGGCGGCAAGATTACCTTCATCGACACGCCGGGCCACGCGGCCTTCACGGCGATGCGCGCCCGTGGCGCCAAGGTGACGGACATCGTCGTCCTCGTCGTGGCGGCGGACGACGGCGTCATGCCGCAGACCATCGAGGCGATCGCCCACGCGAAGGCAGCAAACGTCCCGCTGATCGTGGCGATCAACAAGATCGACAAGCCCGACGCCAACCCGCAGCGGGTCCGTACCGAACTCCTGCAGCACGAGATCGTGGTCGAGTCCCTCGGCGGCGAGACCCTTGAGTTCGAGGTTTCGGCGCTCAAGGGCACCGGCCTCGATACCTTGCTGGAAGGCCTGCAGCTGCAGGCCGAGATCCTCGACCTCCGAGTCGACGCGGGCCGGTCGGCCGAGGGCACTGTCATCGAGGCGAAGCTCGACCGTGGCCGCGGGCCGGTGGCGACCGTCCTTGTCCAGCGCGGCACCCTGCGCACTGGCGACATCGTCGTCGCGGGGGCGGAGTGGGGGCGCGTCCGAGCGCTGGTTAACGACCAGGGCGACAACGTGAAGGAGGCAGGCCCCTCCGTCCCCGTCGAGGTGCTCGGCTTCAACGGCACCCCGGAGGCGGGCGACCGCGTCGCCGTGGTCGAGAACGAGGCCCGCGCACGCGAAGTCACCGAGTACCGCTCGCGGCAGAAGCGTGATCGTCAGGCAGCCCGCGCGGGCGCCGGCGGCCGTTCGCTGGCCGAGATGATGCGGGACCTCAAGGAGGGTGCCGGCCGGAAGGAGTTCGCGCTTGTCGTCAAGGGCGACGTGCAGGGGTCGGTCGAAGCCATCGTTGGCTCCCTCGAGAAGCTTGGGACCGAGGAGGTCACGGCGCGGGTGCTTCATTCGGGCGTCGGCGGCATCACCGAATCCGACGTCGCCCTGGCGGAGGCCTCCGGCGCGATCGTGGTCGGCTTCAACGTGCGCGCGCACAAAGAAGCGCGTCAGGCGGCCGAGCGACTTGGCGTCGAGATACGCTATTACAACATCATCTACGACCTCGTGGATGACGTGAAGCAGGCCATGTCGGGCCTTCTCGCCCCCACTCTTCGCGAGGAGCGCCTCGGGGAGGCGCAGGTACTCGAGGTCTTCAACGTGTCGAAGGTCGGGAAGGTCGCCGGCTGCCGCGTCCTCGACGGCGTCGTCCAGCGCGGGGCGCACGTGCGTCTCATCCGCGACAACGTCGTCATCCACGAGGGTCGCCTGTCGCAGCTCAAGCGCTTCAAGGACGATGCCCGCGAGGTCACGGCCGGCCAGGAGTGCGGCATGGCCTTCGAGAACTACCAGGACATGCGCACCGGCGACGTGATCGAGTGCTATAACGTCACGGAAGTTCAGCGGACTCTGTAACGTGTCGTCCCGGGGCGGCGGGAAGGCCGAGCCCGGGACCATGACCACAGGTCAGCCTCCGTTCGGCAAAGACCTTTCGTCTATGAATCCCCGCTTTTGCGGGACGACAGCTCACCGAAAGAGCGCCGGTTCGATCCCGGAAAGGACCGATGCCAAAGCGTTTTGACAACCCAGCCGGCCCGTCGCAGCGTCAGCAGCGCGTGGCCGAGCTCGTGCGGCATGCGCTCGCGGAGGTGCTGAGCCGCGGCGACATCCAGGATCCCGTTCTGACGAAGCACGTGGTCACGATTCCCGAGGTGCGCATGTCGCCCGACCTCAAGGTCGCGACGGCATTCGTGATGCCACTCGGCGGGCGCGACGAGGCGGCCGTCCTCGACGCGCTAGACCGCAACCGCAAGCCGCTCCGACAGGAGGTCGCGCATCGCGTGAACCTCAAGTTCGCGCCGGACCTGCGCTTCCGCCGTGACGACAGCTTCGATGAGGCGGCCAAGATCGATGCGCTCCTGCGCTCCGAGAAAGTTCGTAAGGACACCGAGAAGCTGCCTGAGAACGACGAGGAGTGATCCTCGCCCGGATGCGGCAGAGGTCGCTTTTCCCGTGGCATAAAGCGTAAGGGCCAGCTCGGAGTCGCACCTCAGCCGGGAGAGCGCCGGCAACTCCCACATCAACAGAGAGCACATGACCGAGCCCACTGAACATCGCCCGCCCCGGGAGCCGCGCCCGCCGCGCGAGCAGCGCCCCAAGAAGCGCGACGTGCATGGCTGGCTGGTGCTCGACAAGGGCGTCGGCATGACCTCGACGCACGCCGTCGCGGTCGCGAAGCGCACTCTGAACGCCAAGAAGGCCGGCCACGCCGGTACGCTCGACCCCCTCGCGTCCGGGATCCTGCCGATCGCCCTCGGCGAGGCCACCAAGACCGTGCCGTTCGTCATGGACGGGCAGAAATCATACGTGTTCACCGTGACGTGGGGCATCGAGACCGAAACCGATGACGCCGAGGGCCGCCCCGTGCAGGCCACGAACCGAGCGCCGAGCGCCGACGAGGTCTCGGCCCTGCTGCCCCGGTTCACGGGCTCCATCGAGCAGGTGCCGCCGCGCTACTCCGCGATCAAGATCCAGGGGGAGCGCGCCTATGACCTCGCCCGGGACGGCGAGACGGTCGAGCTGCAGCCCCGCACGGTCGAGATCGAGCGCCTTGTGCTCGTGAGCCACGACGGCGACCGCACCGTGCTCGCGGCCGATTGCGGCAAGGGCACCTACGTCCGGGCGCTCGCACGCGACATGGGGCGGGCGCTCGGTTGCCTCGGCCACGTCTCGGCACTGCGCCGCACCCGCGTCGGGCCGTTCACGGAAGATGCCGCTGTCACCGTGGAGCAGCTCGAGCAGCAGGCAGGCCCTGGCGGCGACCTCGCGCATGTGCTGCGCCCCGTCGACGCAGCGCTGTCGGAGGTCCCGTCGGTCGCGGTGTCGCGCGACCTGGCTGGCCGGCTCATGCGTGGGCAGTCCGTCATCTTGCGCGGCCGAGACGCGCCGCTCGGCGGCAAGCTCTATGCCACGCTCAACGGCGTGCTCGTTGCCGTCGGCGACGTCGAGCGCGGGGAGCTCGTCCCGCACCGCGTCTTTAATCTCGGAGCTTGAGCTCCGCCCCCCTCAAGCAGAGTGTGGCGAGCGAAGGGAGCGGGAGAGGGCGAACGCTGCACCTCGTCTCGCGTCGTCAGGTGATCCAGGGCGGTACCCGGTCGAGGCCGATCAGCTCGTCGTATGTGGGGCGAGGGCGGACCACCGAGGCGGCGTCGCCCCGGACCAGCACCTCGGGGGCGGGGAGCCGGGTGTTGTAGGTCGAGCCCTGGACGGCCCCGTAGGCGCCCGCCGTCATGACGGCGAGGAGGTCGCCGGAGGTGACCTCGGGAAGATCGCGGTCAAGAGCCAAGTAGTCGCCGCTCTCGCACACCGGCCCGACCACGTCGACGACGACGCGCGGGGCGTCGGGGCGGGGCTCCGTCACGGGGCGGATCGCATGGTACGCGTCGTAGAGGGTCGGCCGGATGAGGTCGTTCATGCCGGCATCGACGATGACGAAGGTCTTGCCTTCGCCGTGCTTCACGTACAGCACACGGGTGACGAGGATGCCGGCATTGCCGGCGATGAGGCGCCCGATCTCGAAGATCAGCTTGAGGCCGAGCCCTTCCGTGTTGCGCTTCACCACCTCGGCGTAGGCGGCGGGCAGCGGCGGCGCCTCGTCGTGGTGGTACGGCACCCCGAGCCCGCCGCCCACGTCGATGTGGGTGAGCGCGTGCCCGTCGGCCATGAGGTCGCGCGCGAGCTCGACCAGGAGCCGGGTCGCATTGTCGAACGGCTCGAGCTCGGTGATTTGGCTGCCGATATGCGTATCGACGCCCGTCACCTTGAGCCCGCCGAGCCGGGCGGCCTGCGCGTACACGGCGCGCGCGCGCGAGATCGGGATGCCGAACTTGTTCTCCGACTTGCCCGTGGAGATCTTACGGTGCGTCCTGGGGTCGACATCGGGGTTCACGCGGATCGAGACCGGCGCGACCACGCCCTTCGCGAGCGCCACTTCGGAGAGCATCGCGAGCTCGGGCTCGCTCTCGACGTTGAAGCAGAGGATCCCGGCGTCGAGGGCGGCCGCCATCTCGTCGCGGGTTTTGGCGATCCCTGAGAAAACAATGCGCTCGCCCGGGACGCCGGCTGACAGTGCCCGGCGCAGTTCGCCGCCCGAAACGATGTCCATGCCGGCCCCGAGCCGCGCAAGTGTGCGCAGCACGGCTTGGTTGGAGTTCGCTTTGACGGCGTAGCACACGAGCGCATCGCGCTCGGCGAACGCCTCGGCGAAGACGGTGTAGTGGCGTTCGAGGGTGGCCGTGGAATAGCAGTAGAACGGGGTACCCACGCGCTCGGCGAGGGCCGACAGGTCGACGTCTTCGGCGTGGAGCAGGCCGCCGCGGTATTCGAAATGGTGCATCGGCGCCGCTCAGAGCAGCGGGTCGAGGATGAATGGCTCCTTCGGAATGGTATAGCCGCGACGCGGCGTCTTCGTTCGCGGAGCGGGCGTCGGAGCGATGGCCGGCCCCCTCACCTCTTCCTCTTCCTCGTCGTCGTCCGCTTGAGCGGCACCCGGCGTCGGCGCCGCGATGGCCGCCGATGCGCCGCCCCGTTGTCCCTTGATCCGATCGCGCTCCGCCTGGCGCTGCTGCTCGGCGGCGACCGCGATCGGATCGGGTGGCGCCTCGAGCCGCCCGCGCCGGCCGCAGGCCGACAGCGTGAGCACCAGAAGCGACGCGAGTACGAAGGCGCGACCGGCGGAGGACAAAGGCAGGGTCATCACAGGCTCCGAAACGTCGCGGCACCTTAGAGGCAAGGGTTCCCGGATGCGAGACCCTGCGCGTCTCGCATCGCCGATCGCCGTTGCCCGCGCCGGCACCGCAACACGTTAAGCAGTTCCATTAAGCGCCGGTTAACCTCCCGGCATGCAGGCTGCCTTCACAACAAGCACAGCAGCGGCCGTCGGGATTGCCTGCCTGCGCCACCGCCAGCAACTCGGTATCAACCTCGGCGCGTGCCTCCTCGCTCGGTCCGATCACCCGCAGCGAGAGTCGACAAGAAGCGGGACAGACCCCGCCCGCGCCGAGGGTTCCTCCTCCTTTCCGCTGCGACATCGTGAACCGGAGGCCGCGCCTCGCCCTTGAGCGGGCCGCAGATCGTCGCCATAGCTCGGGCATGCCGTCCCTCCTTCGCTCCGTTCCGCTCCTCGCCCTCGCCGCCACGGCGGCCGTCTCTCTTGGGGCCGCCTCGATCTACGGGACCGGGCCGCTCTCGGGCTCGGGCGAATGCCGGGCCGCGCGGGCCGCGAGCGCGCGGATCGCGCCCCTGGCGAAAGGCGAGGTCGCCGCGTTTTCGGTGCTGTCGATCCCGAAACCCGCACCGGCGATCGCCTTCAATGCCCCGGACGGGCGCACGATCGACCTCGCGGCCCTGAATGGAAAGGTTCGCCTCGTGAACCTCTGGGCGACGTGGTGCGTGCCCTGCCGGCAGGAGATGCCGGCCCTCGACCAGCTCCAGGCCGAGTTCGGCGGCCCCGAGTTCGAGGTCGTCGCGGTCAACGTCGACACGCGGAACCTCGAGCGTCCGAGGACTTGGCTGCAAGAAAACGGCGTTAACCGGCTCGCCTACTACGCCGACCCGAGCGGGAAGGTCATGCAGGTTCTCCAGCGCTCGGGCGACCTCGTAGGGCTCCCGACGTCGATCCTCGTTGACCGGGACGGATGCCAGATCGCGGTGCTCAAGGGCCCGGCCGAATGGGCAAGCCGCGACGCCAAAGCCTTGATCGCGGCGGCGCTAGCGCGTCCTGCCGGGGCGTAACCCCGTTCAAGTGCTCGCGTTCATGGCAGCCTGCTCGGCCTTCCAGCGCGCCATGAAGGCCCGGAAGGCCTCGTCCATATCCGCCTGGACCTTCTGGACAAGCGGCTGGTCGGAAACGAAGGCTACATAGCGAGCGAGCTTCGGGCGCCTGGTCAGCGCGTCGTCGCCGCGCCGCGTTAGCTTGTTTCCATAGTAGAGCCAGGTCGCAAGGGCGCAGTCCGCGAGCGACATGGCGCGCCCGATCGCCCAGCCGTCGCCGGACAGGAACGTCTCGAGGGCGTCGAGCCCCTTGTCGAGGGTTGCGCGCTCGCTCACCTCATCGATCGTGAAGGTCGGGTCCGCGGCCGCGCGAAGGATCGGAAAGATTCCGGCGCAGTAGAGATCGACCACGCGCGCGATCAGGCGGACGCCGGCTCGGTCCCGCGCCGACTCGCCGCGCAGCGAGGGGCTCGGCGATACGTCCTCGAGGTACTCGCAGATGACGTAGCTCTCGGGCAGCACGAAGCCGTCGTGCTCGAGGACGGGCATCTTGCCGATCGGGTTCATGCGCCGGAACTCCGGATCGGCCAGGTTCGCGGGGCGCAGATCGAGATCGAGGTTCTTGGCTGCCGCCTGCATGAGGACGCGGGTGACGTAGGGCGACCCGCCAGAGCCGTGGAGCACCATCATGGAGAGGTCCTTCGACATGGTTTCACGAGACGCTACGACCGGAGCCGGGCCTTGTCACGAAGGGGTGTTTCTGCCATAAGCCGCGCCTTCATGACCCGCCCGGCCGGTTAGGGCTGCCGTGGCGGGTCGTTTTGCTCATGCAGCAACGCACAAGAGCCGCCGCCGGGTGCACAAGGCCGGCTGAGCGGCTCGTCAGGAGAGCCAAATGCCCAAGCTGAAGACCAAGTCGGGCGCTAAAAAGCGCTTCAAGATCACCGGAACCGGCAAGGTGATGTACGCCCAGGCCGGGAAGCGTCACGGGATGATCAAGCGGACGAAGAAGCAGATCCGCAACCTGCGCGGCACGACCACGATGTTCGAGGGCGACGCGTACAACGTGAAGAAGTACTTCCTGCCCAACGGCTGAAGTCGCTCTCACACCGATCATTCTCGAGCATTCTGACGGAGATCTCCTATGGCCCGCGTGAAACGCGGCGTGACCAGCCACGCCAAGCACAAGAAAGTCTTGAAAGCCGCCAAGGGCTACTATGGCCGGCGCAAGAACACGATCCGCATCGCCAAGCAGGCGGTCGAGAAGGCGATGCAGTACGCCTACCGCGACCGCAAAAACAAGAAGCGCACCTTCCGCGCGCTCTGGATCCAGCGCCTCAACGCGGCGGTCCGCGAGCACGGCCTCACCTATTCGCGCTTCATCGACGGGCTCGGCAAGGCTGGGGTCGAGGTCGACCGCAAGCTCCTGTCCGAGATGGCGATCCACGAGCCCGCGGCGTTCGCGGCCTACGTCGAGCGCGCCAAGGCATCGCTGCCGGCCGAGCAGGCGCAGCAGGCCGCCTGAGCGTTCGACCGGCGCGCCCCGCCGGCTTCATCGCAGACGTAGAACGCGGCGGTCCTTCGGGCCGCCGTTCGCGTGCGCGCACCGCGTCAACCTTGACGGTCGTAACGCGGCACCGCAGTAAGCGCCCCACCCGCATGCGCAGGCACCGATGACGGATTTGTCGACACTGGAACGCGACCTCCTCGGCCAAGTCGGGGCGGCGCCCGATGAGGCGGCCCTCGAGGCCTTACGGGTCGCGGCGCTCGGCAAGAAGGGCACAATCTCCGAGCTTCTGAAGACGCTCGGGTCCATGACGCCGGACGAGCGCCGCGAGAAGGGCCCGCTCATCAATGGCCTGCGCGACAACGTCCAGGGAGCCATCGCCAGGCGTAAGGAGGCGCTAGCGGAAGCCGCACTCGACGCGCGCCTTGAGGCCGAACGGATCGACGTCACCCTCCCGGTGCGGGAAGGACCTGAGACGCGAGGGCGCATCCACCCCATCACCCAGGTGATGGATGAGCTCAGCGCCATCTTCGCCGACATGGGCTTCTCGATCGCCGAGGGACCCGACATCGAGACGGACTACCTCAACTTCACGGCCCTGAACTTCCCCGAAGGGCATCCGGCCCGGGAGATGCACGACACGTTCTTCCTGCGACCGGACGCGAATGGAGACCGCAAGGTCCTGCGCACCCACACATCGCCGGTGCAGATCCGCACCATGAAGTCCGTCGCGACGCCGATCCGGGTGATCTGCCCGGGGAGGACCTACCGCCACGACTCCGACCAGACGCACACACCGATGTTCCACCAGGTCGAGGGCCTGGTGATCGACCGCGAGGCCCACATTGGGCACCTCAAGTGGATCCTCGAGGAGTTCTGCAAGGCGTTCTTCGAGGTGCCCGAAGTGAAGATGCGCTTCAGGCCGTCGTTCTTCCCCTTCACGGAGCCCTCCGCCGAGGTCGACATCCAGTGCTCCCGGCAAGGTGGCGAGATCCGCTTCGGCGAGGGCACCGACTGGCTCGAGATCCTCGGATGCGGGATGGTGCACCCGAACGTGCTGCGTAACTGCGGCCTCGATCCGGACGAGTTCCAGGGCTTCGCCTGGGGCATGGGCATCGACCGCATCGCCATGCTCAAGTACGGCATGCCGGACCTGCGCCCATTCTTCGAGGCCGACGTGCGCTGGCTCGAGCACTACGGCTTCCGCCCCCTCGACATCCCGAACCTCGTCGGCGGGCTCACGGCGTGAGCGACTTACCGGAGCGCTACCGCGACCTGCCGCGGTTCGCGTTCGGCGACGGCCCGGCGCTAGCGGATGAGCTGCTGGACCTCGTCATGGCGGGGCGGAAGACCGCGACGTGCATGACGGCGGACGATCCGAACCGACCGCGGCTCGGGCAGCGCTGGATCGTGCTCGACGGCCGCGGCGAGCCCGCCTGCGTCATTCAGACGACGGAGCTCACGGAGCGCCGGTTCGACGAAGTCGACGACGCGTTCGCGCGCGATGAGGGCGAGGGCGACCGCACGCTCGACACCTGGCGCCGCAACCATCGCATCTATTTCGGACGGCTCGGCACGTTCGAGGAGGACATGACGCTCGTGTGCGAGCGCTTCCACCTCGTCGAGGTGCTGCGCGGTCCAGGAGCACGCGCATGAAATTCACCCTCTCCTGGCTCAAGGACCACCTCGAGACCTCCGCCTCCGTTGAGGAGATCATCGAGACGCTGACGCGCATAGGGCTCGAGGTCGAGGCCGTCGAGGACCACGCGAAGGGGCTTGCGCCCTACACGGTCGCGTATGTCGTCTCGGCCGAGCAGCATCCGAACGCCGACCGGTTGCGCGTGTGCATGGTCGACACGGGTTCCGGCGATCCGGTCCAGGTCGTTTGCGGGGCGTCGAACGCGCGCACGGGCATGAAGAGCGTGTTCGCGCCGCCCGGCACCTTTATCCCGGGTAAGAACATCACCCTCGGCGTCGGGACGATCCGAGGCGTCGAGAGCCGCGGCATGCTGGTCTCCGAAATGGAGCTCCAGCTCTCGGACAATCACGAGGGCATCATCGACCTGCCGGACGATGCTCCCGTCGGGCAGCCGTACGCGGCGTACGCTGGCCTCGACGACCCGGTGATCGAGATCAACCTGACCCCGAACCGGCCGGACTGCACGAGCGTGCACGGGATCGCGCGCGACCTCGCCGCGGCCGGCCTCGGCACCCTCAAGGAAAAGCCGATCGCCGAAATCCGCGGCAAGAGTCGGTGCCCCGTGCCGGTGGCCCTCGCCTTCGCAGCAGGCGACCAGCACCTTTGCCCGGCGTTCGCCCTGCGCCTCGTTCGCGGCGTCACGAACGGCCCTTCGCCGGAGTGGATGCAGCGGCGACTCGCGGCGATCGGGCTTCGTCCCATCAACGCGCTCGTCGACATCACGAACTACGTCACCTTCGACCGCGGCCGGCCGCTGCACGTGTTCGATGCTGCGAAGGTCACGGGCGCCCTGACGGTCCGCCGGGCGCGAGACGGTGAGGAACTGCAGGCTCTCGACGGGCGCACGTACACGCTCGACCCTGCGACGGTCGTCATCGCCGACGAGAATGGGCCTGAGTCGATCGCCGGCATCATGGGTGGCGAGCGCTCCGGGTGCGACGAGTCGACCACCGACGTGCTGATCGAGTCCGCGCTCTGGGACCCGCTGAACATCGCCCAGTCGGGCCGTAAGCTCGGGATTGTCACCGACGCGCGCTATCGGTTCGAGCGCGGTGTCGATCCCGCTTTCACGGTCCCCGGTCTTGAGCTCGCGACGCGCATGGTCATGGACCTGTGCGGGGGCGAGCCGAGTGAGCACATCGTGGCCGGCGCGGTCCCGACGGCGGAGCGCAGCGTCGCTTTCCCGTGGACCGAGGGCAAGCGCCTGTCCGGTCTCGACCTGCCACGGCCCGAGATGAAGGGCACGCTCGAGAAG
>Ga0126305_10000900_pt1 | contig 12935 bp, 14 predicted proteins | sample Plot26_FD_92536 | JGI IMG/M metagenome (GOLD analysis project Ga0126305, IMG submission 92536) | Serpentine soil microbial communities from UC McLaughlin Reserve, CA, USA - Plot26 | ecosystem: Environmental > Terrestrial > Soil > Grasslands | place: USA: UC McLaughlin Reserve, Lake County... | reverse complement strand
TCGTGCGCGAGTTCCCGGATCTCGAGGGGGAGATCGGAGCGGAGTACGCGCGGCTCGCCGGCTACCCGGACGCAGTCAGCGCGGCCGTTGCCGAGCAGTACCTGCCCGATTCCGCGGGCGGGCCGCTGCCTGAAACCGAGCCGGGCCGCGTGCTCGCGGCAGCGGACAAGATCGACACGCTCACCGTCTCGTTCTCGCTCGGACACAAGCCGACGGGCTCGCGGGACCCGTTCGGCCTCCGCAGGGCAGCGATCGGCCTCGACCGGCTGGCGACTGAGGGCGGCCTCACGATTCCGCGCGAGCTCCTTCCGGGCGAAGTCGGCGAGTTCGTGGAGGAGCGGTTCGAGGGCCTGCTCCGCGATGTCCCGGTCGAGTTCGTGCGTGCCGCCCGCGCCGCCAGCGTCCCGGACCTCGGCTCGGTCGCGCGGCTTGCCCAGGCGCTTGCGGCGCTGCCCGACGAGCGGCTCGAGCCGATCCACACGGCCTACATCCGCGCCGGCCGGCTCGGTGAGAAGGAAAAGGCCGCGGCGAAGCTCGACCCGGCGCTGCTGTCAGAGCCTGCCGAGAAGGACGTTGCGGATGCGCTCGCCGCCGTGGAGCCTCAGATCGCCGCGGCCCTCGAGACGAGCGACTTCGAGGCCGCCGTCGAGGCAGGCGCTCGGCTCGGCCCCGTGCTCCACACCTTCTTCGAGGACGTCCTGGTGATGGCCGAGGATCCGAAGGTGCGCGAGAACCGTCTCCGGCTCCTCCTCGACGTCCGGGACACTCTGGGGGCGCTTGGGGACCTGGCTCAGATCCCCCGCTAGAAACGCCTTAACGGCCCTTAACGAGAGAGCAACGTGGTTTTCAGGCGGCTCTTAGGCGGCACAGGTTCCATGCAGCCATCACAACCACCGAAAGGAACGATTCTTGATGAGCAAGCAACTGACAGCGATCGCCGCGGCGCTCCTCCTCGGAGCCGGCGTCGGGGGCGCGGTGGGCGCAGCGGTTGCGCTCCAGACCGACTCCGAGCCGGCGGCACAGCCCGCGTCGGCCAATCTGGCCGTTTCTCAGGCCACGTCGTCCACCGCAGCGCTCTACAAGCGCTACAAGGACGCGGTCGTCGAGGTGCATGCGAGCACCGGCGGCAGTGCTGACTCGCCGTTCGAGGGCCAGACCCCGGGCGAGGCGACGGGGTCCGGCTTCGTCATCGACGAAGAGGGACACATCGTCACGAACCAGCACGTCGTTGACAACGCGCAGTCCGTGCAGGTCGAGTTCTCCGACGGCACCGAGGTCGACGCCGAGATCGTCGGCACCGATCCGTCCACGGACGTCGCCGTCCTGGACGTCGATCGTCCCGCGCCGGATCTGACGGTGCTCCAGTTCGCGCCGACCGGCGCGCTCGAGGTCGGGAACCCGGTCGTCGTGCTGGGCAGCCCGTTCGGTCTCGAGGGCACCCTCACCACCGGCGTGATCAGCGCGGTCGGTCGCGAGATTCGGTCGCCCAACGGTTTCACCATCGAGAACGCCGTCCAGACGGACGCTGCACTGAACCACGGAAACTCTGGCGGCCCCGTGCTCGACATGCAGGGAAGGGTTGTCGGCATCGCCGCGCAGATCCGGAGTGACTCCGGCGGCAGCGACGGCGTCGGCTACGCCGTGCCCGGCGACACGGCGAAGCGCGTCGCGGCCGAGCTGATCACGGACGGCAAGGTCGAGCACGCGTACCTGGGCGTCAGCCTGGCGGACGACGGCGCAGCCAAGCTCGAGAGCGTCGTCCCCAACAGTCCGGCGTCCCGCGGCGGCCTGCGCACCGGCGACGTCGTGATCGAGGTCGACGGCGAGTCGATCGAGACCGGTGACGAGCTCCGCAACGAGATCGACGCAAGGAAGCCCGGCGACGAGCTCGAGCTGAAGGTTCGCCGCGGCTCGCAGGAGCGCGACGTCACAGTCGAGCTCGGCACGAGGCCCGAGACCGCGCAGTAACTCAGGTTCTTTCCGCGAAAGACATGGCCCGGTGCCAGGCACCGGGCCATGTTCGTTTTTTTGGGCCGGCGCTACGCTCCTGCTGATGACAACCGTTGAGCTCCACGTGATCTCGGACGCGACGGGTGCGACCGCAAAAAGGCTCGTCCAGGCGCTCGAGGCCCAGTTCCCGGACCAGGAGTTCGAGGACATCGTCCACCCGCGTGTCGAGACGGTGGACGACCTGCGCCTCGCGGTCGACCGGGCCAAGGGCAGGCCCGCGGTGATCCTCTACACGCTCGTCGACCAGGAGCTCAGGCAGGCGATGCGCGCTCTCTGCAAGAGCGCACGCGTCCACTATTGCGACATCCTCGGCCACCCGATCGACGCTGTGGCGCGGGTCTCCGGTCACCCTGCCACGATGACCCCCGGCGCGCGGCCGCCGCTCGACTCCAATTACTTCAAGCGCATGGCGGCGATCGAGTTCGCGGTCAAGTACGACGACGGCGTGACCGGCGGGCTGGAGGATGCGGACATCGTTCTCGTCGGCGTCTCGCGCACCTCGAAGACACCTCTGTCGATATATCTCGGCTACCTCGGCTACCGCACGGCGAACGTCCCCGTCGTGAAGGGGATCGAGCCGCCCTACGCCCTGTTCCACCTCGACCCGAAGAAGGTCGTCGGCCTGACCATCGACGCGGAGCGCCTAGCCGAGATCCGCACCGACCGCGCGAGGCGCCTCGGCGGCAACAATCGGCGCTACCGCGACCTGACGGAGATCTACGACGAGCTCGAGGCGGCGGAGAAGCTCCACAAGCGGCTCGGGTGCCCCGTGATCGAGATCTCCGAGCTGTCGATCGAGGAGACTGCTGCCCGTGTGATCCAGGTCGTCGAGCAGCGCCGCCGGGCGACGGCGCCCGCATCGTGAGCGAGTCGGCGGCTGCGGCGCGCGCGAGGCCGGTGCCGTTGTGGCGCTGGGCGCTGTGGTGGGCCCTCCTCGGGATCGCCGGGCTGCTCTTCTACTTCCTCCTCGCACCGTTCTGGCTCGGACTGCGCGGCCTCGCGTGGATCGCGGAGTTCAGGGCGCGACGTCAGCAGTGATCGCTCGGGTCGTCATCATCGTTGCTGTGATCGGGCTCGTCTGCACTTTCGCGACGCTGGTGCTTCCGAGCGAGGTCACGTCGGGGAACGCCCGTTCGGCCGAGTTCGGGTATCCAGTGGCGTTTGTGACCGCGGACACAGGGCTTACGCCGCCGCCCGGCTCGTCAGGATTCGTCACGTACGACCCGAACGAGTACCCAGCCGATTTCCACTGGCTCGCGTTCGGGCTGGCATGGCTCGTAAATGACGAGCCTGCTGGCCGGGATCTATCTCCTCAGCGCTGAAGCTCGAAGACGTGCTCGAGGCCGTCCTCCTCGTCCATGTGCTCGCCCGTCTTGACGAAGCCGAGCTTGCGCACGATCGCAAGTGAAGGATCGTTTTCGGGGCTGACGGAGAGGACGAAGTGCCTCGTGCCCGCCCGCTGCTCCGCCAGGTCCATGAGCATCACCGCGGCCTCAGTGGCGTAGCCCCGGCCGCGCCAGGCGGGAAAGATCTTGTAGCCGTACTCCACGGCGTCGGGATTCTGCGCCGAGTTCTGGCCCGGCGGGCCGTGGTAGCCGGCGTGGCCGATCATCTTCCCGTCGAGGACGAGGGCGTTCGGGCACCAGGTCAGGAACTGCTTGTCGTCCCGCATCTGGCGAAGCCGGAGGCCGAGGAAGCCACGCTCACCCTCGGACGGGAACTCGTCCGGCAGCTCGATGCCTAGCTCTGAGGCGGCGTCCTCGCGCCGGTCGTCGAGCACGGCCTCGATGAACGCGGGCGTCATCGGCCGGAGCTCGATCACGCTGGCCTCGGGGCACGCCGGGGCGCGAGGGACTGTCCCTCGGGCCTGGCTCGCGGGGACACGACGATCGTTACGAAAGCGTGACGATCTGGCGCGCCGCTGTGTGGCTCAAGGCCGCAGAAGCGATCATTGGTTCGCGGCCTGCCGACGGAGGCTGTCCGTTTCGGACGACCCACCCGGTCGCTGACCCCTGCGCCGAGACCGACGCAGATCATGACCGCACCGCATGCAGCCGCAGGAACAGCGGCATCCGACTCCAGCGCGGGTTGTCGTCGTCGTAGCCCTCGCGGAGGTCAGTGACGACAAGGCGTGCATCTCGAAACGCGCGCCAGAAGTCCTCCAGCGTGAAGTGCGTGCTGTTGAAGGTCATCGGGAGGCCCGCACGCTCGATCGTGTCCGCGTACCGCCGCTGTTCCCGATACGAGTCGATGACGTAGGGAGCGTCTTCGCCGCCGTCGCGCGGCGCGAACTGTCCGGCGGAGTTGAGGGGATGGACGACAGACGCAACGAACAGGCCGCCCGGTTCGAGCACTCGGGCGAGCTCGCGGACGCTCGCCGGCATCTCATCCATATCCATTAGCGACATGAACGCGATCACCAGATCCGCTGAGCCGTCCTCGAACGGCAGCGCCGCCGCGTCAGCCTCGACGTACTCCCCCTCGGGATCCGCCTCTCGCGCGGCGGCAATCATCGACGGGGACCGATCCATGCCGATGACCCGGTGCCCGAGCTCCCGCAGGTCGCGCGACACGCGTCCCTCGCCGCATCCGATGTCGAGCGTCAGCCTGCCGGGCGCAGGGCGCGACGCGAGAAACCCCTCTCGGTGAAAGCGCCAGTACGAGTCGTGATCCGGCTCCCGCGCCCACCGGATCCAGTTCGGCGCCTGCTCCTCCCAGTCGTCGCGAAGCGTCACAGGGCTCGCGTCGGGATCGGCGTCTCGACCACCTCGCCGTCGACGACCTCCAGTCGGTATGCGCCCGTGCCCTCGTCGCACCCCACGGCCTCCTGGAGCTTGCCGTTCACGAAGTGAAGCCCGACGCCCGCGTCCGCCGCGTAGCCGGCGCCGAGGCCGTTCTTCAGGAACTCGTGGTAGCGCGGCCGCCGCTGCTCTTCGTCGTCCCAGTGCGGACAGAAGCTTCCCGACAGGAAGCCGAGGCAGTCCATCTGCTCCAGCTGCGGGCCGAACGAATCGGTCACGCCCGACTCGAACCAGCAGATGCCGCCGGCGCTCGATCCGCACAGGACGATGCCGGCGTCCCGCGCCTTCGCGAGGAGCGAGTCCACACCGTGAAGCTGCCAGATCGCGAGCATGTTCGCCGTGTTGCCGCCGCCCACGAACACGACATCCTGGTCGAGCACCGTCGTCCGCAGATCCTCGGGCGGCCAGGGGAAGAACTCCAGCCGCGTCACCTCGGCAATCCCCGCGAACCGGTCGTAGGTCCGCAGCGCCTGCTCGGGATCCTCGGCCGAGGCGGTCCCGATGTAGAGCAGCCGCGGCCGCTCGTTGCGCGTCAAGCGGACGAGGAACTCGGCGAGCCCGTCGCAGAACTTGCCACCGCCGATCGGGACGATCGTCTGGTCAGCCATACGGTCGGAGTATCGCGGCTGAGCGATAATCCCCAGCCCCATGGCGCGCTACGTCTACGACCTCGACGAGCCGACCGACGGCGGCCGCGAGCTGCTCGGCGGCAAGGGCATCGGCCTCGCGGAGATGACCCAGCTCGGCGTACCGGTGCCGGCCGGCTTCACGATCACGACGGACGCCTGTCGCGCCTACATGGAGAAGGGCGACTTCCCGGACGGCCTGGCAGACGAGGTCGACGAGCACCTGGCCCGGCTTGAGGAGACTGCCGGCAAGCGCTTCGGCGATCCTGACGATCCGCTGCTCGTCTCCGTCCGCTCCGGAGCGGCGATCTCGATGCCCGGGATGATGGACACGATCCTCAACGTCGGCCTCAACGACCAGGCGACGGAGGGACTCGCCCGTCGCACGGGCAACGAGCGCTTCGCTCACGACTCCTACCGCCGCCTCATCCAGATGTACGGCGAGACCGTCGACGGCATCGACGCGCACTTCTTCTCCGACGCGCTCGCCCACCAGGAGGACGACCTCCCGGGCCTGATCGAGACCTTCAGGCGCATCTACCAGGAGCAGACCGGCCGGCCCTTCCCGCAGGACGGGAAGGAGCAGCTCGGCCGCGCTGTGCGAGCAGTCTTCGACTCTTGGAACACGCCGCGCGCGCAGCGGTACCGCCGCCACAACGACATCCCCGACGACCTGGGCACCGCCGTCAACGTCGTCCAGATGGTATTCGGCAACAAGGGCGAGCAGTCCGGCACTGGCGTCGCCTTCACGCGTGACCCGTCGACCGGCGCCCCCGGCCTCTTCGGCGAGTTCCTGGCCGACGCGCAGGGAGAGGACGTCGTAGCGGGCATCCGCACGCCGGAGCCGCTCGCGGCCATGAAGGACCGGCTGCCAGACGCCTTCGCGGAGTTCGTCGAGACCGTCCAGCGGCTCGAGGCCCACTACCGCGACATGCAGGACATCGAGTTCACGGTCGAGGACGGCAAACTCTTCCTGCTGCAGACCCGCAGCGCGAAGCGAACTGCGGCAGCCGCTCTGAAGGCGGCCGTGGACATGGTCGAGGAGGGGCTGATCCCGCGAGAGGAAGCAGTGGCGCGGATCGACCCGGGCCAGCTCGACCAGCTACTCCATCCCCGGATCGACCCGGACGCGACCTACGACGTCGCGGCGAAGGGCCTGAACGCCTCTCCCGGCGCGGCTTCAGGTGCAGTCGTCTTCGACGCCGACACGGCGGAGCAGCGCGGCAAGGAGGGCGAGTCCGTCATCCTCGTCCGCTGGGAGACGACGCCCGACGACATCCACGGGATGATCGCCGCGGAGGGGATCCTTACCGCCCACGGCGGGATGACGTCCCATGCGGCCGTGGTCGCTCGCGGTATGGGCAAGCCGTGCGTGGCTGGCTGCGAGGCGCTCTCGCTGGACATGGACGCGAAGACCATGTCCCTAAACGGGACGACTCTGAAGGAGGGTGAGACGCTCACGATCGACGGTGGCACGGGCGAGGTCATCGCCGGCGAGGTGAAGCTCATCCCGCCTGACATCAACGAGGACTTCGAGACCGTCCTCGGCTGGGCCGACGATCTACGCCGGCTGAAGGTGCGCACGAACGCGGACACGCCCGACGACGCCGCGAAGGCGCGTGAGTTCGGCGCCGAGGGCATCGGGCTCTGCCGCACCGAGCACATGTTCATGGCCGACGACCGCCTGCCCGTCGTCCGCGAGATGATCATGGCGTCGAGCGAGGACGAGCGGCGCTCGGCGCTCGACCGGCTCCTGCCGCACCAGCAGAGCGACTTCGAGGGCATCTTCGAGGCCATGGCAGGGCTGCCGGTGACCATCCGGCTGCTCGACCCGCCGCTGCACGAGTTCCTGCCCCCGCCGGAGGAGGCGACCGACGCGCGCATGCGCGCCCGGATCCGTGCGCTCCAAGAGTCGAACCCGATGCTCGGCACCCGCGGCTGTCGCCTGGGTTTGATGTTCCCGGAGATCTACGAGATGCAGGTGCGCGCCATCATCCGCGCCGCGATCGCCGTTCGCGATCGGACCGGCGACCCGCCCCTCGTGGAGATCATGCACCCGCTCGTCGGCTTCGAGGAGGAGCTCCGGCGGCTCCGAGAGCTCACGATCGAGACCGCCGACGAGGAGGGCGACGCCGAGTACCTGGTGGGGACGATGATCGAGCTCCCGCGAGCCTGCATCCGCGCCGACGAGATCGCCGAGCACGCTGACTTCTTCTCGTTCGGGACGAACGACCTCACGCAAACCGCGCTCGGGTTCTCGCGCGACGACGCAGAGGGCAAGTTCCTCACGCACTACCTCCAGGACGGCGTCCTCGAGCGGAACCCGTTCGAGACGCTCGACCAGAGCGGGGTGGGGGACCTGATGGCGATCGCGGTCGAGCGGGGCCGTTCGACGAAGCCGCACATCAAGCTCGGGATCTGCGGGGAGCACGGCGGCGAGCCGAGCTCGGTCGCCTTCTGCCACACGCTCGGGCTCGACTACGTGTCCTGCTCGCCCTACCGCGTCCCGTTGGCGCGCCTGGCTGCTGCGCAGGCGGCGCTCAGCGAAGCGGGCGTGGAAGCCGTCGCCGTCGGCGGCTAGCTAGGGGATCCCGGGCCCGCCGACGAATCTGACGTTTCGGAGCTCGTAGCCCGAGTCGCGCACGTGCAGCTCATAGAGCACGGCGACCGTCTCGGCCTTCTCGCCGGGCGCTCGTGCGCCGGCCCGGCAGGCGAAGCGGTCGTAGCGGCCGTCTCGCTCGCGGCCCAGCCCGCGGCACTCGAGTACGCGTACGGTGAGGCCGCGGACATTCGTGACCTCCTCCGCGCGCTCGACCGTCCAGCCCTCGCCGCCGGAGCAGCCCGCCAGCAACGCGAGCATCGGGACCGCTAGAGCGCGGACCAACCGACTTCTTGACGTGGTCGGGAAACTCACGCGACCGGTTCGCAGAGTCCTCCCCGAGAGGGCTCGAACGCCAACGGAACGTGGCTACGACTCAGGTGTTCGGCGGGAAGGGGACACGCGCTGCATCAGGAACAGGCTCGTCACGAACACCCAGAAGAGGAAGATCGCAAAGACGATCGTGTTCGCGGTCCCTCCGGGGGCGAAGTCGGCGCGGTCACCGAGCAGGCGGCCTCCGGCGTTGACGATGAGCAGCAGCCCGACGATCCCGCCGACGTAGCCGACCGACTTCGGGAGCAATTCCGACCGCGCGATCCCGATCGAGGCGGCCCAGACGAAGGCCGCTGCCGGGAAGTCCGTCATCACGAACGCGAAGCTTCCGACCTGGTAGAGGCCATAAGCCACGCCCTGATCCATCTGCTCGATTCCCGAGGCGAGCGCTCCGAAGCCGATCACGCCGACGAGGAACATCGCGACGGCCGTTCCCGCAGAGGCGGTGATGACCGCCGGCAGCCGGTCGTCCGGGTTCCGCCCGAGCCGGCGCAGCGCCGCGGCCAGCGTCCCCCCGAACCAGAGGAGAAAGATGCCGCCGAGCCCGAAGAAGAACGCCTGCCAGAGCAGGTCGGCGTCGTTCACCGCGACGAAGTTGAGGATGAACTCGCTGCCCTCGTCCGACGTGGGCGGGTCGGGGACGATCAGGAAGGCGATCGCCGAAGCCAGCACGAAGCCGATCCCACTCCCCGCCGCCAATCGCTCCCATCCGGGCACTGAGTGGATTGTCCTGGAGAACGTGGTTTGCGGGCAAGCGGCAGCCGATTAAGGTCAGGGCGTGGACAGTCGCGAGCTGATTCGCAAGGCGGAGGTGGCCGAGCTCCTCCTCCTTGCCGCGCGCCGGCTCGGTGAGAGCGTCGAGCCCGAACGGGTCTACGAGCGGTTCCACGAGCTGATCGGCGATGTCATCCAACACGACGGCCTCATCGTCTCGTCGTACGACGACCGAGACGACATGATCCGCTGCGAGTACGCGTGGACGGACGGCGCCGTCCTCGATGCAGCCTCGCTGCCGCCGATCAAGCTCAACCGGGAAGGGGGCGGCATGCAGAGCCGCGTCATCGTCACGGGAGAGCCAGTGCTCTTCGAGAACGTCCCGGAGCGGGTCACAACGGTCGACGGCGTCTACTACAACGTGGACGCCGAGGGGCGACTGGAGAAGATTCCCGACTCCGGCCCTGCGAAGACGACGTCCGCCATGATGGTTCCGGTCAAGGACGAGGGTCGCGTCGTCGGCGTCGTCCAGGTGATGACGGACCGGGGCGTCTACTCCGAGGACAACCTCGACCTCTTCGACGGGCTCGTCGCGCAGATGGGCGCCGCGGTGCGAAACGCACGCCTTCACCAGGAACGCCTACGGCTCGAGGCTGCCGAAGCGGCTGCCCGTGCCGTCGCCCGAGAACGCGAGCAGGCCGCACACGTGCTGGAGGCGGTAGGCGACGGGATCTTCCTCGTCGACCATCAGGGAGTCGTCCGCCTCTGGAACGCCGCCGCCGCGCTCATGACGGGGCTCTCGGTGGACGATGTCCTGGGCCGGAAGCTCGTGGACGTCGTCCCGGCCTCGGCCGCACTCGCCGACCGCGTCGAGGTCGCCGCGCAGGATGCCATGGCCAGACCAGTGACGCTTCCAGTCGAGCTCGGCGGTCGTGACCTGTGGCTTTCGTTCGTCGCCGTCCGGATCACAGACGGCGTCGTCTACGCGTTCCGCGACGTGACGGCGGAAACCCGGCTCGAGGAGGAAAAGACGGACTTCGTCGCGACGATCTCGCACGAGCTGCGCACGCCGATGACCGCGGTCTACGGCGCCGCTCAGACGCTGCTGCGCCGGGAGGAGATATCGCCCGAGCAGCGGCGCCAGCTCATCGAGATGATCGCGACACAGGCGGCACGGCTCAGCCAGATCACCGAGGAGATTCTCCTCACGACGCGCTTGGACCGCGACGAGATCACCGTGCATCACGAGCCGGTCGACGTGGGCGCGGCCGTGCAGTCCGCGGTCCAGGCGATGCGGTCGCACCTTCCGAAGGACATGGAGATGCAGGTCGAGATCGCCGCTGACGTGGGTCGTGCGGCAGGGGACTCCGACCGGATCCAGCAAGTCCTCTTGAACCTCATCGACAACGCCGCCAAGCACGGCCGGAGCCCCGTCCGGATCTCCGCGGGGACAAGCAACGGGCTCGTTTCAATCGCGGTCAGCGACTCGGGGCCTGGAATTGCACCGGGCGAGCGCGAGCGGATCTTCGAGAAGTTCTACCGAGCAGGACCGCAGCTCACGCGCTTGTCGGGCGGGACCGGCTTGGGGCTGTACATCTCCCGCGAGCTGACGCGCAGGATGGGTGGCCGACTCCGGCTCGAGCCCGGGCCCGGGAAGGGCGCGACGTTCGTCGTCGAGCTCTCGAGCCATTCGTCGCGGCCTTGACAGATCGATCTGCGAGGCGCAGGATGGTTGGCTTCCACGTCGGGCCGCCTCGAGGCCCGGCAGCCGACGGAAAGGAGGTCGAGGCGTTGACGCACTTCACGCTCAATGACGGGCCTCGCCTCTCCGCGGCCCTCGTCGCCTGGTAGGCCAGGCGCGCAGTCGCGGACGGTAAGGCCGTTCCCGCGGCGGGCCGGAGCACCTTCACACGCCTGCTCCGCGTCCCGGGCGCCCGAGTTGCGGAGCCGAAGCGCTCTCGCCCGCCGCTCCAGACCAGAAAGGAGAACCACTTGGTGGTTCACACGACAGGCATCAGCTGGATGCCACATCCCCGCACCGACGAGAACGTGGAAAGGAGGAGGAGACGTGTCGAGCTACGACCAGGAAACTCGCCGCCTGATGTGCAGTGAGCGGATCGAGCAGTTGGCGCGCGACGCGCGGCGCCCGATGACCCGCCGGCGGAGACGCCGGATCATGCGGATCGCGCTGAGCAAGCTGGCGCTGCGACCCAGCGCCTACCGCGCCAGCCGTCCGTCACTGAACAGCTAGGTGACAACGAACGATCACACGCGCGAGCGGAGTCGACCGGCCGGGCGTCCGTCGACTCCGCCGCGCTAGACCACGTACTCCTGGACGCTCCAATAGGAGACCAGCACGCTCGCGACTCCGATGGCGATGAGGCCGCCGACGCCGAGGATGCCCGGCCTGCCGTAGACGGCATGCCCGCGTCCGAAGCGCGAGAGCGAGAGGACGCCGATGGCGCCGCCGATCAGCCCGCCGATGTGGCCTCCGATCGAGATGCCCGGGATGAAAAACGTGAACGCGAGGTTGAGGACGATGATCGACAGGGCTCCGCCGCCGAGGACGTACATCCGCTGCCGCTCGAGCACGAAGGCCGCGCCCAGGATCCCGAAGATCGCGCCCGAGGCGCCGACGGTGAGGCTCTCTGGTGCGAAGAGGAGTGCGCCTGCGGATCCGGCCAGGCCCGAGACGATGTAGAGCAGCAGATAGCGGCCTCGTCCGAGCACCTGCTCGATGGCGGCGCCGAACCACCAGAGCGCGAGCATGTTCAATCCGAGGTGGATCGGCCCGTAGTGGAGGAACATCGCGCTGACGAGCCGCCAGTAGTCCCCGTTGGCGACCAGCGGCCCGTAGAGGACGCCCTCTCGGTAGATCTCGTTGCCTGTGCCGTTGATCCGCCCTCCGAGGGCGAGCTCGAGGAGGTAGATCCCGACGTTGATCCCGATCAGCGTCTTCGTGACCAGGGCACCCGTGCCCTCGAAGCTCGCGCGGCGCATCTCCTGCGTGACCCGGGCGGAGCCCTGCGCCACGCCGGAGTGGTCGGGACAGCGGATCCCGACCGGCGCGAAGGTCATGCAGTCCTCGCAGATCGGCCGGCCGCATTCCGAACAGGAGACGAGCGTCTCCCGGTTGGGATGGCGGTAGCAGTACATCGGTTCGGCGGGCGCAGCCAAGGGGCGGCTGTAGCGTAGTGCGGCCGTGAGAGTCCATGTCGCGTTCACGCCGGACGAAGTGCTGGAGGCGCCGGTCGCCGTCGTGGTGGACGTCATGCGGGCGACGTCGACGATCGCGCAGGCCCTCGCGAGCGGCTACGAGCGGGTCTACTGCTGCGGGGAGATCGAGGACGCGCGGGCGCTGCGCGAGCACCTGGGGGAGGGGCTGCTGGGCGGCGAGCGGAGCGCGGTTCGGATCGAGGGGTTCGACATCGGCGCCTCGCCGCGGGAGGTGCTCGAGCCGCGGGGCTCGACGTTGATCTACTCGACCACGAACGGGACGCGGGCGGTTCTCGCTGCGGCTGCTGCGTGCGAGACGGTGTTCCTGGGCTCGCTCCTGAACCTGTCGGCGGCTGCGGGTGCTGTAGACGATGACTGTGTGATCGTCTGCGCTGGCTTCCAGGGCCGGTTCGCGCTGGACGACGCGTACTGCGCCGGCCGGATCGTCGACCTTCTCGACGGTGAGGTCACGGACGCGGCGAAGGCGTCGGGGACCCTGGCGCGCTCGTTCCCGACCGCGTGGGACGGGATCATGGCGCGAACATACGGTCCGACCGGCCTCGAGGCCGACATCGAGTTCTGCTCGCAGGAGAACACGATCGACGTCGTCCCGCGTTTCTCGCGGATGGTGGACGG
>Ga0126305_10000898_pt1 | contig 12943 bp, 6 predicted proteins | sample Plot26_FD_92536 | JGI IMG/M metagenome (GOLD analysis project Ga0126305, IMG submission 92536) | Serpentine soil microbial communities from UC McLaughlin Reserve, CA, USA - Plot26 | ecosystem: Environmental > Terrestrial > Soil > Grasslands | place: USA: UC McLaughlin Reserve, Lake County... | reverse complement strand
TGGATCACGCTGCAAAAGAGCTGGGCCGCCACCGAGAAGACGTACGTCGAGTTCGAAGGCCGGACGGCGTATTACCAGCGGTCGAATATTCCCTTCCATGTCACCAGCCTCGACTGGCAGGAAGCAGACCGGGTGTTTGCCGGGATCCTGACCGCGTTCGGTTCTCCCACCGGCGCCGTTCCGGTCGGCGGCTACGGTGAGTTCGACGGGACGATGCTGAATGCGTTTGCGAAGCCGAGGATCGAGGGTACGTTCAGCGGCGATCACATGCGCGCGTTCGACGTCGACTGGGGACGGGGGACAGCGAAGGTCGTCATCGAGAACGGCTACGCGTTCGTAAGCGAGAGTTCGCTCGTGAAGGGCCAGGGAGAAATCAACGCCGAAGGGAAGTTCTCGCTCGGATATCCGCGGCGTGATGAAGGGGAGCAGTTGAACGGACGCGTCAGGATGAACAACTGGCCGATGCTGGATTTTCGCCACGCGTTCGAGCTCGACGACTGGCCGGTCGAAGGCGCGGTCTCCGGGGAGTATCACCTCTACGGCAACTACGAAACGCCATATGGGTTCGGCCGCGTCTCGGTGAGCGGCGTAAGCGCGTACGGAGAGGCGTTCGAGCGTTTCGCCGCGCCACTCGCGTTCGAAGGCAACGGCATTCGCCTCGACTCGTTCCAGGTCCAGAAGAGCACCGGCGCGATCACCGGTGCCGCATGGATCGGCTGGGACGGCAACTACTCCTTCAACGCTGATGGCACCAGGATCCCCGTCGAATCGATGCAGCTGCTGACCTTTCCGCAGGCGCCGCTCTCCGGGATCGTCCAGTTCAGCGCTTCCGGCACCGGCACGTTCGAGGTGCCCCGCTACGACGTGAAGGTCCAGATCGACGACCTGTTCGTCGCCGATGAGGGCATCGGCCACGTCAATGGCCAGATCGGACTCCGCGGCGAGCTGGCGACCGCCACCTTCGACGCGGCTTCGTCTCGACTCGCGATCTCCGGGGCCGGCCGTGTGGCGATGACCGAGCAGATGGATGCGGAAATGACCCTGCGGTTCAGCGACACCTCGCTCGATCCCTACGTGAGGTTTTTCGAGCCGCGGCTCTCGCCATTCACCAACGCGGTGATGGGAGGCACGATCCGCGTCCGCGGCGAGTTGATGGATATCGATCATCTGCTGATCGACGCGCGGGTCGAGCAGCTGGACCTCAAGCTCTTCGACTATCAGCTGCACAACAAGGGGCCGATAGAAATATCTCTCGACCGGCACGTCGCCGAGATCGGCCAGTTGAAACTGCAGGGTGAAGGAACCGAACTGGACGTCAGCGGCAGCATCAGCCTTCACGACAGCACCATCAACGTCACTGCATCCGGCGACGCCAACCTCGGGATCCTCCAGGGGTTCTACCGTGACATACGCAGTTCCGGGGTTGCCACCCTGCGCGCCGAGGCCACCGGTTCGCTCACCGCTCCGGTCATCACCGGCAGCGCCGGTGTGAACAATGGACGCATCCGCTACCTGGCGCTGCCGCACGCGCTCGAGTCGATCAACGGCACGCTGTCGTTCGATGCCGCGGGCGTCCGTGTGAACGACGTGAAGGCCCGCATGGCCGGTGGCGACGTCGTATTCGGCGGCCGGATCGGCATGAATGGCTTCACTCCGGGCGAGCTGAGTCTTACGGCCAATGGCGAGAACATGCACCTGCGCTATCCGGAGGGCTTCCCGGCGACGATCGACGCCGACCTGTCGCTGCGCGGCACGGTCGAGGCGCCGACGCTTTCCGGTAAAGTCACGGTGCGCGACGCCCTGTGGTCGCGGCGCTTCGAAACCAATCCGGACCTGTTCAACTTCAGCGGACAGGGGAGCGGATTCCCGCTGGCGGCGGCTCCGGCACCCTCCTACATTCCGCTCCGCCTCGACATCCAGATCGAAGCGCCCTCCACGCTGCGGATCGAGAACAACCTGGCGAGGCTGCGCGCGAAGGCCAACCTCGACCTTCGGGGAACTTATGAAAAGCCGCTGTTGTTCGGCCGCGCGGAAATCGACCGCGGCGACGTGCTGTTCGAAGGCAACCGCTACGTCGTGACGCGCGGCACGATCGATTTCTCGAACCCGGTCAAGATCGAACCCTACGTCGATATCGAAGCGGAAACGCGGGTCCGTGTTCCTGGCGAGAGCCAGGCCTACAGGGTCACGATCGGCTTCAGCGGAACGACCAACCGCTTCACCTACAGCCTCAACTCGGATCCGCCGCTGCCGGAAATCGACATCGTGTCGCTGCTGTTCGGGCGGCCGACCGACGTGCAGAACGCGGAGTTCCGCAGACTGGATCCGACCAAGGGGACGCAGACGGAAACGGACCTGCTCAAGGCCCTTTCCGCGCGTCTGCTCGCGAGCCCGATCTCCTCGCCGTTCGGCCGGGCGGTCGAACAGACGCTCGGCGTCGACACCGTGCAGATCACGCCGAACCTCGGCTCCGAGACGGATCCTTTCGCTCCGTCGGCGCGGCTGGTCATCACCCAGCGTCTGTCGAATCGCGCCTATCTGACGTTTGCCCGCCCGCTCGGCACGACCGCCGACCGGCGGGATCAGATCCTGCTGATCGAGTTCGACCAGAACGATCGGCTCGGCTGGGTCATCACCTCCAACGGCGATCGTACGTTTGCGATCGACTTCCGCGTCCGCCACGTTTTCTGATGATGCTGCTGCTCGCCCTGTCGCTGCTCGCCGCCCAGGCAGCCGTTCCGCCGCAGGAAGGGCGCGCTGCCGCGGAGTTTGCCGGCAGGAATGTTGTCGCCAACGAGATCGTGCTCGAGGGACGCCATTCCGATGATGCCACCTTACGCGACCTGGTCGAAACGCGCTCCGGAGCGCCGCTCTCGATGGCGACGGTCCGCGAGTCGATGTCCCACCTGTACAGCCTGGGTCGATTCCAGGACATCCAGGTGGAGGCCTTCGAGGTGACCGGAGGCATCAACGTCCGCTACAACCTGATTCCGATCCACGCGGTCGAGCGCGTCGAGTTCCGCGGCAACGTCGGGCTCGCCAGGGACGACTTGAAGCGCGCCGTATCGGACCGCTTCGGTTCGACGCCGTCGCCCGGCCGAGGCGTCGAAGTGGCCCAGATGCTCGAGGGCTTCTACAAGGATCGCGGGTATCTGCGCCCGACCGTGCGTCCGACCCAGGAGGTCTTCCACGATCCGGACCGGACCGTCCTCGTCTTCGAGATCGAATCCGGTCCTCGCGCGAAAGTGGCGCACGCCACGATTACCGGAGATCCGGGCGAGCCGGAGGCGGCCTTCCTGCGTCGGATGCATGCCGAACCAGGGAGTGTTTACCAGCGCACCGATGTCGACGACCGGCTGCGCGAGTTCGTGCAGCGTATCCGCAAGCAGGGTCGCTACCAGGCGCTCGCAACGCATCGATTCCGGGAGTCGGAAGACGGCACGACCGTCGACCTCGACTTCGAGCTGCAGCTCGGACCGCCGGTCACGGTCGCGTTCGAGGGTGAACCGATGCCCGCCGACAAGCTGGATGTGCTGGTCCCCGTACGAACCGAGGCATCGGCCGAGGAGGATCTGATCGAAGACTCCGAACGGCGCATCAGCGATTCCCTGCGGCAGCAGGGTTACTGGAAGGCGTCCGCGATCGCATCGCGGCGGACCACTGATGGAGGGCTGGTCATCGTCTTCACCGTTCGCCGCGGCCTGCTCTACAGGATCGACGACGGAGGCGTAGAGATCACCGGCAACACGTCGGTTGCCATCGAGGAACTGCAACCTTTTCTGTTGCGGCTCCAGGCCGGAATGCTTTACACCAGCGCGAGCCTGGACGCGGCGACGAGCGCGATCCGCGCACTCTACCTGACGCGTGGCTTCGCGCAATCGAAGATCACCTCGGCCGAGAACGAGCGAAACCCCGCACCGAACGGTGAAGGGCGGATCAAGCCGTCGATCGTGATCGTGGAGGGTCCACGCACGCGGATCGGAACGGTGACCTTCCGCGGCAACACGGCCTTCTCCGCTGAAGAACTCGCGGCCCGCATGTCGATCGGGTCCGGACAGGCGTACTTCGAGCCGCGCATCATCCAGGACCGCGAGGCGATGCAGCTCGAGTACCTGAACCGAGGCTACTCGGCGGCGACCGTCGCTGTTGTTCCGACCGTCTCGGCGGACGCGTCCGCGGCGGACCTGTTGTTCGACGTTCGCGAGGGCCCGCAGACGATCGTCGACCACATTCTGATCGTCGGCAACGTCAAGACCGCGCCCCAGGTCATTCAACGCGAGATCCTGCTTCGTTCCGGTGAGCCGCTGGGCCTCAGCGACCTGATCGAGAGCCAGCGCCGGCTCGGAGCACTCGGGCTCTTCAGGCGCATACGCATCACCGAGATCGCGCACAGCGGCTCCGAGCGGCACGACGTGCTGATCACGGTCGAAGAATCTCCGTCGACTTCGATCGGGTACGGCGGCGGTCTGGAGGCCACTCGCCTGCTGCGCGCCGATCAACTGGGTATCGCGCGGGAGCGGTACGAGTTCGCCCCGCGCGGCTTCTTCGAGATCGGCCGCCGGAATCTCGGCGGGCGCAATCGGACGGTCAATCTGTACAGCCGTCTTGGCCTACGCCCGGACGTCGCCTCCTCGGGGCAGACGACGCAGTTCGGCTTTGCCGAATACCGGGTCGTCGGTTCGTACCGCGAGCCGCGCGCGTTCGGCATCAACGCTGACTTTGGCGTCTCGATCGCGGCGGAGCAGGGGGTCCGTTCGAGCTTCAACTTCCAGCGGAGGGGCGTGAACGCCGAGTTCCTGAAGCGGCTGACACCCACGGTGCGGGTCAACGGCAGGTATTCACTGCAGAGGAACAGCACCTTCGACGAGACGTTCAGTGACGAAGACAACCCGACGACGATCGAGCGGATCTTTCCCAGGGTCAGGCTGTCGGTGTTTTCAGGCGCCGTCTCCCGCGACTCGCGCGACGACGTCATCAATCCCACCAGTGGCACGTTCATCAGTACGGAAGGAAGCTTCGCCGCGCGGGCGATCGGCGGCCAGGTCGGGTTCATCAAGGGGTTTGCGCAGACCTCCTGGTTCCATCGCGTGCCCGGCAGGAAGGCGGTCGTATTTGCCGGCCGGATCGCGATTGGCGCCGCCGACGGTTTTCCCCGGGAAGTGGAGGCGATCGGCATCGATGGTGCTCCGATCCCCGGGCAGACCGTCGTCATCGAGGACCTTCCGGCGAGCGAACGCTTCTTCGCCGGGGGCGACACCACCATCCGCGGTTACGCGCTCGACAGCGTCGGTGCCGCGAACACGATCACTCCAAACGGTTTCCCGCGCGGCGGCAACGGACTGGTGCTGCTGAACGCGGAATTCCGAGTGCCGGTGTGGAGCTCACTGGGAGCTGCATTCTTCATCGACGGCGGCAACGTGTTCGAGCGCGCGTCACAGATCGACTTCGGCAACCTCCTCGGCTCGGTCGGCTTCGGCTTCCGTTACCGTCTGCCGTTCGGCCCGATCCGGTTCGACATGGGATTCAAGCTGCGCGACCGGCCGACAGCGGTTGACGAGAGGCGCTGGGTGCCGCACTTGAGCATTGGTCATGCGTTCTAGCAAGAGCGCTCGCGCGCGCTGTGCGGCGATCGTGGCCGTGACCCTGTGGTTGACGCTGCCGCTGCGGGCGCAGATGATCGACCGGATCCTCGCGGTCGTGAGCGGCGGGTTGATCCTGCAGTCGGATGCGATCGCGGCGACGCGGCTCCGCCTGGTGAACGTGCCCGACGTGCCGGACAGGATCCAGGGAGCGCTCGAGCAGTTGATCGAGCGACGGTTGATCCTGGTTGAAGTGGACCGCTACGGCCCGCCCGAGCCCCCGGCGGCCGAGATCGAGTCAGGTGTGGCCGCTGTCATCGGCCGAGTCGCCGCAGGCGACACGGTGGAAGCGATCTTCCGCGCGACCGGCTACTCGAACGAGCAGCTGCGGCTGTATGTGCGGGACGACCTGCGCATCCGCACCTACCTGCAGCAGCGCTTCGGAGCGTCGCTCGTGCCGAGCGAAGAAGAGGTCGCGCAGTACTACCGCACGCACGAAAGCGCATTCACCGCCGCTGGAGTGGTCAGGCCGTATCTCGAAGTGAGAGACGCCGCCCGCGAGGCGCTCGTAGCCGAACGCCGGGCAAATCTCCTTCGAGACTGGATCGCCGGCCTCCGCCGCCGGGCCGACGTGAACGTGCTTTACATCTCAATACGCTGAGAGCCCGCCGGCACCCGGCACCCGTCATTTGACTTGCACCCTGACGTAATCGATGGCCGCGGATAGTCGTCGTGTGTCGCTGCCCAGCCCTGCCTCGGCCGGTGTGGTGGCGCGGAGGAATTCGAATCGGACGCGGTTCACGCCCGTGCGCCAGGCCGCGGCGTCGACCACGAACTCGAGCACGCCCCAGTCGTTCGGCACGACGGCGACACGCTGGGAGCGCTCGTTCACGAACGGGGTGATGGTCTGGGGGAGCGCACCGGGGTAATTGAAGGCCTGCAGTCGAACCTGGAGTGCCAGTGTTGCCGGATGATGCAGCGGGATCAGCACCGTCGCCGGAGAGTCCGCCCACCTGAACGTGGTTTCGCCGCTGGTCTCCGCACCGTGCCAGCCGTCGCGGACCAGCATGGCGTCGGCCTCGGTGCCGATGTCGATACGGCCGTATGGACGCGACACATCGCCGAGAAAGCGGTTCGCTTCGAGCAGGTCGTAAGTGCCGACCGGCAGATCGTTGCGGGCGGCGAAGAGCAGGCTGGTGGGGTAGGTGAACGGGTTGCCGACCCAGTCGTGGAGGGCGAGGACCTGCTGCGCCCCGAGTTCGCCGAACGACACGGCTTCTCCGAAGCGGATGTGACCTTCCTGCCCGACCCGGATCATGGCGATGTTCCAGATGACCAGCAGGGCGCCGAGAGTGCCGACGACCGCAAACGGGAAACGGCGCGCAACGGCCGCACCGCGGTCGACGAACATGGCCACACCCACGGCGAAGATCGGGATGGTTCCATCGAAGCGGCGTCCGCCGAAACCCGAGCTGCCCCACCAGTCCTGGATGCTGGAGTTGAAAAAGACCATTGCGCTCACCGTGAGCACCATCGGTACGCCGATCCGCGGACGAGTCGCGGCGAAGACCAGCAGACCGATCGCCCCGAGATAGATGATGGGTGACCAGCTGAAGAGGCCGTTGCGCGATGACCAGAGGATGTCCGCCAGGTGCGGATCCCACCAGCGGATCTGCGGGCCAACTGGTGACACCGCCAGGTAGGTTCCGTAGATCGCACGCCATGCAAGCATCTGCGGAACGAACGCGATCACCGCGAAGACAGTGAACAGCAGCCCGCACGACAGCGTCTTCTTCACGCCTTGGGGGTCTCCCGAACGCCAGCCCGTGACCAGCGCGGTGATCGCTTCGCACGCAGGCATGACCGCAAACAGCGCGTTCTGCCACCGGATCAGCGTGATGAAACCGGCCAGCCCGCCGAGCAGAGCCCATTGCGCCGGCGTGCGGCGGTCGCGAGTCGCCACCCAGAACCAGGTGAATCCGGCTACCCCGGCCATCGATGGAGCGTGGGTCATGCTCGGTTCCTTGACGAGGTACCACAGCATGAACGACCCGCATACAGTGAACGCGGTTGCCGCCGCTGCCTTTCGCCGCGAGAAGAACGTCGCGGTCATGCGGTACATGAACCAGGAGCCGAGTAATCCGTACACAAGCCCGGCGACGCACACTGCCTGGCGGTACGGAAACGAGATTCCGTTCGTACTGACGTCCGCGCCGGACGCGTTCAGCGTCTTCGCGATCGGGTGAGCGGCGGCGAAGAAGGGCGCCCAGACGATCGCCGGACCTATCGTCCAGGCGGACTGCGCGTGCCCGGTCGGTGTGGGGTTGAACAAGTGTGTCTTGTCGCCGAGCCCGAGCATTTTGTAGTCGTTGGTGAAGTCGACGTCGCGGTCGAATACCAGCGAGCGAAGGTACGCGTAGTAGTAGAAACCGTCGCTCTGCAGACGGGCCGAAAGCCGGAGCTGGAACGACATGCCGATGACGAAGAGCAGCGCGAACAGGGCCGGCGTTCGTGACGACCGAAACACCGCGACAGTCACGCCGGCTGCGATGAGGGCGGAAGTGATCAGCGAGCCAAGCGTGCTTTCGACCGCACCGAGGCTTGCCAGGAGCGACCGCCTTGCCACTTCACGCGAGCAGAGCTCCAACGCAATGAGCACCAGGACCATCCACGCGGCGACCCCGACTGCCCGCCGCGCCTGTTGAACCAGTCCCGTCAGGGACGCACCTTGAAGATGCGCAGCTCACCCCCGGGGTGATCCCTGGTGGGGGAGAAACGCGCGACCTCGCGGCTCTGCTCGAAGATCCGCATGTATTCGGCGTATTCGGTTGGGTGCAGCTGCGGCGCCTCGAAGTACGGGCCGTAGCACTGCGACGAGGCGATGAGGTAATCCACCCCTTCCTTCAGGTAATCGTCGTAGGTCTGCAGGCGCAGCTGCGATACATGTCGCGTCGTGTAGGGAGGCGCGGGCGGCACCAGCAGCGACGATTCATGGACGAAGGCCGTTCCTGGCGGAAGGTTGCTGCGGATCCACTCGTACGCCAGCCGTGACGTGCCCTGCTTCGAGCGGTCGATGTCGAACCCGACGGCCGTAATCGCCGGAGGAAGAATGACGCCGACCGTGAGGGCGACGATCAGCGACGTGCGGGCGACTCGCGGGATCGAGAAGCGCCGGAGCAGGCTGACACCGGAGATCACCGCCGCCGAGATCAGCAGGCAGAGGAACGGCAGCATCGGAATGATGTAGCGCCCGTAGACCAGCGCCTGCCGCGAGACGAACCAGAAGTAGAGGAACGTGAATGCGAGCGTGAGCGTCCATCTCACGTGTCCGGGGCCCTTGGCCGCGCGCACCAGGCCGAAGATGACCCCGCCCACCGCGAAGAGAAATCCCGGCCAGTTCAAGTTGATCCGGAGGTGCTTCAAATACAGCATCCAGACCGGCTCGTTGTATTTGGTTCCCCGGTAACTCGTCATCAGCGTCGCGTAGCCGTCGAGGAACGCCGGCAGATCGAGGATCGTGTACGGTGCGACGAGCAGGAAGGCAAGGCCGGCGGCGGCGATCGCGGCGAGGCAAGCCACCAGGCGCGAAGGGCGAGCGTCGATCGTCATCCACCCGGCCAGCACCGGCAGGATCAGCGCAAGTGCTCCGTTGTACTTCGTTCCGGCCGCGAGACCCGCCGCGGCCCCGGCGAGCAGGAACCCCCCGAGCTTTGCGCGCTCGCTGGCGCGCAGCGACAACACCAGCGTCAACGTCACGAAGAACGTCATCGGTACGTCGGTCAGGATGAAATGCGATTCCCGCACGTGGAGCGGCATCACCGCCATCAAGCCCGCAGCGAGCAGCGCGTAGCGGGTGCCCCACCGAAGCCCGGCGAAGTACACCAGCGCCACCGTTGCCGTTCCAAAAAACGCGGTGATGACCCGGCCCCAGCCGTAGAAGTCGAGGGCGGAGACGTCTTTGAGTGCGTGCCACTCGCCGCTCATCGCGCCGAAGATGAAGCGGACCACCGACACCGCGAGCTGCACGTAGATGTAGAAGCCCGGATAGTCGAAGAAGTGCGGGTTGAAGTCGCCGGTGCGCATCATCCGGTATGCGCGGTTCATGATTTCCGGCTCGTCGACGCCGATGCCGTAGGGGATCCCGGCGCCGAGCGCCCAGAACCGCAGCAACGCGGCTGCCGCGAGGATCACCGCCAGGGTCGCGGTTGCCTGGCGCATGTCGCTCGCCTCGCGCCACTCTCGTTCAATCATCGGTCCTCATTGTCGTCGTGAGAGCAGGTCCGCGTAAAGCCTGAGGGTGCGGTCGATCGCGGCGGTCCACGAGAACTCGCGCTCGACAATCGCGCGTCCGGCATGCCCCATCGCGGCCACCCGTCCCGGATCGGCGAGGGCGCCGCTGATCGCGGCCGCCAGCGCCGAGGGGTCCCCCGGCTCCACCATCCATCCATTCACGCCATTGGTGACCTTGTCGGGCAGCCCGCCGGCCCGTGTGACCACGCAGGCGCGCCGGTGGGCCATGGCCTCGAGCGTCACCAGGGAGCTGCCTTCATACAACGTCGGATGAACGAAAAGGTCTGCCGCTTCATACCAGGCGTGAAGCTCGGGGTCGTCAATCCTTCCCAGGAACTGGACATTCGCGCCGATCGCCGCCTCCGCGATCACCCGGTCGAGCCGTCCGCGGAATGGACCTGTCCCGGCGATCACCCATCGCCAGTTGTTCAAGATGCCCCGCTCCTGCAGCGCGGCCAGTGCCGCCGCCAGCAGGTGAAATCCCTTGTTCTCCTCCAGCCGTCCGACGCTGAGGAAGAGCGTCTCGTTCGCGTTCCGGAGCGCGGCGGCCGCTGCCGGGGACGTCAGCCGGTCCAGTTCCTCCAGGTCGATCGCATTGGGAATTGTATGGACCCTGGCGTCAGGCACACGCAGATGCGTCTTCACCATCGGCTCGAGGGCGCGATCGGTGGCGATGATCGCGTCGGCGCGCTGCGCGCAGAGCAGCACTGCCCTCCGAAGGGGCAGATAGGCGAGTCGCTTCAATTTCGCCCGCGAGGGGTCGGTGGCACCGAACTCCTCCAGCCCCTGCGGATTGAGGATCAGCGGCGCAGGGAGATTCGGGCGGCGCCGCGCGTATCCGAGCACGCTTGCGCCGAAGCCATGAACGATGTCGATCTCACCACGCTCGACCATCGCGGCGGCGAGCGCTCCCGCTCGCAGTCCAAACAATGGATACGCGGTGCTCCTGTCCACGACCGTTGTTCCGCGGCGCCCCGCCAGCGGGAAGGTGCGATACGGAACGAACCGGACCGACACACGCGGATGGATGCCGGACGCGTTTACCGCCGACGGCCCGGTGGGCGTGCGCGTGATCAATGTGACCGGCAGATCCCGCTCCGCCAGGTGGCGGGCGAGATCGTAGACGCTCCGCTCCAGGCCGCCCCGTCCGTGGATCGGGAACACCGATCGCGACACGATCGCCACGCGTGGCGGCGTCATCGCGGGCGTCTTTCCAACAGCGCCTCGTACAGCGCTGCGACCCGCGCGGCCACGGTAGAGGCTTCGAAGGTGTTCCTGGCGTGCGCGGCTGCCGCTTCGCCAAGACGGCGGCGAAGCTCCGCATCGCTGCGCAGGCGCTTGACGTCCGTGGCGAGCTCGTCGGCGGACTTCGAGAGCAGCCCTGAGACTTCGTCGGTGATGATGTCAGCCGTACCGCCGGTGTTCATGGCGGCAATCGGCAGCCCGAGCGCGCTCGCTTCGATCAGCACCCTGCTGAGCGACTCGGGGCCGCGTGATGGGAAGACCAGCATCGCCGCATGGGCCATCCACGTGGCTGTCTGCCCGGCATCCTGCCAGCCGGTAAAGCGGAAATCGCGTCCACTTGCGGCGGCGATCCGTTCGAGCGCGGCGCGGTCCGGCCCGTCGCCCACGATGACGAGCGGCCAGTCGAGCTGAGCTGCGGCGACGACGTGCGGCAGATGATCGGTGCCTTTGTTGGGCGCGAGCTTGCCCACGTAAAGCGCGTACGCGCCGGCGTGCGGGCGCACCGAGGAGGCACGAGCCCGAACGGCGTCGGTGTTCACCGGGTTCGGGATGATGTGGAGACGCGAAGCAGGGGTAGCCCTGAAGGGCTGCGCTACGTTCGGTGTCGAGAGCGCCGGGATCCTGTCCCCGAGATCGGCGGCGATTCGCGAACTGACCGCGATCACGGCGTCCGCGGCGAGCAGCGCACCCTGCTTTCGCTGGAGGTTGGCGCGCAGGTACTTTCGCACCAGGACGGTCGCGAGGCCAAACGCGCCGATGTTCGGGCGTCCATGGTGCACGGCCGCGGCCTTCGAGCAGCCGGGGCACAGGGCGAGCGTCCGCGACGTGTGAATCAGGTCCGAGCGGTAGCACACGGGCCAGTAGTCCCGCACGGTTGCCACCGATGGAATGCCCGCACGCCGCGCGGCATCGACAGACGGCGGCGTCGAGAGCACGTGCTGGCCGTGAACGATGTCGATGCGCCGTTCGGTGATGAGCTTTTCGAGGCGCGGCGCCAGGCGTGAATACAACCGCTCGTTCTTGAAATAGTTCCTGATTCCCGGCACTGGCGGTGCGTAGAAATGGAAGTGCACCACCTCCAGCCCGTCATACTCCATCGTCGCGTCAGATCGCGAACCGCCGGCCGTCACTCTTGCGATTGTGACGTCGTGGCCGCGGGCGCGAAGGCCGGCGGCGAGCTCGTACGTGCTCCAGCCGCTGCCGCCGCACACAGGCGGAAACGAGTCGGTGACCAGGAGCACGTTCATCGGCGCATCGCCCGATCGAGAGCCTCGCAGTGCGCGCGCCAGCTGTAATCACGAACGGCGCGCGCGCGCGCCGCGGATCCGAGCCGCTGCCGCAGCTCCGCTTCGGCGAGCCGGTCCAGCGCATCAGCGAGTCCCTCCACCTGTGCGCCCGGCTGGTACAGCAGTCCTTCGACGCCCCCTTCGACGAGCTGCGGAATCCGTGCGGCTGCCGGAGCAACCACCGGGAGTCCGGCCGCCATGTACTCGAAGATCTTGAGCGGCGACCAGTAGAAGCCGAGCGTCAGCGGCTTGTGCGCGTCGAGGTCAAAAGGAGCGACCCCGATGTCGGCAGCCGCGAGACACGCGGGCATGCGATCGTGCGGCACCGGTCCGGTGAAGACGACGTTCGCAAGACCGGCGGCTTCGGCGCGAACGGACCGCAGTTCCGGTCCATCACCGATGAACAGTGCGCTGACATGATGCCGTCCTCGAGACTGAAGCAGATTGACGGCGCGTGCCAGATTGATCGCGCCGTGCCAGGAGCGAAAGGCTCCGGCGAAAACAGCGATCACTCCGGACGGCCGGATGAAGGGAATGGGTCCG
>Ga0126305_10000897_pt1 | contig 12950 bp, 13 predicted proteins | sample Plot26_FD_92536 | JGI IMG/M metagenome (GOLD analysis project Ga0126305, IMG submission 92536) | Serpentine soil microbial communities from UC McLaughlin Reserve, CA, USA - Plot26 | ecosystem: Environmental > Terrestrial > Soil > Grasslands | place: USA: UC McLaughlin Reserve, Lake County... | reverse complement strand
TTCTCGCCGCGACCAGCGCGTCCGCGCAAGCACTCTTTACCGACTCGCTTCCGAAGGAAGAGTTCGCCGAGCGCCGAGCCCGGCTGATGGAGAAGATCGGCGACGGCGTCGCCATCATCCAGGGCACGGCCGAAACCGGCAACTCGTTGAAGTTCCGGCAGAACAACCAGTTCTACTACCTGACCGGAGTCGAGGTGCCCCGCGCCATCCTGCTCGTCGACGGGAAGACGAAGCGCTCGGCGCTGTTCCTGCCGCCGCGCAACGAAGGGAGGGAGCGATCCGAGGGTCCGATCCTCGCTCCGGGTCCTGAAGCAGTCGGCCTCACGGGAATCGACTCGGTCGAACCACGTGACGCTTTCGAGGCGGCGCTGAAGGCTGCCGCATCGGTTGCGCGGAAGGGCTACATGCCGTTCCGTCCGGAAGTGCTGGGCGGCGCATCCGTCAGCGATCCGCGCGGACGCTGGGCGGCATCGGCCAGCGATCCGTGGGACGGCGGACGTCCGAGAGAGACGCTGTTCATCGACAGAGTCAAGACGGCGGCGCCAGTGCTCGACGTCCAGGATCTCGATCCGATGGTCGACGCGCTGCGGTTCGTGAAGAGTCCGCGCGAGATCGCGCTGATCCGTGAGTCGACGCGCATCGCCGGACTCGCGATGATGGAAGCGATGCGCTCCGCCCGTACCGGTATGTACGAGTACGAGATCGAGGCGATCGGCGATTACATCTTCAAGGCGAACAACTCGCAGGGAATCGCCTACTTCGCGCTGGTCGCGGCCGGCAAGAACAGCGCGTATCCGCACTACCACGCTGCGCAGACTCAGACGAAGAGCGGCGACCTGGTACTGTTCGACTACGCTCCCGATTACAAGTACTACGCCTCCGACGTCACCCGTGAGTTCCCGATCAACGGACGGTTTTCTGCCGATCAGCGCGAGCTGTACGGCATCTACGTGAAGCTGTACAACGCGCTGATGACATCGATCAAGCCGAACGTTCCGGTGAAGGAGATCCTGACCGAGGTCGTGGCGAAGATGGACGCTGCCATCGCATCACACACGTTTACGAATCCGAAGTTCAAGGAGGCCGCGGTCCGCTTCGCCGACAACTATCGCCGCCGGATCAATCCGCCGCCGCCCGCACCGGGCACACCGCCGCGCGGAGGTGGTGGCGGGAGCCTCGGCCACACCGTCGGCATGGAAGTGCACGACGTCAACACGCCGCACGGCGACGTTCTCGTCCCCGGGATGGTATTCACGATCGAGCCGGCGTTGACGATCCCGGAGGACCGTGTCTACATCCGGCTGGAAGACGTGATCCTGATCACCGAGACCGGCTACGAGAACATGTCCTCGTTCGTCCCGATCGAGATCGAGGCGATCGAGAAGCTGATGGCGGAGCCCGGGATGTTCGAGAAGTACGTGCCGCGCAAGGGGACAGCGCCGCCTTCACGATAGAGAAGAAAGTCCGCTTCCCAGCGTCCTTCGTCGGTCGATCCGAGGCTAGACGAAGACCGCCAGAAGACACAGATCGGCCGCTACTTATAGCAGCGGCGAGACTTACCTCATCCGTACCCGTGCCCCTCTGGTAGCCCTCCGAGGGGCACGCGCGTTGCTCGACGCTCCCTACCGACCCAGCGTCCGAGTGAACTCGATCATCCTCGCGCCCTCATTCTCCGGTCCGGCCGCGGCGCGGCTGAAGCCGCAACTGGCGCTGGTCGCGCTGCTCTTCGTCGAGATCCTCTACCTCACCGTCGCGCTCGACACGCAGCCGCTTGCGCGGGTTCCGTCCGGGTGGGCAACGCTGATTGGGTGGGCCCCGCAGTACCTCCGCCTCGCCATCTCGATCGTCGTGCTGACGCTGCTCTTCGGACGGCTGCCATTCCTGTCGGCCATCTCCACGCTCCATCGCGCCGCGCGCCCCGCAGCGCGCCTTCCCTACCTGGCCGCCCATGGCGTCGCGTTGCTCGCGTTCTTTCTCGTCAGCCGCACGCTGTTTGCCGCGGATCTGGCCGTTGCGGCCCGTCCCGCGCAGTGGGCCGTGGCATGGGGCCTATCGGGATTGCTCACGATCGGATTCTGGGGACTCGCGATTTTTCCTCTGCGCCACTGGACGGCGGTCGCACGCGAGCAGCGCATCGTGATTGCATCGGGCATCGCTGCAGGGACGGTGGTGTGGGCGAGCGGGTTCATCACCGAGGCGTTCTGGGCGCCGCTGGCGCGCTACACGTTCGCGGTCGTCACGTGGATGCTGCGCTTCGTGTACTCGGACACCGTCAGCATTCCAGAACGGCTGGTGGTCGGCACTGCCGCGTTCAAAGTGAACATCGCCCCTACCTGTTCGGGCTACGAAGGCGTTGGTTTGATCCTCGCGTTCCTTGGTATTTACCTGTACCTGTTCCGCAAGGAGCTTCGTTTTCCGGCCGCGCTCGTGCTGCTGCCGATCGGGGCGGTGACGATCTGGATCCTCAACGCGGTACGGATCGTCGGGTTGATCGCGATGGGCACGTCCGGATCGCGTGAAGTCGCGCTCGGGGGATTCCACTCGCAGGCCGGCTGGATCGTCTTCAATGCCGTCGGCCTGGCGTTCGTCGCCGTCATCGACCGTGGCCAGTACTTCACGCGGGAACCGCGGCGGCGTGCCCCCGCGGCAGTACGACGTTCGGATTCGACATCCGCGTTCCTCGGTCCTTTCGTTGCCTTGCTGGCCGTAGCGATGGTTACCGGCGCGTTTGCGGCCGGGTTCGACCGGCTGTATCCGTTGCGGATCGCGGTCGTGGGCGCCGTCATCTGGGGCAGCCGGCGTACTTACGCCAACCTGCAGTGGAGAGTGTCTTTCGGTGCACTCGCGATCGGGATCGCGACCTTCCTGGTGTGGATGGCGATGCTTCCCGCAGACCTCACGAGCAAAGACAGCTGGCCGGCTGCATTGCAGTCCATGCCGTGGTCGTGGGCAGCTGCATGGCTCGGCCTGCGGGTTGTCGGCTATGTGCTGGTGGCGCCGTTGGTCGAAGAACTCGCGTTCCGCGGCTACGCCACCCGGAGGTTCATCTCGCCCGACGTCGACAACGTGCCGGTCGGTTCGTTTTCGTGGCCGTCATTTCTTCTGTCGTCGCTGATCTTCGGGGCCTTTCATGGACGACTGTGGATCGCCGGTACCGTGGCGGGAATGGCATTCGCGTATGCGTTGTACCGGCGGCGGTCATTCGGTGATGCGGTCCTTGCCCATGCGACGACCAATGGGCTGATCGCCTGCTACGTATTCGTTACTGGTAACTGGTCGGTGTGGTCGTAACGCCTACGACAGCAAAGGAGAGTGCGTGTGAGAAAGGCAATGTACAGCGTCGGCTTCATGGTCGTCCTCGTGTCGCTGAGTGCGACGGCGTTGGCGACACCGGCCCTTGCTGTACCTGAAATCGACGGCGGATCGATCGCCAGCGGCATCGGTCTCCTGACCGGCGGCATGCTGATGTTGCGGTCGCGCTTCGGGAAGCGCTGAAGATTCCCTCTTGAGGGAAGGAGCCATCCCACGTTTCGGGAGTGGCACAAGGCAGAAAGAGAAGTGTGTATGAGAAAGGCAATGTATCTCGCAGGGTTCTTCATCGTCGTGGTCTCCGCGAGCGTCCCGGTCATGGCGGTGTACGGCGTGCCTACGTCCGCCCCGGAAATCGACGGCGGCTCCATCGCGAGCGGCATCGGTCTTCTGACCGGTGGCATGTTGATGCTGCGCTCGCGGTTCGGTCGGAAGTAACGATCGTTAGAAAAGGTGACCACGCCGGCTCATCCCGGCGTGGTCGGCGACACAGGAGGGTCAATCAATGAAACAGGTACTCTATCTCTCCGGCATGTTGATCGTGCTGGCATTCGGCGCAACACCACTGCTGGCCGGAACGGTGCTGCAGGTTCCGGAAATCGACGGCGGCACAATCACTACGGGACTCGGTCTTCTCACCGGTGCGGTTCTGCTGCTGCGAGCCCGCCTGAGCGGACGAAATCGGAAGGCGAAATGAAGAAAATCTTCCCGCTCGTGGGAATGCTTCTGGCATTCGTGTCCGTGGTGCCGTTGCACGCGGCGGCAATCGCTGCCGCTCCAGAAATCGACGGAGGCTCACTGACCACCGGCCTCGGGGTTCTCACCGGTGCGGTGATGATCCTCCGCGCGAGAATGCGCAGGTAGTTGCGATCGGTCGGCGGGAAACATGGACGCACTGCTCGATCACGCATCCGACGCCAACGCTTTCAGCTACTTCGGCGTCTTCATCGTCATCGCCTTATGCGAGTGCATGGTCCCCCGGCGGCAGCCGGGGGACGCACTTCCGCTGCGATGGTTCGGCAATGTCGCGCTCTCGATCCTCAACACGCTCCTGGCGCGCGCGCTGTTTCCGATCCTGGGAATGGGCTTCGCCGTGGTCTGCGAGCAGCATGGCTGGGGCCTGTTGAACAACCTGCGCTGGCCGGCGTGGGTGGAATTCACCATCACGATCCTGGTGATGGACCTCACCCTTTACGCACAGCACTACTTCCTGCATCGATTCGATTTCCTCTGGCGGCTGCACCGCACCCATCACACGGACCACGACTTCGACCTGACCACCGGGCTGCGTTTTCATCCGCTCGAAATGACGTTCACAACGGCATTGCTGCTGGTCACGGTGGCGGCTCTCGGGCCTCCTCCAACCGCGATCTTCATCTTCCACCTGCTGTCGACGTCCCTCGGGTTTTTCCAACACGCGAATTTGAAGATGCCCGCGTCCGTCGACACCGCCTTACGGATGCTGCTCGTCACCCCCGACATGCACCGCATTCACCACTCAGTGATACCCACTGAGGGACGGTCGAACTTCGGGAGCACGTTCCCGTGGTGGGATCGGCTGTTCAGGACCTACATCGACCAACCCGCGGCCGGCCACGCGGACATGAGATTCGGCGTGGAGGGGTTCGAAGAGCGCAAGCACCTGACACTGCCATGGATGCTGGCGCAGCCATTTCTGCGCGAGGACTCGGATAGCGGGCTGCTCATGAGCGCTGCGCTCATTTCCGCGCGGCGACGAAAGAAGGAGAAGTGTGTATGAGAAAGCCAACGTACCTCGCAGGGTTCTGTGTAGTCCTCGCGTCGCTCAGCACGTCACTGTCGGCCGGAGCCGCCACCACGGTCCCTGAAATTGACGGCGGCACGATCACCACCGGACTCGGTCTTCTCACCGGTGCGGTCCTGCTGGTGCGCGCCCGCTTGCGCGCAAGGTAGAAATAGGCAGGACAAGAGGATACAGATGCAGAAAACAGTCAGCCGGCTACTTACGCTTCTTGGACTGGCCACGATCATCGGGTCGGTCGCCAGCCCGATCCACGCGACCGTCCAGCAGCCGGTCCCTGAGATCGACGGCAGTTCGGTCGCCGCCGGACTCGGACTCCTCGCTGGCGCGGTGATGATCGTGCGGACCAGAATGCGGCGCAGGTAAGCGCGGCCGACGGTACCCATGGAAGCCTTCCGAGGTCACGCTGCCGAAGCCTACGCGATCAGCTACTTCGGCGCGCTGATCATCGTCGCCCTGCTCGAAAGTGTGGTTCCCCGGCGGGCGCCGGGGGACACACTTCCGCTGCGCTGGTTCAGCAACGTCGCCATCACGATTCTGAACACGCTCCTGCTGCGCGTCTTGTTCCCGATCGCCGGAGTGGCTTGGGCGCTCGTGTGCAGTGAGCGTGGATGGGGCCTTCTCAACTCGGTTTCCTGGCCAACGTGGGTCCATTACGCCGCGGCCATCCTGGTGTTGGATCTCTACGCGTACGGGCAGCACTACCTGCTGCACCGGGTGAATGTTCTCTGGCGGCTTCATCGTACCCACCATTCCGACCAGGAGTACGACCTGACCACCGGTCTGCGATTCCACCCTCTCGAGATGGTTTTTACAACGCTATTTCAGATGTGCGTGCTGGCAGCACTCGGCGCGCCGCCGCTGGCGGTGCTGGTTTCTCAGTTGATCGCTACCGTGGTCACGTTCGTCGAACACGCGAACGTCAGCATACCCGCGCGACTGGACCGCCTCCTGCGGGTCGTTCTGGTCACCCCGGACATGCATCGAATCCATCACTCGGCAGCGTCTGGCGAGAGCCAGTCGAACTTCTCGAACACGTTCTCGTGGTGGGATCGGCTTTTCGGGACGTACATCGATCAACCAGCGGCTGGGCACGCCAATATCAGATTCGGCGTGGAGGGATTCGGGGCGCGCAAGCACCTCACGTTGCCGTGGATGCTCGCGCAGCCATTCTTGCAGGAACCGGAGAGTCGAGGCGAAATCCCGCGGGTTATTTCCGCTGATGCAGTGAGAACGCCGCGCCCTGCGGGTCCATTGCATTCAGCACACGGTCACCGCCAGGAACCTCCATCGGTCCGTTCATGACCTTGCCGCCGCCGGCTTTGATCCGCTCGACCGCGGTGTCGACATCGGGCACCCTGAAATAGATTCCCCAGTTCGGTGGCACCGCCGCGAGCTCCGGCGGCTTGTTCATCATCCCGCCGATCATTCCGTGCGGACGATTGAACATCTGGTACTTGCCCATTGGGCCCATGTCCATCGCCTCGCTCGGCTGCCAGCCGAACACCTCGCGATAAAACTCCATTGCCGCCGGTGCATCGGTGGTCATCAGCTCGTGCCACGAGGCTTCGCCGACTTCCGGGGCTCCCTCGGGCCGCTCAGCCGACGAGGCGGGCTGCATGATGTAGAAGGCGGCTCCCTGCGGGTCCTTCATCATCTGCATCTTGCCGACTTCCGGGATATTGATCACCGGCGACAGTTCGCTGCCACCGGCACGCTTGATGTGGGCGACAGCGTGATCGAAGTCCGGAACGCCGACGTACATCGCCCAGAACGGCGGGAAGTTCATCCCGTCTGGCATCTTCATCATGCCCGCGACACCGGCGTCGCCGCTGCGGCGAAAAATCGTGTAGGGCTGCGGCGACGCACCGAAAGGCGCCGCCGTCCAGCCGACGACGTTCTTGTAGAACGTTTCCGCGGCCGCGGTATCGGTGGTCATCAGTTCGTACCAGATCGGGCGTCCTAGCATCGTCGACGACAAGGCCATCTGCTTCTCCTCGTTTCTGTTTTTACGGGCCAGTAATTACGTACCCCTCAGATCTGTTTACGCAAGTCCATTGGGACGAGTTGCGCATGCGCACGGCGCTTGCTTCACTCTCGCTGCGAGGTGCGCAATGTCCATCCGATTGCCGTACTTGGGTTTGCCGGCGCTCATTCTTACACTCGCCACCAGCGCAGCGTGTGACGGATCCAACTCGAGCGTGACTGCGCCGGCTGCCGGCGGACCGGACCTGAACGCGTTTCTCGCAGCCGAGCCGGAGACGCTCCGTCCGGAACCCTTACCGGGGCGATGCTCAACCATCCCGGGCTTCTCTACTCGAGTCGGCGTCATCGTGCGAGGCAGGCACGACGTAATCCTGCGGCACCTCCGGTTCCGGTTCATCGAACGGACCGGGGCGACGGTGTTTCCCGAGGTCTTCGCCACCAATGTCTCCGCGCCGCTTCCGGAATCATCGATTCCGACATCGTCCCCCATTCCGTTTCCCACGCCCACCACGCTTCCTGGTTCCTCGCCGATCCCCATTCCGGGCTCGCTGCCGATCCAGGGAATCCTCGTTGGCAGCGGGTCGTCGCGCACATTCCCGTTCTTCCTGAGGTTTGGTTGTGGAGTGCTCGATGATGGCACCCTGGTGATCGTGGCCGACGCGACCGATGCCAATGGCCGGTCCACGCCGTCCGAGCTGCGCGTGCGTGTCGCGAGATAGAAGCGCTTACTTGACCACCGGCAACTCGACGAAGCTGGTGCGGTAGATCCGCTGGACGGCCTTGCGGTAGTCACCCGGTTTTGCGAAGAAGATATTGTCCACGAATGCTTGCGGGTTGCGGTCGTATAGCGGAAACCAGGACGACTGCACCTGGATCATGAGCCGGTGGCCGGGCAGGAACACGTGATTGGCCGTGGGCAATGCGAATTTGTACGGCAACGGTGTGTCGGCGGGAATGGGCTTCGGCAATTCGAGGCTGTCGCGGTAGCGACCGCGGAATATGTCCCCCGATACCATCAACTGATAACCGCCCATCGACGGCTGGGCCGACACTTCGTCGGGATAGACATCGATCACCTTCACCACCCAGTCCGAGTCAGTGCCGCTCGTCGAGGCCGTCAGGTTCACCATCGGCTGGCCGCTGATTTTCATCGGCTCGGTCAGCGGATCTGAGAGGTACGCGAGGACGTCGGTCCGGCCGGACGCCTCGCGCTGGTCGTCAACGAGCCACTGCGCCCAGTACGGGCCACCGACCGGCTTGATCGGACGCACACGGAACGGAACCGGCTTGGCCGGATCCGATACGTACTCCTCGAACCCGCGCTCACCAGCGGCTGACGCATTGGTGCTCACTTTCGCGCCTGCAACCAGGTAAAACGGCGTCTTCTGCACAGTGCAACCATTCGTACAGCCGGAAGGCCACGCGGAGAGCCGCCGCCACTTATTCGTGCCGGTCTCGAACGCCGAAACCGGTGCAACGTCGGCCTTCGGAGCACCGTCCTTCAAATAGTGGTCGAGAAACGGACGGAGAATCTCCTGCCGGAAGTAGAGCGCGGTATCGCTGCTGAATCGCACTTCGCCCAGGCTGCTCGCCTCCAGGATCTCCTGTCCGTGGTGCCACGGACCGATCACGAGAAACACCTTGTCGTTGCCGGTGTCCTTCGGTTCGAGCGCCGCGTAGACCGCCGGCGCGCCGTAGATGTCTTCCTGGTCCCAGAGACTGTGGACGAGCATCACCGGAACCTTCAGCGGCAGCGCGCCAAGCACTTTGTCCATCGCCTGGTCGCGCCAGAACGCATCGTACGCAGGATGCTCGGTCAGCTTTCGCCAGAAGCCGAGCTGATCGAGCCCGCGCCGACGGGCCAGCTCACCCGCTGAGCCCGCCGACAGGTACATGTCGTAGTCGTCATAGTGACTGGTCCACCAGGTGACACTGCCATCGCGCGTGGCTTCCTGGTCGTGTACGTAGGGCATCATCTGCTGACGGAAGGCGCCGTTGTGGAACCAGTCGTCGCCCATCCATCCGTCGACCATGGGATTCATCGGTACAGAAACCTTGAGAGCCGGATGCGGATTGACCAGCGCCATCAGCGGCAGGAAGCCGTCGTACGAGATGCCGAGGATTCCGACCTTGCCGTTGCTCTCGGCCACGTTCTTCACCAGCCAGTCGATCGTGTCGTAGGTGTCGGTCGCATGGTCGACGCGCGTGGGATTCTGCGGCCCGCTGAGCGGCCGGTTCATGATGTAGTCCCCTTCGGACCCGTGCTTCCCGCGCACGTCCTGCACGACCCTGATATAGCCGCCTTCGACGATCACGTCGGTGGCGTTGTCGTAGCCGTACAGCGACGACGCCAGATGGGCACTGTTGCTGTGTGTCGTCAGTCCGTCGGCGTCGTACGGCGTCCGTGTCAGCAGAATCGGCGCGCTCTTCGCTCCCTTCGGCACGAGGATGACGGTGTGCAGCTTCACACCGTCGCGCATCGGGATCATCGCCACGCGGCGAACATGATCGAATGCGTCGGTCACCGGTCGGAACGTCGCCGGCGTCTCACTCGGAAGCCCCGGCCGCTGGGCCGTCGCGGTTTGCGCCCCCGGACGGCTTGAAAGCAGCGCCAGAACGAGCGCGCCGATCGACAGCGAACGGGTACGAGTGTGTGACATGAGCCGGGATGTTACCTCGCGCCGAGTGCTCGCGGATGAGCCGCGGCTGCAATCGGCGGCCGAGGCGTGGCCGCCGAGGGATTTATTGGTTACAATTTGGTCTTCATCCTCATTCCTTTGCGCCTGGCACAGGCGCAGCGCCATGGATCCGACCGTTGTTTCACATTACCGGCTTCTCGACCGCCTCGGCGAAGGCGGGATGGGCGTCGTGTATCGAGCGCAGGACGTCCGGCTCGGGCGTGAAGTGGCGATCAAGCTGCTGCGCACCGATGCAAACACGTCGGCCGACTGGATGGCGCGGTTCGAGCGGGAGGCGCGACTCGCCTCGTCGCTGCAGCATCCGCATATCTGCACGATCCATGAGCTTGGTGAACACGAGGGACAGCCGTTCATCGCCATGGAACGGCTGGAAGGACGGACCGTACGGCAGTTGATCGAAGCCGGACGGATTCCGATCGGGCAGGTTCTTCACTTCGCTGCCCAGATGGCCGACGCGCTCGATGCCGCTCATCGCCGCGGGATCATCCATCGCGACATCAAGCCAGCGAACCTCTTCGTCACCTACGGCGATCACCTCAAGATCCTCGACTTCGGACTGGCGAAAACCACCGAAGCCGAACCGCCGACCATAACGGCCATCCCAAAGGCCTCCTCACAGACGGTCGCGTCGCCGGTGAAGCCTGACCTGACCGCCACCGGAGTCGCAGTCGGCACCGCCTCATACATGTCGCCGGAACAGGCGCACGGGCAGCCCCTCGACGAACGCTCCGATCTGTTCTCGACGGGCAGCGTCCTCTACGAGATGGCAACAGGACGACGCGCGTTCGGCGGCGACGATCTGGCGCTGATTGCCGTCCGGATCGCCAACGGCATTCTCGCTCCGCCGCGCACGGTGGATCCCTCGATCCCGGAAAACGTCGAGGCGATCATCCGCAGGCTGATGGCGACCGATCCGAAGGATCGTTACCAGAGCGCTGCGGAGCTGCTCGTCGACATCCGCTCGGCCCTTCAGCAAATCGATCCGGAAGCTCCGGTTTCCACAGACGGCACCGGCCCGCGGCCCGCGTCGAAACGTTCGTTTGCGACCCGGGCAATCGCGGCCTCGGCGGCTATCGTCCTGCTCGCCGGTTTTGCGACTTACAAGGTGCTGGGGCTCCGTGGCACGACGCTCAGCGATCGCGACACGGTTCTCATCGGTGCGTTCGAGAACACCACTGGCGAATCGCTGTTCGATGCGACCCTGCTGACGGCGCTCAAAGTGCAGCTCGGACAATCTCCATTCCTCGACATCGTCCCGGACCAGCGGGTGCGCGAGATTCTCCGCACGATGGGCAAGAGCGAAGACGAAAAGCTGACGACGGCAATCGCGCGAGAGGTGTGTCAGCGACTCGCGCTGAAGGCAATGCTGGAGGGATCGATCGCGGCGCTCGGTTCGAGTTACGTCGTCCGGCTCGAAGCGACCGACTGCCAGACCGGCGAAGCGCTGGCGCGTGAACAGGCCGAGGTCAGCAGCCAGGACCGGGTGCTGCGTGAGCTCGGGTCGATGACCTCGCGAGTGAGAACGACGCTCGGTGAGTCGCTGCCATCGGTGCAGCGTTTCGACGTGCCGATCGAACAGGCAACGACGCCATCATTGACGGCGCTGAAGGCCTACGCGCTTGGCCTCGAAGAGCGGAGGAAAGGACGCGAGCTCGAGTCGGTCGCGTTCTTCAACCAGGCAATCGAACTCGACCGCGAGTTCGCATCCGCGTATGCAACGCTCTCGACCGTCTATGGCAGCCTCGGCGAGTGGCAGCGAAGCGAAGAGTACGCCCGGCTTGCGTACGAGCGGCAGAATCGCGTCAGCGAGCGTGAGCGCCTCTTCATCACCTACCAGTTCCATGACCGCGTGACCGGCAACGAAGAGAAAGCGGCCAGCACGCTGGAGCTCTGGAAGGCAGCTTACCCGCGCGAATCGCGCCCGGTGAACGCGCTGGCGCTGATCCACAACCGTATAGGGCGCTACGATCGCGCTGAAGAAGAGGCGCACGAAGCCCTGCGGCGGAGCCCGGGCCATCCGTTCCCGATCTCGAACCTCGCCATCACCTATCGCGCGCTCGGTCGTTATGCGGATGCGCAACGAACCGCTACCAAGGCGGTGGATGCCGGAGTCGAGACGACTCCGACGCGGCGCTCGCTCTACCAGCTGGGACTGCTGCTTGGCGACGGGTCCGCACAGAAACACCTCGCCTGGGCGAAGGATCGTCCGCGCGAGTTCGACCTTGTCTCGGCACAAGGGCAGGTTGCCGCCTACGAAGGCCGCATCCGTGAGGGGGTCGAACTCTACCGGCGTGCAGCCGACATGGCGGTCGCTCGCGGCCTGCGCGGCACGGCGTCGGGGTATACAGCGCAACTCGCCTGGACTGAAGCGCTCTATCGGGACGCCGCACAGGCAGAGCAACATCGGATGCCGACTCTCGATGAGAGTGATGATGGCCCGGGAACCGTTCCCCGGTTCCGTGCAGCAGCGGCGCTGGCAATGAACGGGCAGACTTCCGAGGCGCTGGCGCTGGTGACTCGCGCCGAGGCCAGCTATCCGGAAGCGACGTTCGTCCGCACCGTACTCGGCCCGGTGACCCGAGCGGTCATCGCGCTTCGCCAGCACAAACCGGACGAAGCGGTCCAGGCGCTGCAGCCCGCCATGCAGACCGAACTCGGCACGGTCGCCGGGCTGGTGCCTCCGTATCTACGCGCGGAGGCGTTGAGGCAAAAGGGTTCGTTTGCCGAAGCGATCCGCGAGTACGAGAAAGTCCGGCAACATCGCGGCGTCGATCCGTTCGCGCCCGTGGTGCCGCTCGCCCAGCTCGGGATCGCGCGTTCGTACGCGCGCAGCGGTGACCTCGCAGCGAGCCGGCGTGCCTACGAAGAGCTGTTCACGATGTGGAAGAGCGCCGACGCGGAGTTCCATCCGCTCCGTGCTGCGCGGGCGGAGTACGCGAAGCTGGCGACCACCATCCCGTGACCGCCCCACTGCGGATCTCTCACTACGAGGTTCTCTCGCGGATCGGCCGCGACGGTCCGTCTGAGATCTATCGGGCGCGCGACCTGCGTCTCGAGCGGGACGTCGCCCTGAAGCTGCTGCGCCCCGAGGAGGTCGCCCGTCCGGAGGCGCTGGCCCGATTCCGGCGTGAAGGGCAGATTGCCTCGCTGGTTACCCACCCGCATATCTGCACCGT
>Ga0126305_10000895_pt1 | contig 12962 bp, 14 predicted proteins | sample Plot26_FD_92536 | JGI IMG/M metagenome (GOLD analysis project Ga0126305, IMG submission 92536) | Serpentine soil microbial communities from UC McLaughlin Reserve, CA, USA - Plot26 | ecosystem: Environmental > Terrestrial > Soil > Grasslands | place: USA: UC McLaughlin Reserve, Lake County... | reverse complement strand
TGTCGAGCGTTATAGAGACGCTCGAGTGTCCCAGCACCTCGGAGACGATCTTTGGATGGACGCCACGGTCGCGGGTTCGAGCCCCGTCGGTCACCTAGGATTCGCAGACTACTATCTGGTTCGGGTGGCCGAGCCCTACGACCCCGCCCTAGTAGTCACCAAGCGCCTCCCGCGCACCTTCCCGGCCAACGTGTAGCTCACCAACATCGTCACACTGGCGGGCTCAGTGCTGGACGATCAGGGCGCGAACTACTGGGTACTGGGTTGCTTCGTGGGAGGTGCCACCCTCTCCTCCCGTTCCCCAGACGCGCACGCTTGAGTTCAACACCGACGGGACGATGACCTTCTTCATTAGCCCCAGCCGTTCGGCCTGCGTCACCATGGATACGTAGCCTCGCAGATGCAAACCTTCCTGAGCTGAGCTTCCGCACCTTGCTGACCGAGGAGGCACCCAGAGGATAGAATCGGCAAGGGTACAAGGGTATAAGAGGTCCTACCCGAGTTTCTGGAGGCACTCGAATGGACAGAAGAGGACTGAGAGCATGCGCGTAGTCGACTCTCACGCGCACGTGGACGAATACGAAGCTTTCGGGTGGTTCGACCCGCCGGAGGCCATGATCGAGCTGATGGACGAGGCTGGAATAGAGAAGGCTGTCGTAATGACTTACGCGGACGCCCCGGTTCTCAAACCCGATGCGCTACGGTACCTCCACGACGCCTGCAAGAAATATCCCGGTCGCCTGATTCCGTACGCCCGCATCAACCCGCACGCTGATAATGCGGCGGTCCTACTGGAAGAAGCAATCGTGGATCTAGGGATGAAGGGTTTGAAGATCCACCAGGAAAGCGTTACGGCGGCGGCCCACCACCGCTCGGTCGTAAGGCTGGTCAAGAAAGCGGCCGAATTCAACGCCCCGGTCCTCTTCCACTCCGGCGACGAACCCCTCAGCCTGCCGCAGCAATTCGCGAGGTTGGCGGAAGAAGCGCCCGAAGCGACGATCATTTTGGCCCATATGGGAGGGTACCATCACACGGACGACGCCATCCGGGTCTGCGAGAGGTACGATAATCTCCTAGTTGACACCTCCGCCTGCCCGTACCCGCACAAGATAAAGGAAGCGATCAAGAGATTGGGCGCGCATCGCGTTCTGTTCGGGAGCGACGGCCCTGGCTGCAACCCTAAGCTGGAGCTGCAGAAGATCATGCGCCTCGGTCTCTCGGAGAACGAGCGACGGCTGGTGCTGCACGACAACATAATGGCGGTCCTCGAACGGGTCAGGCATCAGGTACCAGCAAGGAGACCGTGTTGATCATAGATGGCCTCACGATTGTTGGGTCCTCGATCAACGGCTATCGGCTCGGGGTGGAGGAGCTGTTGACCTCGATGAATTCCAACGGTATCGACAAGGGCGTGATCGCGCCGGTCCAACCCAAGACATACCGCCTTGAGCCCCAGAACGATGCGGTGGCCGTTGCGCAGATGCGCTACCCCAACCGTCTCATCGGCTTCTGTCGCGTCGATCCCCGACAAGGGGAAGACGCCATCACCGAGCTGCGCCGTTGCGTGCTGCAACTAGGGCTCAAAGGGGTGTTGCTACACCCGATGGAGGAGGGATACACGGTCAACGACCCGCCTGCCGTCCGTTTGGTGAGGGAGGCGGGATCTCTTGGCGTGCCCGTAGTCGTCGCGGCTGGCTATCCCTGGGTGGCTCATGCTCAGCAGATACGTTCCGTCGCGGAACAGGCAGAAGGAACCACCATTGTTATGAGCCACGGCGGCCAGATCAACATCAGCGGGCTGGCACAGGCAGACGCTTTCCTGGCGATAGAGACGTGCAGCAACCTACGTATAGGGACGAACGGAGTGTATCGGCAGGATTTCCTCGAGGAATGCGTCGAAGCGTTCGGTCCCGAGCGGGTCCTCTTCACCAGCATGGCCCCAGTGTTCGACCAGGGGTTCGAACTCGACCGCGTTCGCTCGATCAAGATGGAAGAGTCCGATCGGCAATATCTGCTGGGTACAAACATGATTCGCATCCTGGAAGCAGAGGCCAGGACTCGTACGTGACCCGATTCCAGGATACTTTACCGTGAGTATGGGACCCCTCACGGTTTTTCTTCTATACTCGTTGCGGTTCTCCGTGATTTTCTCGGTGGTCATCTTATGGGTCGTGGCAATGTCGGATATCGGAAGCCACGTACGCAAAGGGTTGTTCACGACCGCGAAGCTGGCGTCCATGGCTGTTGCCGTCTCCGTCGTCGCGGTCGGCACAATCGTCGCCCTGAACGCGGTCGTCCCTGTCCACGCATGGACCGAGATCGGCCCGAGATGGAGCGCCAGCATGCTTCCGGGTGGACAAGAGTGCGCAGCTTTCTCTTACTCTTTCACCTACAGCTTTGATCTCAGACGCCCAACGTCTGTGCCCCAGGACTGCAGGGCGGGTCACGTTGAGAGCTTCCTGCCCTTGCACGCATCCCCATAGAGAACGGCGACGACCGAGGGATAAGAGTTGACATCAAGAGTGCGCCGCGAACCTCACTTCAGGCGGTCGGACGACTGGCCATGCGGGCGGACTACGGACGAGGTTTCGAGGCGCGGGCTAGACACGGCCACAAAGCGTTCCTTATCGTTGACAGGCTTATAGCAATTGCTGCATACTGCTTTGGTGCGGGCTCTTTTCGGGCAGGGGATGGGTGGAGGAGGTTACGGTGGCCGAGGCAAGTCCAACCACGAATTACAGCGAGCGTCTCTACAACGAGGACCTCGCGCCGGCCAAGGAGCGCACGTGGACCGCTTACAGCCTCTTCGCTATGTGGATGGCCGACGTCCACAGCATCGGTGGCTACACGTTCGCTGCGGGGCTTTTTTTCCTGGGCCTCACGGGCTGGCAGGTGTTCCTCGCGCTGATTGTCGGCATAACGCTAGTCTACTTTTTTATGAACCTTAGTGGGATCGCAGGGCAGCGGCACGGCATTCCTTATCCGGTTTTGGCGCGCCTCAGCTTCGGGTTGTTCGGGGCCAACATACCGGCTTTGATCCGGGCGATTATCGCCATCTTCTGGTACGGGATCCAGACGTGGCTGGCCTCCGTGGCCGTGCTCATCCTCTTGCTCAGGATATGGCCGGGGTTGGAGCAGTACACCGAGAACTCCATCCTGGGGCTCTCCACTTTGGGTTGGATCTGCTTCCTCGCCCTTTGGGTCGGACAGCTGTTCGTCTTGCGTCGCGGTATGGAAACCGTGCGCAGGTTCGTTGACTGGGCGGGGCCGGCCATCTACGTCGCCATGTTCGCGCTTGCCATCTGGATCTTAATAGAGTCCCGCGGAAACATAGGCTTGAGCCTGAGCGACAAGGACCTTTCCACGGGCGCGGCCATCGTGGCGTTCCTCACGGCAGCTTCCCTGGTGGTAGCGTACTTCTCGACGCTGATGCTCAACTTCTGCGACTTCGCGCGCTTCTCTCCGTCCGAACGGATGGTCAAGGTGGGCAACTTCTGGGGGCTGCCGGTCAACTTCTTAGCCTTCTCACTGGTCATCGTCATCGTCACGTCCGGCTCCCGAACCGTGTTCGGCGAGGCCATTACCGACCCGGTCGAGGTCGTCTCCAGAATCCCGAGCACCCTGATCCTCATCCTAGGGGCCCTGACTTTCGCGATCGCCACCATGGGGATCAACATCGTGGCCAACTTCGTCTCGCCCGCCTACGACTTGTCGAACGCTATCCCGAAGCACATAGACTTCAGGCGCGGCGGCCTGATCACGGCCCTCCTCGCCCTCCTGGTGACGCCCTGGAACATCTACAACAGCCCGGTGGCGATAAACTACTTCCTCGGTGGCCTGGGGGCCTTCCTCGGGCCTCTTTTCGGCATCATCTTCGTCGACTACTACCTCGTGAAGCGGGGGCGTATCAACGTTGACGCTCTCTACCGGGAGGGGGAGGCCTCGCCGTACTGGTACCAGGGCGGCATCCACCGCCGGGCCGTCGTGGTCTTTGCGATCTCGGCGGTCGTGGCGACAGTCGTGGCCCTGGTCCCGGCGTTCAAGGCGATCTCCCCCTTCTCCTGGTTCATTGGGGCCGGCCTTGGCGCGGTGCTGTACTGGGCGGTCGCACGCGGGAGCGTCAGGCAGCAGCACGACTCGGAAGCGTAGAGGGCGTAGCGAGAAGGGAACAGACCGCGAGAGAGCGGGAAGGCGGGGAGAAAACTCGCGGTCATTGGAGTTGGACCGGAGAGGAGATTGGCGTAGGAGATCGAGGTGTATAAATAGCTGATTCGGTGAGGGATCCCTCACCGAATCGATCCTGTAGCGATGGTAGGTGAATAAGGGATCCTCGGTAAGAGAGGAACAAAGACATGGCTTTCCCGACGAAGATCCTACTGGCCACCGACGGCTCTAAAGATGCAACTTTGGCCGCCCAGGATGCCATCGACCTGTCCGACCAGAGCGGCGCCGAGCTGCACGTCGTCTACGGGGGCCACAGCTCCCTTACCCAGCCCCCGACAGAGTACAGGACGGCGGCCCAAGAGCGGCTCGACGAGCTGGTAACGAAACTTGAGGATGCGGGAGGGACCGTTGCGGAGGCCCATCTCAGGATAGATACGCAGGGCAGCATGGAAGACGAGAACATTGTCGGCCTTGCCGAAGAGCTGGGAACCGACCTGATAGTTATAGGTAGTCAGGGACTGAGCAGGATGAAACGTCTACTTATGGGGAGTGTCTCCGAGAGGGTCGTGCGCCTCGCGCATTGCCCGGTTTTGGTGATGCGCCACTAAGAGGCCGTGCCGATAGGGAACGTGTCAGCATGTAAGTGCACGATTCGCTCGATCATTTGGCGAGATTCTCTGCAGCTTTGAAGCGTCGACTTCATTGCCGACCTTCGCCTATTGGCGCAAGCTCTAACACGTTGCGAGTAGCTATCGATTCTTGGTATAAGGCTTAGGGGATTCGAAAGGGGGAAGTATGTCTCGCTACAACATGCTCATTCGCGGGGGCGCGAACTTCGATGATCGTTGCCCGGCGACCAGCATGGGCTCCGCTCGCGAGAAGACCGAGGAGATCCCCGAGACCGCCGTGGCGAGAGAGGACCTCTAATGAAAGACATGGCCACAACCATAATGGAGCGGTGCGACCTCCTCGCCACCATAAGTGAGGAGCCCGGGCTCCTCGTCCGTCCCTACGGTTCGCAGGCGATGCGGGAGGCCAACAACATAGTCTCCGGCTGGATGCGTACAGCCGGGATGACGGTGAGGCGGGATGAGATCGGCAACCTCATCGGCCGCTACGAGGGAATCGGAGATAAGACCCTCATCCTCGGTTCCCACCTCGACACCGTGCGCGACGCCGGCAAGTACGACGGGATCCTGGGCGTCATGGTCGCCCTCGCCTGCGTCCAGCAGTTGCATAACCGCGGCGAACGCCTGCCATTCTCGATAGAGGTTGTCGCCTTCGCCGACGAAGAGGGCCTCCGCTTCGGCACGACCTTTTTGGGCAGCTCCGCATACGCAGGAGTTTTCGATGGGAAACGCTTGAGCCTCGAAGACAAGAAGTGCATAACCCTCCGTGAGGCGGTGCGTGCCTTCGGCGGCGACCCCGATGTCCTAGAGAGTGACGGCCGCGGCGGGGGTGATCTCCTAGGCTACTGCGAGGTCCACATAGAGCAGGGCCCCGTACTCGAGAAAAAGGACCTGCCGGTCGGCGTGGTTACAGCCATCAACGGCCAGAGCCGCGTGAAGGCCAGCTTCGTCGGCAAGGCCGGGCACGCGGGCACGGTGCCAATGGAGGGAAGGCGTGATGCGCTGTGCGCCGCCGCCGAGTTCGTGCTCGAGATCGAGTCCGCCGCGAAAGCGGACCCGGAGGCGGTCGCGACGGTCGGCGAGATCTCCGCCCTCCCCGGCGCGGTCAACGTCATCCCCGCAGAGGCGGAACACTCCTTGGACCTCCGCCACCCGGACGACTCAGCGCGCGAGCGGCTGCGCAACCACCTCGAACGAAGGGCCAAAGAGATAGCGGCCTTGCGCGGCTGCGAGTACCGCTGGCAGGTGCGTCAGGAGACCCCAGCGGTGCCCACGAACCCGGAGCTCAGCGCCTTGCTCAGGCAGGCCGTCGAGAACTTGGGGCTACCCGTGCACCGGCTGCCGAGCGGCGCGGGACACGACGCGGCGCAGATGGCCGCGCTCACTAATGTGGCGATGCTCTTCGTGCGGTGCAAAGAAGGCGTAAGCCACAACCCGGCGGAGTCTGTCAAGAGAGAGGATGTAAGAGCGGCAATAGAAGTGATAGGCTGCTTCCTCGCGCTCGTGGCGGGGGAGAGAGCCGACCGCCGCTCCGAAGTATCTCGAGAGGTAAGCCCATGAGCGTCTACGACCTGATCTTGAGGAGCGGCACCCTCGTCACCGCCGACGGCCCGCAGGAAGCCGACCTCGCCGTCACTGACGGCAGGATCGCGGATATCTCTCCCGAGCTCGAGGGCGTGGCCCGGGAAGAGGTAGACGCTTCTGGGCTCCACGTCTTCCCTGGCATCATCGACGCCCACGCCCACTTCAACGAGCCGGGCCGCACCCACTGGGAAGGCTTCGCCACCGGCACGCGCGCGCTCGCGGCCGGGGGCATAACGGCCTACGTGGAGATGCCTCTCAACGCGCACCCGCCCACCTGCGACGCGGAGTGCTTCGACCTCAAGGTCGCCGCCGCCAAGGCTTCCTCATTCGTGGACTTCGCGCTCTGGGGCGGGCTCGTCCCCGGCAACGTCGTGCACCTCGACGAGCTCGCAGAGCGAGGCGTGGTAGGCTTCAAGGCGTTCATGTCCAACAGCGGCATAGAGGACTTTAAGGCCGCCGACGACTTGACACTTTTCGAGGGTATGCAGCGAGCGGCGGAACTCGGGCTGCCCGTCCTCGTTCACGCGGAGAACGACCAGATCACGAGCTGGCTCGCCCGCCGCGCCGTAGCGGAAGGACGCACGACGATGCGCGACTATCTCGACTCGCGCCCGGTGGTCGCCGAGTTGGAGGCGATCGGGCGCGCCATCCTCTTCGCCGAGGAGACTGGCTGCTCGCTGCACGTCGTGCACGTTAGTACGGGGAAGGGCGTCGCCCTCGTTGCGACGGCGCGCGCCCGGGGGGTGGACGTCACCTGCGAGACCTGCGCGCACTACCTAGTGTTGACCCAGGAGGACGCGGAAGAGCTCGGTGCCGCCGCCAAGTGCGCTCCGCCGCTGCGCTCGCGACAACATCTGGAAGCGCTCTGGGGGCAGATCGTCGAGGGCAACGTCCAGTTCGTCACGTCTGACCACTCGCCCGCCCCGCCGGAGATGAAGGTCGGTGACGACTATTTTAAGATCTGGGGCGGCATCATGGGCTGCCAGTCCCTGCTGAACGTGATGCTCGATGAGGGCCACCGCGAACGCGGACTGCCGTTGCAGCGGGTTGCCGCACTCCTTTCGGGGAACGTCGCCGAGCGCTTCGGTTTCCCGGAGAAGCGTCACCTCGAGGTCGGGGCCGATGCGGATCTCGCCCTCGTGGATCTCGATTCTAGCTTCACCTTGCGGGCCGAAGATCTCTTCTATCGCCACAAGATGAGCCCTTACGTGGGCCGAACCTTCCGCGGGAACGTCGCGCGGACGGTCGTGCGCGGGACGACGGTGTTCCGCGACGGCGTGGTCGTTTCGGAGCCGGTCGGCCGGCTCCTCAGACCCGGCCAGCGAGAGACTAGAATGCCCGGCGCTAGAGCGTAGTCCATGGTTACGAAAAGGAGCGTGAGCACTTGAGCGAAGTGAAAATATCGGCAGGGCCCTTCGAGTTCATGGCCGACTGGGAGAGGGAGAAGTCCCCCAAAACCTGTGAGGCGTTCGAGCGGTTGTTGCCGTACCGCCAGAAGATCATCCACGTTCGTTGGAGCGGGGAGTCTTGCTGGATTCCCTTGGGCGACTACGATCTGGGGGTGGGCTTCGAGGACGCTACCAGCGTGCCTGCGCCTGGGGAGATCCTGTTCTATCCCGGCGGCTACTCGGAGACGGAGATCCTCTTCCCCTACGCCGGCACGATATTCGCGAGCAAGCTAGGCCGACTCGCGGGCAACCACTTCCTGACCATAACCGAGGGCAAGGAGAACTTGCGCCCGCTTGGGGAGATGTGCCTCTGGGAGGGAGCTCAGAACATAATCTTCGACCGCACCTGAGTAAAGACCACAGATGAAGATCCCGATCGCGCGCTCTCATGATCATATCAGGGGCAAGAGAGCCAAAGCCTGGGCTACTCGCCACGGCCCTCTAGGAGAGTGGCGCACGCGTGGCCTGAGATCGTGGAAGCGAATGTTGGGGAGGACGCCTCCCGCTCCTTGACCCCTAAATGCGCGATGTGTGACCACTACACGAAGGTGGTTTGACACCACTTCTGACACCACTCAGAGCGCTACACGTAGAAACAGTGGGCAACCACCAGCAACGAAACCGGCTTATCTAAGCCGATTGTGCAACATTCGGCAACGCCCAGAAATGGATGTCGGCGGATTGTGGCTCTAGAGAAGGTCGCGGGTTCGAGCCCCGTCGGTCACCCTCCCTTTTGCAGGTAAAACATAGATCTCGTAGGCACCCGCTGAAGGTTGTGGCAGCAGTAGGGCAGCAGTAGAACGAAGTAGTGACACTTTCGCCGCTGTGGTCGATGATAGTTCTTCCCGAATATTAACCTTCGTAATCCTGTCAAAGCGGAACGGGGGTATAGAGACACGCCCCAGATCGATACACTTTCGACCACACCCCCGAGGGGCGTGTCCCATGTAACCCTCCGCACGGGTCGCAGGCGTGTACGCAGAGCTCCGGAGTGAAATGCATTAATGGGTCAGAGTTAGGTTACCCTTCTACCTCGGCCTCTTCCCACTGACGGATCCTAAAGGCGAAAACCACCAGCGATATCCCGCTCGCCAGCCCCCAGATGCCTAGCAGCCGCGGCGTTTCAGAGACCCAGGAAGCATCGGACCATACTTCAAATAGATAAATTAAGTAGAAAAGGTGGATGCCGGAGACCATCAACAACGCGCCGCTTACCAGCATTAGCCACATAACGTTAAACGCACGCCTAAGCCGGATAGCCACAATCATCTGGATGATGCCGAGGCAGATGACCAAGAAGCCGCTGGTATAGACGTCGCCGCGGCCATCCGAGAAATTTGTCAAGTCGCTGAGTACAATCACCAGCCCTGCCAAGCCGCTGACCACGCCTTGTATCCGCAGCAGCAATACACGATGGGCTGTTCTGCTCGCGATGATGAAGAACACACCGGTGGCTATTGGCAAGGAGGCAAGCAATAAGAGAGCGCTCAAGGGCACGAAGGACACGAAAGAGGCCAACAGCCCACGAATTCCAATGATCAGGCCCCCCAATGCCAGTGCCCACCAGTTTCTACCGAGCATCGGCGACGGAAGTTGCGGCTGCGTGTCGGCAGAGACGTCGGGTTGCACACGCTCCGCTTGGTCAGTAGACAGCCCCGCCGCCTGTCCTCTTGACCGTTTGCTTGCCTCCGCCTTGTCTGCGAGGTCGGCAGATACTTGTTGACGTACCTGCGCCAGCAATGCCTTTGTCTCTCGATAGTTCGGTTCGAGCCGCTGAACCTCTTCGAAGCACTCAAGAGCCTGCTGCCACTCCCCGGCATCTATGTGCCGCTGCCCTCGGTCGTATAGAGTGGCTACCCTCTGCTCCAGCTCTAGGGCATCCCTGCTCGACGCCATGAGTCCTTCAGGATCGGGGTAGGCCGGGTCTTCTGCGTGTATCTGTTCGAAGAGATTGATCACCGCTTGCGACTTTCGATCCTGATGCAACCGACGCGCCTGGGTATATAACTCCTCTAGCCGCCTGTGTCGCTCTTCCTCCCTAGCGGCTTCTTCTTGGCGCTCGAGGATCGTCTCGATAGTGTCGCCCATGACCTCGCGTTCAATGTCGGCTGCATTGCCCGGGCTTAGCCTGAGCTCGTTATTCGCCAGATGCCTGAGCCACTGTACTTCGTCGGCCGGCAGCTTCCCGTCCGCCCAAGCCGATTCGACGGCTTCGCGGTACCAGCGCAGCGAATCTTCCTCTTGCCTATCCTCGGTTTCCGGGGCCGGGTGGGCGCGCAAAGCTGGGGTCGAGATGTCGAATATGCGCCCGTCGGGCGAGTGCATGTAGAGAACCGGTGTGCCCCACTCCAGCATGCTGTCCATGCTGACCGCTGCACGGGCCTCGGTTACCGCAGCGTCTACCGGCAGACTATCGGCCAGAGCCTCGTAGAAGTCGCGGGAGAACTCGATCGCCGCTCTGTCGGTTATCTCGTACTGCATCGCCACCACCGCCGGCACTCCCCGGCGCACCAGCGTGGCGGCCGTACTGGAGAAGGCGTCGCTCTCACTGCCCCTAGCACCCTCGCAAGAGTTCAAGAACACCAGCCGCAAGGGGTAGTGGTCGTCCAGCAGTTCGGCCAAGCCTGTCGCCCGCAGCAAATGCATGTGGCCTGCATCGTTGGAGAGTGCGATGGCGCCCTCCTCGGTGGCCGCATCGAAGCCACCGTGACCGACGAAGTGGAATATGTGCCAGGGTCCGCGCCGCATGGCCCGCTGCAGATGGCGCCAGGTCTGTCCTTCGAGCCAGGTCAGCTCCAATAAGCCACGTTCGCGCAAACCCCTTATCGCTTCCTCAACGAGCCGTTTTTCGTGCTCGACATCCAGCGGGTCCAATCCCAAAGGGCTCGTCACCATCCCCAGGACCCTTAGCGGAGGGCTCACCCGCAACGGTTCTACGGGCTGGGGCAAATCCAGGTAGCGCACCAGCGGTGTGTTGGAAGACAGGGAGGGGTACCGGTCGCGCTCGGTATCGTAGAGGAACTCCCAGGGCAACACTGCCAGCTCGGACGGCTGAATGCGCAGCTTGAGGCGCAATCCCTTCCCTTGCCTCCTGGCCTCGCTCAGGCTCATCTCGTAGCGGGTGCGTACATCGCCGACCAGGAGCGACTCGAACAGACCCCGACCGAAGTCCTGGACGGTGTGTTCCTCAGGTGAAGCTATACGGCGACGCGTGCCCCCTGAGCGGAGTAGGGCTATCTCCAGAGCCTGCAACCTGTCCTTCAGCTCCCACTCGTCAAAGGGGAAGCGCATCTGTGCCTGTGCCTCGCCCGCCGGGGAGCGGACAGCCACAGGGTACTCCCGAGGCCCCCCTCCGCGGATTTCCAGCTCGAAGTCGAGATAGTCCCAAGAACTCGTTGAGCCGCTGTGCGCGTCCATACTTTTCTTCCTACCGCTTGCTAAAGTCGCCGCAGTATACGGCAATTATGTCTCAGATGATACTAACTGAGACTGCCACACCACCTCGTTTTCGTTGTCAGGAGCTCTATTTAGCAGGAGTCGATGAATCGGCGGTGAATTTGCGACTAATCCGGCTAACGTCAGGACACCGAGAGCTACCCTGCCTGCCGCTTCCAGGTCATGGTCACCTTGTAGTTGGCCCCGGCGCTCGCCGACGCCAAAATGGCACCGGCTTCAGCGTTCAGGACGATTCCGAACTCCACCTGCACTTCGTCGGGAGGGTTGCCTGCCGCATCACCGATGGCCCGCAGCTTGCCCACCAAGCCCAATGCCATGGGCCTAGCCTTCTCCAGAGCATCCTCGAAGGAGGTCTGCGCCCGCTCGACTACCGCCGAAGGAGACAAGCCGCGTCTCGTCTCGCCTCCGAGACCTCCCTCTTCGACCTCGACGAGAATAGGCTCTCCACTCTCTGAAGGAAACTCCACCAACCGCTTCATCGTGGCCTCCTCATGCCTCTCTTCCCCTTACCGCCAGTGTATATCGAGCAGGGAATTCGCTGTACTCTATCGACTATCATGAACAGATCTACAGCGGGTAGGAAGGATCTCGGTTTGGACGATCTGCGGAGCGCCATCGATGCCTTCATCAGGGAGAGAGACTGGGAGCAGTTCCACTCTCCCAAGAACCTTGCCATGGCCCTCAGTGTTGAGGTGGCCGAGGTCGTCGAACACTTCCAGTGGTTAACCGAGGAGCAGAGCCAAAACCTGCCCCCGAGAAGCTAGCCGAGATCAGGGAAGAGATCGGCGACGTGATGATCTACCTGACCGAGCTGGCGGACAAGCTTGGCCTCGATCCGGTGGAAGCAGCCAAAGCGAAGGTCACGATCAACGGGCAGAAATACCCAGCAGAGTTGGGCGTTAGGAAGGACCTCGCCCGCCAGACGATAGAGGCTTTGGTGGGGCATGAAGTGTAAGGCGAACTCTCTGGGGGTGTTGAGGGGGAGAATCGTACCGTAGGATCCCAGCGACCCCCATTGTCAGAGGGCCGCGTCACCTCCCACGGCGCGGTCCTCTTCTCTTACTTACCGAAATGCTTAGATGAAGGTGTGTCCCCGGAAGTTCGCCAGGAAAGTTTCAAATATCACTCATTTGGGGGATGTGGCGAAGCCCCCTCCTTGCGATCATGCTCGTAGAGTTGAACTGCGAGGAAGGAGGTGAGTCACGCAGGAGGTTTGTTGCCGCTATTGCGGCCGGCGCGCCGACGTGAACGACCGCCTACCCGTGTGGTTAGAGGGTGGAAGTGAGGCACTCAAGTGCCCGCAGTGTGGCCAGCTCGACTTGCTGTCTCTGCATAACGCCGACGACGCTTGCCAGCTGGTGTTTGAGGCGGCGGTCAGGGGGGTGGTTGGTGAAGCTCGAAGAGCGGATGCAGCCACGAGCCGAGCCCACGGGAGTAGCTTAACCAGCCACTAAGGTAAGGGCTGGGAGCCTTCGGGATCCCGGCCTTCCCTTCCATGACCGACGACCTTATTGAGCGAAGCTCATGGAAGGGGTGTTTTCCGAAGTTCGCGCGGCGGCAGTAACTCGGCACTACCTTCAGACAATTACGGACGGCTAGCGTGAAAGAGATCTTCTGCGCTACCTCATCTCGAGAAATATTCTCGTGATTTCGAGTTTTTTACGCTCCTGATGCAACTTAC
>Ga0126305_10000894_pt1 | contig 12971 bp, 6 predicted proteins | sample Plot26_FD_92536 | JGI IMG/M metagenome (GOLD analysis project Ga0126305, IMG submission 92536) | Serpentine soil microbial communities from UC McLaughlin Reserve, CA, USA - Plot26 | ecosystem: Environmental > Terrestrial > Soil > Grasslands | place: USA: UC McLaughlin Reserve, Lake County... | reverse complement strand
TTTTTCCGGCCAGGGACCACCCACCCCGCGCCTGGATCGCACCGGCTGCTGTTCTGACCGGCTTGTTCGTTCTGTATCCGATCTTCGAGTTGATCCGGCTGTCGTTCACTCGCGCGACGACCGGTCAACCCGGCGCTGGGTACACATTGGAGTCTTTCAGCCAGCTCCTCGCCGATCCGAACTTCTGGCCGATGATGGCAGTCACCTGCCTCTTTGTCATCGCCAGCGTCGTTCTCCAGCTGGGAATCGGATTCGCAATGGCCTACCTGATGGATGCCGCCCGTCGCCAGCGTATCGCCGGCGGCCTGATCGCACGCGTCGCCGTCGTCAGCGCGTGGGTCGTGCCCGGCGTCCTGGTTGGCGTTCTCTGGAAAATCCTGCTGATGGAAAACCGTTCCGGGTTGGTGAATTACTGGCTGACCACCATCGGGATCGGTCCGCTGCCGCTTTTGTCTTCAGCGGGCCCGGCGGTCATGTCGGTGATCATCGCGAATACGTGGCGGGGCTGCGCATTCAGCATGGTGCTCCAGTACGCCGGCCTGCAGCGGATCCCGCGAGATCTGCACGAAGCGGCGGATCTCGAGGGCGCCTCCATGTTTCAGCGGCTGCGGGTAGTCGTCGTTCCGGCGGTCGCTCCAGTGATCGCATTGAATGCGGTTCTGATCACGCTCTACACGTTCAACACGTTCGACCTGATCCTGCCGCTCACCGGCGGTGGTCCGGCGCGGCAGACCGAGGTGGCCTCGTTGTTCATGTACCGCCTCGCGTTCTACGACCTCGACGCCGGCATGGCGGCGGCTGCGGCGATGGTGATGCTGCTGCTCAACCTGCCGCTCATCTGGATCGCAACCAGGCTCGCATCCGGGCGCACGACCGGTCGACCGCGGACGGTGTCGCCCCTATGACGAACCCGGCCGTGGGACAGATGCGCGGCCACGGAGCGCGCTGGCCTTATCTCGCCGCGCTCGCCGCGATCACGCTGGTGTTCATGGTTCCCCAGTTGTGGCTCTTCTCTCTGTCACTCAAAGAGAAGGCTGCGGTCTACCAGTACCCACCACGGTTGATCCCGGATCATCCAACGATTGAGAACTACTGGTTCGCGCTCACGCGGACCCAGGTCCCCTGGTACCTGTGGAACAGCTTCAAGGTCGCTGTGTTGTCGACGTTGCTGACGCTGGTCGTATCGCTCCCAGCCGCCTACTCGTTGTCGCGTGAGACCTTCAGAGGGCGCGCGCCGATCATGGGCGCGTTGCTCGCGATGCAGATGCTCTCGCCGGTCGTGCTGCTGGTACCGATTTACGGACTGGTCCAGGGCCTGGGGCTGGTCGACACTCATGCAGGCCTGATACTGGTTTACGCTTCGCTGCAGGTTCCGTTCACGATCTGGTTGATGAAGTCTTTCTTCGACAGCCTCCCCCCCGCCTTGTTCGACGCCGCGCGGGTCGATGGCGCGGGCCGCTGGCTGACGTTCCGATCGATCGCGGTGCCGCTCGTCGGCCCTGGGCTTGCCGCCGCGGCGATTCTCAATCTCGCGTCCTACTGGGCAGAGTTCTCGCTCGCGCTGGTGCTGCTCGATGCGCAGGAGCGTTTCACCGTCCCGGTCGGGCTCTTCAGTCTTCAAGGCGCCTACGAAACCGAATGGCACATCGTCGCTGCGGCGTCGATCGTGGGGCTGGTGCCCGTGATCGGCGCGTTCGTGCTGCTGCAGCGGCATTTCATCGCCGGCCTGACGGCCGGCTCGGTAAAGGGATGATCGACGTTCACCTGATTTCACATACTCACTGGGATCGCGAGTGGTATCTCACCCGCGAGCAGTTCCGCCTGCGTCTGGTCGAGCTCGTGGACCGCGTGCTCGAAATGCTTCGCGCAGATAATGGCTACGCCTACTTCCATCTGGACGGTCAGACGATCGTGCTCGACGACTACCTCGAACTCCACCCGGAAAATGCCGACGAAATCCGCTCGCTGATCCGCTCCGGGCGACTGCTCGTTGGTCCCTGGTACGTGATGCCGGACGAGTTTCTCGTCAGCGGCGAATCGCTTGTGCGGAACCTCGCGCTCGGCCACCGGATCGCCCGATCGTTCGGTGCATCGATGCCCGTCGGCTACCTGCCGGATCTATTCGGCCACGTCGGCCAGATGCCGCAAATCCTTCGTCAGTTCGGGCTGGACAACGCGATCCTCTGGCGTGGGTTCGGCGGACCGCAGGCGGAGTACTGGTGGGAGTCGCCGGATGGATCGCGGGTGCTCATGATGCATCTGCCGGAGGAGGGATACTGCAATGCGACCCGCATTGCTCTCGTCCCCGACCAGATGGTGGCGCGCACCGAGGCGGTGATCGAGCGTGAGGCCGCCCGCACGAAGTACGGCGTCGTGCTCTTGATGAACGGCGTGGATCACATCGAGCCGCAAGCGACGATTCCCGCGCTCGTCTCGGCGCTCCAGGCTCGATCGCACCAGATCCAGCACTCCACGCTTCCCGCGTATGTCGGCGCCGTTCGCTCTAATGCCGCGGAGGACGGCGACTCGCTCGAAGTGATCCGGGGCGAGCTTCGCAGCGGCGAGCAGTATGCGCCGCTGCTTCCAGGTGTGTTGTCAGCGCGCATGTATCTGAAGAAGGCCAACGCACGCGTGCAGACAGCGCTCGAGCGCTGGGCCGAGCCGCTCGGCACCTGGGCATGGCTGCTCGGTGACCATTATCCAGCGGCGGCTTTGCAGTACGCATGGAAGATCCTGCTTCAGAACCACCCACACGACAGCATCTGCGGCTGCAGCATCGACGCAGTGCACGAGGAGAACATGTCACGCTTCGCCAGGGCGGGGCAGGTAGCCGACGATGTAATCGAGCGGACGTCGGCGGCGATCGCGCGCCGAATCGATCCGCCGGCCAGTGGTCACGTACGCGTGGTGTTCTTCAATACATCGGGCTCGTCCGGCACCAGGGTCGTCGAAGGCTCGATCGATCTTCCGTTCGGCAATGCCGAGCTGCATCGTCAGGTCGACCAGGAGGCGCTCGACGCGCCGGTCGTGATGTTCGACAGGGACTCGACGATCGTCTCGGCATCGGTACCGGGAGGCGGCGAGGTCGCGTTGCAGATCCTGGAGGTGACGCAGGTCATCAGCTGGGTGAAGAGCAGATACGAAACGCCCTGGGCGCTTCACGCGCGACGTGTACGCTTCGCCGCGGCAGTCGACCTGCCGGCGTGCGGTTACGCCTCCATTGACTTGAAAGTAGGGAAGGCGGATCGCCCGCGCCACACACGAAGGGTTGCGACCCGAACGATTGAGAATCATCTGCTGCGGATCACTGTTGCCGACGATGGCACGGCAGCGGTTCTGGACAAGCGGTCAGGCAAGCTTTACGACCGCTGCGGAGATCTGCTGGATGAAGGGGACGTCGGCGACGAGTACAACTACTCCCCTCCGCGAACGGACCGCCCCGCCACCAGCCGCGATCTGATCGGCATCACGGTTGAGGCCGGTCACGCCGGGCCGTTACGCAACAGCCTCATCGTCCGCGGCTCGCTGCCGCTGCCGGCAGCTGCCACAGATGATCGGACCTCACGCGCGAGCGAGGCGATCCCGCTGGCCGTTACGTTGGAGATCACGCTCGACGCCGGAGCGCCGCGAGGTGAATGGCGGGTCAGCGTCGACAACCAGGTCCGCGACCATCGCCTGCGCCTTGTTTTCCCGTCAGGCTTTCTGGACCTTGCCGAGGCAGTCTCGGACACCGCATTTGGAACCATTGCGCGTTCTACCCGTCGTGAACAGCCGGTCGCGATCCGAACGGAGGTCCCGGTCACCGCCGCACCGATGCAATCGTTCGTTGCCTGCACCGATCCCGGTGGTGCGGCAGTGTATGCGGAGGGGCTCAACGAGTACGAAGTGCTCCTCGGCGAGTCCGCCAGGATCGCGATCACTCTCGTCCGATGCGTGGGAGATCTGTCGCGGGACGATCTGATCACGCGTCCGCATGGTCATGCCGGCCCCGGCCTGGCGACCCCGGGAGCGCAGTGCATTGGTTCACACAGCTTCAAGCTCGCCTTCGAACCGTTGGATCGCACGGCCAACCCGGTAGAGTTGTATGCGTCGGCAGCGGCGTTCGTGGCCCCACCGCGCATGTCAGTCGCGGACGCTGCAGGTCAAGGGCTTGCAGTTCGCGCCGAGATGCTGGAAGTGCACTCGCGATCGAACGGGGTGGTGCTCAGCGCGCTGAAGAAAACTGAGGATCGTAATTCCACGACCGTCCGAGTGTTCAATCCCTCTGGAGACACGGAGGATGTTCACTTGCAGCTGGCGGGCGGGGTGCGTGAAGCCGTGGAGCTGAACCTTCTCGAGGAGCCGCAGCGGCCGCTCGATGTCTCGGGCGGTGCCGTGGCGCTGCAGGTCAGGGGGTTCGAGGTGCGGACGGTCGAACTGGTACCGGCACAGGCTCCGCCTCGCCGCGGGCCTCGACAGATCCCGCCCAGCTCAGGCGCGAGATACCGGGCCGATAGTTTTCGTCCAGCATGAAGATCCCGTTGACCCGGGTGAGTGTTACCCGTCCGGTTCCCGCAGGCAGCGCCGGCTCCCCCTCGGGGCGCGGTCGAGTGAACGCGCGAATACGCAGCCCGGCAATCCGGTCCGTCGTCACCCGTTCCGCGACCGGCACAGCGACGCGAACGCAGCCATTTCGCGCGATGCGGAAACGTGAGTCACCCCGATCGGTCGGATACCACTCCATGGTCCCGTCGGGCTTCGAGACGCCGACGTCAAACGCCAGCGTCGCCCGATCCAGCTCGCCGCACGCTTCGAGATACGCGAACCGGCGCGGGTCGGGAATCTTCGCCGAGCCCGGCTGACCTGCCGGGTCGATGCGCCCCTCACGGCGAAGCTCCGCCGCCATCACGCCGTAGATCCAGGCGTTCTTGTCCATCACCGCTTCACGCGACACGTTCTCGAGTGACACCAGGTCCGGTGCTGGCGCGAACCGGATGGCGTCGGGCCCGTTGTCGGCGACCATGTTGTTCTCGGTTGCGACCCACAACAGCGGATGCGTTCCAAATCGCCTGCCTTTGAACGGGAGGATCTCGTGATCCCTGGCCTGGATCTCTTCGCGCGTGGTGCCGTCGGCGGCGCGCTCGATTCCAATCACGAACTCGATGTCGGTCGTCCGGCCCCATGTCGCCATGAGTCGATCGGTCGGGGTGCCGCCGTCCTCGTGCGTGAAGATCACTGAGTAACGGAATCCTTCGGCTGGCGCCGCCGCGCGTTCCACCCACATCAACAGCGGCACATCGCTGAATCGTTCCACGGTGCCGGGGCGTGCATAGAGAAACGGGGCCGTCGCGAGCCACGCCTGTTCGGCACTTCCTTTCGCATATGCACGGACGTCAACGGCCTGCACGGTCAGTGCGCCCGCCGCTTTGGATGACCTCTCGTCGTCTCGCTCGATCGTCAGGCGGTGCTCGCCGGCGTCGAGAGCGCCGAGCATCACCGGGTACGCGGCTGGTGCCGCGCCGCGGGTGATCAGCAGGTGCTGCGAATAGACGCCGTCCACCGAGACGCGCGCGACGACAGCCTCCCGCCCGGCGGTGCCCCAGTCGCATTCCGCGCATCCGGCGGTGATCGTCGCGACCGCCTCTCCGGCCATCGCGATCCTGAATCGATGCTCACTCGACGTGCCGGCCTGCGCGAGGGCCAGCATCCAGCCGACGAGCACCACCCAGCTACTCATTTTTTGTAGCCCGCGGCGCTGGCGCTGATCGAGGGACGGACGGTCGAACCTCGCATGTGCGAGGAGTATAGAAGGGTTGCCTCGCACGCGGCAACAGGTCAGAATCCGTCGCGTGCCCCCAACGTCATCATCGCCGGTGGCCGTGCGGTTCGCCGGCGTACAGAGACATTTCGGTGCTCACCACGCGGTGCGCGGTGTCGACCTCGAGATCGAACCGGGCGAGTGCATGGTCCTGCTCGGCCCATCCGGATGCGGCAAGACGACGCTGCTTCGCCTGCTCGCCGGACTCGAGCATCCCGACGCCGGCACCATCAGCATCGGCGATCGCGTGATCACCGGTCTGCCGCCTGCCGATCGCGACGTCGCCATGGTCTTCCAGAACTACGCACTGTATCCGCACCTCACGGTTAGGCGAAACATCGCCTTTCCGCTGGAGGTGCGCCGACTCTCCGCGTCGGAGATCAAAGCGCGGGTTGAAGAGGTCGCGGCGCGCTTCGGGCTCGAGGCGCTGCTCGAGCGCAAGCCGGCGGAACTTTCCGGCGGCCAACAACAGCGCGTCGCTCTCGCCCGCGCCGTCGTCCGCAACCCGGCCGTCTACTTGATGGACGAGCCACTCTCGAACCTCGATGCGCAGTTACGCACGCGGACGCGCGCGGAGCTGAAGCGGCTGCAGCGCGAGCTGGCGACGACGACCCTCTATGTGACGCACGACCAGAGCGAAGCCATGACGCTCGGACGTCGGGTGGCGCTGATGAAGGACGGCGCGATTCATCAACTCGCTGCACCCATGGATCTGTATCGTCGTCCGGCGAGCACGTTCGTCGCGGGCTTCATCGGCAGTCCGCCGATGAACCTGCTGAATGCGCGGATCGAGAATTCCTCGGTGCGCGCCGGCGGCGCTGTCTGGCCATCGGCGTTCGCGGCGCTCGGTCCCTCGCTCAATGGGAAAGATGCGGCGCATCCGTCCACGAATGGAGTGACGCTCGGCGTCCGCGCCGAATCGATCGAGATCTCCACGACCCGCCGCGAAGGCTGGATCGAGGGGCGAGTCGGGGTAGTCGAATCGCTGGGAAACGAGACCCTGGTGACGATCGAATTGCCGGAAGCGCGGGTGGTGGCGAGAGGAGCCGGGACGCTGGCAATCGATACCGACGCCCCGATCTGGATGACCGCCGCGCCAGAGGCCCTCGTCTGGTTCGAGGGCGCCTCCGGCGTCAGACTCGGATAAGAGACACAAACGCGGTGTCTCTTACCCGTACTTCGCTAGAACGAGACTTTCATTCCAAGCTGGATCTGCCGGCCGGGGCCAGCGAGCGTGGTGATCGTTCCGAACGTGGTATTCGAAATGTTGCCGTCCGGCGCACCGAGGTTCGTGCGGTTCAGGAGATTGAACGCCTCGATGCGCGTCTCGAGCTTTGACGTTCCCCACGGCAGCGGGAAGAGCTTGTGCAGCCCCAGATCCAGCTGCCGGAACGACGGACCGCGAACAGAGTTACGAGGAGCGTTCCCGAAGGGCTGTGAGCGATCGGTTGGGACCTGGACCTTTGTTTTATCCAGGTAGTTCGTGGCGCCGCCATTCGGGGTCACTGGATCGCCGGTCACATTCGGTCGCAGCGTCGGGCTGGTCCCGCTGGAAAGCTGGAAGGTCGAGGCGGGCGTGTAACTCAGGTTCACCGGCAGACCACTGGCCATCGTGTTGATGCCGACCACGCGCCACCCTCCAAGGATCCCGTCCATCACCGCCGACATGTCGGTGCCGAAGCGGCGGCCCTTGCCAAACGGTACTTCCCAGACGAGGCTGGTGGTGTTGTTGAATGGCTGATCGTACCCGGACCTGCCGAAATCCGCCTCGATGTTGCGGTAGTTGACGCGGCTGTTATCGCCGTTCTGGGCCTCGAGATGGCCCGAGGCATTGTCGCGTGCTCTCGACCAGGTCAACGAGTTGAGTAGATACAGCCCGTTCGAATAGCGCTTCTCGATCTTCGCCTGCAGCGCCTGGTAGTCACCCTTGCCGCCCGCGAAGGCGATCTGAATGTCCTGGAATCCCTGGATCGGCCGACGCGATTGCAATGTGGCGTTCTCCGTTGGTCCATTGGGCCGCGCCTGGTTGTAGTCGCCAAGCACCATGATGTCGCGGCTGCGGTTACCGATGTAGCCAACGTCGACCAGCAGCCTGGGCAGGATCTCGCGCTGGATCGATACATGCCAGCTCTGAACGCTGCCCGACGGGTTGTCGCGCGGGATGTAGTTGGTCCGCGTATTCAACTGGTTGAAGTTCGTCGTTGCCGTGAGTCCAGCCGGGTACCCCTGCTGCGTCGGACGGAAGCAGTTCGTCGCAGTCGATCCGGGTGCGCAGATGCCCACGCTCGGCTGCTGCGAAATGACCGCTCCGACGAGGTGAGGGCCGTTGAACGGCAGGAGGTTCTCGCCGCCGAGGCGGTTGAAATGAAGGTAGCTCTTGCCGTACCCTCCGCGCACCACGGTCTTGTCATCGATTGAGTAGGCGAGACCGAGCCGTGGGGCGAAGTTGTTCTTGTCCAGATTCACGAGCGCGCGGTCGGAGATCCCTCCATCCTTCGCATAGATAAGAGTGTTGGCCACCGGATCGTAACTGGTGAGAAAGTTGTCCTCCTCCCACTGCGGCGTGCCGAGCTCATAGCGCATGCCGAGGTTCAGCGTCAGCTTCTGGCTGACCCTGAAGTCGTCCTGGAGGTAGACGAAGTGCATCTGTTGACGCAGGTGCGCCAGGAACGGCGTCGTCAACGCGTACTGGCTGCGGGCGCCCAACAGGAAGTCGGCGAAATTGTAGGTGGTCGGATCCGCCGCTGCATCGGTCGGACGGCTGAATTGACCACTGTATGTGTCGCGGCCGTACTTCGGATTGAAGTCGTCGATCTCCGTGCTGATGTTCTGGAACTCGTAGCCGGTCTTGAAGCTCTGGCGTCCCCTGAGCAGCGAGAAATTGATCTTCGGATTGACGACGAACGGGTCCTGAAACTGGGGATTGGAGTTCTGACGTCCCCATGACGTGAAGCCGCCGACGTTCTGCTCCGTAAGGCCACCCGCAAATCGCGGATCGGTCGGGAGACCGGGAATGCCGTACGCCTCGAGCATATTGGGTCCGCCGACCCCCGGCGGCTCCTTGCCGGCTTCGGTCCGCGAGATCCCCAGGCGGAACTCGAAGAGGGCATTTTGATTGACCACGTATGTCAAACCCGTCGCCAGCTGCTGGTTCAATACGTGGACGAACGCATTCGACGGACTGCCGGTCTCGCCGGGGATTGGCGGCGGCTCGAAATTATTCAACTTGCGGTGGCTGACGCGCGCGAAGCCACTGAGGCTGGATCCGAACTGGTGGTCCACCTTGAAGTCGAACTTGTTGTTCTCGTCGGTGCGTTCCGGAAGGCTATCGAAGTTGTTCGCGATCCCCGCTTTAGTCGGGTCGGGGAGTCCTGCGAGAACCTTGCGGGCAAACGGAGTGATAGCACTCGCTGGCACGATGCCATCGGCATAGAGCTCTCCAGTCAGCGGGTTGACGACCGCTTTGCCGAGGATGCCCTGGCGCTGTGGCAGCGTCGGCAGGGTGGCTGCCGTGAAGACTTTCGACGTTTGCCGGAATCCTTCGTAGTCACCGAAGAAGAAGGTGCGGCCGCGCACGATCGGGCCGCCGAGAACGCCGCCGAACTGGTTGCGGTTCAACTGCGGCTTCACGCCGCTCGACGGCTTGAAGAAGCCGACGGCATTCAATGAGGTGTCGCGGAAGAACTCCCATGCCGTTCCAGTGAACTTGTTGGTGCCGCTGCGCAGCGACGCATTGATGACCGCGCCGCCGGTGCGCCCGTACTCGGCGCTGAAGTTGTTGGTCTGGACCTTGAATTCCTGGACGGCATCGGGCGAGACCTGGACGACCTGATTGGAGAAGCCCTGGTTGCTCGTGCCGTAGGAGTTGTTGTCGACGCCGTCCAGGATGAAGCTGTTCAGCGCACTGCGCAGTCCGTGGACGTTGAACGAGGCGTCGCGCGAATCGGAGATCGACGACTTGCGGACGCCGGGGCTGAGCAGCGCCAGGTCTGCGTAGTTACGGCCGTTGAGCGGCAGGTTGACGATCTGTTCCTTCGTGATCACCTGGCCGCGGTCGCTCGAATCGGTTTCGAGCAGCTTCGACGCGCCTTCGACGGTAATCGTCTGGCCGATTTCACCGACCTTCAGTACCAGTTCGACGCGTTGACGGGCGCCGACGGTCACGATCACGTCCGTCGCCTCGGCAGCGGCAAAGCCCTGGAGCTCGGCCCGAACTGTGTACGCACCGATGCGGACGTTGCCGAACTGGTAATTTCCTTCGCCGTCAGTGACGGTGTCGGTGGTAATTCCCGTGCTGACGTTCTTGAGTTTGACGGTAACACCAGGAACGATCGCGCCAGTAGAATCCTTCACTGTGCCGAGCACGCTGGCGGTTTCGAACTGCGCGGACGCGGCCACCGGCGAGAGCAGCACCGCGATCAGAACGATCACGAGAGTGCGGAACCAATCCACCGGGCGAATTTCTTGGACCATAGGACCTCTTTGAATGTGAGACGGCGCCACAGTATATAGAATCTGGCCGGCGGTCCTGATAAACAGCCTTCCGGGGGTTACGTGGGTTCACGACGATTGACGATGGCGCAGGCACTGGTCCGGTTCCTGTCTGTCCAGCATTGCGAACGCGACGGTGAGCGCCGTAAGTTCTTCGGCGGCATGTTCGGCATCTTCGGCCACGGCAACGTCGCCGGCGTGGCCCAGGCGCTCGATCAGATGCGGGACGCGATGCCGTACTACCAGTGCCGCAACGAACAGGCGATGGTGCATACGGCCGCGGCCTACGCCAGGGCGCACGATCGGCTGCGCGCGCTCGCCTGCACGACATCGATCGGTCCTGGCGCGACCAATATGCTGACGGGCGCGGCAGGCGCGACGATCAATCGCCTCCCCGTACTTCTGCTTCCGGGGGACATCTTCGGCAGCCGCCTGCCGGCACCGGTCCTTCAACAACTCGAGTCGGCAGGCAGTCAGGACGTTTCGGTCAACGACTGCTTCAAGCCGGTCTCACGCTACTGGGACCGTATTTACCGTCCCGAGCAGTTGCTCGCAGCCCTTCCAGAGGCGATGCGCGTGCTCACCTCGCCGGCCGAGACCGGCACCGTGACGCTGGCGCTGCCGCAAGACGTCCAGGCCGAGGCCCACGATTACCCGGAGGAATTCTTCGAGCCCCGGGTCTGGACTGTCCAGCGTCCGCGGGGTGATGCGAACGCCGTCAGGCGCGCGTCCGACGCCATTCGCGCCAGCCGGCGTCCCGTGATCATTGCCGGCGGCGGCGTCATCTACAGCGGCGCGACCGTGGCACTGCGCGATTTCGCGGAACGCACTGGCATTCCCGTGGTCGAGACGCAGGCGGGCAAGGGTTCATTGCCCTGGGACTCGGCGATGGCCCTCGGTGCTGCGGGCGTCACGGGAACGGCACCAGCGGTCGAGATCTGCCGCGATGCCGACCTCGTGATTTCGATCGGATGCCGTCTGTCTGACTTCACCACCGCATCGAAGACCGCCTTTCAGAATCCCGCCGTGCGCTTCATTGGCATCAACGTCGTCGAGATGGACGCGTTCAAGCACGCTGCGATACCACTCATAGCTGACGCCCGGGCGGCGATCGAAGAACTCGGCATCTCACTCCACGGGTTCTCGACGTCGACGCAGTACCGCGAGCGTGTTGATTCGATCAGGCGCGATTGGCACCGCGAGGTGGACCGCGTGACTGCGCCGACCGGCGGTTCCCCGCTGGCGCAGGCTGAAGTGATCGCCGCCGTCAATCGCGCCGCCGAGCCGCAGGACGTCGTGGTCTGCGCCGCGGGCAGCATGCCCGGGGATCTGCACAAGCTGTGGAGATCGACGGATCCGAAGGCGTATCACGTCGAGTACGGCTACTCGTGCATGGGCTACGAGATCGCCGGCGGCCTTGGCGTCAAGATGGCGGATCCGGCGCGACAGGTCTACGTGATGGTCGGCGACGGGTCGTACCTGATGATGTCGCAGGAGATCGTGACCTCGGTGCAGGAAGGTTTGCCGCTGATCATCGTTCTCGTCGACAGCGGAGGATTCGCGAGCATCGGTGCGCTCTCGAAGTCGCTTGGATCGGCGGGTTTCGGGACGTCGTACCGGTATCGGGATGCCGAGACCGGACGCCTCGACGGGGACCCGCTGCCGGTCGATCTTGGTGCCAATGCGGAATCGCTCGGAGCCCGGTTGTTTCGTGCGAACGATCTCGCATCGTTGGAAGAGGCGCTCGCGTCGGCGAAGGCGTCCGGCTACACCGCCGTCGTGCACGTCGAGGTGGATCCCGAGGCCCGTGTTCCAGGATATGGGTGCTGGTGGGACGTGCCGGTCGCCGAGATATCCGAGCAGCCCGCCGTTCAGGAAGCGCGAAAGGGATATCTCGAGGGGCGCTCGCGCCAGCGGTTGTTTCTGCGGTGAGCGGCTGACCCGTCACATATACTTCTCGGGTGTTCTCGAGCCAGGAACCTCCGCCTGCCTGTGACGTAATCGGCGTCGGCGCCAATTCGGTCGACTACGTCAATCGCCTGCCGGCGTATCCCGAGCCGCAGGGCCCATTTTCGAAAATGCGAATACGCGAGCAGGCCGTCTGCTGCGGCGGGCAGACCGCAACTGCCCTGGCGTCCTGCGCCAGCCTCGGCCTTCGGGCCCGCTACGTCGGCGCCACCGGCACCGACGGCAACGGCAAGCGAATCCGCGAAGAGCTCGCCAGGCGTGAGATCGATGCGAGCGACGCGGTGATCCGCGATGTTCCAAACCAGTTCGCGATCATCCTGGTCGACGAACAGAGCGGCGAGCGGATCGTGCTCTGGGACCGCGACGAGCGGCTGCGTCTCCGTCCGCGTGAGGTGGTGCAGGAAGCCATTGCCGCCGCGCGGCTCGTGCATGTCGACGACGTCGATCAGCCGGCAGCGATCATGGCGGCGCGCTTCGGGCGCGAAGCCGCGCTGCCCGTCACCAGCGACATCGATCGCATCACCGATCTCACGGCGGATCTGATCGCGGCCGTGACGATCCCGATTTTTGCAGAGCACGTGCCAGGAGGTCTCACCGGCATCAATGACCTGGAAGAGGCGCTCCGCAAGATTCGCGAGACGCACGACGGCCTGCTGATCGTCACGTGCGGCGCGAAAGGCGCGATCGCGCTCGACCGCGACCGCATCGTTCGTTC
>Ga0126305_10000893_pt1 | contig 12972 bp, 20 predicted proteins | sample Plot26_FD_92536 | JGI IMG/M metagenome (GOLD analysis project Ga0126305, IMG submission 92536) | Serpentine soil microbial communities from UC McLaughlin Reserve, CA, USA - Plot26 | ecosystem: Environmental > Terrestrial > Soil > Grasslands | place: USA: UC McLaughlin Reserve, Lake County... | reverse complement strand
GCGAGCTCGCCGAAATGCTTGTTCCGCCGATCGGTCTCGTTCGAGCGCTCGAGCGCCTCCGTCAGCTCGCGGAAGAGGCCGTCCATGCGCGCGTTCAGGTCGCGTACCGCGAGCGCGAGCTCCGTGCTCGACTCGGCCGCCGTCGCCTCGGGCCGACGTCGACGGACGAGCAGCATGACGATGATCACGAGCCCGAGCGTGACGAGAGCAGAGCCCAGAGCGACGAGTGCCGTAGTCACCGCCGCGCTTCGCGTTCGTGATGGCTCCGTCTGGACATCGAGCTCACCCTAGGCCGCATTGCCTGGGTCGCCAGGCCGCCGATCTCACTGTAATGACACTCCGCGCCGACCGCTATGAGTTGTAAGCAAGAAACGCGCCCAAATCGGGCGAAAAAACGAGGCCGCGGGACGATTTGACGCCCCTGCAGCCTTTGCTACCCTTCGTCGTCCGGTTGGCTGGGCCGGACGGCCCGCCGACCTTTCTTGTGTCCGAGCACGAAAACGGGAGTCCATGCCGACTGTCAATCAACTTGTGAGGAAAGGCCGCGTCTCGCCCAAGGCGAAGACGAAGACGCCTGCCCTTCGCGGCGCCCCGCAGAAGCGGGGGGTCTGCACGCGTGTCTACACGCACACGCCCAAGAAGCCGAACTCCGCGCTGCGCAAGGTCGCGCGCGTCCGGCTCACGAACGGCATGGAGGTCACGACCTACATCCCCGGCGAGGGCCACAACCTGCAGGAGCACTCGGTCGTGCTCGTCCGCGGCGGCCGCGTCAAGGATCTCCCGGGCGTGCGCTACAAGGTCATCCGCGCCGCGCTCGACACGGCCGGCGTCGGCGACCGTCGCCAGGGCCGCTCGAAGTACGGGGCCAAGAAGCCGAGCTGATGCCACGCCGCGCCGAAATTCAGGTCCGCGAGCTCTCTCCGGACCCCGTGCACAACTCGCGCCTCGTCACACAGGTGATCAACAAGGTGATGCTGGACGGCAAGAAGTCCACCGCCGAGAGGATCGTCTACGACGCGCTCGACCGCGTCGGCGCCAAGAGCGGCAAGCCGCCGTTGGAGGTGCTCGAGCAGGCGGTCAAGAGCGTCACCCCCGTGCTCGAGGTTCGGTCGCGCCGCGTCGGCGGCGCCAACTACCAGGTGCCCGTCGAGGTGCCTCAGCGCCGCGCGCGCACGCTCGCCGTACGCTGGCTCGTCCAGTACGCGCGCGAGCGCCGCGAGAAGCACATGGAGGAGAAGCTCGCGAACGAGATCCTCGACGCACTCAACCAGCAGGGCGGCGCGTTCAAGAAGAAGGACGACATCTACCGGATGGCGCAGGCCAACAAGGCCTTCGCGCACTACAGGTGGTAACCGGGATGGCGACCGCCACAGAAACTGGCGCGCGTAGCGCACTGGATCGCGTCCGGAACATCGGGATCATGGCCCACATCGACGCGGGCAAGACCACGACGACCGAGCGAATCCTCTATTACACGGGCCGTACCCACAAGATGGGCGAGGTCCACGAGGGCGCCGCGACGATGGACTGGATGGCACAGGAGCAGGAGCGCGGCATCACGATCACGTCTGCCGCGACGACGGCGTTCTGGCGCGATTTCCGCATCAACATCATCGATACGCCCGGGCACGTGGACTTTACGGTCGAGGTCGAGCGCAGCCTGCGCGTCCTCGACGGCGCGATCGCCGTCTTCGACGCGGTTGCCGGCGTCGAGCCCCAGTCCGAGACGGTCTGGCGCCAGGCCGACCACTACTCGGTCCCCCGCATCGCCTTCATGAACAAGATGGACCGTGTCGGCGCGGACTTCTTCGCCGCCGTTCAGACGATGGTCGACCGCCTCGGCGCGCGCGCCGTTCCGGTGCAGCTGCCGATCGGGCGCGAGGACCAGTTCCGCGGCGTCATCGACCTGGTCGAGATGAACGCGATCGAGTACACCGACGATCTCGGCCAGAACTTCGAGGTCGGCGCGATCCCGGCCGAGCTCGCCGAGCAGGCGCAGGAGTACCACCACCAGCTGATCGACGCCGTCGCTGACCACGACGACGAGCTCCTGGAGACGTACCTCGAGGACGAGTCGGCCGTGACGCCGGAGATGCTCAAGCGTGCGATCCGTGCGGCGACGCTCGACATCTCCGTCACGCCGGTGCTTCTCGGCTCCGCCTTCAAGAACAAGGGCGTGCAGCCGCTCCTCGACGCCGTGATCGACTTCCTGCCGAGCCCGCTCGACGTCCCGCCCGTGCACGGGATCGACCCGCGCACCGAGCACGAGCTCTCACGCCGCCCCGCGGTCGACGAGCCCTTCAGCGCGCTCGCGTTCAAGGTCATGTCCGACCCGTACGTCGGCAAGCTGACCTATTTCCGCGTCTACTCCGGCCAGATCAAGGCCGGCGACCGCGTCCTCAACACCACGACTGGCAAGACCGAGCGCATCGGCCGCATCCTCCAGATGCACGCGAACCACCGCGAGGAGCGCCAGGAGATCGGCGCGGGAGAGATCGCCGCGGGCATCGGGCTCAAGCAGACGACGACCGGCGACACGCTCGCCGTCGACACCGCGCCGATCCGGCTCGAGTCGATGACGTTCCCGGAGCCGGTGATCTCGGTCGCGGTCGAGCCGAAGACGAAGGGCGACCAGGACAAGCTCGGCAGCGGGCTCCAGCGCCTCGCCGAGGAGGATCCGACCTTCCGCGTCCGCACGGACGACGAGACGGGGCAGACGCTCATCTCGGGGATGGGCGAGCTGCACCTCGAGATCATCGTCGACCGTCTCAAGCGCGAGTTCAACGTCGACGCCAACGTCGGCCGCCCGCAGGTCGCGTACCGCGAGACGATCTCGAAGCCGGTCGAGAAGATCCAGGGCCGCTTCGTCCGCCAGACCGGCGGCCGCGGTCAGTACGGCCACGCCGTGATCGACGCCGAGCCGGCGGAGCCGGGCGAGGGCTACGAGTTCATCGACAAGATCGTCGGCGGCAAGGTCCCGCGCGAGTACATCCCGGCCGTCGACCTCGGCATCCAGGAGGCGATGGAGGCCGGCATCCTCGCCGGCTACCCGGTGGTCGACGTCCGCGTGATGCTCGTCGACGGCTCGTACCACGACGTCGACTCCAGCGAGATCGCCTTCAAGGTCGCGGGCTCGATGGCGTGGAAGGAAGCGATGAAGCGCGCGAAGCCGAAGCTGCTCGAGCCGGTGATGGCGGTCGAGGTCGTGACGCCCGAGGACTACCTCGGCGACGTCATGGGCGACCTCAATTCGCGTCGCGGCCGGATCGAGAACCTCGAGCCGCGCGGTAACGCCCAGACGATTCGCGCGCGTGTCCCGCTCGCGACCATGTTCGGCTACGCAACCGACCTGCGCTCGACGACGCAGGGGCGGGCCACGTTCACCATGCAATTCGATCGCTACGAGGAAGTGCCTCAGTCGATCGCCGGCGAGCTCGTCGACGCCAGCTAACGCTGTTGGTTTCCACAACTTGCAAGTCGGAGGTAGGTAATGGGTAAGCAGAAGTTCGAGCGCAGCAAGCCGCACGTCAACGTCGGCACGATCGGTCACATCGACCACGGCAAGACGACCCTGACGGCCGCGATCACCAAGGTGCTCGCCGAGCAGGGCACGAACACCGCCGAGCGCGACTTCGCGTCGATCGACAACGCTCCCGAGGAGCGCCAGCGCGGCATCACGATCAACACGTCGCACGTCGAGTACGAGACGGAGAACCGTCACTACGCGCACGTCGACTGCCCCGGTCACGCCGACTACATCAAGAACATGATCACGGGCGCCGCCCAGATGGACGGCGCGATCCTCGTGGTCTCGGCGGCCGACGGCCCGATGCCCCAGACGCGCGAGCACATCCTCCTCGCCCGCCAGGTCGAGGTGCCGGCGATCGTCGTCGCGCTCAACAAGGCCGACATGGTCGACGACCCGGAGCTGCTCGAGCTCGTCGAGCTCGAGGTTCGCGAGCTGCTCTCGAAGTACGAGTTCCCGGGCGACGACGTCCCGGTCGTGCAGGTCTCGGCGCTGAAGGCGCTGGAGGGCGACGAGGAGTGGACGCCCAAGATCCTCGAGCTCATGGAGGCCGTGGACTCGTACATCCCGGAGCCCGAGCGCGATGTCGACAAGCCGTTCCTGATGCCGATCGAGGACGTGTTCACGATTACCGGCCGCGGCACCGTCGTGACCGGCCGCATCGAGCAGGGCAAGATCGAGTCCGGCAACGAGGTCGAGATCGTCGGCATCCACGACCAGACCGCGAAGACGGTCGTCACGGGCCTGGAGATGTTCCAGAAGACGCTCGACTACGCCCAGGCCGGCGACAACGCGGGCGCACTCCTCCGCGGCGTCAAGCGCGAGGAGGTCGAGCGCGGCCAGGTGCTCGCCAAGCCCGGCTCGATCACCCCGCACACGCACTTCAAGGCGGAGGTCTACGTCCTCTCCAAGGACGAGGGCGGGCGCCACACGCCGTTCTTCAACGGCTACCGGCCGCAGTTCTACTTCCGGACGACGGACGTGACCGGCTCGATCAAGCTGCCCGAGGGCCAGGAGATGGTCATGCCCGGCGACAACACGAACATGGACATCGAGCTGATCCAGCCGATCGCCATGGACGAGGGCCTGCGCTTCGCGATCCGCGAGGGCGGCCGCACCGTCGGCGCCGGCGTCGTCACCGACATCGTCAAATAAGGGCTACGGCCCAGTTACAACAAGAAAGGTTCGCCGGTGGCTCAGCAGAAAATCCGTATCCGCCTCAAGGGATACGACCACACCCAGCTCGACCGCTCTGCCTCGCAGATCGTCGAGACTGCTCAGCGCACCGGCGCGACCATCACCGGTCCCGTGCCGCTGCCGACGGAGAAGAACGTCTACACGGTGATCCGCAGTCCGTTCAAGGACAAGGACTCGCGTGAGCATTTCGAGATCCGGACGCACAAGCGACTGATCGACATCCACAGCCCCACGCCGAAGACGGTCGACTCGCTGATGCGGCTCGACCTCCCGGCCGGCGTCGACATCGAGATCAAGCTCTAGATCTCATGAAAGGCATCCTCGGCAAGAAGCTCGGCATGACGCAGGTCTTCGACCCGGAGACGGGCTCGATGACCCCTGTGACGGTCGTCCAGGCGGGCCCGTGTCCGGTCGTCACCGTGCGGACCGAGGCCGAGGACGGCTACGACGCCGTGCAGCTCGCGTTCGACGAGGTCGCGGAGCGGAAGCTCTCGAAGGGCGAGCTCGGTCACCTGAAGAAGAACGACGTCAAGCCCCACCGCCGGCTCGTCGAGCTGCGCGGGCGCAGCGAGCTCACTCCCGGTGAGACGGTCACGGTCGAGGCGTTCACGCCCGGCGACCGTGTCAAGGTCGCGGGCACGGGGATCGGCAAGGGCTTCGCCGGCACGATCAAGCGGCACAACTTCAGCCGCGGCCCGATGAGCCACGGGTCGCACAACATCCGCCAGCGCGGGTCGGTGGGGGCTTCGGCCACGCCCTCGCGCGTCTTCAAGGGGATGCGCATGGCCGGCCGGATGGGCGGCAAGCGCGTCACGCAGGTGGGCCTCACCGTGCACAGCGTCGAGCCCGAGCAGAACCTGCTCGTGCTCAAGGGCGCCGTGCCAGGTCCCAAGAACGGCTTCGTCGAGATCAGGGAGGACACCAACCGTGGCCGCGCCTAAGGCACCGTTGCTCGACAGCGCCGGCAAGGCTGGCAAGCAGGTGACGCTCGAGGCTGCCGTGTACGGCGCCGAGGTGAAGCCGCACCTCGTCCACGAGGCCGTCCGCGCGGAGATGAACGCCGCGCGCGCCGGAACGCGGGCCGCCAAGAGCCGCGGGCTCGTCGCCGGCGGTCGCGCGAAGCCGTGGCGCCAGAAGGGCACCGGCCGCGCCCGCGCGGGCACGATCCGCGCCCCGCAGTTCACGGGCGGCGGCGTCGCGTTCCCGCCTACGCCGCGTGACTTCTCGGTCAAGGTGAACAAGAAGGCGCAGAAGGCCGCTCTGCGCTCGGCGCTCTCGGCCCACGCCTCGGCCGGGACGCTGGCCTTCGTCGACGCCGGCTTCGACGAGCCGTCGACGAAGCAGGCGCTCGAGGTCCTCGGCGGCTGGTCGCAGCAGTTCCCGCTCGTCGTCGTCGCCGACGAGGGCGAGGACGCACTGATCAAGTCGTTCCGCAACCTCGAGCGCGTGCTCGTTACGGTTCCAGCCGAGCTCGAGGTCATGCACGTGGTCTGGGCGCGCTCGTTGCTGGTCACGGAGGCCGCGCGCGAGCTCGTCGAGAGGAGGGCGTCGTCGTGAGTCTGCATCCGAACGAGGTGCTGATCGCGCCCGTCGTCTCCGAGAAGAGCTACAGCCTGATCGAGGACCGCAAGTACTCGTTCAAGGTGCACCCCAACGCGCACAAGACGCAGATTCGCCAGGCCGTCGAGCAGCTCTTCGACGTCCATGTCGAGAGCGTGAACGTCTCGCGCGTGAAGTCGAAGCCGAAGCGGCGCGGCATGATCCGCGGCCGCCGCCCCGGTTGGAAGAAGGCCGTCGTGCAGGTGCGCGAGGGCGAGACCATCGAGATCTTCGAGGGAGCGCAGGTCTAGACATGCCCGTTCGGAGGTTCAAGCCCACCAGCCCGGGCCGCCGCTTCATGACGGTGTCCGACTTCGCCGAGGTGACGAAGTCGGAGCCGGAGAAGTCGCTGCTCGAGCCGGTCAAGAAGAAGGGCGGGCGCAACAACAAGGGCCGCCTGACCACGCGCCACCAGGGCGGCGGTCACAAGCGCCGCTATCGCAAGGTCGACTTCAAGCGGACGAAGGACGGCGTGCCGGCGAAGGTCGCGGCAATCGAGTACGACCCCAACCGGTCGGCCCGGATCGCGCTGCTCCACTACGCCGACGGCGCGAAGGCGTACATCCTCGCGCCCGCCGGCCTGCGCATCGGCGCGACCCTCGAGTCCGGCCCCACCGCCGACATCCGGGCCGGGAACGCGCTCCCGCTCGCGAACATCCCGACCGGCACGCTCGTCCACAACGTCGAGCTCAAGCCCGGCAGGGGTGGCCAGCTCGCGCGCAGCGCCGGCGCGGGCATCCAGCTCGTCGCGAAAGACGAGGGCTACGGCGCCCTGCGCATGCCCTCCGGCGAGATGCGCCGCGTGCTGCTCACGTGCCGCGCGACGGTCGGCCAGGTCGGTAACGTGGATCACGGCAACATCACGGGCGGCAAGGCCGGCCGCAGCCGCTGGCTCGGCAAGCGCCCTTCCGTCCGCGGCTCGGCCATGAACCCGGTCGACCACCCGCACGGCGGCGGCGAGGGCAAGTCCAAGGGCGGCCGCCACCCCGTGACGCCTTGGGGCGTGCCGACGCTCGGCAAGCGCACCCGCCGCAAGCACAAGGAATCCGACAAGTTGATCATCCGCGGCCGCCGCCGCGGGAAGGAGAAGCGTTGAGCAGAAGTTCCAAGAAGGGCCCGTTCGTCGAGGAGCGGCTGATGAGCCGCATCGAGTCGATGAACGCCGCGAACGAGAAGCGGATGATCCGCACCTGGTCCCGTGCCTCGACGATCTTCCCCGAGATGGTCGGGCACACCATCGCCGTCCACGACGGGCGGAAGCACGTGCCCGTGTTCGTGACCGAGCAGATGGTCGGCCACAAGCTCGGGGAGTTCGCGCCGACGCGGACCTTCCGCGGCCATTCGGGCGACCGCAAGACCGAGGTTCGACGCTGAGCGTTCCAGAGACCCAGGAAGTTCGCTCGACCGCCAAGTGGGTGCGGATCTCGCCCCGAAAGGCGCGGCTCGTCACGGATCACATCCGCGGCCGCAGCGTGCCCGAGGCCCGAACCGTGCTCGCGTTCACGACACGGGCGGCCGCGCGGGAGATCGAGAAGGTGCTGAAGTCGGCGGTCGCGAACGCGGAGGCCAACCACGGCCTCTTCGGCGACGACCTCCGGGTCTCGGCCGCCTACGTGGACGAGGGCCCGACGATCAAGCGCTGGCGCGCACGCGCGCGCGGCCGCGCCGCCCGTATCCAGAAGCGAACCTGCCACATCACGATCAAGCTGGCTCCTCCGCCGGAAGACGCGAGCTCGCGCCGCCGGCCCGAGCCGCCGGCCGACGAGAAGCCTAAGCGCGCACCGCGTCGCAAGGCTGCAGCGGAGACGGAGCCGAAGGCCGAAACGGCCGCGAACACGGAAGACAAGCCCAAGCCGAAGCGCGCCCCGCGCAAGAAGAAGGAGGAGACGGCCAGCTAATGGGTCAGAAGATTCATCCCGGTGGGATGCGCGTCGGCGTCATCCACGACTGGAAGTCCAACTGGTACGCGTCGAGCAAGGAGTTCCCGCAGGCGCTGCTCGAGGATCTCAGGATCCGCGAGCACATCTACAACAAGCTGTCCCACGCCGGCTTGTCCGACATCCTGATCCGCAAGGACAAGCAGCGGATCACCGTCGACATCTTCACCGCCCGCCCCGGCATCGTGATCGGGAAGTCGGGCGCAGAGGTGGATGCGCTCCGTAAGGAGCTGCACGCCCTGACGCAGAAGAACGTCCACATCAACATCAACGAGATCAAGCGTCCGGAGCTGGATGCGAAGCTCGTTGCCCAGTCGATCGCGGAGCAGCTCGAGAATCGCGTCAGCTTCCGCCGCGCGATGAAGCGCTCGCTCGCCTCGGCGATCCGGTCGGGCGCGCAGGGCGTGAAGATCCAGTGCGGCGGCAGGCTCGGCGGCGCGGAGATGAGCCGCTCCGAGAGCTACTCCGAGGGCCGCGTCCCGCTGCACACGATCCGAGCGGACATCGACTACGGCTTCACGGAGGCCAAGACCAAGACGGGGCGCATCGGCGTCAAGGTCTGGATCAACAAGGGCGAGATCATGCCGGAGGGCTACGAGGGCATGACCCAGCGCGACCAGCGCCTCGGCGACCAGGACACCGCGCGGCGTCGCGGCGGAGTAGCCGAGGGTCTCTCGGCCTCGCGCGAGAGCGGCCGCGGCCGCGGCGGCGACCGTGAGGGCCTCGGCCCGGTGCGCCAGCGGCGTCCACGCCGGCCCGGCGGCGGCCGCCCTGGTCAGCAGGACCGCTCGCGCGGCCAGGACAACGTCGAGCGCCCACGCACCGACGAGCGGGCGCGCTCGGCGGAGGGTCGCGAGCAGCCGCCCGTCGAGCCGCAGGTCGAGACGACGCCGCCGGCCGTTGCCGATGCGCCCGACACGACGACGACCAAGAAGCAGACCGAGGATCCGACGAAGCTCGAGAACGCCGGGGACGCTGAGTCGTAGTGCTGCTGCCTCGCAAGACGAAGTTCCGCAAGCAGCAGCGTGGCCGCCGCCGTGGCTATGCGAAGGGCCAGACGACGGTGCAGTTCGGCGACTACGGGATCAAGTCCCTCGACAACGGCTGGGTGACGAACCGCCAGATCGAGGCCGCCCGGATCGCGATGACGCGCAAGATCAAGCGCGGCGGCAAGGTCTGGATCAACGTCTTCCCCGACAAGCCGGTCTCGCAGAAGCCCGCGGAGACGCGCATGGGCTCCGGCAAGGGCGCTCCCGAGCACTGGGTAGCGGTCGTCAAGCCGGGCCGCGTGATGTTCGAGCTGTCCGGCGTCCCGGAGCCGCTCGCCAAGGAAGCGCTTCGGCTCGCCGGCCAGAAGCTCCCCGTCAAGACGAAGTTCGTGAAGAGAGAGGCTGATCTTTTCGAATGAGGGCCAAGCAGCTGCGAGACATGACCGACGACGAGCTCGAGCACGCGCTCGCCGACAGGCGGCAGGAGCTGTTCAACCTGCGCTTCCAGTCGGCGACCGGCGCGCTCGAGAACCCCGCGCGCCTGAAGCTCGCAAAGCGCGAGATCGCGCGCATCCTGACCGTCCGCAACGAACGCGAAAGCACGCTGGGAACGAGGTAATGGCGAAGAAGGACACCGAGAGCAACGAAGAGATTCAGGAGACGCAGGCGGAGGAGACTCAGCCTGAGGCTCCTGCCGCCGAGGCCGCGGAGAAGCCAAAGCGCACGCGCGCAAAGGCCAAGCCGAAGGAGGAGCCGGCCGTCGAAGAGACGGCCGCCGAGACCCCCGTGGCCGACGAGAAGGAGCTCGCACCGGCCGAGCCGGTGGCGGAGGCTCCTGCCGATGAGGCTTCCGTCGAGGAGCCTGCGGCTGCGGAGGCGCCTGCCGAGGAGCCCGTGGCCGAAGCGGCCGCGGCCGAGGAGCCTCCCGCCGAGGAGCCCGTGGCCGAAGAGCCGCCGGCCGAGGAGCCCGTCGTTGCGGAGCCCGTGGCCGAAGAACCGCCGGCCCAGGAGCCCGTCGCCGAAGAGCCGCCGGCCGACGAGCCTGCCGCCGAGGCGGCGCCCGCAGCCGAGGCGACGCCCGCCGTCGAGGCCCCGGCGGCTGCGGAGCCGAAGCGCAAGAAGAAGCGCGTCGCGCGCCCGCTACGCCGTCAGCGCGCGAAAGCGACGCGCGAGCGTCCCACGGAGCGAAAGCCGATCACGCGGACGCCCAAGCCCGAGGCGGATCGCGGTCGCCGCCAGGAGCGGCGCGGCGTGGTCGTCTCGAGCGCGATGGACAAGACGATCGTTGTCCAGGTGCAGACGATCAAGGCGCATCGGCGCTACAAGAAGGTCGTCCGCCGGACGCAGAAGTTCCACGCACACGACGAGCAGAACCAGGCGAAGCAGGGCGACATCGTCCGCATCGTCGAGACGCGGCCGCTGTCCAAGACGAAGAACTGGCGCCTCGCCGAGGTGGTGGAGCAAGCCAAGTGATCCAGCAGGAGTCGAGACTGAAGGTCGCCGACAACACGGGCGCGCGCGAGTTGCTCTGCATCCGCGTGCTCGGCGGCTCGAAGCGCCGCTACGCTCGGGTCGGCGACGTGATCGTCGGCACCGTCAAGACGGCGACGCCGCAGGGCGCGATCAAGAAGGGCGAGGTGGTCCGTGCGGTCGTCGTCAGGACGAAGAAGCCGTACGGCCGAGATGACGGTACCCTGATCGCGTTCGACGAGAACGCGGCGGTGATCATCGACGCCGCCCGCAACCCTCGTGGGACGCGCATCTTCGGGCCCGTCGCCCGTGAGCTGCGCGACAAGAACTTCATGAAGATCGTGAGCCTCGCTCCGGAGGTGCTGTAAGTGGCGACGAAGATGAAAATCAAGAAGGGCGACCTCGTGCAGATCCTCAGCGGCAAGGACCGCGGGAAGCAGGGACGGGTCATCGAGGCGCGGCCGGGCGAGCGCCGGGTGATCGTGGAGAACCTCAACATCGTCAAGCGCCACATGAAGCCGCGCCCGATCAAGAGCCCGAGCCGGATGGGCCAATCACAGATCCAGCCGGGCGGCGTGATCGAGAAGCCCGCGCCTCTGCCGGTGGACAAGGTGATGGTCGTCTGCCCGGTCTGCAACCGGCCGACCCGCGTCGGCATGGTGATCAAGGACGTCAAGGACCAGCACTCCAGCGTCCGCGTCTGCCGCCGGGACGACTGCCGTCAGGAGATCGATCGCTGATGGCGACGAAGACCACAGAGAAGACGACCTACGTGCCGCGCCTCAAGCAGCGCTACGACGAGGAGCTTCGCGCCGAGCTGAAGGAGCAGCTCGGCCTCGACACGGTGATGCAGGTCCCGCGGATCACGAAGATCACGCTGAACATGGGTGTCGGAGAGGGCAAGACGGACGCGAAGGCGCTCGACAGCGCGATCGAGGAGCTGACGATCATCGCCGGCCAGCGCGCGCAGCTGCGCCGCGCCCGGACGTCGATCGCGGGCTTCAAGATCCGCACAGGAATGCCCATCGGGGCGCGCGTCACCCTGCGCGGAGCCTGGATGTGGGAGTTCCTCGACCGGCTCGTGTCGATCGCGCTGCCCCGGATTCGCGACTTCCGCGGGCTGAACCCACGCTCGTTCGATGGGCGGGGCAACTACTCGCTCGGCATCCGCGAGCAGATCATCTTCCCGGAGATCGACTACGACGCGATCCCCGCGGTCCGCGGCCTCGACGTCGCGATCACGACCACCGCCGAGAACGACGAGCAGGGCCTCGCGCTCCTGCGCGCGCTCGGCCTCCCGTTCGCCGGAGAGCAAAGGAGCGACACCGAGTAATGGCCAAGAAGTCCCTGATCGCCAAGGCAGCCCGCGAGCCGCGGTTCAAGGTTCGCAAGTACACGCGCTGCAACCGCTGTGGGCGCCCGCGCGCAGTCTTCCGCAAGTTCGGTCTCTGCCGGATCTGCCTGCGTGAGCTCGCCCACCAGGGCGCGATCCCCGGCATGACGAAGTCGAGCTGGTAGGTAGGAGGACCGATGCAGACCGATCCGATCGCCGACATGCTTACGCGGATCCGCAACGCCAACAAGGCCATGCACGAGCGCGCGGAGATGCCCACCTCGCGCCTGAAGGAGGAGATCGCCCGCATCCTCAAGGAGGAGGGCTACATCTCCGGCTACAGGATCGAGAAGGGCGAGAGCTACGACTCGCTCGTCGTCGAGCTCAAGTTCGGCAAGAATCGCGAGCGCGTCATCTCCAACCTCAAGCGCGTCTCCAAGCCCGGCCGCCGCGTCTACGCGCGCAAGGACCGCCTGCCGCGCGTGCTCGGAGGCATGGGGACGGCGATTCTGTCTACGTCCAAGGGAGTCGTGACGAGCCGAACGGCCGCCGAGCAGGGAATCGGCGGCGAGGTCGTCTGCTTCATCTGGTGAGCCTGCGATGAGCCGAATCGGAAAAAAGCCAATCGACATCCCCAGCGGCGTCAACATCGCCGTCGATCCCGGCCGCGTGATGGTCAACGGCCCGCTCGGCGAACTGCAGACGCAGGTGCCTCAGCGCATGAAGATCGAGCGCGACGGCGAAACCCTCGTCGTCACGCGCCCGACCGAGCGCGGGGAGGACCGCGCGCTGCACGGGCTGACCCGCACCCTGGTCGCGAACATGGTCGAGGGCGTTACGAAGGGCTTCGAGAAGCGGCTCGAGATCCAGGGTGTCGGTTATCGCGCAGCGCTCCGCGGCACCGCGCTGGAGCTCAACGTC
>Ga0126305_10000890_pt1 | contig 13011 bp, 10 predicted proteins | sample Plot26_FD_92536 | JGI IMG/M metagenome (GOLD analysis project Ga0126305, IMG submission 92536) | Serpentine soil microbial communities from UC McLaughlin Reserve, CA, USA - Plot26 | ecosystem: Environmental > Terrestrial > Soil > Grasslands | place: USA: UC McLaughlin Reserve, Lake County... | reverse complement strand
TTCTTCGGGCTCGAGGCCGCCACGTCGGCCACCGACAGAGAGCTTACGACGAAAGCCACTGAGCTCCTACCACCGCAGCGCGGCTGGCGCTGGAACCAGGCGCTCATGGAGACGGGCGCCCTGGTCTGTACCGCGCGCAAACCCAATTGCGAAGAATGCCCGCTGCGCGAGGGCTGCCGTGCCCGGATCGAGGCGGGCGCGGCCGGCTGGCCGAAGCCTGAGAGGAAGGCAACGGCCTTCAGGTACGAGGAGTCCAACCGTTACTTTCGCGGGAGGGTATTGGCCGAACTTCGCCGGATCTCGCACGCCGGTAGCGAGGGCATAGCGCTGCGCGAGCTTGGCCGGCGGGTAAGCCAGGACTTCGACGAGCGAGACCCGTGCCGGCTGATCGTGGCGGTGGAGAGCCTGCGCCGAGACGGGCTGGCGCAGGTTCGGGGCGAAATGACGCGACCGGAGACGCCCGGGATGGTGGCAGAGGAGCGGACGCCTTATCAGGCCGGGCCGGAGGAGCTGCCGGGTATTTCGTTGGATCAGATGGTAAGCCTACCCTGAAGACTGCGGGTCACTAGAATCGACGAGGAGTCGTGCGGACTGCGGTTGCGTCCGGGGCAGGCTAGCGGATAGGATTGGCAGTTCCCAAACATAGAGAGCGAGGGTCATTCACGTGACGACAGGCGAGAAGATTGTCTTTACCCGCGGGGTTCCACCACCCGAGGCATTCCCGACAGAAGAGCTAGGGGCATGCCTGGACGCGGTGGTGCGTGAGGACGCGAGCATAGTCCTGCAGTACGGCCAGCAGCGTGGCTACGCGCCGCTGCGCGAGGAACTGGCGAGCGAATATGGGGTCTCGCCGGCGGAGATACTTGTCGGGAACGGGTCCTTGCAGTTGCAGGACCTCGTGGCGTCGTACCTGATGCGGCCCGGCGCGGCCGTCTACACGGAACAGCCGAGCTACGACCGCGCGATCAAGACGTTCAGGCGCCGCGGGGCGAACACTGTAGGTATCCCGCTCGAAGAGGACGGCATCGACGTCGGGCGTCTGGAGGCGGCGCTCGGGCGCGAGGTGCCGGCGTTCCTGTACCTCGTGCCCGACTTCCAGAACCCGGCGGGGGCCACGCTCTCCCTGGAGAAGCGGAGGAGGGTCGTCGAGCTCGCCGGCGAGTACGGCTTCAAGGTCATAGAGGATATTCCCTACCGCAAGCTGCGTTACGAGGGGGAGGACCTTCCGCTTCTGCGCGAGATCGACCCAACGAACGTCATCACGATGAGCTCTTTCAGCAAACTCCTGAGCCCAGGCATGAGGGTAGGGTTCATGATCTCCTCGGAAGATCTGATCGGGGAGGTGACGGCCCTCGGCGAGGATACGTACCTCTCCCCGGTACTCCCCACGCAGGCCGCGGTCGCGGAGTACCTGCACCGGGGGCTTCTAGCGCCGAACGTGGAACGCCTCACGGAACTCTACACCCCACGCTGGAAGGCGATGGCCGGCGCCGTGCGCCGCGAGCTGCCGGGCGCCCAGGCCTTTATCCCTTCGGGAGGCTTTTTCGTGAGCGTGATGCTCCCGGAAGAGGCGGACACGCAGGACCTCGTGGGCCGCGCGGCGGAGGTCGGGCTCGTCCTCACGCCAGGTGCGGCGTTTTTCGCCGATCCCGACGACGGGGGAGCGGTAGAAGGCGACAGGTTCGTACGCCTACCCTTCTGCGCCGTAACCCCGGACCAGATCGAGGAGGGAGTCAGACGGTTGGCGGGCCTTCTGTAAGGTAGAAACCGGTTGACTTTGCCCGTCTTACAGCGGGGCGAAAAGGTCGATCTGGTTTCCGTCGGGGTCTCTCACGCTGGCGTAGCGCTGTCCCCAGAAGGCATCCCACGGCTCCTTGTGACCGTGGCCGAGCGCGGCCAGCTCCTCGTACTTGGCGTCGACTTCGGCGGGGCTGGTGCAGAGAAAGGCCAGGGCCACGCGGTGCCCCCCGGATGGCTCGGTCCATTCAGGGTCGATCTGCCGTATGAGCTCAGCGGCATCCCAGGCGATGCGCAGCCCCGACGGCGTGGCGACCTCGACGTGCGGTTCGTCCTCGACACCCTCGGGGATGTCCAGACCGAGCCGGCGATAGAACGAGAGCGAGGCGCCCATATCACGCGCGACGATTCCAACCAGGTCCAGCCTTGCGTTCACGTGGTTCTCCCTTCCGTTGCCCGGAGGTTACTGGAGAGCCCGCGTCTTGCCAACGGGCGATGTGGCTCGGAGGAACGTGGCGGGACATCGCGTGAATACTTTACGTGAGTCCTGTAACATGGGAACCGCTGTGTAGGTGGGAGGCCCCGAGGTCTCGGCCGGCGGGCGGGGAGGGAATATGGACGACGAACACGTATCTCACGCTACCCAACACGCTGACCTGAAGCGCGGGATCGGACCCTGGTTACTCTTCTTCTTCGTGCTCGGAGATATTGTGGGGGCCGGTATCTACGCGCTGGTCGGCGAGGTCGGGGCCGTCGTTGGTGGCGCCATCTGGAGCGCGTTCTTGTGCGCTTTCGTGCTGGCGATGTTTACTGCGGCCTCTTATGCTGAGCTTGTTACGAAGTATCCCAGGGCGGGTGGGTCGGCCACCTATGTCAACAACGCCTTCCGGAATTCGTTCGTGAGCTTCATGGTGGCCTTCGCCGTGGCGGCTTCCAGCCTTACTTCGGCGAGCGTTCTAAGCCTCGCATTCTCTGGCGACTATCTGTTGCAGTTCATAAGCGTGCCAAGCACCCTGGCCGCCTTGGTGTTCGTCGTCATCGTCGGGTGCATAAACTTCTACGGCATCTCCGAGTCCGTCAGGGTCAATCTGGCGTTCACGTGTGTGGAGATCACGGGCCTGTTGCTGATCGTGTTGATCGGGGTCGTGACGCTAGGCACGGGGGAGGGCGAGCCGGCGAGGGCCTTCGAGTTCAAGGAGGGCGTGAGTATGATTCCGGCCATCCTGACCGGCACGGTCCTCGCGTTCTACGCCCTTATCGGCTTCGATGACGCGGTCAACGTGGCCGAGGAGGTGAGGCATCCGAGCAGGATCTACCCGCGGGCGATCTTCGGGGGGCTTCTTGCCGCCGGCTTCGTGTATCTGCTCGTTACGTTTACGGCCTCCATGGTGGTGCCGACCGCCCAGCTCGCGGCGTCGAGCGGACCTCTCCTCGAGATTGTGGAGAGGAGCCCGTTCGCGCTTTCTCCCCTCCTGTTCGCTGGCATCGCGCTCATCGCCGTCTCCAACGGGGCCCTTATCAACATGATCATGGCCTCCCGTGTGATCTACGGGATGGCGGATCAGGGCGTCATGCCGGCCGTGTTCTCCAGGGTGCACCCGGGACGGCGCACTCCCTGGGTCTCCATCCTCTTCACCACCCTCGTGGTCCTGACCCTCCTCGCCACGATCGGCCGCAACCCCGACGCGCTCGACACCCTTTCGACCACGACCGTGGTGCTGCTCTTGCTGGCGTTCATAATGGTGAATGCTGCCGTGCTCGTGCTGCGCAGCGACGAGGTAGAACACGAACACTTTCGCACACCGACGGTTTTCCCCGTCCTGGGCATCCTGGTCTCCGCGAGCCTCCTTATATACAGTGCCATAGACGACTGGACAGTCTTCGGGCTGGCTGGCCTGCTCCTGGGGATCGGCGTCGTGCTGTACGGTGTCAACGTTTTTGTAAAGAGAAGCCTGGATAGGGAAACCCCCGAGGCTACTGAGTAAGTCGAAGCCCCTATCCATCCCCGAGGGCCAAGCGGTCTCGTTGCCCGACGGCGAATCTTGCGCCGTCGGGCCAATTACGTAGCGCGCCGCGTACTCTATTTTCAAAGGAGGCGTAGCCGGAAGAACGTACTAGCAAAGGGAAGGAAAAATACTGAGACCTTCGTACTTCAACGAGATCTATGACGATGCGGGAACGCTGCGCGGCCAGTACGAATTGCTCCGCGAAGTATTTCGTCGCCTGGGCGATGAGGCGCTGGCGAATAGGATCTTGCGCGCCGGAGAGAGGCTCAGGGAGCTTGGGGCCACCTTCCCCGTCGATGACGGGACGGGAGACCTCGAACGTTTGGTGCCCGTGGACTGGGTGCCCCGCATCCTCGCTGCCGATGAGTGGAAGACCTTGTCGGCGGGGCTTCTACAGCGAGGAAAGGCCATCAACGCGTGGTTGCGGGACGTCTACGGAGGGGGGCAGGATCTCGTCCCCGAGGAGCTCGTGCGCGGCAGCATTTTCTACAGGCCCCACGAACTCTCCGGCTCCTCCCCGCCGATCCACATCTACGGCCCCGATGTGGTCCACCTTGCGTCTGGCGAGTACGTGGTCCTGGAGGACAACGTGCGCGTGCCTAGCGGCGTCGCCTACTCTGAGGCCATCAGGCGGGTCGGAACGGAGACGATGCCGGAGGTATACGAGGCCTACAGGGCATTGGAGATCTACTCCTACTACGACAGGCTGGGGGAGACACTCGAGCTCGCGTCCCCTCCGGGGGTCGAAGACCCGAGCGTGGTCGTGATCACGCGCGGGGGAGACGATCCCGCCTTCTTCGAGCACCGCAGGATAGCCCAGGCGTGCGGCATAGCCCTGATGACGCTCGCCGAGTGCGTGGTATCCGAAGGGGTCGTCTACGCGCGAGAGAGCGGCAGGAGGATAGACGTGATCTACCGCCGCTTCGACGAAGACTACATCGATACGGACCTGCCCGAGCTAGAAAAGGTCTACCTGGAGGGCAATGTCGCCCTCGCCAATGCCCCTGGCGTCGGGGTCGCGGACGACAAAGCCGTCTTCCCCTACGTGCCTGCCATGATCGAACAGTATTTGGGAGAGGCTCCGATCCTTCGTAACGCGCCCACCTACGCGCTGACGGAGGAGGAGACCCGCGCCGGGGTCCTCGAACGCCTGCCCGAGATGGTCGTAAAACCCCGCGAAGGCTACGGGGGGCAGGGGATACTGGTTGGTCCGGAGGCGCTTCCCGACGATATCGACGCTGCCCGCCGCGACATAAACAGGGATCCCACACAGTTCATCGCCCAGGAGACCCTGGACTTCTCGACCCACGTGCTGAAAGGCGACGGCGAAGCAATCACCGAGGTCTTCGTGGACCTCAGGGCGTTCGTGCTCCCCGCCATCAACTACATCATGCCGGGAGGCCTCACCCGCGTCGCCCAGCCGGGCACCCGTGTCGTCAACTCCACGGCTGGCGGCAGCACCAAGGATACGCTAGTCCTGGCGGACTAGCGTAGCACGCTACGGCCTGCGGCCTACGCTTGTCAGCACGCTCGGGCTAACGCCTTCGCTTGTCGGCAACGCTTCGCCCTTTCAGGGCTCGCTTTCGGCTAGTTGTCTCAATCCGACTCGGCAAGCTTGGTACCCTACTTCCCTCCGCACTGGCTCTCTGTGTGCGGAGGGGTAAGGTCGCAGCTGGATCTGGTGCTTCTGACCCGTCATTCCCGCGGAAGCGGCAATCCACGGATTGCAGAAGGGAGGCGGGACCTTGTGTTGGGGTCGCCGTTTGGTTGGGCTCCTTATCGCCCGTTATGGCCGGGGCTGTGTTGGCCTGTTAACTTGTGGGGCATGCTGGTTACGCGTTCTGGGCTTGCGGATGATCTGGGTAAGCTTGGGGTGGGCGGTGTGGTTATGGTCCATTGCCGGTTGAGCGCGCTCGGACACGTGGTGGGCGGCGCCGAAACCGTCGTGCGCGCTTTGTTCGATGCTCTGGGACCCGCGGGGACGCTTGTCGCCTATACCGGCTGGCAGGACGCGCCGCCCGATGACCTCGATGCCCTGGATGGGGGGGAGAGGGGTGCCTACCTCGACGAGCAACCGGCCTACGACCCGCGCGTCGCACTGTCGCGCCGCGACCACGGGCGTGTGGCCGAGGCCTTGAGGATCTGGCCGGGCGCGCTCCACAGCGGTCATCCCGAGGCTGGCGTGGCCGCCGTCGGGCTGCGGGCTGAGGAGATCACCGCTTCCCATCCCAGCGACGACGCCTACGGCTCCGGGACGCCATACGCCAGGATGGTCGAGCTCGGTGGCCAGGTTGCGATGATCGGAGCGCCGCCGGACACGCTGACCCTCGTGCACCATGCGGAGGCCGTCGCTCGGGTCCCCGGCAAACGCCGCGTGGTCTACCGTTATCCGATATTCGAAGCCGGAGAGCGCGTCTGGCGGACGTTCTCCGATATCGACACCTCCGAAGGCGCCCTTCCCTATGAACGCCTAATAGGCGAGGAGGACTACGTCGGGTACCTGGCGGGCTCGGCGCTCGCGGCTGGCTGCGGAAAGAGCGGGCCGATCGGGGAGACGACGGCTTACCTGTTCGACGCTCCCGAACTGGTCGAGCATGCGGTGGGCTGGATCGAGCAGCACTTCCCGTCAGGGGCCGCCGGGGATCTGGTGTAAGCTCGGCCGCCGACGAACTCGCGGGTTCTGTGATCAGCCGGCGTCTTGGCCCAGGCCGGCTTCGCGGGCGCGGGGGATGGCCTGCGTTCGGTCTGCGATTTGCAGTGCAACACGATGCCCGAAGAGGCCGTCGAGACGCTCCAGGGCGAACTGCAGCAGATCGTCCAGCGGGGCCAGTAAGGCGGTTTCAATTCAGAAAGTACAGCTCGCCGAACTTGGTCCTGAGGTAACGGAGATAGGAGGCTGTCTCGGGGGGACGGCCGGTGGAGCGTTCGATCAGATCGTCCGGTTCGTACTTTTTCCCGTGGCGGTGGACGTTGGTCCTCAGCCACCCAAGGAGCGCGCCGAACTCGCCCGTCTCCATTTCGGATAAGATCTCGGGCCGCTCGTCCACCGCGGCCTCGAAGAGTTGGACCGAGAGCACGTTGCCGACGGTGTAGGAGGGGAAGTATCCGAAGTAGCCGATGGCCCAGTGGGTGTCCTGGAGAATACCGCGCGTGTCGTTTTCGGGGACGATGCCGAGGTATTCCTCCATCTTCGCGTTCCAGGCTTCGGGGAGGTCGGCCACGGCGAGGCCGTCCTCGAAGAGCGCCAACTCTAGCTCGAAGCGCAGCAGTACGTGCAGGTCGTAAGTCAGCTCGTCGGCCTCGGTCCTTATCTCCGACGGCATCACGGCGTTCACGGCCCTGTAGATGGTATCGGGATCGACCCCATCGAAAGCACCGGGGAAGGCTGTGCGCAACTCTGGGCCAAAATACGCCCAGAACGGTTTGGAACGGGCGACGAGGTTCTCCCACAGGCGTGATTGGGACTCGTGCACGCCCATGGAGATGCCACCCGAGAGGGGCGTGCGTGAGTAGGCAGGATTTACGCCCTGTGCTCATAGAGGGCGTGGCCCGCTTCGTGGCAGGTAGCGAAGAGGCCCACGGAGAGCCGCATCTGGTCGAAGCGGGTGGTGAGCCTGACGTCGTCGGGACTCCCGAAGTTGATACAGAACGGATGGACGGCTCTGTCCTGGCGGCCCCTGCTCCAGTCGTAGCCGAACCTGGAGATGATCTCGCGGCCGAACCTCTCCTGGCGTTTCTCGTTGAAGCCGCCCTTTAGCGGCGCGGCGTGATCTTCGTCAATCCTAGCCGAGACGTCGCGAACGAGTGGCGGGATTCCCGCCTTCAGCTCGTCGAACATGGTGCGCAGCCTCCTGGTGGTCGCGCCTGGATCGTAGCGATCGAGCATGGCATCGTATGGATGCTCGAAATCGAGGTAGCTAGCCTCCTCCTTTTTCAGGTCAAGCACCCGTTCCAGGAGCGGTGCGAACGGGGACCAGTCCGAGTTTTCGCGGGCCGAGATCCAGGCCTGTTCGGCCAGCGCCGTGGCGCGCGAAGTCTCGGCCACCAGGCGGGACGGCAACCTGACCGCCCGATCACGCTCGCGCCTGGCAAGGCGCAAGAACGCCGCCTCGTCCGAGCCTGGCTCCCGCTGCCTGGCTTCTGCCAGGAGCCTTCCGGTTTCGGGTGAGACAAGCATCTCGTGCGCGACTCGGGCGAGGGTGGCGAGTTGCTCGGCGCGGCCCGTTACGCCGCCCTGTGGCATGTAGGTCTGCCTGTCCCAGGCCAGCACCGAGGCGGCGGAGTGCAGGTCACCGATCGTCGCCAGGCGGTCTCCTAGCGGTCCGAGATCCCCGTTGATTCCGTCTGTCGGCACGCGCGCCATACTAGCACCGCCGGCCCAGGGTTGTATGTTGCTTCGGCGTACGGCACCGGGGGGATGGGTATGTATAACGGTAGAGTATGCGAACCTGAACAAGTCGGGAGGGTGCTATGAACGGGTTGCTCAAGGGGGCGCTCGCGCTGGGTGGCGGGGCCGTGGGTGTCGAGTTGTTGCGTCGGACTCTGCTGCCCGGGGCCAGGCGCAGGTATGAGCCCTGGGAGAGGAAGCCGTACAAGGACTTTCCGCAGAAAGTGCTCGTAGTGGGCGGAGGTTTCGCCGGTTATAACGCCGTCGCCAGGCTCTGCAGGCTGACCAGGGAGCGCGACGACGTGGGCGTTATGCTCGTCTCGAGGGAGAATTACTTTACCTTCTGGCCTATGCTGGCCAGCGTTATCGGGGGCGACGTGGAGACGCACAACGTGGCGCAGCCGTTGCGCCGGACCCTCATCCGGCTCGGCGCCAGCTTCCGGAGGGCGGGTCTGGAGGGCGTGGACCCGCAGAAGCAGGTGGTCAGGGCAGGGGGCAGGGAGTTCCCCTACGACCAGCTGGTGATCTCGCTCGGGGCGCAACCGTCTTACTTCGACATCCCCGGCGTGGAAGAGCACGCCATCAGCATAAAGGGCATAGGGGCGGGGGAGGAGATTACCGACCGCGTCATCGAACGCTACGAGGAGACCACGCTCGCCGGGGGCGACGTGCCCGACTCCAAGCTCACCTTCGTCGTGATCGGGGGCGGCTCGACGGGCGTGGAGGTGGCCGCCGAGCTGCACAACCTCCTGCAGGAACTGCTCGTCCCCGACTACCCGAACATAAACCCCGACAGGCCGAAGATCATCCTCATCGACGCCAACAAGGAGGTCTTGAAGGAGCTCGACCCCGCCTTGCGCCGGGTGGCCCAGATGCGGTTGCACGACCTGCGCATAGAGGTCATCAACAACGTCAAGGCCAGGGAGGTCGGGGCGGACAGGGTGATCCTAACCGACGGGCGCGAGATCGCGGCGGAGAACGTGATCTGGACCGCGGGCACCCGCGCCAGCAAGAAGCTCGAGGAGCTCCCGTTCCCCCACGACCGACGCAAGGGCCTGAAGGTGGACCGCTATCAGCGGGTGGAGGGCTACGACAACGTGTGGGGCATAGGCGACTGCGCAGCAACCATCGACGTGAACGGCGAGCCCGTTCCGCCCAACGCCCAGGCCGCCGTGCAGGAGGGGGAGGCCGTAGCCAAAAACATCGTCGCCGTGCTGGACGGCGAGGAACTTAGACCCTTCCGTTACCAGTCGCTCGGCCAACTAGTGGAACTCGGGAGCGAGTTCGCCGTCAACGAGGTACTTGGCGTCAAGTTCAGCGGTTTTATAGCGGCGATCTTCTGGCGGGCCACCTACCTCTACAAGCTCGAAAGCCCGCAGAGCCGCGCCAGGATAGCCGCCGACTGGCTGCTCGACCTTTTCTACGACCCGCCGGTCACCCAGATCCGCAGGCAGGGATAGAAGGGCCAGGGTTTCGGCTGGTATCTTTTCACCACGTTCAGCCCTTTCTCGTCAGGCTGGACGCCTCCGACCGCATCCAGGCCGCCGCGAAGGTTGCTGGGCTCGGCCTTATCGAGTCGCAGGACTAGCCGTACCGTCGTCCTGAAGTGGGATTCAGCCTCCCGCGCCCGGTGGGTCCTCCATCGCGAAGGAAACCATGACGGTCTTCTGGTACGTGGGACGCTCTGTGAGACGCTCGTACCAGGCCCGAAGGGCGGGCAGATCGGGCCTGTCAATGTCCAGCTCGAACCAGCGGTAGACGAGCGAACCCAGGGCGACGTCTCCCATCGTCAGGGATGAGCCCGCGACGTACTCGTTGTCTTCCAGGTGCGTGTCCAGAATGGGGATTACGCCGGCCGTGGCGCGGACGGCGGCGGCTATCTTTTCGGGATCTCTGTTCTCCGGGGCGGTACGCACCAGGCCGATCAGGGCCTCCCTGAAGGCGGGGAAGAGCGTGCCTAGCTGGTAGTCCATCCACTTGTCCGCGAGTGCCCTCTCTGCGGGGTCCTCGGGCCAGAGAATGCCGGCCCCGTACCTCGCCGAGAGGTAACGCACGATCGTGTTTGACTCGTAGAGGCTAAAATCCCCATCGACGATGGTCGGCACGAGGCCCGTCGGGTTGCGGGCGAGGTACTCTTCCTGGTCCGTGATCCCGTACTTGCCCCCCGCCTCGTGGCGCTGGTATGGTATCCTTAGCTCCTCGCAACACCACAGCACCTTCTGTACGTTGTACGAGTTCTTCCTACCCCAGATTTCGAGCATCCGCGTACCCCTTCCTGTGTAGAGACCCATGTTCTCGGTCGCGCCCTGCGCGGTGCAGTCTAAACGCTCGCGCGGCACTCTGGAACCCGCAAGGTATCCGTCAAAGGTCCGTTCATCGGTTAAGATAGCCTCTCTTATGGACCGCGAGACGCCGAGGAAGTTCGCCACCACGCCGGGCACGCGCGACGTGTTACCGCCGGAGTCCACGCGCCTGCTCGACGTGCAGGCGGAGATCAGGGCCCGCTTCAGGCTGTTCGGGTTCAGGGAGGTCGTTACCCCCGCTCTGGAGTACTCGGAGGTGATAGAGGAGCCTGGCCTCCGCGATGCCTCCTACAAGCTCTTCGACAGAGACAACCAGATGCTTTTCCTGAGGCCCGAGATGACGACCCCGATAGCCCGTCTCGTGGCCCAGCGGCTCGCTGGCAGCCCCGAGCCCCACAAGCTCTCCTACGTCCTGCCCGCCTACCGCCGCGCGAGCGTCGGTCGCGGACAGAGCGCCGAGCTCTACCAGGCAGGAGTGGAAGTGGTGGGCTCCGCCAGCCCCAGAGAGGACGCGGCCACCATCGCATTGCTCGTCGACGTACTGCAGAACCTTGGTCTCCGTGCCCCCTCGGACTTCGCCGTCGTCCTCGGACAATCGGAGTTCTACTCCGGTTATCTCCGCCACGTGGCCCCCGACGTAGCCATGCCGGTAACCACGGCCCTCGCTGCCAAGGACCTCGTCGCCGTCGACGCGCTTGCGGGGGGCTTGCCTGAGGAAGTCGCGGCCGGCATCAGGGGCATACCGCGTCTCGTCGGTTCCGCTACGGACGGTTCCGTCGTCGAACAAGCAGAACGCTTTGCGGTGGGCGAGGCGAAGGCAGCCCTGGAGAACCTGAAGGAGATCCTGCGCCACCTCGAGGCGCACGGCGCGCTCGGCGCGGTTATCCTCGACCTCGGTCTGATCGGGCGCCACGACTACTATACGGGCGCGATCTACGAAGCCTACGCCTCCGGCCTCGGGTTCACCATCGCCAACGGCGGACGCTACGACAATCTACTGAGGCGCTTCGGTAAGGAGATGCCGGCGACCGGCTTCGCCATCTACCTGGAGAGGCTCCTCTCCGCGCTGCCCGAGAAAGAAGCTCCGCCCTTGCTCGTTCTCGTAGGGGGAGACACGGGGGGCGTCGAGACCGCGGCACGCTTGCGCGACGAGGGCGTTTCCGTCTTGTATCTATCGGAGGAACTTCCGCCCGAGGCCGCCTTGGAGTACGCAAGAAGCGTCGAGGCGGCCTGGATCTGCTATCCCGCAGAGGGGGGCGTAAAGCTCGCTGAAGTAGGCCCTCCAGGAGAGTTCGGGTTCATGGATCTCCGATCCGTCGCAGAAACGGTACTCCGATGAGCGGGTTGCGCGTCGCAGTTCCGAAGGGTGCCATCTTCGGGGACGCCCTGTCGGCGCTGGAGGCGGCCGGCCTTCCCGCTGGCGGCGTGCGCGAGAACGGGCGCAGGCTCATCTACAGGACCGGGGACACCGAGTTCATCGTGAGTCGTCCCTCCGACGTGCCGGTCTTCGTCGAATACGGGGCTGCCGACGTCGGCATCGTCGGGAAGGACGTGCTGGAGGAGCATCGCTTCAACGTCGTAGAGCTAAGGGATCTCGGGACGGGAAGTTGTCGCATGATCCTGGCCGCCCCTGAGGCCGGGGCCGAGGACGTGAGACGGGCCATACGCCACGCCGAGGTCGTCAGGGTCGCAACCAAGTTCCCCGACACCGCCAGACGCTACTTCGAGCAGATGGGCCGCCAGGCGGAGATAATAGAGCTACACGGGTCCATAGAACTGGCGCCCCTCGTCGGCCTGGCCGAGTGCATTGTGGACCTCACCGCCACGGGCACGACGCTGCGCGAGAACCACCTCGTGGAGCTCGATGAGATCTCCACCTCTACGGCACGCCTCATCGCCAACCGCGGCGCCTACCGCCTGCGCCACCAGGAGATCTCCGCCCTCGCCGACGCCATGCAAGTGGGCGGGAACCCCCTTGGTTAGAAAGCTAGACGCCAGAGCACGAGAACCGCGCGAGGTCGTGGGCGAGCTACGACGTCCCGGCGGATTTCTGTCCGAGAACATCAGGAGTGCAGCGCGCCGGATCGTGGAGAATGTGCGCGATAGGGGAGACGCCGCCCTCCTCGAGTACACCGAACTCTTCGACGGCGTGAGACCGCGCGAGATCTTGGTTCCACGAGAGGAGATAGATCGCGCCGTGGAATCACTTTCCTCGGACCTCAGAGAGAGCTTCCTGGTGGCCATCGAGAACGTACGCACCTTCCACAAGCGTGAGATGGACCGCTCCTGGGAGCGGAGCCGCGGCGGGGCCACGGTGGGCCAGCGGGTACGCCCGATCCGGCGCGCCGGCCTCTACGTCCCAGGGGGGCACGCCGCCTACCCGAGCACGCTCGTGATGTCCGCCGTCCCCGCCAGGGTGGCGGGGGTGCGGGAGATAAGGGTCTGTACCCCGCCAGGGTCCGACGGGTTGCCCGACCGGCACGTCCTGGCCGTCGCCGGGCTGCTCGGCATCGACGAGGTATACGCCGTCGGCGGCGCGCAGGCCGTGGGCGCGCTGGCTTACGGCACGGAGAGCGTG
>Ga0126305_10000889_pt1 | contig 13014 bp, 6 predicted proteins | sample Plot26_FD_92536 | JGI IMG/M metagenome (GOLD analysis project Ga0126305, IMG submission 92536) | Serpentine soil microbial communities from UC McLaughlin Reserve, CA, USA - Plot26 | ecosystem: Environmental > Terrestrial > Soil > Grasslands | place: USA: UC McLaughlin Reserve, Lake County... | reverse complement strand
GACCGCGTTGTCCAGGAGGTTGACCAGGATCTGGCGCAGCCGCGTGGCGTCGCTCTCGATCACGGCCGGCACCGCGGGATCGATCCGGCAGACGATCTCCAGCCCCTTGCGCGCCGCTTGGGCGGCGAGCAGGTCGGCCGCTTCCTTTACGCATTGGCGGAGGGCGAACGGCGAGGCCTCGATGGCCAGCTTCCCGGCTTCGATCTTCGAGAAGTCCAGGATGTCGTTCAGCAAGGCGAGCAGCGACTCGCCGCTGCTGCGGATCGTCCCCAGGTATTCGCGCTGCTGAGGGGTGAGCGGAGAGCCGGAGAGGATGCTGGTCATGCCGATGACGGCGTTCATCGGCGTGCGGATCTCGTGGCTCATGTTGGCCAGGAACTGGCTCTTGAACCGGTTGGCGCGGTCCGCCTCCTCCTTGGCCGTGCGCGCCTCCTTCTCCGACCACTCGAGCTCGGTGACCGTTTTTGCGAGGCGCCGGGCTCTCTCCCAGGATTCGGCTTCGGAGCGGGCGAGGCTCTCGGTGCGCTCTCGGACGAGGTCCTCCAGCCGCCGTGTCTGCCGCTGCAGGGCGGCGATCCGCCAGCGCACCGCACCGCCGGCCAGGAGGCCGGCGACGGCGACGTAGAGCAGATAGGCCCAGCCGGTCCGCCAGGGTGAAAGAGGGATCACGAAGGCGACCTCGACCGGCCCGGAGATGACGCCGGCGGCATCGCGCCCCTGGACGCGAAACCGGTAGGAACCCGCGGGTAGACGCGAGTACCGTTGCACGGGATCAGAGATCCAGTCCGAGGGCTTGTCCTGCAATCCCATGAGTTGGACGCGATAGCGGGTGTCCGCCTCGCGGAAGTAGCTGAGCAGAACGTACTCGAAGGCCACTTCAGCCGGATTCTCGAGGCGCAGCGGCGCGCCGGCCGGCGCCAACTCCTGGCCGTCCACGGTCATGCGCTCCACGTGCAGCGGGCTGGGGCCCAGCTTCGGCTCCGGCACGGAGGGATCGAGCCACGCCACGGCGGTGCTCGTCCCAACCCAGAGCCGGCCGGCGCGGTCGACCAGGGAAGCCGACTGGTTGCACTCGCCGAACGGCAGGCCGTCCCGCGTCGTGAACGTGTAGACGTCGTACCCATTCGGATCGCCCGGCCGGGGGGTCAGGCGCGCGATGCCCCGGCCGCCGGCGAGATAGATCCGTCCGCGCGCGTCGTCGAGGATCCGATAGATGACGTTGTCCGGCAGGCGGGCCGGGCCGCTCTTCTCATCGAACACCAGCCAGCGGGGCTGTCCGCCGGAGAGATTGAGACGGACCGCTCCGCCGTTCGTGCCGATCCAGAGGAACCGCTCTCCGCCGTTCCGGACCTCGCGGAGGGCGTTGATCCAGTTGTGCCGCAACGGAGAGGTCTGGGTGTTGTAGATCGTCTTCTGTCCGGCTCCCCAGCGCACCAGACCACCGTTCCAGGTGCCGATCCAGAGAACGGGCCCTTCAGCCTCCTGGGTCTCCAGGAGGGTGTAGATCCGGTGGTCCGGCAGATCGGAATTCTCGGGAGTGAAGACTTCGCATCGGCCTGCGGCGCAGCGTACCAGGCCGGAGCGGGTGCCGACCCAGAGGACCGGGCCGGACGGCGTCCGGCTTTCGACCATCGCGAGCACATTCACATCTTCCGGAAAACCCGAGGCGAGCTCGCGGATGGATGTCCACCGCCCCCTCTCCCAGCGCCACAGGCCGCGGTTCGTCCCGACCCACAGAGCCGAGCCTCGAGGGCCGGGTGTCGGGAGGGTCAGGTTGACCTCGAGATCTTCCAGAGGAGTCCCCGCCCGGAAGACGCTCCAGGTCCCTGCCTCCCAGCGGACGAGCCCCCCAGTCTCCGTGGAGAACCAGTAGGCGGGCCGTTCGGGGGGACCGCTCTCGGCGATATGGTAGATCCAGGCCTGCGGCAGGCCGGAGTTGCGGAAGTCGAGAGCCTTCCACCCGCCCGGATAGAGGACGGCCATCCCCCCCGAGTTCATCCCGATCCACAGGGCAGGCCTGCCGCCGCTCCGGCTGGCGAACAGGCGCATGATCTGCTCGGATGGCAGGCCGGCATTCCGGGAGTTGTAGACGGTCCAGGTGCCGCCGACCCGGCGGGCCAAGCCCTCGGCGGTGCCCACCCAGAGCTCGTCCCCGGCTCCGCTGTTCAGAAGAGCGAGGCTGAGCACGCGGTTGCTGGGGAGCCCCTCCTCGGCCGTCCATTCCTCTCCGTCGTACCGCACCAGACCGCCGCCGTCCGTCGCGACCCACAGGAGGGAGCGCCCGCCGGAGTGCCCCTCGGAGCGCCCCTCAGCCAGGGCCGAGACCCTCGCCTCCGGGAGGCCGCCGCCGGCAGGAAATGCCGTCCAGCGGCCTCCCATCCGGCGTGCGAGCCCGAGGTCGGTGCCGGCCCAGAGGACCGGGCCCTGCTCCGTCCGAAGAGCGAGGAGGGTCGTGATCCGTTCGTGCGGCAGGCCCGTCGCTCGGACGTCGAACACGCTCCAGGCCGAGCCGTCCCATCGCGCGAGCCCCTTGTCCGTTCCCACCCAGAGCACATTCCGGGAGCCGTCCCTCTCCTCGGCCAGACAGAGGATCCGGTTGGAGGGCAGGCCTGCGTTCACGCCGAACAAGGTCCATTGGCCATTCTGGAGATGGGCGAGGCCGATGGTCGTCGCGAACCACATCGAGCCGTCCGCGCTGGCCAGGATGTCCCTGATGGTGTTCGATTCCTCCCGGTTCGGCATGTCGACCGCCTTCCAGATGCGGCCGTTGTAGACCGCCGCGCCGTCCTGGGTCCCCGTCCAGAGAAAGCCCCGCGCGTCGACGGCGAAGGCCTGAGGGGTGATCTGGGGAAGGCCCTCCTCGGAGCCGAAGAAGCGGAACGCCGGATGGCCTTCGGGGCTGCCGGTGACTTCGCCGATGCCGGCGATGTCGGCGATACTAGCGGCGGGGGCGGCATTCGCGGCGAGCAGCGCCAGGGCCGCGCCAGCAAGGAGGCGGAGAAAGCCCTGGCCCAGGGCCGCATGGCGCCGCGCGGAAGCATACATCGCCGAAACTTGCCCTCTCACACCGGGAAAGACCTATTGTGCCATGCCGCCGGCTCTCGTTGCTCAACGGCGGTTCCCACCCAGTGGCACAGCACCGCGCGCAGATCCTCCAGCAGCACCGGCTTGCTCAGGTAGTCGTCCATCCCGGCGGACAGACAGGTCTCGCGGTCCTCGCGCAGGGCGCTGGCGGTCACCGCGATGATCCGCGGGCGCTCTTCGGCCGGCCATTCCTTGCGAATGCGCCGCGCCGCCTCGAGCCCGTCCATGCCGGGCATCTGGACGTCCATGAGGACGACGTCGTAGCGCTGCCGGCGTAAGGCGGCCAGGGTCTCCTCCCCATCGGCGGCCACGTCCGCCGCATAGCCCAGCCGCTCCAGCAGGAGAAGCGCCACCTTCTGATTGATCACGTTGTCCTCGGCGATCAGGATGCGCAGCGGCGGCAGCCCGGAGCCGGCGATCCTGTCCGCGCCTTCGCTCTCGCGCGGGACTTGCGGCAGAGCGGCGGCGCCGGCCCGGCAGCGGATCGTGAACCAGAAGGTCGAGCCCTTGTCCGGCTCGCTCTCCACCCAGATCCGTCCCCCCAGCCCCTGGGCAAGGCGGTGGCAGATCGCGAGGCCCAGTCCGGTGCCGCCATACAGCCGGCTGGTCGAGGAGTCCGCCTGGCTGAACGGGCGGAACAGGCGATCCAGACTGTCCGCGGAGATGCCGATGCCGGTGTCGCGCACGGCGAAACGGAGCTCCATCAGACCGTCCTCGACCCAAGCGTCCCGCGAGCCTGCCGGCGGCGGGGGGCCGGCCTCGACGAGGGCGAGGACCTCTCCCGAGGAGGTGAACTTGACCGCGTTGTCCAGGAGGTTGACCAGGATCTGGCGCAGCCGCGTGGCGTCGCTCTCGATCACGGCCGGCACCGCGGGATCGACCCGGCAGCCGATCTCCAGCCCCTTGCGCGCCGCCTGGACGGCGATCAGGTCGACCGCCTCCTGCACGCATTGGCGGAGGGCGAACGGGGCCGCCTCGATGGCCAGCTTCCCGGCCTCGATCTTCGAGAAGTCCAGGATGTCGTTCAGCAAGGCGAGCAGCGACTCGCCGCTGCTGCGGATCGTCCCCAGGTACTCGCGCTGCTGGGGGGTGAGCGGAGAGCTGGCGAGGATGCTGGTCATGCCGATGACCGCGTTCATCGGCGTGCGGATCTCGTGGCTCATGTTGGCCAGGAACTGGCTCTTGGACCGGTTGGCCGTGCGCGCCTCCTTCTCCGACCGCTCGAGCTCCTCGACCGTCTCGGCGAGGCGCCGGGCTCTCTCCCGGGATTCGGCTTCGGAGCGAGCGAGGCTTTCAGTGCGCTCCCGGACCAGCTCTTCCAGCCGCCGGGTGCGCCGCTGCAAGACGGCGATCCGCCAGCGCACTCCCCCGCCGACGACGAGGCCGGCGGCGGCAACGTAGAGCAGGTAGGCCCAGGCGGTCCGCCAGGGTGAGAGGGGGATCACGAAGGAGACCTCGACCGGCCCGGAGACGACGCCGGCGGCATCGCGCCCCCAGACGCGAAACCGGTAGGAACCCGCGGCCAGATGAGAGTACCGTTGCACGGGATCGGGGATCCAGTCCGAGGGCCTGTCCTGCCATCCAACGAGTTGGACGCGATAGCGGGTGTCCGCCTCGCGGAAGTAGCTGAGCAGCACATACCCGAAGGCCACTTCGGCCGGCCGTTCGCCGAGTCGCAGCGGCGCGCCGGCCGTCGCCAGCTCCCGGCCGTCCACGGTCATGCGCTCCACGTACAGCGGGCTGGGGCCGAGCCTCGGCTCCGGCACGGATGGATCGAGCCACGACACGGCGGTGCTCGTCCCCACCCAGAGCCGGCCGGCGCGGTCGACCAGGGAAGACACCTGATTGCACTCGTCGAACGCCAGGCCGTCGCGGATCGTGAAGGTGTAGACGTCGAACGCGTTCGGATCGCCGGGGCGGGGGGTCAGGCGAGCCATGCCACGGTTGGTGGCGAGATAGATCCTGCCGCGCGCATCCTCGAGAATCTGATAGATGACGTTGCTGGGCAGGCGGGCCTGACGGCTCTTTTCGTCGAGGACGAGCCATTGCGGCACTCCGGCGGCGAGATCGAGACGGACGACACCTCCGTTCGTGCCGATCCAGAGAAACCGCTTCCCCCCGGACCGTGTCTCACGGAGGGCGTTGATCCAGTTGTTCCGCAGCGGCGAGGTGCGGGTATTGTAGACCGTCGGTTTTCTAGGACCCCAGCGCACCAGCCCGCCGTCGCGGGTGCCGACCCAGAGGACGGGCCCTTCGGCCTCCTGGGTCTCCAGGAGGCTGTAGACCTGGCGATCCGGCAGGGCGGAGTTTTCCGGGGTGAAGACCTCGCATCGGCCGGCGGCGCAACGCGCCAGGCCGTCGCGGGTTCCGACCCAGAGGACCGGACCGGCGGCAGTCCGGCTTTCGAGAAGCGAGAGCACCTCGGAGGCCGGCAGGCCCGAGGCGATCTCGCCGGTGCCTGCCCACCGGCCCTCCTCCCAACGGAACAGACCGCGGCTCGTCCCGACCCACACGGCCGTTCCGCGAGGCCCCGACGTCGGCAGGGCAAGGTTGACCTCCTCATTCTCCAGAGGAGTGCCGGCCGAAAAGACCTTCCAGGCTCCCGCCTCCCAGCGGGCGAGCCCTCGGGCATACGTGGAGAACCAATAGACCGGCCGGCCGGCGGCACCGCTCTCGGCCAGGCCGTAGACCCAGGACCTCGGCAGGCTGGAGTTGCGGTGGTCGAGGGCCCGCCACCCCCCTGGATTGAGGACGGCCATCCCGCCCGTGCTCATGCCGATCCACAGGAGAGGCCTGCCGCCGCTCGGGCTGGCGAAAAGGCGCACGATCTGATCTGACGGCAGGCCGGCGTTCTCGGTGTTGTAGACGGTCCAGGTCCCGCCGGTCCTGTGTGCCAGGCCCCGGGTCGTGCCGGCCCACAGCTCGTCTCCCGTTCCGCTGTTCAGAAGGCTGAGGCTCAGCACATGGTCGCTGGGGAGCCCCTTCTCCCGGCTCCATCGTTCGCCGTCGTACTTCAGGAGACCCCCGCCGTCGGTCGCGGCCCACAAGACCGAGCGGCCGCCGTCCCGCCCCTCGAGCAGGTCGGTCACCTCGGCCTCCGGCGGCCCGGTGCCGGCAGGAAACGTCCGCCAGAGGCCGCCTGCCCGGCGCGCCAGCCCGCGGCCGGTTCCCACCCAGAGGACCGGCCCCTGGTCCGTCTGGAGAGCGAGTAGGGATCGGATCCGCTCGTCGGGAAGGCCGGCGGCCCGGGCGTCCAGCACCGTCCAGGTCTTACCGTTCCATTGCGCGAGCCCCTTGTCCGTTCCCGCCCAGAGCACCGTCCTCGAGCCGTCCCTCTCCTCGGCCAGGCTCTGGATGCGGTCGGAGGGCAGGCCCGCGTCCTTGCGGAACAAGGTCCACCGGCCCTGGTGCAGACGCGCGAGCCCAATGGTGGTCGCGAACCACATCGAGCCGTCCGCGCCGGCCAGGATGGCCTGGATGCTGTTCGACTCCTCCCGGTTCGGCATGTCGACCGTCTTCCAGGAGCGGCCGTCGTAGACCGCCGCGCCATCCTGGGTACCCGTCCAGAGGAAGCCTCGCGCGTCGAGGGCGAAAGCCTGGGGCGTGTTCTGGGGCAGACCTTGCTCGGAGCCGAAGAGGCGGAATGACGGACGGCCTTCGGGGCTGGCGGGGACGCCGGCGGCTCGGGTGGGAGCCACGGTGAGCAGAGCCAGAGCCGCTCCCGCAAGGAGGCGGAGAAAGACCTGACCCAAGGCCGCAGGGCGCCGCGCAGAAGAATCCATCGCCGAAAGTTGCCCTCTCAGACGGGTTGTGCCATGCCGGGCACAGCTTCACGTTCCTGAAGAAAAGTGGCTCCCATTGTGGAAGCCTTTCAGCGAGGGTGTCAACTTCTTTCGGATTGCGCGTCAGGACTCTACGAAAGCTCTTCCGCCGCCATGGCCGCGATCCGCTCCCCGATCGCGATCGAGGCCGTGGCGCCGGGCGAGGGGGCGTTCAGCACGTGGATGGCCCGCGCCGAGCGCTCGATGCGGAAGTCGTCCGCCAATCCCCCCTGCCGGTCCAGCGCCTGCGCCCGCACGCCGCTCCCCGCCCGGTGGACGTCCGCCGGGCGGATCTCCGGCACCAGCGTCCGGAGATCGCGCACGAAGGTCGCCTTGGAGAGCGACCGCCGCACCTCGTAGGCGCCGATACGCCAGTAGCGTGCCGCGAGCCGCCAGACGCCCGGCCAGGCGGCCGTCTCCATCAGGTCGCGCGGCGACACGTCCCGCCAGCGGTAGCCCTCGCGCTTGAAGGCCATCACGGCGTTCGGCCCGGCCTCGACGGAGCCGTCCACCCGGCGGGTCAGGTGCACGCCGAGGAACGGGAAGCGCGGGTCCGGCACCGGGTAGATCAGCCCGCGCACCAGCCCCCGCCTCTCCGGCACCAGGTCGTAGTACTCTCCCCGGAAGGGGACGATCCGCACCTCGGGCTCGGCGCCGCACAGGCGGGCCACGCGATCCGCCTGCAGGCCGGCGCAGTTGACGAGGAGGGCGCAGGCCACCGCTCCCCTCGGCGTCTCCACCACCAGGCCCGGGCCGTCCCGCCGGACGCCCGTGACGCGGGCGCCGGTGAGCAGCCGGCCGCCGCCGGCCTCGACGCGGCGGGCGTAGGCGCGGGCCACCGCCGGGTAGTCGACGATGCTGGTTTCCGGCACGTGGAGGCCCGCCACTCCGGCGGCGTGCGGCTCGATCTCCGCGATCTCCTCCGCCCGCAGGCGGCGGACGCCCGAGAGGCCGTTCGCCTTCCCCCGCCTCTCCAGCTCTTCCAGGCGCGGCAGCTCCTCGGGGCCGGCCGCCACCACCAGCTTGCCGCAGCGCTGGTGGGCGATCCCCTCCTCCGCGCAGAGGCGGTAGAGCGCCCGCGCCCCCTCGACGCAGAGGACGGCCTTCAAGGAGCCCGGCTTGTAGTAGAGGCCGGAGTGGATGACGCCGCTGTTGTGGCCGCTCTGATGGCGGGCGATCCCCTCCTCCGCCTCCAGCACGGCCACCCGCCGGCCGGCGCGCCCGAGGGCCATGGCGGTCGCGAGGCCGATCAGCCCGCCGCCGGCCACGGCGATGTCACAAGAGAAGTCGGTCATCGGGGCAGGTCAGGGGTCAATCAGGGCGCCAGCCGCTCGATCCGCCAGCCACCCTCAGGCTCTCGCACATAGCGCAGCCGGTCGTGGAGGCGGTTGGGCCGGCCCTGCCAGAGCTCGACCGTCTCGTGGCGCACCCGGAAACCGCCCCAGAAGTCCGGCAGGGGGATGTCGCCGTCGGCGAAGCGCCCGGCCGCGTCCTCCAGCAGGCGCTCGATCTCCTGGCGGCCGGAGACGGGCCGGCTCTGAGGGGAGGCCCAGGCGCCCAGCCGCGAGCCGCGGGGACGGGAGTCGAAGTAGGCCTCCGACTCCTCGCGCGAGGTCCTCTCCACCGTGCCCTCGATGCGCACCTGCCGGTCGAGCACGGCCCAGTAGAAGACCAGCGCCGCGCGCGGGTTCGCCGTCAGCTCGCGCGCCTTGTGGCTCTCGTAGTTGGTGAAGAAGACGAAGCCCCGCTCGTCGAACCCCTTGAGCAGCACCACGCGCGCCGACGGCCGCCCCTCGGGGTCCGCCGTCGCCAGCGTCATGGCCGTGAGCTCCAGCGGCTCGACCGCCTGCACCTGCTCCAGCCAGAGCCGGAACTGCTCGACGGGATCGGCGGCGAGGTCCTCCTCGGAGAGCCCCGCCCGGGCGTACTCCCTGCGGATGTCGGCGACGTTCATCGACAGCGGATTCTATCCGCGGACCGGTGGCGGAAGAAAGCTCGCCTTCCGGTCAAGAAATGTTTTCCATCGATCACCGTCATTGGATCGATCACGCCCCTCTACGGGTCATCATCCGCAAAACCGCGACGTGACGTCGCTTTGTGATCAGTTTTAAGTACCTGATTTTATTTGACTTACGCCGTTGTTACGCTTAATATTCATACCCGGGAGAAGATGATGGCCGAGCCGCTCATGCGCAGGATACTAGAAGAGCCGGGGGAAGGATCGGCGGCTCTGCGCCTGGTGCGCTCCTCCCTGCCCGAGGCCCTGCGCTCTCACGTCCAGAGCGCCCGCGCGCTGGACCGGGAGATCAAGGACGCGGCGGGCGAAGGCGCCTTCCCCACCGCCGTGCCGGCGATCGACCGCCTGCTCGACGGCGGGCTGCCGCGCGGCCAGCTCGTGGAGCTGGTGGGCTCCCGCACCAGCGGCCGGTTCTCCACCCTCCTCGCCGTCCTCGCCGCGGCCACCAGCGTGGGCGAGGCCGCGGCCCTGGTGGACCTGGGCGACGGGCTCGACCCGGACGCGGCGCTGGGCGCGGGGGTCGACCTCGAGCGCTTCCTCTGGGCGCGGCCGGCCCGGCTCAAGGAAGCCTTGGCGGCCACCGAGATGCTGATCGCCGGCGGCTTCCCCCTGGTCGCTCTCGACCTCGGCAACCCGCCGGTGCGCGGCGGCCGGGGCGTCGAGGCCGCTTGGCTGCGGCTGGCGCGGGCCGCCCGCGCTCACGACTCGGTGCTGTTGGTGGGCTCCCCCTACCGGGTGAGCGGCACGGCGGCCGGCGTGGTGCTGAAGGCCGGCCGGGTGCGCGCCGCGTGGCGGGGCGGCGCCGGCTCGCCCTGGCTGCTGGCCGGCGGCGCTTCCCAGATCGTGCTGGAGAAGTGCCGGGGCCGGCTCCACGGGCAGGCCGAGGACCTGACTCTCGCCACGGCGGCCGTTCCACGGCCGGAGGCTCCGCCGGCGCTGCCCGGGCCGAAGCCGCAAACCCGCCCTCGCGAGGAGGAGAGGCCCGCCGCCGTGACGCCCTTCCTGCGCCGGGCCGCCGCGGGCTGATCTCACGCATGGCATCGCCCCGCATTGCCTGCCTCCTCCTGCCGCTCTTCCCTCTCGCCGCCCGGCTGCGCAGCGAGCCGGAGCTGATCCGCGAGGCCCTCGTGGTCGTGGAGGGCAACGGCAACGCCGCCCGGGTGGTCGCCGCCACCCGTCTGGCCCGGGCCGCCAGCGTGCGGCCGGGGCTCACCCTGACCCAGGCCCGGGCCCTCTGCCCCAAGCTGGTGGCCCGCCCCCGTGACGGCGAGTGCGAACGGACCGCCCAGGAAGCGCTGCTGGAAGTGGCGGAGAGCTTCTCGCCGCGGGTGGAGGACGCCGGCGAGGGAATCGTCTACCTCGACGTCGACGGCATCGAGCGGCACTACCCGGGGTCCACCCCCGAGCTCGACCTGGGACGCGCGCTGATGAACGCCGCCGATGCGGCCAGCCTGCCGGCGCGGGCGGGGATCGCGTCGAGCAAGCTGGCGGCGCGGGTGGCCGCCGGCCTCCCCGAGCCGCCGGTGATCGTGCCCGCGGGCGAAGAGGCCGCCTTCCTCGCTCCCCTGCCCCTCCAGCGCCTGGCTCCCGAGGTGGACGTGGCCGACACCCTGGAGCGCTGGGGCGTGCGCTCGGTGGGCGACTTCGCCCGCCTGCCGCCGTCGCGGGTGGCGAGCCGCCTGGGACGGCTGGGCCGCGAGCTGCACGCCACGGCCCGGGGGCTCGATCCCCGTCCCCTGATGCCGCGCGAGCCGCCGCCCGTTTTCCACGAAGGGATGAGCCTCGAGTGGCCGCTGGTCGCCCTCGAGCCCTTCCTGTTCGTGGGCCGGGCGGCGCTCGACCGCCTCTGCCAGCGCCTGGAATCCCGCGGCTTCGCCTGCATCCGTCTGGTGCTGGAGCTGCGGCTCGAGCCCGACGGCCACCAGTCGCGCTCCGTCGACCTGCCGGCGCCCACCCGCGACGTCAAGACCCTGCTCACCCTGATCCGCCTGGAGCTCGAGGCCCGGCCGCCGGGCGCGCCGGTCGCCGGCTTCGCCTTCCTGGCCTATCCGGACCGCCCGCGCGAGGCCCAGCTCTCGATGCACGGGCCGGCGGCCCTGTCGCCCGACAAGCTGGCCACCACGCTCGCCCGCCTCTTCGCCCTCCTCGGCCCCGACCGCGTGGGCTCACCGCGGCCCGTGAACGGCCACCGTCCGGAGCGCTTCTCCCTGGTCGACTTCTCTCCCCCGCCGCCGCCGGAGGTCCGCCGCGAGCCGCGCGCCGGCCGCGGTCTGCTCTCCGTGCGGGTGCTCCGGCCCCCCCTCGAGATCGAGGTGCTGACCGCGGCAGGCAACGGCGACGCCGAGACGCCGGTGGAGATCCGCCAACCCGCCACGGAGGAGGCGGCGAAGCGCACGAGCGTCGAGGGTCAGGTGAAGGTGGCCTCCGGCCCCTGGGGGCTCGAGGAGGAGTGGTGGGCCGACGACCCGACGGGCAGGGACTACTGGGACGTGGAGATCGCCGGCCGCGGGCTCTACCGGATCTACCGTGAGCGCGCGACCGGCACGTGGTATGCGGACGGGATTTATGACTGAAAGCCCGTTAATTCATGACCATATTTCATATACGCCGCACGTATAATTATAGGTGAGCGCTTTTCTACGCGGGCAGGCTGCAATCCCACTCACAATGCGACCGTTGCTGCTAGCCGCCCTCGCCCTCTTGGCGTGCCGCCCCGCGGGGGACGTGTCGAAGGTGCCCGCGCGGGCACGCACCGAGGCGGATAGGGCATCTTCGGACGTGCGCCTCCCCCGCGCGGCCCCGGCGCGCTTCGCCAGTTACGACTATGGCCTGAAGGCGCGGGTGCCGCCCGGCCTGTCCTACTGCACCATCCCGACTGACTGGGTCGGCTCCGACCATGGCCGCGCGTTCTACCTGCGGCCGCCGGCGGCGTGCGACACGACCGCGGGATACGTACTGTCGGCGGTCGCTGAGCAGGTCCCACGGATCGAGTTGTACTACGGGTACAACGTCGCGGAGCTCGACTACGGTGGCGAAGACGGCGAGCGCGTGGCCCGCACCGACTCGGAGCTCGCTCAGCAGCGCTGCGCCCGTCCGCGGCGACTGGCGGGCGGCACGCTTCTGGGACGGCCAGCCGTCGGGTGCCGGACAGAGCGCGGGGACTGGGTGGAGGTGGAGGCCTTCGCCACGTACTACCTCGACCGCCCCGCCGCGCGAGTACAGGATCCCGACGCAAAGGCGACCGTGCGGCTGTGGACGACACGCGCGAGGCTCGCGCAGGACTGGCCCGTCTTCGTCGGGTTCGCCGCCGGGGTGTCGCAGTGCGTAGCCCGCTGGTGGGATGACTCGACCGGCGCGGCCATCACGGTCGGAGCCGCGCCGGGGCGGCCCGATTGTCCCGCAAACGCATTCTGGTAGCTGGGCGCACCTGTTCCTGCCTATCTCCCCGCCCCTGGGGCGGGCAGAGCGTCGTACTGCGACGACGGTCTGTCGCCACATTACGGCAGACCGTCGCCGCGAGACGACGAACCGTCGGACATCTACGACGGCTTGCCATCAATTGCGGCGACCCGTCGTACATCGACGATGAACCGTCGTCAGTGGCGGCAGCTCGTCCTACTGCGACGACGGTCCGTCGCGAGTTACGGCAGACCGTCGCCGCGAGACGACGAACCGTCGGACATCTACGACGGCTTGCCACCAGTTGCGGCGACCCGTCGGACATCGACGATGAACCATCGTCAGTGGCGGCAACTCGTCCTACTGCGACGACGGTCCGTCGCAAGTTACGGCGGACCGTTGCCGCGAGACGACGAACCGTCGGACATCGACGACGGCTTGCCACCAGTTGCGGCGACCCGTCGGACATCGACGATGAACCGTCGTCAGTGGCGGCAGCTCGTCCTAACTCGACGACGGTCCGTCGCAAGTTACGTCAGACCGTTGCCGCGAGACAATTAACCGTCATACCTAGTACGACGTGCCCGAAGTTCGTTCCGGGTTTGCGCTGCACCGAGAGCCTGGACGTCGGAACGACGTGACGGTTGAAGGGATTAGCAAAGCGAGCGATTCCTCCGCCTCGGAGACGCCCCG
>Ga0126305_10000888_pt1 | contig 13020 bp, 12 predicted proteins | sample Plot26_FD_92536 | JGI IMG/M metagenome (GOLD analysis project Ga0126305, IMG submission 92536) | Serpentine soil microbial communities from UC McLaughlin Reserve, CA, USA - Plot26 | ecosystem: Environmental > Terrestrial > Soil > Grasslands | place: USA: UC McLaughlin Reserve, Lake County... | reverse complement strand
CTGGATGCTGGATACTGGATGCTGGATGCTGGATGCTGGATGCTGGATGCTGGATGCTGGATACTGGATGCTGGATGCTGGATACTGCATGCTGCTCTGTTCACTTATCAGTCAGTAACCTGGTATATAGTAGTTAATCCCAAACTCCATTTTTGTACAACCTTATTACCTCAGTAGCATCCATCAAAATAAAATAAACTCAACCTTATTACTTTATTAAAATGTGAGGCAAGTAGTTTAATTTGAACAATAAGGCTGGTTTTTATTAGCAGATAGCTAAGCTAATAAGGTTATCGAAAGTTCATTTGTACAATTAATTATGCCAAATGCATTCTTCCAATTCAAACAATTCACAATTCACCAGGACCGGTGTGCTATGAAAGTAACAACGGATGCCTGCTTGTTTGGAGCATGGGTAGCGGAGGAAGTCAGGAGTCAGGAGTCAGCAGTCGGCAGTCAGCTGTTACTTGATATTGGGACAGGCACTGGTTTATTATCACTGATGCTGGCTCAAAAAAATCCGACAGTTGAAATGACTGCAGTGGAAATTGATGAGGCTGCCGGGAAACAAGCGAAAGAGAATATAAATGCTTCGCCATGGAAGGACAGAATAGATGTGCTTGAATCGGATGTGAAGGCTCTTAATTTTTCTCAAAAATTTGATCTCATTATCAGTAATCCTCCTTTTTATGAAAAAGAGTTGAGATCAGAAAGTAAAAGGAAAAACCTGGCACATCATAGCGAAAATTTAACACTGGAAGAATTACTGGCCCTTATTAAAAAAAACCTTAAGGGAAATGGACTTTTCTTTTTGTTATTGCCTTATAAAAGAAATGTCGAAATGAAAAAGCTTTTAAAAGACCATGAATTGAATATTTCGAAGATCTTATTTGTTCGCCAATCGGTAAAACATGATTATTTCCGGATCATGCTAAAAGGTACAATGAGTGAACAAGGAAATTTAGAGACTCAGTTTAATGAAATGTCAATTTGGGATGATAGCCAACAATACACCAGCGAATTTAAACAACTGCTAAAAGATTATTATCTGCATCTCTGAAATTATTAATTATTAATTTTTAATTATTAATTGTTATTATTAGTGCCCCATAGCATATTCTTTCAAATACTCATAATGCGCCGTAAGTTTTCCATCTCTGACCATTGTTGCTCTTTCAATGATGGACGAACCTTCCCCGACCAGGTTTTCAAGCACATGCTTTATCAACTGTTCGCCAAAATACCTGGATGCATCTCTTGGTAATTCATTCGGTAAATTTCCAACGGCCATTATATCAATTGAATTGGGTAAATAGGGTTCTGTCTTTTGAAAAGTTGATCTGTCGACCCCGTAGATCGGGTCCTCAATTGTCTGATCACCCAAATTGACCGGTACGGAGCCATCTGCATCATCAGTTATATCTGCAATGGTTCGAATAATAAAAGTATCGGCTTGTATATTTTCTTTTTCAAAAAGCCGCGGAACATTTTTATCCCAGTACACACCATTCAATAAAATATCAGTTTGCTCAGCATAAGGCATAAAATCACAGCGATACAATTCGGGGTGTTCATGAAATTCCAACCTTTTGTATTTACCATTATCTTTCCGGGAATACAAGTCAGCGCCTTTTAACTGCGTATAAACAGGATAGGCAAATCTTCTTACGAGGTAGTCATCGGGCTCCACTTCATGTATGCCCACCAGGTTCATGATCTCAAGTATGCCATGGGCTACCCTGCCTGATCCTGTGACTGCGATCTTTGCATTTGGCAACCGTATCCCAAAATAAGTATGGATCAATTCACGAAAACTTCTTTGTTTAAAAACACGGTCGAGTTTATCCAACCCCGTCCTGTTCCCATAAGCCATCATGCCATTGTGTGCCCCAACCACACCGGCAAAAAAACCAAAACCGATGATGCGTTGTCCATCTTCGTGTTCCAGGCATTCATAATCGATCAGTGTAATCTTTTTTTCGAGAATAGCCTGCAACATTTTTTGATTTTTGGGCTGTTTCTTTTTTGTATGAGAAAAAAATAAGTATGTTTTTCCAGGCAGCAGCTGCTCAACAGGAATTTCTTTTATCCCCATTAAAATATCACATTCCCCGATCTCATCTTTCACCTGCACGCCAGCGTTTTCGTATTCACGGTCGGTAAAACAACGAACAGCAGAACTTTGAGCAATGATCTCCACATCTGAACTGTTCTTATGTATCCATTTACATTGAGCCGGCGTTAATGCCACCCGGTTGTCAGCCGGGATCTTTCCTTCGCGTATTAATCCTATCCTGGTCATATTGCACTGGTTATAAAATTGTTGGCGCAAAGTTGCCGGTTATCGGCGACTAAACCAAACTGACCGGGACAGTTAAATTTTATTTTCTCGTCACTAAGAAAAGGACACTAACGGTTGAAATAATAAAGGAGTAAAAATAAAGCGAGCGAAGATCAAACTTAGTTTTTGCCCAATAGATAAAGGAAAAAACCGGCATACCAAATAAACCTATCACCATACCAATCCATAAGAGTTCATAGACAGCGCCAACGACCCGGTAGCTGTAAACATTTATCAATAAGGAAAGGAACCAGTATAGAGAAACAACTATTGTTATGGCAAGTGTGACCATACTTTTTTTTGACCTTGCCGGTAAAGAAGAATTTTGGATCATAAAAAATGAAGTTAAATCCTGAAAAATTATTTTTCCAAATTTAAACCTAATTATCTATTTTCATATTTGGCAGGCTAATTGTTTAGCTTTTATTGGAAGGAATCGTCCCCTTTTAAACTTGGAGAAATGAAAAAGCCTGCGGTCATAATAACCCTTGCAACGTTCTATTTGTTGTTTTTCAAGGCCTCCCCACACATTGGCATTCCAGACGAAGGGATCATTGCAATGTTCATCCTCTCTCCTTTCATAGTGATCTATATGGCCTACGTGATCTTAAAATACGGAAAGCCTTCAAAACATACTTTTGAAGAGCGTTTTTATGAAGATCACGATTATGAAAGGAATGGATAAATCTATTTGCTTGTATAAATAGCATTCCAGTGATCGGTCCATCTTTTTATTACATCGTCTTCAGAAATGCCGGTATCATAAACGGGGGATAATAAAGGAATGATCCGCTCAACCTTTACTAAAATTATATTGTGTATGACATACGCTGATCCTGCATTCGTATAAAATGCAATTACTTCATCAAACAAAGATCCTTCCGAAAGAACTTTGGCAATACCTTTAAAACGATAGCCTTTCCGTATAAAAACATCTACGATATTAATTTCAATAGATGGATTAACAAGCAGATTAGCAACTGTTCCCGGGGAGTGAATATCAGCAAAAACAAGATGATCGTCGTCCCAAACCGTTGTTGTCCCTTTTGGTGAAAGATTGGGGGATCCATCAGGGCAAACTGTTGCTACAAAACCGAGTTTTGTTTGCTTTACAAATTCTTTGATCTGTTGTGTCAGGATCACCATCCTCAAAATTAATCCATTTATCGCTGAATAGTTCTTCAACAATCCCGATATCGGGAGCAACGCATCTGTTGATGTTGAATTGAACGTTGAATGGAGCGTCGCAACAGAAGTTTAATAGTATTAACGTGGCTGAGTAAATAAGATATCATAGGAGATTGCTTCGTCCTGCTTCGCCGCTGGCTCGCAGTCCTCAATTAAATGAAAGGGATTTATCTTTAAAATACAATGAAAATTGAGCATACATATATCGTTTATATTGTTGAATGCAAGGATTGGAACTATTATATAGGCTTATGTAATGATATTGAAAGAAGAATATGGGAACACAATACAGGTCATGATTGAAAGCTCTTATACTTTTTCACGAAGACCCGTTGAATTAAAATACTTTGAGATTTTTACAGATGTTAACCAGGCAATAGCAAGAGAAAAGCAATTGAAGGGTTGGTCAAGAAAAAAGAAGCAAGCCTTGATCGGTGAAAACTTTGATAAGCTTAAAGAGCTTTCTAAATCAAAATCAGGCAAAAAAGATTCTGATTAAAGCGTGTCAGGCCGAGCTAGTTTATGCTTTAGAGATTATATGCAACAATAGGTCTGTCAAGCTGAGCTTGTTTATATTTTAGAGATTATATGTAACAATAGGGTCTGTCAGGCTGAGCTTGTCGAAGCCCTGATGATCATTTGTACAAAGCCGAGCAACCCTTCGACAAGCTCAGGGTGACAGCACCTCAACTACTTTACTCAACTGGTTTATAATTAGCGGCAGGCGCAACGTCCCATCAGCATCCATTATTAAGTTAGAATGAATAGTGAACTGCGTCTCGAAATTGGTATCCAGTGCACAAGCTTCGAGACGTTGTCATGCTGAGCTTGTCGAAGCCCTGATGATCATTTGTACAAAAGCCGAACAACGCAAGTGGTTAAAATTTAAAATTCCACGTAACAGCAGGCAGTATCGGGAAAAGAGAAACCTGTCTTGCCTCGATTTTTAAACTGCCATCGAAAGGACTGCCGGTCTGATCGAAGTAAATAAAATATGGATTGTAGCGGCAATAAACATTGTAAATACTGAATACCCAACTGCTTTGCACCTTCCTTTTCTTTTTTGGAACCGGCGTATACGTGGCTGCAAGATCAAGGCGATGATAAGGATCAAGCCGATACTGGTTCACTTTGCTGAACTCCTGAGTCAATACACCTTCGATGATATAAAATCTTTCCGGCATTGTAGTGGCAGCACCAGTGCCATAAACAAACACAGCTCCAAACCTCCATTTTTTTCCCGGATCATAATTCACAACGATACTCATATCATGACGGCGATCATAACGTGCCGGGAATTTCTCGCCATTATTTAATTGCTGAAACTTCCGGTAGGTCCAGGACAGTGTATAACCGATCCACCCATTTAATTTGCCTCTTGTCTTATTGATGAAAAACTCGGCGCCATAACTCCAGCCATCACCGAATACAAATTCTTCCTCGGGATCTTTTAATGATGGCGTATACCCTTCGGAGTATTCGACCTGGTTTTCCATTTGCTTATAATAAATCTCTACCGATGTCTCATACTTATTCTGCGCAAAATTTTTAAACAACCCAGCCGTGTATTGCCAGCTGATCTGGGGTTTTACAATATAAGTGCTCGGCACCCAGAGATCGGTTGGCAAGGTGCTGCCGGCATTGCTGACAAGGTGGATGTACTGATAGTTTCGATTGACAGCAGCTTTAATGGATGTTTCATCGTTCAATGCATAGCGGATGGTGATACGTGGTTCAAAGCCACCATACGTTTTTACAGGCTCAAAACTTTTATATAAAGTGCTGTCCAGTTTATTACCATCCGCATCTCGTACGTATTTTGTATAGGGGCCGATCTGCTTGAAAGCACTCCAGCGAATGCCATAATTGATCTTTATTTTATCGCTGATCTCCCAATCATCCTGTACATACGCGGCAAACTCACTTGCATATTTCTCGGTTTCATTGTTGGGTTGAAAGATCACGGAGTCCTGTTTACCCGAAAGAATATTAGGAATGAATTTGTGATAGGTGTACAAGCCGCCAAATTTTATCTTATGCTGTGGCAGAGGATAATAGTCAAAATCCATTTTCAGGTTGAGATCACGGATACCGGACGCAAGTGAGAGTTCAAAATTATTTTGCGCCGCTGTAAACTTGAATTTATAATTATTATAAACCGCGGTCGTGTTTGCAAACAGGCGTTTATTGAAAACATGATTCCACCTTAATGATGCTGTACTGTTTCCCCAGGGAATATTTGAGCGGAAAGAACGTGCTACGTTATTAAAATCAAAAACATCTCTTCCAAAATAACCGCTAAGATACAAACGGTCTTTTTCAGTGAATTTATAATTCACTTTTGCATTCAGATCATAAAAGTAATAGCCGGAACCATAAAAATCGCTTGTCTTTTTGACAAAGGGTTTTACAATTGCATCGATATACGTTCTTCTCGCAGAAACAATAAAGGAAGCTTTATCTTTTTTTATAGGACCCTGTATGGAAAGCCGCGAGGCGATAAGTCCTATGCCACCTTCTACCTGGAACTTATTTATGTTCCCATCCTTCATTGCCACATCAAGCACGGAAGAAAGACGACCACCATATTGTGCCGGCATTCCCCCTTTGATCAGTGATGTATTCTTGATCGCATCAGAATTAAAGATGGAGAAGAAACCAAAAAGATGGCCGGTGTTATAAACAACGGCGTCATCCAGCACGATAAGATTTTGATCCGGCCCGCCGCCACGAACATAAAAGCCGGCATTGCCCTCTCCCGCGTTCCTTACCCCGGGTAACAACTGAATTGCTTTTAAAATATCCACTTCGCCCATAAAGGCCGGGATATTTTTTATGCGATCGATCGAGAGATCAATTCGTCCCATTTCCGCATTCTTTACATTCGCGTCACGACGGCGATTTGCATAAACGATCACTTCCGCATTCAGCGACGATTTGGGAAGCAGGTCGAAATTGAAAGACTTGTCCGTGTCAAAAACAACTTCTATTGTTTTTTGCACATAAGTAACATGAGAGATACTGATCTGATAAGTCCCCGAGTCAAGTGTGATGGAATAAAAACCGTATTGATTACTTGCCACCCCCCTGCTCTGCCCATTTATTGTGATCGTTGCGCCGATGATCAATTCACCTGAGAGAGTATCACGAACATAACCATTGAGAGTAACCCGGTGGCTATCGGGTCTGCCCGACGTTACTCCTGTTTTGTTTTGTGAAAAAACAAGCAATGGAATAAATGCCACTAAAGTAACTACTGCTTTCTTAAACATAGATCCATTTACAAAAACAAATTAATTTCCGGCCGGGCTCGTTACATAATTTATTGAGTCTCTCGTGGCGCCGCAGGTGAGCATCGCTTTTCCATATTTCGGATCATGCAGGCCGAGATAAGGGTTACGGCGTTTTTTATTATCGCCTTCTGTGCTTAACCAGAATGCTGATGATTCATAATTATTGAGTGCCATCGGGCATTCCTGGTAATAAACTTTTGCTGCATCAAATTTTACTATACGCAACAGGTCAAACAACTGTTGCGACAGCATATTAAGGTCTTCTTTCTTATCATAAAGAGCCGTATCGGCCTGCATACCGATGATCTCTGCTTTGATCGATTCCCATTGTCCTTGAACCGTTGGATAGATGGCAGAATCTTTTTCCATTTCATGTATCGGAAGACTATCCATAGAGGTTTTAAGTTCAGCTAAAGATGAATTGATCTTTGCGGTGTCCCAGTTCACAAAAGATTCGGTAAGGATATAATAAGAATTCATCGCATTGCTCATCGATTCATTAAAGCCACTGCTGTGCTTGCTTACCGTCAATCCTTCAGGTTTTGGGCCGCCGGGCCTGTCCTTTCCTTTAAATAATCCAAAATACCAGGCTCCGCACAATGCAATCACCAGAACAGCGACTACCAGGAGAAATTTCTTCATAAGGAGAAAAATTTTGGTCAAAGGTAACCACGGAATATTTGAATACAAGAAATTCATTGATTTCAACAAAATTTTAAATGCCATTTTATAGCTAAATTTGCGCCTCATAAAATAAATTATGCTGGCAGGACTTACTAACGTGACTTTTGAATTTGGTTCCCGTGCGCTGATGGAAGATGCAACGTGGCATATACAGCCGGGTGAGAGAATTGGCCTGATCGGTTATAACGGAACTGGCAAATCCACGATCCTCAAACTCTTTGTTGGTGAATATTTGCCATCAGCGGGAACAGTTGAAAAAAGCAAGAATACTTCTATCGGTTACCTGCACCAGGATCTTTTAAGCTTCGATACAAATGACTCCATTTTTGAAGTAGCACTCAGCGCATTTGAAAGAGTGCAGCAACTGGAAAAAGAAATTGAGATCCTTGGCAAAGAATTGGAAAAAACCGGTGATGAAAAAACATTGCATGACTACACCGATAAGCTTCATGAATTAGAAACACTCGGGGGCTATAATATCCATCACAAAACAGAAGAAATATTACAGGGTCTTGGCTTTGCCAATTCCGATCTGAAAAGACCTTATAAAGAATTCAGCGGTGGATGGAGAATGAGAGTATTATTAGCTAAAATGATCTTGCAGCAACCTGATCTTTTATTATTAGATGAACCTACCAATCACCTCGATCTCCCTTCCATTGAATGGCTGGAAAAATATTTGCTGAGTTATCCCGGTTCAGTTGTTATCGTAAGTCACGATAAATATTTCCTGAACAGGATGGTTACAAAGATTGTTGAACTCTATCAGCAACAGTTGCATATTTACTCGGGCAACTATGATTTTTATGAAAGAGAGAAAGCTACGCGGATGGAACTCATGCAAAAGGCGTACGAAAACCAACAGGATTATATCCGACAGAATGAAAGACTGGTAGAACGTTTCCGTGCAAAAGCAAGTAAAGCCGCAATGGCGCAAAGTCTCATTAAAAAATTAGATAAGCTTGACCGTATCGAAGAACCTGAAATAGAAAGGCCTAATATCAGGATCAATTTCCGTCTTGATAAAACTCCCGGAAAAGTATTGGTTGAATTAAATCATATTACAAAGGCATTTGGTGAAAACGTGATCGTAAAAAATTCTTCGGCAGAAATAGAACGTGGCGATAAGATCGCATTGATCGGGGCAAACGGGAAAGGCAAGTCAACCCTGCTTCGGATCATTGCGGGGATTGAACCGTTTGAAGGGAATAGAAAATGGGGACATAATATTGAAGAGAGTTTTTATGCACAGCACCAGTTGGAAGCATTGGATGTCAATCATACCGTGATCGATGAAATGATGCAGGCCGGCAGCCAGAAAACAGAGCTTGAACTCAGATCGCTCCTTGGTTGTTTTCTTTTCAGCGGCGATGATGTAGAAAAGAAAATAAAAGTATTAAGCGGGGGTGAAAAAGCAAGGGTTGCATTGGCAAAAACAATTATCAGTAAAGCCAACTTCCTTTTGCTGGATGAGCCGACCAATCACCTTGACATGCATAGCTGTGACTTGCTGATTGAATCATTGAATAAATATGAGGGAACATTTGTTTTGGTAAGTCACGACAGGTATTTCGTTTCCAGGACAGCCAATAAGATCTGGGAAATTGTAGATCATGAAATAAAAGAATTTAAAGGCGGATATGAAGAGTATGTGGTTTGGAAAGAAAGAATGCAGTCGGCAGCCCGCAGTCAGCAATCAGCAGCCAGAAAGCCAGAGTCAATAGTTAAGAGTCGGGAGTCGAAAAAGTCAAACCGGGCAGAGAAGTCCAATAGTAAGGAAGATATCAAACTTCAAACCCCAAACAACAAACCTCAAACTACGACACCAATTAATAAAGAGCATAAAAAGGAACTTCAGAAACAACAAAGGATCTTTCAACAATTGGAAGAGAAGGTAGCACTACTAACAAAACAAAAAAATGAATTAGAAGCGGCATTAACTGACCCTTCGACCTATTCGGATAAGCAGAAATTTATACAGGCTGAAAGTTCTTATAATAATGCGGCTTCAGAACTTGCCCAGTTGAACAAACAATACGAACAGGTTTTTGAAAAGATAATGGAGCTGGAAGCGAGGCAGGATTAATTTCCGCGTGTTTTTGAAATACAGAGGCAATACTAAAGAACAGTAGTATCTCAATTTGAAAAAATTGAACCATCCTTCCTTCGTCAGGACAGGCTGCGGCATGTAGGACACGATAGAACACATAGTCTATGTGAAACCCTATGTTTCTACGGTTTCTTTGTGCTTCAAAAAGCATTTCACTACAGCCTGATCTGAATTGAGACATTGGTGAACACAGAGAGATACGAAGTGTCTGTAATTTTTCCTAACTTTTGTACTGAAACCACCTTGCATGAAGTCACACCTAACCTTTTCCGCCATTGCTTTGTCTGCATTTATTTTTTTCGTCGTCCACTCTAATGAAAAGCAAAAGCAATCTTCCCTTCACCTTACTGAGTTCAAAAAGAAAAATATTATTCGTTGCGGACCCGATTGGGATAACCTAAAGGATTGGTTGGAAGAGGCCGACATCCCTCCTGTTCCCGGCGCTGGAGATTACAAGTGGAAAATTTCAACAAGGAACGATAGTGCCCAATTTTATTTTAACCAGGGCATCAACATGTATTACAGCTTCCACATTATTGAAGCGATGGCCTCATTTAAAAAAGCTGAAAAGTTTGATAAGTATTCGCCCATGCTCCTTTGGGCGCAGGCATTGACCTATGGTCCCAACATAAATGATTTTGGTTATACTGCATCACCCGAGGCATTATCTGCCATCGGTAAAGCAATTGAATTTTCAGGACGATGCACAGATAAAGAGATTGCATTGATAGAAGCGCAACGGGCTCGTTATTCAACTGATTCTTCTCAAACAAGAGCGATGCTGAACGAGCTTTATGTTGATAAAATGAAAGAAGCCTATGAAAAATTTACTGGTGATGCCGATGTCGCCACTTTGTATGCAGATGCGATGATGCTGCAACATCCATGGGACCTTTGGAATACAGATGGCACTCCAAAGCCATGGACGCCATTAATAAGAGAGGTCATTGAAAAAGTCCTGGCAAAAAATCCAAATCATCCCGGCGCTAATCATTATTACATTCATGTGATGGAGCCATCACCTTATGCAGCTAAAGCATTACCAAGTGCTGAACGTTTGGGAAAAACAAATCCCGGTCTTTCACACGTGGTACATATGCCTTCACATATTTATTTACGTACGGGTTTATACAATAAAGGAGTTAATGTAAATGTGAATGCAATTAATAGTTATAAAAGATCGGTCGCATTATATGCGCCGGTAACCGGCGCAGATTTTCTTTATGTCATTCACAACCTGCATATGAAAACAAACAATGCAATGCTTGCGGGTAATTATAAGATCTCAGAAGCAGCTGCTATTGAAACAAGAAACAGCATACCGCCCGGTTACCTTTTTATCCCTGCACCAATGGGCAGTTATGTTCAATATATCTATATGACGCCGGTTCTCGTAAATATAAGATTTGGTATATGGGACAAAATATTACAAGAGAAACAGCCTGATGCTTCACAAGTTTATGCGAACATTCTTTATCATTTTGGAAGGGGAATGGCTTTCTCGGGTAGATCGAGTATTAAGGAAGCAAACGAGGAGCTGGCAGCCATGAAAACACTGATGGCAGACAGTAGTCTTGCCATTCCTTTCACACCTTTTTCTGCGGCCATAGACGGCGCTACTGTTGCATCAAAACTATTATCAGGGACAATAGCGTTGAAATCAGGAAAAGCAACTGATGCTATTAAGGATCTTACAGAAGCAGTAAAGGTGGAACAGAATATGATCTACAATGAACCCCGTGATTGGTTATTAAATCCAAAACACTGGCTCGGCAAAGCATATTTAGTTGCAGGTGATGGATCCAATGCAGAAATAACTTTTAAGGCCGACCTGCAAAACAATAATGATAATGGCTGGGCTTTATATGGTTTGAACAAAGCATGTTTGATGCAAAAAAAATATAATGAAGCAGCACCCGCATTAGCCAGGTATAAAAAAGCTTTTAGCAAAGCAGATATAAATATTCTTTCGCCGGTCTATCAATAAAATACTTTTTTATTTATTTTTCTACACCTTACAATAAGTGGCACGGTTTCAGTAGAATTATCTTTCTTGTAAAACGCAACCTTCTCCCTCACCACTTGAGTTGTTATTATCTCAAAAAAAAATTATTTATGAAAGAGAAAATTATGAGAATGCCGGCCTTACTAGTTATTTTATTTGTATCGCTTGCAGCATGTAACTCAAAAACAAGTGACGCTGATGTTAAAACATCTGTTGACAATGCCATTGCAGCAAACTCAAACTTATCAGGCACATATACTGATGTAAAAGATGGTGTCGTTACTCTTACCGGACAAGTTAAGGATGAAGCGGCAAAGGCATCGGCAGAAACAACAGCAAAGGGCGTTAAAGGCGTCAAATCAGTCAATAACAATTTAACGGTGGCCCCTCCGCCTGTAGCGCCCGTTGAAATTACTGCAGATGATCCATTGAAAGCGAGCGTAGATAATACAGTTAAAGCTTATCCCGGTGTGTCAGCCACTGTAAAAGACGGCGTCGTCACATTAACAGGGCAGATCAAAAGAGCTGATCTGCAAAATTTAATGAAGGCGTTAAACACACTGAAACCAAAGAAAATAGAAAATCAATTAACTATAAACTAAGGAGGTGATCATGGCACTACAAGATAAATACAGGGAGTTGGTAACCACCGCCCAGTCCACCGGAGTTTCAAACCTGCAGGTAAGGGAACAAGGTGGCGTACTTTATATAGATGGAGTGGCTCCATCTGAAGAAATAAAACAAAGACTGTGGGACATCTATGGTAAAATAGACCCCGATTACCGTTCAGCCGATCTCGTTATGAATATTAAAGCGATCCAGGGTGCCGGTGGCACAACGGAATATACAGTAGTAAGCGGCGATAATCTTACTAAGATCGGAAAGAAATTCAATGTAAAATGGAAAGATATCTTTGAAGCCAACAAAGACAAGATCAAAAATCCCGATCATATCGAGCCGGGATGGAAACTGAAAATACCTCAAAGCAACTAAACGATAAAAGCCTGTATTGAAACAGGCTTTTATCGTTTGGGATAATATTCAAAAATGAGTGAGACCGAATAAGCTGTTGTCTCATCAACAGGATCTTTATAAGAAAGCAAGAGCTTTATATTCCTTTTTGAAGATGTCATTTCCTTATCCTTTTCATAAAAATAACTGGACTTACCAGATTCCTCTTTAGATACTTTATAAACATGAGAGGTACCAAACTCTTCCTTCAATTTTTTAAATATCTTTTTATAAAAATCTCTAAATTCGAGCCGGCTACCATTATAATAGGCATCTGTAAAATAAAAAATGAATTCAATGTTTCTTCCGTAGTCTTTTATTTTTCCTTTCTCACCACAAACGCTGAAATCTGAAAAATAAGTTTTGACCAATGAGATCTTATCTTCTT
>Ga0126305_10000887_pt1 | contig 13022 bp, 9 predicted proteins | sample Plot26_FD_92536 | JGI IMG/M metagenome (GOLD analysis project Ga0126305, IMG submission 92536) | Serpentine soil microbial communities from UC McLaughlin Reserve, CA, USA - Plot26 | ecosystem: Environmental > Terrestrial > Soil > Grasslands | place: USA: UC McLaughlin Reserve, Lake County... | reverse complement strand
TGGCCGGATGGAGATCGGATCGCTGCGCGAGATCCTGAAAGGCTGCCGCGGTCCCCTGATCGTCTGCGCCCAGGCGGGCAACGTCAACACGGGCTCGTTCGATCCGCTTGAGGAGATCGGGACTCAGGTCCGCGAGCGCGGCGGCTGGCTCCACGTGGACGGCGCCTTCGGCCTGTGGGCGGCGGCCAGCCCCGGGCTCGCCCCGCTCGTGAGCGGCGTGGAGAAGGCCGACTCCTGGGCGACGGATGGCCACAAGTGGCTCAACGTGCCCTACGACTCAGGGATCGTCATCGTCAACGACTCCGAGTCCCACCGGGCAGCAATGACGATCGCGGCCGCCTACCTGATCCAGACCGAGGGACGGGAGCGCGACCCGTTCGATTACGTCCCCGAGTTCTCGCGCCGGGCCCGCGGCTTTACCGTCTACGCCGCCCTGCGCTCGCTGGGCCGCGAGGGCATCCGCGACCTCGTCGAGCGCTGCTGCGCCCTGGCGCGGCGGTTCGCGGACCGGCTCCGTGGCGAGCCGGGGGTCGAGATCCTCAACGAGGTCGTCCTCAACCAGGTGCTGGTCCGCTTCACGCCGCCGGGCGGCGGAGATGCGGACGCCTTCACCCGCGAGGTCGTCGCCCGCGTCCAGGCGGACGGCACCTGCTGGCTCAGCGGCACCGTCTGGCACGGCATGGCGGCGATGCGGATCTCGGTGTCCAACTGGTCCACGACCGAGGCGGACGTGGACCAGTCGGCGGCGGCGATTCTGCGGGCCTGGCGCGGCTAGGGGAACGGCTGAGGGTTGGCGGCCTGCACCGTGACCGTGCACTCGCCCTTGAGCTGACGGCCCGTCTTCTCGTAGCCCTGGCGGTTGCCGTCGGCGTCCTCCGCCTGGACCTTGATCACGTCGGTGGCGGCAATCGAAAGGCCCGATAGACCCTGGGAGCCATTGGGCAGGTTGGGACCCCAGGGACCGCCGATCGAGACGCCGTTCTTGAAGACCTCCACCTTGAAGAGGGAGCCGCTGTCGTCCCAGTAGCCGACCCGCAGTTTGGTGCCGGCGCAGGCCGAGTCGTAGACCGCGCCGTCGACGGTGGGATGGTAGCGGTCCTTGCCCGCGGGGAAGTTACCGCTGGTGTCGCGGGGCATGTGATTGTCGATCCACTGGCCCAGCTTGTGGACCCAGGCCGCGATCACCGGGTCGTTCTTCGCGCACAGTCCCGGGTTGGTGGCATGGATGGCGCCGAAGCGGTAGTGGGGTGAGGTGCCGGCGTAGAGAGCGTCGTTCCGCCCATCGGTACGCTCGCCGCGGGCCGCCCAGAAGGCGGGGCTGCCGAGGGCGCCGCTCAGGGTGTCCGCGTAGTTCTTGCTCCGCAGCTCGGCATAGGCGGTCGCCTCGTCGGTGTAGGAGAAGTCCGTGGCGGCCGCCGTCGCGAGGCTGCCGTGATGGCACGAGCTGCAGTAGGCGTTGAGCCCGGGCCAGATGTCCTGCTTCCACTCGGGCATCCTCTCGGTGGCGAGAGCGGCAATCTTCAGGATGGGATTGCACGCGGGGCTGTAGGTCACGGTCTGCGTCTCGGTGACCATGTCGAGCGGCGGCTGGGTCGAGGCGAAGGTGCCGGCGAAGGGGATGGCCTGGCCGTCCTTGTGCCCATGGCAGCCGCCGCAATTGACCTGAGTCTCCCGCGGCTGGGCGCTCTTCCAGCTCCTGGTATCCACCAGACGCATGCCGTACTTGCTGTCGAGCAGGTGGAGCTCGTAGGGCACATGGGCGGGGATCAGGGCCTTGAACGAGCCGTCGGCCTGGCTGCGCACGTCGTAGACGCCGAGCTGGCGGACGGTTTCCTGCTCGCCGGCGCCATCGGTCTCGTACCCGGCGTTGCAGCACAGGTGATTGATGTTGTTGCTGGTGATGTTGACCTGGATCCCGAGGACGTCCTCCTTCGCCGGCGGCTTGCAGAAGTCGGGGACGCCGCCGGTCTGCAGGACCTTGGTCAGGGCATCGAAGTTCTGAGTGATCTGGTCCCTCTGATTGTTGTTGAGGGTGTTCGGGTTGTACGGATGCAGCCCGCCCAGGCCGAGCCAGCAGTCGTAGGGCAGGCGGTCGGTGTTGTAGATCGACGAGGTGCCGACCTGGGCGAAGGGCTCGCCGGGGAGGATCGGGCTGAGGGGATCGATCGCCGAGGCCGTGAAGGCCTGCTGGGCGTTGCCGGTGCGCCGCTGCCAGGAGAGCACGGCGACCGGCCAGGCCGCCGTATAGGACAGGTTGCTGTCCTGCACGATGACGCGCAGCCCGTCGTTGCTGGCGGACGACCACGTGGCCGTGGGATCGAAGTCCTCGAGCCCCAAGCGGAAGGCGATGTAGGCGTGATAGATGCTCTTGCCGTCGCTCGCGCACAGCCGGTCGTTGGCGCTGGTCGGAGTGTAGGAGAAGAGCAGCTCGTCCGGCCGGCCGCAGCGGGGTGAGGTGATCTTGCCGTAGAACTGCCCGGCGGGGTTCTGGAGCGAAGGCTCGTCGCCGTTGGGGATGAACTGGCTGAGCCTGCGGGCGTTCTTCTGCTTCGGCTTGATCCCCCAGGAGGTGTTGTCGTCGTAGCTGTTGATCCCGGTCTCGGCGAGGTTGATCTTCCACAGCGAGCCGTAGCCGTTGTTGTTGTGGTTGTAATAGCGGGTCGCCACGAAGTAGTCCCCCGGCGGGTTGCCGTGCGAGTCGGTCTGGGTGGCGACGCAGTAGGCGCCCAGGTGGAAGAGGTCGGGGTTCGAGCCGTAGCCGATCAGCGGCGCCCAGCGGCCGGCCGAGTCGATCCGCTGGATCTGCCAGTTCCGGCCGTCGCCGGTGGTCGCCTGGTAGGAGAAGGCGATCCCGTCGGGCAACGGAGTGGGCGAGAGGGCGGAGGTGGTGGTGAAGTACTGAAACTGCCGCCTGGCGCCCAGGCTGCCGTCGGCCTTGATGTCGGCGATGTTGAGCACGAGGTTGTAGTTGCCGTGGCCGAAATCGGTGTTCGAGTTCATCAGGCGCTTCTCGCCGCTCACGTAGACCATCTTGAGCCCGTCGGCGGTGCGCATCTCCACTCCGTGCATGAACACGGTGCCCCAGCCGTTGTTGCCGTTGTTCGCCCACAGCGGGTTCATGGCGTTCTTGTTCTTGTCAGCGTCGGCCTGGGCGCCGGTGCCGTCATAGACCTTGAAAGTCAGGCGCTTCACCGGCAGGGTGGCCGGATCCACGCTGGGATCGGCAAGCAGGGCCGACAGGTCCAGCGCATAGAGGTCGGCGCCGCGCTTGGACAGGCTGCCCTGGTTCGACGGGATGGTGAAGGTGGTGTCGTGGAAGTAGCTGAAGATGATCCGCCTGCCGTCTTCCGAGACGCTGGGCTCCACGACCGAGCCCTTGTCGAGCATCCCCAGGGGCGTGTCGATGAGCGGCACCTGCAGGCCCGTGTCGGGGTTGGTTGCCAGCGCGCTCCCGTGGACGGGCAGCGGAAAGAGCTTCTTGACGTGGCCCCGGCGGGTCACGATCCAGAGCGAGTTGCCCGCGCTGGGTACCGTAGCTCCGAGAACGTCGGTGCCGATCTCGAACTGGCCTTGGGGCAGGCCGCCGCAGGTCGTGGGCGAGGTCGACTCGACGATCGGGGTGGCCACGAACACCACTTCATAGGGAAGCTGGACATACCGGGGATCGCCCAAGTGATTGGCGGCGGTCTCCCACTGCTGTGCCTGGACAGCCGCCGCGGCGGCGATCGATACGGCGGCCCAGATCACGAACCATCTCTTCGCCCTCTTCGCTATCAACATGGAGCCCTCCATTCTCAGGGGCACGGAAGGTGCCTACCCCTATCGCGTAAGAAGAGGGAGGGAGAGATAACTACGCCAGGAAGCCCTTCAAGGACGAACGGCTCCCTTACGGGACCGGCGGGCGGCCCGCCGGCTCCGGCGAGCGGCCCGTTCCGGCCTGCGAGCCGACTTTTGACTCCGGCGAGCCGCTCGTTCCGGTCGTCGAAGAGCCTCTTCGCCCTGAAAGGGCGGGATCTGACCAGCCCGGGGTGGAAACCCCGGGAACGGTGATCCCATACCCCCTCAAGCCCCGAAGGGCCGGCAGATCCGTCGACGAGCCGGAACAGCCCGGCCTGAGGAAGGCAAAATCGCCTCCACAAAAAAGTGGAGCGATAGGACGAGGTTTTTCCGTCTTATAGGAATGGGGGCCGGCGGATTCCCCGACCGGTCTCCGGAACCCATTCCTGGAGGACACGCATGGCTGCTTCCCTCGTGAAGGTCCTGGTCCACGTCGTCTTCAGCACCAAGCAACGCTCTCCCTTTATCGATGCGGGTCTGAGTACCGAGCTCTACCCTTACATGGCGGGGATCGTCCGCCAGAAAGGAGCCACTCTGCTCGCCCTCGGTGGCATGCCGGACCACGTCCATGCTCTCCTGCGCCTCAAAGCGGATCTCCGGTTGTCGGACCTTATCCGTGCACTCAAGGCGGGCTCATCGAAATGGGTCCATGAGCGGCCGGAGCGGATCCCTGAGTTTGGCTGGCAGACTGGCTACGCCGCGTTCTCGGTGAGCCATTCGATGGAGGCGACGGTGAGATCCTATATCCTGAACCAGGAGGCCCATCACCGGCGGACCAGCTTCCAGGAGGAGCTTCTGGGACTCCTGAAGAAGCATGAGGTCGAGTTCGATCTGGCCTACCTCTTTGATTGAAGGTGGGAGATCGGAGATGGTTCTGCTGGAGTCCGGCAGAGCCAAGATCTGACATCCCTTCCACCGCTCGAAGGAATGTCGGCCCTTCGGGACTTGGTGCGGGGGTGGGCCTGCGTTCCCGGGGTTGCCACCCCGGGCTGTTCAAATCCCGCCCTTCCAGGGCGACAAGTGCCAGCCGACGGTTTGTCAGAACGAGCCCGGGGTCGAGATCCTCAACGAGGTCGTCCTCAACCAGGTGCTGGTCCGCTTCACGCCGCCCGGTGGGGAGACGCGGACGCCTTCACCCGCGAAGTCATCGCCCGGTTCCAGGCGGACGGCACCTGAGGGGTTCTGGCTCGCTTTGTCGGGATGGAGCACCCCCGATTAGTAAGAAGCCTATGAACGACCCGAACCGCCGACCGCAGCTGTCCACCTACGCCGCGGCTCTCTACTTCTGTCGAGCGCGGCGGTCTGCGCCTCGAGCTTCCGGTTCCGACGCATCCTGGTGTTCTGCGGTTCTGCCGCATCGCGTGGTGGAGTTGTCTTGTGTAGGAGTGCCCTCCATCGCGGGATGGGGGCGCGAAAGTCAACCTTTTTGATGCTGTTGGAGGCAACAATCATGAATAGGAAATCGGTTTTCATTGCTGGGACTATGCTCATCGCCGGACTTGTGGGAAGCGCCGCGCAGGCGCACCAGTGGGGGTGCTGGATTCAGGCGGACCGGAATGTGAGGGTCCGCAATCTCGGCGGCATCAACGCGACCGCGGCGATCAACGACTGGAACAACTCGACCATCCTCAATATCTCCTATGTCAGCTCGGGCGAGGAGATCTATGTCTCCCCCGCCAACTCCGGCGCCACCGGTTGGGGCGGTCTCACCACCATCACGCACTCCATGGGTTGCACCATCCTCAGGGCGACCGTGCAACTGAACTCCTACTACTCGTGGACCCCGAACGCCACCCGCGGCCTCTACTGCCAGGGAGTCGGCCGCGCCTTCGGCCTCGATCACTCCAATGATGGCGGCTGCATGGGCGGTGGCTACTGGTACGACATCGGCACCCACTACAGGGTGGTCTCCCATAACATCAACGACATCGCCGCGATGTACGCCGACCGGGTGGTGGCCCTCCACCCGACGGTTGGACCTGAAGCGGACGAGCCCCGCATCCACGCCTTCTGGTACAACCATCCCCAAAGCCTCCGCGAGGCAACCCGCCTGGCCTCCGAGATCGTCGTCGCGACGGTGACCGACGTGACCGATGGCGACCCCGTTCACGCGGCCGGCGTCAGCCGGATCCCTACGCAGCGGGTGCACTTCACCGTCAAGCACGGCCAGAAGGGCTCTCTCAGCGCCGGCGAATCCTTCGTCCTCTTCCAGAACGGCAACGAGGAAAACCGCTTCGAAGAGGACCCGAGCTACAAGGTGGGTCAGCGCTACCTGCTGATGCTGAGCCCCCGCGAGGATGGCACTTATCTCGTGGTCTCCCCGGAGGGCCGCTATGAAGTGACTAGCCGTGGATTGGTTCCGGCGGCAGAGAAGGGCTTCGCCGCAGACCTCAAGGGCGCCCGCCTGCAGGACGTGATGCTCGACGTGACGCGGGCCATCGCCGAGAAGTAGTAGCCTTTCGCCTGAATCCGAGCTTGGCTCGGATGGCGTCAGAGGGAGCGGAGGGACACGGGGGCGGGTTGGTTGGGCCACGGGCCCCTACCGCGGCACCGTCCCCAGAATCTCCCCATCCGCCCCCATCTCCGGATACCCCGCCCCCCGCTTCCGGCACTGCGCCGCGATCCCCGGGTGGACCCATTCGAACAGCAGCCGGTCATAGGTCTGCCGATCCACCCGCGGAGCGTCGTAGAAACCGCCCGCCCGGCGCTGGCGCTGGGCTTCGAAGAGGATCAGGGCGGCGGCCACGGAGACGTTGAGCGAGGTGCCCATCCCTTCCATGGGGATGGTGACGACGGCGTCGGCGCCGGCGAGGGCCTCGGGCGTCAGGCCGTTGTCCTCGTTGCCGAGGAGCAGGGCGGTCGGGAGGGTGTAGTCCACCTCCCGGAAGGGGATGGCGCCGGCGGTGGGGTGGGCCGCCAGCACGCGCAGGCCCTGTTCCCGGAGGCGCTCCAGGGCCTCGGCGAGGGTGCGGTGCTTGTGGACGGGGAGCCACTTGCGGTTGCCTCCCGAGGCGGGACGGGAGATCTTGAGGCGTCCGCCCGGCCAGACGGCGTGGGCTTCGAGGACGCCCACGGCGTCGCAGCTCCGCAGGATGGCGGCGAGGTTACGGGGCACCAGGACGTCTTCGAGCAGGACGGTGAGGTCCGGCTGACGGCGGTCGAGGACGGCGCGCAGGCGATGGAAGCGTTTGGGCGTACTCATTGCAAGGCAGGCTGATAACATACCTCGGGCGCGCCCGCCGCGGTGCGCCCGAACCTGCCTGAACCTGAATCTAGGAGGGATGATCCCCATGGCCATAGCGGAACGCACCGGCAGCAGCACCCTGGACCGTATCGTCGGATTCCTCGGCGACGAGGCGGACAGCCTCCTTTCCTTCACTTGCAAGGGGATTCCCAAGGAGCAGATCACGGTTCCCGGCCCCGACCACGTGAGCAAGATCTGGTCCCAGTCCGACCGCAAGCCGCAGGTGCTGGTGAACCTTCAGCGCCTCTACGGCTCGGGCCGGCTGGCGAACACGGGCTACCTCTCGATCCTGCCGGTCGACCAGGGCGTCGAGCACTCGGGCGCCGCCTCGTTCGCCCCGAACCCGGCGTACTTCGATCCGGAGAACATCGTGCGCCTGGCGATCGAGGCGGAGTGCAACGCCGTGGCCTCGACGATGGGCGTCCTGGGGCTCGTCTCGCGCAAGTACGCGCACCGGATTCCGTTCATCGCCAAGATCAACCACAACGAGCTGCTCACCTATCCCAACAAGTTCCAGCAGATCCTCTTCGGACAGGTGGAGCAGGCGTGGGAGATGGGCGCGGCGGCCATCGGCGCCACGGTCTACTTCGGCAGCGACGACGCGGACCGGGAGATCGTGGAGGTCGCGGAGGCCTTCTACCGCGCCCACGAGTTGGGGATGGCGACGGTGCTCTGGGCCTACACCCGGAACAACGCCTTCAAGAAGGACGGGGTGGACTATCACACGGCCGCGGACCTCACGGGCCAGGCCAACCACCTCGCCGTCACCATGGCGGCGGACATCGTCAAGCAGAAGCAGGCGACGGTGAACGGCGGCTACACGGCCGTGAGCTTCGGCAAGACCGACCCCAGGGTCTACAGCCAGTTGGTGGCCGACCATCCGGTGGACTGGAACCGTTGGCAGGTGGCGAACTGCTACATGGGCAAGGTCAGCCTGATCAACTCCGGCGGCGAGTCCAAGGGCGAAGGCGACCTCGCCCAGGCCGTGCGCACGGCGGTCGTCACCAAGCGCGCCGGCGGCGCCGGCCTGATCTCCGGCCGCAAGGCGTTCCAGCGTCCGATGCAGGAGGGCGTCGAGATCTTCCGCGCTATTCAGGACGTGTTCCTGAGCGATGAGATCACGGTGGCCTGACGGGCCGGATACGTCTGCCGTAGGGGCGGCCTTCTGTGGCCGTCCCTACGAATCTCCCACCAGCTCCCGCACATCCTCCAGCCGCGCCTCGGCGTCGGCCTCGCCCATCTCGAGCAGCCTCTGCAGATAGTCCGGCTGGAACATCACCATGCTGAGGAAGTCGGAGGTCTCGGTCTCCTTGGTGCCGAGGCTGCGGGTGAGATACCGGAAGCCGGTGGGCAGGCGGGGCTCGTAGGCGTTGGCGAGCTTGCCCAGGTCCTGCGAGGGACGGATGATCTTGATGCCAACGTCCCGCAGGCCGTTTCTCTGTTCCATCGGAAGCTTGGCGAGGAGCTGGTTCATGCTCTGCAGCCGGCGGACGTCCTCGTCGAGCACGTCGAGGAAGATCGAGTCCATGAGGTGGCTCAGGACCTGCGCCGGGGGCGGGTAGCCCTCGCTCTTGGGACGCTCGGCCTCTTCGAAGGTCGGTTCGTAGTGGGGCGAGATGGCGAGGATGCGGGTGGCGCCGAGCCGGAGGGCGGGGACGAGGGGCGTGGAGAGGCGGATGCCGCCATCGCCGTACCAGTCAGCTCCCAGGCGCACCGCGGGGAAGAACATGGGCAGGGCGGCGGAGGCCATCACGTGGTCCACCCCGATGCGGGCGCTGAAGCTCAGGTGGCGCGGCTGGCGCCAGGGCTCGAAGCGGCGGGCCTGCACCCAGGTGACCGTCTGCCCCGTCGAGTAGTTGAGGGCCGTGAGCGCCACCGCCTTCAGCCGCCGCCGCTCCAGGTTGCGCTCGATGCCGATGTATTCGCCGTCGACGTTGGCGGAGGCGTGCTGAAGAGTGCTGTAGAGGGGGCGGGTGTCGACCAGCCCGCGGACGGCGGGCGCCATGGCGGCGCCGCCGGCAGCGAGGCGGGTCAGCCAGCGGGTGAAGTGGCGGGCGAGGGAAGGCGTGTCGACGCGGAAAATGTCCTCGACCCGGAGCCCGGCCCAGAGGTTGGAGAGGTCGGCGGAGGCCTCCGCCAGGGAGCCCGGGTGGCCGCTGAGGAAGGCGGTGTTGATGCCCCCGGCCGAGACGCCGGTGATGATGGAGAAGCGCATCTCCGGCAGGCGGCGGGCGAGGCCGCGGATGACGCCGACCTGGTAGGCTCCCCGCGCCCCGCCTCCGGAGAGCACCAGGGCCAGGTCGCCGCCCGGCTCCTCATCCCCGCTGGCCGGGGAGCCGGCTCCCGTGGCATGATCGCGGCCTGTTTCGCCAGACATGCCGTCACTCTATAGGAAGGGACATGAAAACTCTCCTGAAGCTCCTGGGCGTTCTGGTGGTCCTGATCCTGGGGGCCCTCCTGTTCATTTTCTCCGGCATCTATGACGTGTCCGCCAGCAGCCCGGACAACGGCCTGATCGCCTGGGCCCTCCGGACGACGCAGTCGCGCTCGGTCCACCGGGCCTACGAGAAGCTCGAGGGGAAGGTCCCGATCCCCCAGCTCGACGACCCGGAGCTGATCCGTACCGGGCTCGTCCACTACCACGAGATGTGCGCCACCTGCCACGGCGCTCCCGGGGTCAAGATCTCGGAGATCGGGCAGGGGCTAAATCCCTATCCTCCCGAGCTGGCGGCCCACGGCGCCGAGGAGCCGATGGAGACGTTCTGGATCGTCAAGAACGGCATCAAGATGACGGGCATGCCCGCCTTCGGCGTGACCCATACGGACGAGGAGATCTGGGCCATCGTGGCGTTCCTGAACCGCATGCCGAAGCTCTCGCCGCAGGAGTACCAGGCCCTGGTGGAGCAGAGCCGGATGGTGCCGGCGGGGGAGGCGCCGCCGTCGGAGCACCACCATACGCATGCTCCCGGGACGCCTCCTCATAGGGATTGAGGCATCGTCGAAGCCGCCCCTTCGGGGCGGCCCTCACTCCCCAACCCCTCTCTCCCAGCCTCCCTCCCGCCGGCCGGGAGAGAGGGGCTTTACAGCTCTTCAGACAAACTTCTCCCTCTTCTCCCGGCGGCAGGGTGGGAGGCGGGGAGAAGAGGGCCGGGGTGATGAGGGCCGCCCCTCGCACCCCCCTTGACCCTTCGGATAGACTGTCGCCGCGATGGAGCTGGGGGATCTAGAGCTGACTCGGGTCAGCGACGGCGAGTTTCGGTTGGACGGCGGCGCCATGTTCGGCGTCGTGCCGCGGGTGCTGTGGGAGAAGCCCTGCCCCCCCGATGCCCAGAACCGCATCCGCATGGGTACCAACTGCCTGCTGGTGGCCCGCGGCAGCGATCTGGTGCTCGTCGACACCGGCATCGGCGACAAGCGCGACGCGAAGTTCATGGACATGTATTCCATGGACCCGGAGGCGATGCGGCTGCCGGAGTCGATCCGCCGGGCGGGCTATGAGCTGGAGGACGTCACGCACGTCATCCTCACCCATCTCCACTTCGACCACTGCGGCTGGAATACGAGGGACTTGGGTGGACGCATCGTGCCGACCTTTCCCAAGGCGCGCTACTGGCTGCAGCGGGGCGAGGTGGAGCACGCCCGCCGGCCCAACGAGCGCGACCGGGCGAGCTACTTCCCCGACAACTGGGAGCCGCTCTTCGAAGCCGGCGCCGTCGAGCTGTTCGGCGACGAGGCGGAGCCGGTGCCAGGGGTGAAGGCCGTCCGCGCGCCGGGGCATAACGCCGACATGTGCATCGTTGTCTTGAATGGGGGCAACGGGGCTCAAGGGGTTTACTGGGCCGATTTGGTGCCCATGACCGCCCACGTCCCCTATCCCTGGATCATGAGCTACGACCTGTACCCCATGACGACTCTGGAGAACAAGAAGCTCTGGCTGCCCCGGGCGGTGGAGGGGGATTGGCTCTGCGTCTTCGAGCACGATCCCGACGTCCCCTTCGGGCGCCTGAGGGAGGAGAAGCCCGGCCGCTACCGGGCGGTACCGGTCGAGGTCCCACAGCCGGTGCGGGCCTGAAATCCCTCCCCAGTTCTAAATCCAATTGCCCCCTTAAAGGCAAAACAATTCCAAATCGGGAGATCCGATGGCGAGAGAAGAGTTCGACCTGATCATCATCGGCAGCGGGCCGGGCGGCTACGTGGCCGGCATCCGGGCGGCGCAGCTCGGCCTCAAGGCCGCCGTGGTGGAGAAGGACCCCAAGTTCGGCGGCACCTGCGGGCTCCGCGGGTGCATCCCCACCAAGGCGCTGCTCCACACGGCGGCGGTGCTGGACGAGATCCGTGACGCCGAGGACCTGGGCATCAACGTCGCCGCGCCGACGCTGGACATCGTCAAGGCGCAGGAGCGCAAGCAGAAGGTGGTGGACAGCAACGCCAAGGGGATCGATTACCTGTTCAAGAAGAACAAGGTCGCGGGGATCCACGGCGTCGGCCGGATCGCCGGTCCCCACGAGGTGGAGGTCGAGGGGCCGGACGGCAAGAAGACGTACGGCGCGAAGTTCATCATGATCGCGACCGGCTCCGTGCCGCGGGACGTCCCCATCGCCAAGGCGGACGGCGAGCGCATCCTGAACTCGGATCACGTCCTGGAGCTCAAGAAGGTGCCGGCCACCCTGGCGGTGCTGGGCGCCGGCGCCGTCGGCACCGAGTTCGCCTCGATCTACACCTCGTTCGGCACCAAGGTGACGCTGATCGAGATGCTCCCCCGCGTCCTGCCGATCGAGGACGAGGAGGTCTCGGCCGAGCTCCAGAAGGCGCTGCGCAAGCGCGGCATCGAGGTGATGACGAGCACCAAGCTGCTGAGCGCCGAGAAGACGGAGGGCGGGGTCACTCTGCGCCTCGAAGGAGGCAAGAAGGACACCGTCGAGGCGGAGATGCTGCTGGTCGCCATCGGCCGCAAGCCGGTGACGGAGAACCTCGGCCTCGAAGCGCTGGGGGTCGAGCTGGAGCGCGGCTACGTCAAGGTCAACGCCCAGATGCAGACGTCGGTGCCGCACATCTACGCCATCGGCGACGTGATCAACACGCCCTGGCTGGCCCATGTGGCCTCGGCCGAGGGCGTCCTCGCGGCCGAGCACATGGCGGGGCAACCGGTAAAGCCGATCAACTACGACCGGGTCCCCTCCTGCACCTACTGCGACCCCGAGGTGGGGAGCGTCGGCCTGACCGAGGCCAAGGCGCGCGAGCGGGGCTACGACGTGAAGGTGGGCAAGTTCCCCTTCACCGCCCTCGGCAAGGCGAGGATCCTGGGCAAGACGGCCGGGTTCGTCAAGGTGGTGCGCGAGGCGAAGTACGACGAGATCCTCGGCGTCCACATCATCGGCGCCCAGGCCACCGACCTGATCGCCGAGGCCTGCGTGGCCCTGCAGCTCGAGAGCACGGACGAGGAGCTGCTGCGCACCATGCACGCCCATCCGACGCTCTCCGAAGCCGTCATGGAAGCGGCGCACGCGGCCCACGGCATGGCCATTCACATCTAAAGGATACCGATGGCGAAAATGGGCAAGGGTTGGGGTCCCCTACACCCCCAGGTGGCGGAGAAGGCCGAGCAACTGGCGAAGACCAGCCTGCCGCGCGAGCGGCAGCTCGAGCTCTACCACTTCATGAAGCTGAACCGGATGGTGGAAGAACGCCTGGGCAATCTCTATCGGCAGGGCAAGGTGGTGGGCGGGCTCTACTCCAGCCGCGGCCAGGAGGCGACCTCCGTGGGGAGCGCCTACGCGCTCGAGGCGCAGGACGTGGTGGGGCCGCTCATCCGCAACCTGGGCACGATGCTGGTGCGCGGCGTGAAGCCGCGCGAGGTCATGATGCAGTACATGGCCAAGAGCGACAGCCCCACGGGCGGGAAGGACGGGAACACCCAGTTCGGCGATCTGAAGCGCGGCCT
>Ga0126305_10000885_pt1 | contig 13029 bp, 15 predicted proteins | sample Plot26_FD_92536 | JGI IMG/M metagenome (GOLD analysis project Ga0126305, IMG submission 92536) | Serpentine soil microbial communities from UC McLaughlin Reserve, CA, USA - Plot26 | ecosystem: Environmental > Terrestrial > Soil > Grasslands | place: USA: UC McLaughlin Reserve, Lake County... | reverse complement strand
TTACTGGATCGGCGGCGGGAACGCCTCCGCGCACCGTTTGTGGATGTGACGGCGCGGTCGAGGGCATCCTCAAGGCATCTCTGACGCTCGGTGGAATCGTCGATGGCCGCGCACGCCTCCCGGGCCGCGGTTAGCTCTGCGATGCAACGGTTAGAGCAGTCGACCTGGCCCGAGTCATAGAAGTTCTCCCAAAACTCGGGCTCGGCGAAGAATCTGTCGAGCCCGAATCCGTGTTCCTCCTTGGCGCCGAGTTGGCTGCTTACTATCCGGCCTTTGAGCGCGAGATCGCTGTTGCGCTTCTCCAATGCCGCGACGTTGGCCCGAAGCGCCGCAACTGTCTTGGCGCTAAATGCTGCCAGGACCGCGGCCCCGCCGCCGACGAGCAGAGCAATCGCTTTCACGGGGCTTCGTTCCTCCCGTCTGATGCGCGAAAGTATATGGACTCTGCTGCTGGGTTTGTCCAAGTTGTCAAGACGGCTCAGTCAGTATCGGCTCACCCCGAAAACTGGCGATAACGGCGTTTTCTACCCATCGAGCGAAAGCCCAGACGTCGCGAAGGAGCTCGTCTTTTCTGAAGACGCGCTAGGGGTCGGCCGCGAGGGCGCGCAGCAACGAGAACTCCTTGTTCGCGAGATTGACCTCGCGGTCGCCGACGCGGACCTCGCGCCGCGACGGGTCGATGAACAGGTCGCCGATCCTGCGCGGGCCCTCCCGGCGGCTGTCGCGGCGGCGAAGCACCGCGCGGATGCGTGCCGCCACCTCCTGGTAATGGAAGGGCTGCCATTGCATTATTTGTTTGAAGCGATCCCTTGGGAATCGGCAGGGACTCAGCGACTGGGTGAGAGCCTGGGCAGCGGCGTCCGTTGCGCTCATCACTCGGCGGGAGGCGCCGTTAGAGCATCGCAATCGAGCGATGGCCATTCGTGCCGACGCGGCGGCCGATTATGTCCTGTGAATCCACGTAATTCGAACGAACCGCAGCTCCGTTCTCGTTCTTGATCGCCATCTGCACCTGCGCCCCGTTCACGCCGGTGGAGCGCCGGACAATCTGAGTTCCGGCACCGCTGGTAGCGCCGCCGACAACCGCGCACCCGTCCACCGATTGCGGGAAGACGACCCGCGGGAAGCCGAGGGCTCCCTCGCCGTTGGTGGTGACTCCCGGACTCGATGCAAGGATCGTGGGCGTCGCATCGTTGTATGAGACCCTCGCGAAGAGGCGACGCACGTACCCGTCCGCACCAACGCCCCCGAGCTGATCAGCGTTCGAAGCGTTCGGCACCGTGCCCAGCGTCGACTCGTCGATTTCGCTACCGGTCAGGGAGTTGTCCTCAACCTTGGCTCCATTGACGGCGCTGTCGGCGATCTTGTCGGTGGTTACTGCCAGGTCGGCGATCCTCTTCGTAGTCACCGCCTTCTTCTTGATCTTCTGGGTGGTCACGGCCTTCCTATCGATTTTCTTCTTCGTCACGGCGCCATTCTTGATGTCGTCCGTGCCGATAGTCGCGGCCGCCCAGCTGACCCCACCGACCGCAACGAACAGCGCGATCGAAGCTACAACCATCGCTGGCGACGGCCGAAACCGCCTCAGATTCCCCATGAGGACCTCCCCCGTTCGGCCGGAGACCAGAGCCCCCGGCGGCTTAACTTCCGATTGGGCGATCCTCTTCGACCCTTGGATGTCCTGTCAAGGATCGTGGCCGGATCGACTAGTCGACCGTTACGGGCACGTCCGGGTGAGCCCGGCTTGCCTACAGCCAGCCGCGGCGGCGGAAGAGGAAGAGCAGCGTGACGAGCATTGCCACCATCAATCCGAGCACGATCCAGAATGCGCCGATCGCCCCCTCGCCGGGAACACGGACATTCATGCCCATGATGCTTGCGATGAGGGTCAGCGGCAGCAGGGTCACGCTGATGACGGTGAGGACGCGGAGGATGTCGTTGACGCGGTGGGAGATCACGGACTCGTTGGTCTCCTCGAGACCCTGGACAACCTCCTTGTAGTTCTCGAGCATGTCCCAGATCCGCTCGTGGGCATCGACGATGTCGTCGAAGTAGATCTCGAGATCCTCGCCCTCGCGGGCTACCAGGTAGCGGTGCTTCGTCCGCTCGAGGTCTCGCAGCACGGGCCTCTGCGGGCGGGAGATCTTGCGGAAGTTGATGATCTCCTGCTTGACGTTGAAGATGTCGCGCACGACCTCCTCGGAGCGGCCGGAGAAGATCTCCTCCTCGAGGGCGTCGAGCTTGTTCCCGATCTTGCGGAGCATCGGGAAGCAGTAGTCGAAGCTGTCGTCGATGATCCGGTAGAGCAGGAAGCCCGAGCCCTTCGAGAAGAGCTGTTCGCGCAGCTCCTCCTTCGTCCGGCAGCGCTCGAAGAGGTAGGCGACGGGCTGTAGCGGCTGATTCGGGATCGTGACCAGATAGTCCGGGCCGACGAAGATGTCCAGCTCGCCGGCGTTCAGGCGGCCCACGTTGCGGTCGAAGACCGGGAAGTGGAGGACGATGAACAGGTACTCGGGGTACTCGTCGATCTTCGGGCGCTGGTTACGCGACAGCACGTCCTCGAGGTCGAGAGCGTGGAAGCCGAACTGCTCCTCCAGCCACGCGCACTCGAGCGGGGAGGGGCTCTCGATGTTGACCCAACGGAGGCCCTCTCCGGTGATCGTCTCGACGTTCGGCTTGCGCTCGGCGGGCTCAGGCGTGGGCGCGACCAGCTGACGGGCGCGGCCGGCCCTGCGCAGCCTCGGCTTCGGGAGGTTCGGCATCGCTCACCATCTCGCTCGGTCGCTCATCCATCGTGGCTCCAGCCGTAAGCGTACCCGTGATGCCACGGCTCCCTGCAACCAAGCACGCAACACGCGGCACGCAGCATGCAGAGCATGGTCCCTGGCCTGCATGCGGCTTTCTGCGTGCTGCCTTTCTGTATATTCCGCGGTCACATAACTGCCACATCCAGAGGGGTGGAGGGACTGGCCCGATGAAACCCCGGCAACCCCCCCGCGAGGGGAAGGTGCCAACTCCAGCAGGTGGAAGACCTGGGAGATGTGAGCGGAGTCCCGACAGGACCTCTGCTCATAGCCCGGCAGAGGTTTTTTCGTTAGATGAGTTCAAGACGACGGGATAGAAAGCGAGGCTAGAGCCGATGGCACCGGAGGCATTGGTTTGCAAGGAGTGCGACTCGAGTTACCCGCTCGACGCGCGTTACGTATGCGAGCGTTGCTTTGGCCCGCTCGAGGTTGCCTATGACTTCAGCGACCTCGATCCGGCTGAGGCACGGCGAAAGATTCAGGCGGGATCGCGCGGGATCTGGCGCTACGCCGATTTCCTACCGTTCGCGGAGCGGCCGCGCGATCCGCTCGAGCCGGGCCTGACGCCGCTGATCCGCGCCGACCGCCTCGCCGAGGCCCTTGGGCTGGAGGAGGTGTGGGTCAAGAACGACGCCGCGAACCCCACGCATTCCTTCAAGGATCGTGTCGTCGCCGTCGGGCTGGCGAAAGCCCGCGAGCTCGGGTTCGACACGGTGGCCTGTGCCTCCACGGGAAACCTCGCCAACGCTGTGGCCGCGCACGCTGCCGCGTCTGGTCTCGACTCCTACGTGTTCGTCCCCGCGGACCTGGAGGAGCAGAAGCTGCTCGCGACGGGGGTCTACGGGACCAAGCTGGTTGGGGTCAACGGAACGTACGACGACGTGAACCGCCTCTGCACGCAGCTCTGCGAGACACGGCCGTGGGCGTTCGTTAACGTGAACCTCCGTCCCTATTACTCGCAGGGGTCGAAGACGCTTGCGTTCGAGACCGTCGAGCAGCTCGGGTGGGCGCTCCCCGACCGAATCGTCGGCCCGATCGCGTCGGGATCGCTGTTCACCAAGCTCGGCCGAGGCTTCGACGAGTGGATCGACCTCGGCATGGTGGAGGGCGGGCTCCCCACCTTCAACGGGGCGCAGGCGGAGGGCTGCAGCCCGGTTGCCACCGCGTTCGCGGAGGGACGTGACGTCTGCAAGCCACAGCGCCCCGACACGATCGCCAAGAGCCTGGCGATCGGGGATCCGGCCGACGGGCCCTACGCGCTGGATCTGGCCCGCGATACGGGTGGGGCGATCGACTCCGTGAGCGATGACGAGATCCGCGAGGGGATTCGCCTGTTGGCGCAGACCACCGGGATCTTCACCGAGACCGCCGGGGGAGTCACGATCGCCGTGCTGTCGAAGCTCGCACGGCGCGGCGACATCGACGCCTCCGAGCGCGTCGTTGCCTACATCACCGGCGAGGGGTTGAAGACGCTGGACGTCACGCGGGAGGGGTTCCACATGTACGAGATCGAACCGACCCTCGAGGGGTTCGAGGCCGAACTCGAGCCCGTGACCGCCGCCGGGTAAGGTTTCGCGCCGATGTCGGTCGTCGTCAAGATCCCAGCGCAGCTCCGGGCCGTCACCGACGGCGAGGGCGAGGTCGAAGTGGAGGGGACCACCGTGGGGGAGGCCCTCGACGCGGTCTTCGACCAGCACGACGACCTGCGCGAGCGCATCACCGAGGATGGCGGACTGCGGAGGTTCGTGAACGTGTACGTGTCCGGCGAGGATATCCGCTTTCGCGACGGACTCGAGACCGAGATCTCGGACGGCGACGAGGTGACGATCCTCCCGGCCGTCGCGGGCGGCTGAGCCGTCTGCACCACCGGACGCGTCGATTCCCTACTGTGCCCGCCGTGAACAGCGGCGAAACGGTGGCGATCCTCTGCGGCGGGCGTGGTACCCGGCTTCAGGAGCACACCCACGCGATCCCCAAGGCCCTGGTGGAGATCGGCGGCATGCCGATCCTGTGGCACGTCGTACGGATCTACGCGGCGCAGGGCTTTCAGCGCTTCCTGCTGCTGACCGGCTACCTGGGCGAGGCCATCGAGGAGTTCGTCGCAGTCACGCCATGGCCTGAGCCGGTCGAGATCCAGTGCCTGGATACGGGCCTCGATACCCCGACGGGGGGGAGGATCTGCCTTGCCGCCGAGCAGCTGAACGGTGGCCCGTTCTCCGTGACCTACGCGGACGGCGTGGCGGATATCGATCTGGCGACCCTCGGCGCCTTCCATCGGGGTCACGGCGGATTGGCCACGGTGACCGTTGTAAGGCCTCGCGCGCAGTTCGGCGTGACCCAGCTCACCGAGGACGACCGCGTGCTGGCCTTCGAGGAGAAGCCGCGGCTCGAGCACTGGGTGAACGGCGGATTTTTCGTCTTCCAGCCGGGGTTCCTCGCGTACCTGGAGGAGGACAGCGTGCTCGAGCACGACCCACTGCGCCGGCTGGCGGCCGACGCCGAGCTTCATGCCTTCCGGCACACGGGGTTCTGGGACTGCATGGACACGTACAAGGACGCGGTGAAGCTCAACGACCTCTGGTCTGGGGGCAGCCCCCCGTGGGCGGTCTGGGAGCGAAGCCCGGCGGCGGACGCAGGTGCCCGCTAGCGCGCTCGTCACAGGCGGCCACGGATTCGTCGGCGCCTGGATCTGCCGGCAGCTGCTCCAGCGCGGCGACCGGGTGGTGTCACTGGATCGCGGGGCCCGGGAGGGACGCCATTCGGCGCTGGAGCTGCTGGGGATCACCGGACAGGTCGCCGAGGTCGAGGGCGACCTGCTCGACGCCGAGCTGGTGCGCGGCACGCTCGCCGAGCACGACGTGGACGTCGTCTTCCACCTGGCCGCGCAAACGCTGGTGGGCCCGGCCGCCGAGTCGCCGGCGTCGACCTTCGAGACGAACGTTCGGGGCACCTGGATCGTCCTGGAGGCGTGCCGTGAGACCGGGGTGGACCGCGTGGTCGTCGCGTCCTCCGACAAGGCGTACGGCGCCCACGACGAGCTCCCATACCGCGAGGACTTCGCCCTGCGGCCGACGGCTCCCTACGAGGCGAGCAAGGCCGCGGCAGACCTGCTCGCGCGCAGCTACTGGCCTTCGTATGGCCTTCCGGTTGCCGTGACCCGCTTCGCGAACATCTACGGCGGCGGCGACACCAACTTCAGCCGCCTGATCCCGGAGGCGGTGAGCGCGGCGGTCGACGGCCGGTCCCCGGTCCTTCGGTCCGACGGCTCGCCGCAGCGAGACTTCCTCTACGTCGAGGACGCGGCCGCCGCCTACCTCGCGATCGCCGACGCCCTCGACCGCGAGGAGGTACGCGGGGAGGCGTTCAACGCCGGCGGCTGTCGACCGCACGCGGTCGGCGAGGTCGTCGAGATGATCGCCCGGCTGGCCGGCACCGACGTCGAGCCGCGGATCCTCGGGGCGGGCAATCCCGCCGGCGAGATCGACCGGCAGTTCGTCGATCCGACGAAGATTCGCGAGGTGGTGGGATGGGAGCGGAAGGTCGAGCTGGAGGAGGGCCTTCGCCGCACCATCGAGTGGTACCGCGAGTACCCGGAGGCGCGCGCCCCGGCCGCCGTCGCCTAGGGGCGATCGCCGCTCTTAATTAGTTCGTAAAACCTCGCCGGGACGACCCGAATTCGGCGCATCACCGCGAATAATGAGGTTGTCCCGCCAAGGAGGTATTCATGTCTCCAGTAGTGCTCGGCTTCGGTGCCCTCGACGCGATGATCGCCGCCCAGGTCGGCTACGCGATTCGCGACCTGTCCCGCAGCAAGAAGCGCCGCAAGAAGTAGGGAGGGGCGCCGAGACCCACTCCCGGCGCCCACTCCTGACAGGTCGAGCGGTTAGCGGGCCCTCGGATACATCGGCGAGCCAGCCGACAGCTTGATGGTGTCGGGCTTACAGACGACGTTCCCGTGCTTTCGGGTCGCCCTCTTCACCTTGATCGCGATGTCGGGCAGGCCGGTGAGGTCCCCCCGCAGCGCCCACGCACCGTTGAAGCTGCTCAGGTCGACGTCGACCAGCTTGTAGCCGTTGCTCGTCAGCTTGAACAGGCCCATCTTGCGGGCGGCGAGGCATTTCCGCTTCGTGTCGAGATTCCCGAACAACGTCAGGTCCGAAGGTGGACCCTCCGTGCCGCCGAGGAAGACGATCTTCGTGGGGTACTTGGTGGCCGCGGAGGCGACGCCGAGACCAAGCGCAAGCGACGCAACGACCGCGAGGGCCAGGATTCCCTTCCTTCTCAACTTTGCTCCTTCCGTGGGCGCGGCAAACCCGTGCGGTTGCGCCCCATTGCCTGATCGCGCAGCTCCCTGGCGTACGCGTCCGGAAAGAGCCTAGCCCGCCGCGTCGCGGCTGGCAACCCCGCCGAGAGTCGATTTTGTCGGCCTATGGCCGAATACATCGACTCTCGATCCCGTTCACGGTCCGGATCGTGGAGGTCATCGCGGGCGGCTACGCCCGCGGCGAGCTTCAGCCGTTCCGCACCGCGCTGTTGCGCGGGCGCGACTAGGAAACACTCAGCGCGCCCGGCAGGATTTGAACCTGCGGCCTCTCGCTCCGGAGGCGAGCGCTCTATCCACTGAGCTACGGGCGCCTGACGGCCCAGTCTAGCCCTGCAGGTGACCACCCTCGCCCAGCCGCGCCACGGGCGCGGATACCGTGTGGGCATGGATCTGTCCGTCGTCTTTCTCGGCACCGGCGGCTCCGTGCCCACGGCACGGCGCGCGACCGCGTGCCTGTTGGCGCGGATCGGTGGCGACCGCATCCTGTTCGACTGCGGGGAGGGGTCGCAGCGCCAGATGCACCGCTCCACCGGCCTCGTGCAACTCGACGAGATCTACCTCACGCACTACCACGCGGATCATTACCTTGGGCTGCCCGGGCTGCTCAAGACGTATGACCTCCAGGCGCGCGAGCGAACGCTGCGCATCATCGGCCCTCGGGGGCTGCACGGGCTCTTTGGGGTCCTCGGCCGCATCTTCGGCAAGCTGAACTACGACATCGAGCTGGTGGAGCTCGCCGAGGGCGACGCGGTCCGCCACGACGGGTACGAGGTCCGCTCATTCGCCGTCGAGCACCGGATGCGCGCCCTGGGGTTCGCGATCGTCGAGGACGAGCGTCCCGGGCGCTTTAATCCCGAGGCCGCATCCCGGCTCGGCGTGGAGCCGGGGCCGGACTTCAGCCGCCTGCAGGAGGGCGAGGAGGTTCGCGGCTCCGATGGGCTTGTCTCACCACAGGCGGTGATGGGTGAGCCCCGTCGTGGTCGCAAGGTGGTGATCAGCGGCGATACCGCCCCGTGCGAGATGACCCGCGTCGCCGCCCACGAGGCCGAGCTGTTGATTCACGATGCGAGCTTCGCCGACGAGGAGCTTCAGCGCGCCGCCGAGACGGGCCACTCGACCGGGCGGCAGGCCGCTGAGCTGGCGAGCGAGGTGGGCGTCAAGCTCCTCGCCCTCGTCCACGTCTCCTCCCGGTATGACATCCGGGACGTTCTCGCCGAGGCGCGCGAGGTGTTCCCGGGGGCAGAGGCCCCGCGGGACTTCGATGTGGTCGAGATCCCATTCCCGGAGCGCGGTGAGCCCAGGCTGATCGAGAACGGCGCCCGGACCCACGCACCCGCATCCACGAGCTAACCCAATGGCGCGGCGAGGTCGGTGATCGCGTTGGCAACGGCGATCGCCTGGTCCTCCTGCGGGAAGTGCTTCGCCGGCAGGAGGATGGGATCGGGAACCTCCAGGGCCTCCTGGACGATCCGAAGCTGGTCGAGGCCCAGCGCCGGGTCTCGTTCGCCCCAGACGATGCGGGCGGGGTAGGGGCGCTCGGCGAGACCCTCCCACAGGAATCGCTGCTTCTCCTCGGTCAGCTCGAAGCCTCGCATGATCCGGAGGAAGGCGCGGCCACGGTCGACGCGCTTCAGCAGGTAGTAGTAGGCATAGACCTCTTTCCGCGGAGTGGCGGCGCGATTCGCGATGGCCTGCAGATAGAGGAGCTGCGACATCGGAAACGGGCGCAGGGCGGCCAGCCAGGCCTCGCCGATGCCCTTGATGGCGAACGGATGCATCGACCACGGCCGATGGAAGTCGGCGACGCCGAGCAACGTGTTGAGCGCCGTGAGCGACATCACTCGATCCGGATTCCGCACCGCCCACTCGCACGCGATGGGCCCGCCGATGTCGTGCACGACCAGGTGACAGCGATCGACGCCGAGGGCGTCGATCGCATCACCCATCCAGCGGGACAATCCCGACCACGAGTAGTCGAACTGCTCGGGCCGGTCGGCGAGCCCCAGGCCAGGGAAGTCGAACGCGATGGTCCGCAGCCCCTGCTGGGCGAGCGCCGGAATCAACTTGCGGTACAGGAACGAGCTGGAGGGCACTCCGTGGACGAGCACCACCGCGGAACCGGTCCCGACGGAGGGCGGTTGATCGCGGACGAAGCTCGTCACACCGCCGGCCTCAAAGCGCCTTCCCGCCGCCTGGTGGATCTCGATCGCCTCGCGTGTCGCATCTGGGACGCGCATGCGGAGCCTTTGTAACGCATCGAGAGTCGGTCGGGTGGGGTCGGACGCGGGTGCTAGGCTCGTCGCGTCGGTTCCTTTAACCCGGTCCGGAGAGGCCAGGAAGGGGCGAGAGTTGAACAGCGATAGGGACAAGGTCGTCCTCGACCGTGACGATTTGCGCCGCACACTTGTGCGGATCGCGCACGAGATCGTCGAGAAGAACCCCGGCTCCGAGCGCATCGCGCTGGTCGGCATCCACACCCGGGGGGCGATCCTCGGCGAGCGACTCCACGCGCTCGTCGGCGAGCTCACGGGCTCCGAGGTGCCGTTCGGCGACCTCGACATCTCGTTCTACCGCGATGACGTGAACGACCGCGAGCCCGGCGCCCAGCCGATCGTCCACTCGTCGCACCTCGACTTCGACCTCGACGACCGGACGGTGGTTCTGGTCGACGACGTGCTGTTCACCGGCCGGACGGTCCGAGCGGCGGTGGACGCCCTGTTCGACTACGGCCGCCCCAAGCGCGTCCAGCTCGCGGTTCTGGTCGACCGCGGGCACCGCGAGCTTCCCATCCGGCCCGACTACGTGGGCAAGAACCTGCCGACCTCTCGTTCCGAGCGGGTGTACGTCCGCGTGGAGGAGCTGGACGAGGTCGACGAGGTCATGATCGCCAGCTCGGTGGAGGCGAGCCGATGAGGCATCTGCTGGCGATCGGGGACCTCGAGCGGGGGGACATCGAGCGGATCATGGAACGGGCCGAGGGCTTCGCGGAGGTTGGACGGCGCGACATCAAGAAGGTGCCCACGCTCCGCGGACGGACGATCGTGAACCTCTTCTATGAGTCCAGCACGCGCACGAGCTCCTCGTTCGAGCTCGCCGCGAAGCGCCTGTCGGCGGACGTCGTCTCGGTCAAGTCGACCGGGTCGTCGGTGGACAAGGGGGAGTCGCTCAAGGACACGATCGCCACGCTGGGGGCCTACGGGCCCGAGGCGATCGTCATTCGCTCGCCGCATGCCGGCGCCGCCGACCTGGTGGCCCGGTGGAGCGATGCGGCCGTCGTCAACGCGGGCGACGGCAAGCACGAGCACCCCAGCCAGGCGCTGCTGGACGTCTACACCCTGCTCCGCCGGCTCGGCTCCCTGGAGGGCAAGCGGATCTGGATCGTCGGCGACGTTCTGCACAGCCGCGTCGCCCGCTCGAACGTGCTCGCCTTCCGGATGATGGGGGCGGAGGTGACGGTGTGCGGGCCGCCCACGCTGATCCCGCGCGACGTGGAGGCCGCGCTCGGCTGTCGCGTCTCCTTCGAGCTGGACGGCCTGGAGGGGGCCGACGTCGTCTACGTGCTTCGCATGCAGCGCGAGCGGATGCGGGAGTCGTTCGTGCCATCCATCCGCGAGTACGCCGCGAACTACCAGATCGACTCGCGTCGCCTCAGCCCCAGGCAGCTGCTGATGCACCCCGGGCCGGTGAACCGTGGCGTCGAGCTGTCCGGCGAGGCCCTCGACGGGCCGAACTCGCTGGTCACCGAGCAGGTCGAGAGCGGGCTGGTGGTCCGCATGGCGATCCTCTACGAGCTGTTGACCGGCGGACGGCCCCGTGCCGACGAGCGATCCGGTGACCCGGACGTGACCGATCCAACCCCGATCCGGGAGCCGGCGTGAGCCCCACGCGGTCCATCTCCTCGCTCGACTGGCGCGGGGCCGGCGGCGCCGGGGGGAAGCTCGTGCTTCGCCGAGCCTTCGTCCTCGATCCTCGAGCCGGCATCGAGGGGACCTACGACGTGGTCATCGCCGGCGGCGAAATCGCCGCGCTGGCGGACCCCGGCAGCGCCGACGGCCCAGGTGAGGTGATCGAGGCGGAGGGCAAGCAGGTGTTCCCTGCCTTCTTCGACCCGCACGTCCACCTGCGGGTTCCGGGCGACGAGGACGAGGAGGACGTCGAGACCGGCACGCGGGCCGCAGCGGCAGGTGGCTACTGCGGGGTCCTCGCGATGGCGAACACGACTCCGCCGGTCGACACGGCCGCGGACATCCTGGCGCTGCGCGAGCGCGCCTCCGACGAGGCGTCGGTCCCCGCGGGGTTCCTGGGCACCGTCACTCGCGGGCTGGAGGGCGGAGAGCTGACCGAGATGGCCGACCTCCGCGACGCCGGAGCGGTGGGATTCTCGGACGACGGCCTGCCGATCGCGAACTCGCGATTGATGCGACGGGCGCTTCAGTACCAGCACCTCGTCGGGGCCAACATCGCGCTGCACGAGGAGGACCACGATCTCTCCCGGCCGGCCGGTGCCCACGCGCCGCACCTCGGCGGCGTCATGCATGAGGGCGTCGTATCGGCGGCGCTGGGCCTCGCGGGAGTCCCGTCCGTGGCCGAGTCGACGATGATCGCCCGCGACGCGGCGCTCGCCGCCTACGAGGACGCGCGCATCCACGTGCAGCACCTGTCCGCTCGGGAGTCCGTCGATGCCGTTGCGGCGGCGAAGGAGGCTGGGGTCCGGATCACGTGCGAGGCGACGCCACATCACCTTGTCCTCACCGACGAGGAGGTCCGAAGCCTCGACTCGCGATTCAAGATGAACCCGCCGCTGCGCTCCGAGGACGATCGCCAAGCGCTCATCGAGGCACTCCGCTCCGGCGTGATCGACTGCGTCGCGACCGACCACGCTCCTCACGCCGCTGAGGAGAAGGAGGTGCCCTTCGAGGAGGCGGCGATGGGCGTGACCGGATTGGAGACCGCGTTCGCCGTCCTCCACTCGGAGCTCGTCCTCCCTGGGGTTCTCGATCTCGGCGTCCTGGTGGAGCGCATGAGCGCCGGCGCCGCACCATTCGAGTTCGAGCAGCCGAGCCTGTCGCCGGGCTCGGAGGCGAGCGTGGTCCTGTTCGATCCGGATGCCGAGTGGGAGGCCGGTGCGGATGGCTGGGAAAGCCGCTCGGACAACTCGTGCTTCGCCGGGCGCCGGCTGCGCGGGCGCGTCCTGATGACGGTGGTCGCGGGCCAGGTCGTCTACAGGCAGCGAAGCTTCGCCATGGGGGTGGCATGACTCCGGCAAAGCTCGACCGCAACCGGACGGCGCTGGTGGTCATCGACGTCCAGGAGGCATTCCGGAAGGCGGTTCCCGATTTCGATGGCGTGACGAAGGGCGCGGCGGCGCTGATCCGAGGAGCCGAGGCCGTCGACGTCCCCATCGTGGTCACGGAGCAGTACCCCAAGGGCTTGGGCAGGACGGTTCCGGAGGTCGCAGATCTCCTCCCTCGGGGAGTCCAGCCGATCGAGAAGGTCTGCTTCTCGGCGCCGGAGGCCGAGGGCTTCGACCTCGCCGGCCGCGACCAGGCGCTCGTCTGTGGGATCGAGGCGCACGTCTGCGTCAATCAGACCGTCCTCGACCTGCTCGACGACGGAATCGAGGTGCACGTCGCGCTGGACGCGGTCGGTTCGCGGTTCGAGGAGAGCAAGGGGGTCGGAGTCGAGAAGGCGAGGCGAGCCGGCGCGGTGATCACCAACGTCGAGACGGCGCTGTTCGAGCTCGTCGGCCGGGCCGGAACCCACGAGTTCAAGGAGATCCAGAGAGTGGTCCTCGACTACGCACCGAATCCGACATGAGCGGCGCGGACAACCAGGCCGGCGGATACGTCCTGCTGGAGGACGGCACGCGATTCGACGGCGAGCTTCGCGGCGCGACCGAGG
>Ga0126305_10000884_pt1 | contig 13034 bp, 9 predicted proteins | sample Plot26_FD_92536 | JGI IMG/M metagenome (GOLD analysis project Ga0126305, IMG submission 92536) | Serpentine soil microbial communities from UC McLaughlin Reserve, CA, USA - Plot26 | ecosystem: Environmental > Terrestrial > Soil > Grasslands | place: USA: UC McLaughlin Reserve, Lake County... | reverse complement strand
GCCACGCTCGATCTCATCTCGGACGGCCGCGCGGAGATCATGGCTGGCCGCGGCTCGTTCATCGAGTCGTTCCCGCTGTTCGGATACGACTTGGGCGACTACGACCGGCTGTTCTCCGAGAAGCTCGAACTGCTGCTTAAGGTGCGCGATTCCGAGCGCGTCACGTGGTCGGGCAAGTACCGCGCGCCGCTCGAGGACGCCGGAATCTACCCGCGCCCGCTCCAGGCTCCTTTGCCCGTCTGGATCGCCGTCGGGGGATCGCCTCAGTCGGTCGTTCGTGCCGCGATGCTCGGCCTCCCGCTGGCGATCGCGATCATCGGCGGTCAGCCCGAGAACTTCGCGCCCCTCACCCGCCTCTACCGCGAGGCCGCAAGCCGGGCCGGCCACGACCCGGCGCGGCTGCCGGTCAGCATCAACTCGCACACGTACGTGGCCGAGACCTCCAGGCAAGCGAGCGACGAGTACTATCCTACCTACGCCGCGATGATGAACCGGATCGGCCGCGAGCGCGGCTGGACGCCGATGGGCCGCAGGCAGTTCGAGATGGGTCGCTCGCCCCACGGAGCCCTTGTCGTCGGCAGCCCGGAGGAGGTCGTACAGAAGATCCTCTTCGAGCACGAGCTCTTCGGCCACAAGCGCTTTATGGCGCAGATCAGCATCGGTGCGATGCCGCACGAAAAGGTGATGCGCGCCATCGAGCTGTTCGGCACAGAGGTAGCCCCCGCCGTCCGCAAGGAGATCGAGCGCCGGAGTGCTGGAGGACCGGCGGCCATCTGACCACCCGCGCCATAGCCACCCCCCCAAATTGAGCCAGCTAGAGTGTCCACGCGCGGGGCGCCTCGACGGCGGGCACCCGTCGCAGGAAATCATTCCGTAGTAGCTGGCAAAGTACGAGGTACCTGTGTCGCTTGCCTTGGCAGGGGCGTTGGTTGGGCTGGCGGCGCAGGCTTCTAGGACGTTGGTTGGCCGCTCGGCTTCGTAACTGTGCCAGAAATGCGTGAGTGACGGTGGGGTTTTAGAGTGCCGTTGTGGCTGCCGCGATGTCCTATTTGCGAACCTCGAGTCCGGTGCGGAGCCCCGAACAGACGAGCGTCTTCCTCAACCACTATCATTCTGGCTAGGTGTACCCCAATCTAACGGACCGTATACCCTCGGCCTGGTCTAGACGAGCTTGCCGTTCGGCGCCGGGCTTACCACGGCCGACCTCTAGAGATCTTCGGCGCGCCCGACATCGGCACGTTTGAGTATGAGCGAGCGAGGGCCGAGCGGGACCCTGCACCCATCTGGATCATGCGTCCGCCCCTCACGTGGGTTAAGCTACTTGCATCGCCTAGAAGGCCGAGCAATGAACACACCGCCGGATAACGATTCCGAGGCAGCATATGGCATGGAAAGGCTGACGATCGTACCCGAACCAAGACCGTAGAGCATACAGGGGATGACAGCAAGCACGGCGCGGAACCGTCGACCACCACATGATGGTGCTGAAGCTCGTCCCTTGCGGCGCGCCGCCGGTTTGGTCCTGCTGTTCAACTGCCTGCTAATTGCCTTGGTGCTCCTCAAACCGGGCAGCGACGCTACGCTAGCCCTCGCGGTTAACACGGCAGAGTTCATTGGTCCGCTGCTCGTGGTGCCATTGTGCTTCGGTGGACTACTGAGGCGGATGTGGGGGCGCAGAACCTCCGAAGCGCGCGTCGGACCGTCAGTGACGAGAGGGCAGCGTTGGGCCCCCGTCCTGCTGGGCCTGGGCATCCTTAGCTGGGTTTTTGGACAGGCGATCTTCACCTATTACGAGTGGGTGCTTGGCCAGCCGCCACCGCTACCCTCCATCGCCGATCTCGGATATCTGAGCGTGTACCCTTTCTTACTGCTAGGCATCCTGCTGCTTCCGGCCCGCCCGATTCCAGTCGCATCCCGCACGCGCATCGCGTTCGATGGGCTGATGATCATGACGGCTGCCGTCACCTTCAGCTGGTACTTCATTCTCGGACCGGTCATGCAGCAGGGGACCGAGACGACGCTTGCTAAGGCCGTGTCGTCAGCCTACCCGCTGGCCGATATCGTGCTGATCGCCTGCCTCATAATACTCGCATCGCGACCTGAGGAGCACACTCTCCTGCCCGCCGTAAGCCCGTTGGCGCTCGGCCTGACCCTAATCGTGGTAGCGGACAGCAACTTCGCCTACTGGTCGCTGCACGATGCCTATGCTACGGGTACGCTCCCCGACGTTGGCTGGTCGCTAGGGTACATGCTTGTAGGTTTGGGTGCCTTCGCAGCACGGCTGGCCCCGAGCGAGGAGGCGACGAGGCTACCAGAGGAGCAGGGCGATACGGTCGACACTGCATCTACTCTCACCCAACAGCGAGTATGGACCTCGCTCCTGCCTTACGTTCTCGTGCCTGCGGTAGGCGTCCTCGTAGTCTATGCCTGGCGCACCTCTGGTGGGAGCAACAGCCTGGCGACCGGCGTCTATATCGGGGGAGCGGTGTTGATCGGCCTGATGTTGTTGCGGCAAGTCCTCACTATCGTGGAGAACGCGCGGCTCTACCACGGTCTGCAACGCACCCATCTGCAGGTAGAACAGAAAAACGACCAACTGGTACGCTCCCAGAGAGAATTGCGCCGTCAGAAGGAGTATTTCGAGGCGTTGGTTCTCAACAGCCCGGTGGCGATTGCGATCATGGACCTTGACGAAAAGGTTGTTTCGTGGAACCCGGCAGCCGAAGGGTTGTTCGGTTATAGCCAGGCCCAGGCCGTCGGACGACGTATAGACGACCTGGTTGCCGGGACACCAGAGATGCACGCGGAAGTCCTCGAGTACACGCGGCAGGTCTCGAGCGACAGTCGAGTTGACGCCGTCACCCGGCGTAGCCGCAAAGACGGAACGCTCGTGGATGTGGAACTCCTTGCCGTGCCGGTGACCGTAGGCGGAGACCAGGTGGGAACTTACGCTATGTATCATGACATCACCGAACTCAAACGGATAGAAGAAGAGGTCAGGCAGCTCAACAGGGACCTCGAAAGACGGGTTGCAGAGCGTACCGAGCAACTCAAGAGAGCCATGGCCAAGCAACAGGAGGTGACCCAGGAGAGGGAGCGCATCGAACAGGAGCTGCGGGTCGCTCGTATGATCCAGCACACCCTCCTGCCAAAGTCGCTGCCCGAGCTCGAGGGACATGAGATTGCAGCCTACTACCAGCCGGCCCGTGAGGTGGGCGGGGACTTCTACGACTTTCTTCGACTGCCGGATGGCCGCCTGGGACTGTTTGTAGGGGACGTGAGCGGCAAGGGTGTACCTGCTGCCATAGTGATGGCGATCACCCGCACGTTACTGCGTTCCGCCTACCATCTGGGCTCGCCGGGAGAGATCCTGGAACAGGTCAACGAAAGTCTTCTCCCTGATATCCCTCCCAACATGTTCGTTACCTGTCTGGCCGCCCTCCTGGATAGCAGCACCGGTCTTCTACAATACGCCAATGCCGGACACGATCTGCCTTACGTGCGGCACGCCGCCGGTGTGAGCAAACTCCAGGCCACCGGCATGCCACTGGGCTTGATGCGCAGCATGACCTACGAACAGAAGGAGATCACTCTTCACCCCGGCGAGAGCATCCTCCTCTACAGCGATGGGCTGGTCGAGGCCCATAACCCCGGAGGTGAGATGTTTGGTTTCCACCGAATGCAGGGGTACGTTCGTGACCACCCGGATGGGGCGACGTTGATCGATTCTCTGCTGGCCGAACTGGAGCGGTTCACCGGAGAAGACTGGGAGCAAGAAGACGACATTACCTTACTGACGCTCCACAGACTTCGTTCTTAGGACCTTGGGGAGTGGTACACCATCGACGAAGTTCACTCCAAGTTCGTGTGGCAGAAAATCAATCATTTGGATGATGCGGCACCTTGATATCTGTGAAACAATCGGCCGCGAGTGAGTAGATATGCGGGCGCCTGGTTTCCCCTCGAAGCAGACGTAGGGAATCGGGAGGGCCGGGGCCCAGTAGCCGCGGCCCTTCTTCTTACCCCTGCGCTCCGATGTGCCAAGGGCGGTCTGTAAATAGACTGGCCTACATTGGAAAGTGGTCCATTAAAGCCTGTTCGAGGGATCTCAGACCAAGGGGCTTCTCCCAGCTAGACGGAAGCCCGCGATACTCGTAACGTTAGGGAGACTGCACCTTTCACTTCAGTAGCAGCGGAATTCTTATGCGACCTGCATTGCGATTGATAGAGTTCAGCCACGTTTCGTAACGGTTTTCGTAACGAACCGGAGACGCTAACGGTGTAGGATGGAGCGAACGAGTACGTAAAGATGATACCGACCGCCCACGACTCAAGGATGAATCTGCGGTGAACCCGGCAAAACACCTGATGCTACGAAACCTCGCGACCAGGGCCTGAGGTGAGTCGGTACGATGTTGGCTTGGCTGCGCTGAGGTCAGGGTTGATCCGCCTCGGGCGTTACCTACGCCGCCTGATTGCAGCCTACGGGGTGCTGCTCATAGCACTCCTGCTGACGATCGTCGCCTGGTCCTACGTGCGCCAGGTTGTCGAAGTGCATAACAAGGCCGGCTTCGAGGAGAGCACCCAGGCAACCCAGGAGGCCCTGGAGCGTCGCACCAAAGCCTACCTCGACGCGATGTTCGGCGCCCGCGGACTGTACTACGCTTCCGACTCGGTGACGCGAAGGGATTGGAGCGACTACGTCAAGGGCATAGAGCCGGCCGGCCGCTTCGAAGGTCTACAAGCCCTGGGCTACGCCCAGCTGGTGGGTCCCGATCGAAGGGAATCCTTCGTGCGCAGGACGCAGGATGAGAACCTGCCCGAGATGCGTCCTGACCTGAGCCCCGGTGGGGAGCGTTCCGTGTATTTCCCCCTTACCCGCACCGGTCCCCTTGGTGAGGCCAACCAGAGCATGCTCAACTACGATTTCTATGCCGAAGAGGTGCACAAGAAGACTATGGACCTGGCGCGAGATAGTGGAGAGCCGCGGGCCACAAAGATGGTCTACGTGCTCGATGAGGCTCCCCGTAACGCCACAGCTGACCTCGCCTTGCGACGGGGTTTTGTCGTCTATCTGCCGACCTACCAGGAGGGAGAGCCGCGGGGGAGCGTCGGCGAGCGCCGGCGTGCGCTCACAGGGTTCATCGTTGGAACTTTTATAAGCGACGAGTTGTTGGGCGGTATCTTCAAGGGATCCTTCGACCCAGCGATAGATTTCGAGGTCTACGACGGCGAGAGTGCGGCGTCGAGCCCGCTGCTCTACGACCGTGACGGCATAAGGCGCGACGAGAAGATGAGGAACGAGTTTCTCTTCTCCAACGTGAGCCGGCTGAAGGTGGCCGGACGCGAGTGGACCCTGTACTTTACTACGCTGCCCGCATTCGAGGAGGGGGCCGAGCGCAACCTGCCTACCTTCGTGCTTGCCAGCGGCTTGGTATTGAGCCTGCTGTTCTTCGGGATCACCTTGCTAGTGGTGCGCAGCCGCACTAGGGCCGAGCACTACAGCAAGGACCTGGAGGTGGCCAACGAGGAATTGGAGAGCTTCTACAACTCGGTCGAGCAGGAACTGGGGACGGCGCGGAGCATCCAGCACGCCCTGCTCCCTAAGGACTTGCCCAAACTAGAGGGCTGGAAGATAGCCTACCACTACCAACCCGCAAGAGAGGTGGGGGGTGACTTCTACGACTTCCTCCGCTTGGACGACGGTCGGGTGGGTCTCGTCATCGGCGACGTCTCGGGCAAGGGCATCGCGGCGGCCTTGGTGATGGCCAACACCCAGAGCGTGCTTCGCGCCGTCGCCCGAAGGGGGAACATCGCCCCAGGGCGGGTGTTGGCAGAGGCCAACGAGGTTCTGTATGCATATATCCCGTCAGGCACATTCGTCACCTGTTTCTACGGTGTCCTCGACCCGGAGAGCGGCCGGCTCGTCTACGCCAACGCGGGCCACGACCCGCCCTATTCACAGCGGGGCGGCGAGGCAAAGGAGCTCCGAGCGAGGGGTATGCCGCTCGGCCTGATGCCGGGCATGCCTTACGAGGAAAAGGAAGCCGTTCTCGCCGCGGGCGACGACCTCCTACTCTACAGTGATGGGTTGGTGGAGGCTCATAACCCTGAAGGCGACATGTTCGGCTTCCCGCGTCTTCGGAAGCTGATCATGGCCAAAAGCACGGGTAGCGTCGAAGAGCTAGTCGACTTTCTGCTGGCCGAACTGGCCCGCTTCACGGGAACTGACTCGGAACAGGAGGACGACATCACCCTGGTCACCCTGGAGAGATCCAGGGCCGGGGTGAGAGATCTCGAGACCCCGTTGCAACCGGATGTGACGGGTACTGATGGCGGTCGACGAGTCCTAACCGACTTTACCCTTCCTAGCGAGCCTGGGAATGAACGCCAGGCCATGGATAAGGTCGCCGACGTGGTGAAGGGACTGCCTCTGTCCGAACAGCGGTTAGATAGGCTCAAGACGGCCGTGGCCGAGGCGACGATGAACGCCATGGAACACGGCAACAGATACGATCCCGAAGTCCCAGTCAGGATCCAGGTTTGGTTGCTAAAGGAGCGCCTGTTGGTGCGTGTTATCGACCGGGGTAGCGGTCCTCTATCGAGCCTGACTGCGAAGGGACCGGACCTGGAGGCCAAGCTGGAGGATGCGCAGACGCCGCGGGGATGGGGAGTGTTCCTGATCGAGCGCATGGTCGACGAGGTGCGTGTCTCGGGAAACCCGGACCATCACACCGTCGAGTTGGTAATGCGCCTGGAAGCGGGTAAAGGTGCCAGCTAGACATTTGAAGCCAGGCGCGCGTCATTAGCGCAGTGTAGGCGTCCTGGAAAGTGAGGCGTAACAGGCGTGTTCATGCCTCACTTTCCAGGATACAGGTAGGCTGGACTCGTCGTCTCATACCAGGTGGGCGAGACGTGTGCAAACAACCGTCCGGCCGCGATTGACCTCCGTGCTCGGTTTAGGTCAAACTGGTTCTGTAAGGACCGATAATCTGGAAGTGAGGTATCTCATGGCGAGTAGGCGCCCGCGAGGCGGTGTTGCGTTCCCTCTGTCGGGCAACGTTAACCAGGCGATCAACCCCTGGTCGTGGTGGTTCAAGTTCACGGGCAACCAGGTCGGGTTCATCAATGTCTACGAGATGCAATCCTCCGACAGTGAGCAGGAACGGAAGATCGTTGAGGAGGTCGCGAGTTACGGCAAGCAGCTGGGACGTATTGTAGACGCCCTCAGCGTGGTGCTCCGCCATGAACACTTCACCGACTTGCACCCGGACCAAGAGCTGGCCATGAAGCGGTTCCTGGAGATGGCCGACCGGATCTCTGCGCTCAAAGGCGACATTACGGCTCCTAGCGAAGCCAGTGTCGACCGGTTCCTTGTCAGGATGAGCCGAATACGACAGCAAGATCCTCAAGCATACAGGATGTTGCGCCAGAGGCTCCTCGAGGGGCTGAAGCCCGAGATGGGTGAGGAGTAAGCGCGCAGAGAGGCCCGCGAGAATCCACTGAGGTTGCGACTGGCATCGTCGGTCACTAATCCTTTCCGCCGCGACTGCTTCCTCGGGCGGAGCGGGATAGAACCTGAAGTATAAACCGGTCAACCCGTTCAGTAACCGATAAAGCCCTGATTCCTGAACCCTGTTATCTGCAAGCGGAAGGCTCAGTCCTCACCCGAGTCGCTCTCATCGAAGTAACCGATGTGGATGTGTTCCCTGTGCAACTCGAGCTGGTCACGGGCCAGTACCCAGCCCTCGTTACGCCCGTACCCCAGAGCCTTGGCCCACATGGGCGGTCCTATTATCTGATCAGGCCTCCTCTCAGGTGGAATGCTGGCGAGGATCTTTCCTACCTCCAGGATGCCCGGTGCCGTAGCGTTGCCTTCGACAGGCTTACCGTCAACCCACCACACATCAGCGGCCCTGCCAAAGTAGTGGGTATTGGGAAGACCGCCGGCCTTACCATAGCCCTCGGGGATGCGTGGGCCGTCAGGGACGCCGGGGAGGAAGTAGTGACCCTCTTTGAAGGTCTGGACACAGATCCGGTGCCCTCTGGTCAGGCTTCGGAGCGCTGCTACGAGCCGCTGGTCGACAACCCCTCTCTCTAGATCGCGCACCGCCTGTGGAGTCGCACCGAAGTTCGGGCTCTCCAGAAGCTTGCGTACCTCAGTGTCACCCCGCCCGGTGTTCTCACCCTGCGGGGGACCGAGATCCCTTGGTCCACTGCCTACGCCAGGTGGGCACGCGGGGGTGAGATCCACCCTCTCCATACTCCCACAAGCGGTGAGGAGCGCGGCGCCAGAGAGCAATACCGCGCCTGCGATCGCCAGTCGGAACCTCAGAAAGATGGAGCCCTGTCGCACCCCACTATATTATGCCGTGAGAAGGCAAGAGGATGTGTCCTGACTACAACAACCATTGCAGAATCAGATGGCGCCCCGGCCCGCGAGATGGTGCTCGCACTGTCCAGGGAAATCCTGATGCCTGTAACGCGAGCTTCAAGCGCAGCTCTAGCGAAACCTCCTGTGGATCACGACGGCATCCACGGCGAGCATGACTAGCCAGCTGCAGATGGCCACGGTGACGCTGAAGAATGAGATGGCGATGGAGAGCAAGAAGATGGCCGGGATCGTGAGGCCCCTTCTCAGGAAGAAGCGGACCGTAGCGGGGTCCTGGGGCTCGTCGAGCAGCTGGTCGTTCCTCGTCGAGTACCAGTGTATGGCCGTCAAGAGCAGCCTGCCCACGGCGAGGGTGGCGGCGTAGATGGCCACCGGTAGTTTGTGGTTGCCGTACTCGCCGAGGAGCGAGGTGGGGAAGGGCACGAACGCCACGACCATGAGGAAGAGGAAATTCAGATACAGGAGGGTACGGTCATACGACCTTATGGGCCGGAATATGCTGTGGTGGATCAACCAGAATGCACTTATCCCGACGAAGCTCAGGAAGTAGCCCAGGTAATCTGGCCACAGCGAGAGCAGTGCGGCGGGTAATTGGCTGGACACCATGTTCTCAGGTATGCCGGGCGCCCTTATGTCGAGAACCAGGAGTGTTATGGCGATGGCGAAGACGCCGTCACTCAAGTTGACGATGCGGTCCCTATCCCTTCCGGTCTCGTCCTCTATTTGTCTGAGCAACTTCTTACCTCCATCTGTGAGCGTTTGATCGGTGTCCAGCAGTGTAGGTCAGGGGGTAGGAGGCTTCTCGGAAGCCGGTCGGGCCTAATCGCCGATGACGTGTAGAGCCGATCGGCCGTAGAGAGTCCAGAAGTAGTACCGGCCAGCCCGATCCCGATAATCGCGACGACCGCGCGGAGGACGGTGCAGTTTACCCTGCCCGTGAGCGCACCCCCCAGGTAGCCGCCGACGAGGCCACCGAAGGCCATAGGAATTCCGTATCCCCAGGCGATCTCGCCGTAGATCACCGGCACGATCACAGCCACGCCCCTAAGGCACCCAGCGAGCAAATTCTTGAATGATACAATGCGGTGGACGTCTCCCATCCGCAGCAAACTCAGGGCACTGATCATCAGGATGCCGATGCCTGCCCCGAAATAGCCGCCGTAGATGGCCACTGAGAACACAACAACCGCCGCAAGTGGCCACAGCGCCGTCGCGAGGCCGCGGTCCTGGTGGACGCCTCCGCTACGACGGGAGAGCCACGGCTCCAGCACGAACAACACCGTGCCGCCGAGTACCAGCCACGGCACGAGGAACATGAAGTTCTGATCGCCCGTCCAGATCAGCACCAGTGCCCCCACCAGGCCGCCTAAAGCACTGGTGCCCAGGAGCAACCAGAGTCACAGCCGGCGCACCTCGCGTAACTTGTTGCGAGTACGCCATACGGCACTTGGGTAGGCGGGAAAGAGGGCGAGGGCGTCCGTTGCGTCGGCGACCACGGGTGGTACGACCAGGGCCAGCAGCGGGAACGTTATCAGCCCGCCACCGCCTGCGAGCGAGTTGATCAGGCCGGCTATCACCGCGGCAATAAAGAACAAGACGTGAGTCTCCAAGCGGCTTTAGTCCTTCCCGGGCCCCACTGCCACCCCGACGCCACTTCATCTAGCCAACGTGCCGATGGTCTCACCTAATGAAACCTTGTGCATCCTCAGGATGCTCCGCCACGGCGCCGGAACACGATACGTTGTAGCCGCCTTCTCTGTGGAGTTGCGCGAGGAAACAAACCTGGCCGCCCTCAGCAATGACTTTGTCGGTGTGACCATGCAACCTACCCACGTGTCGCTGTGGCTGAGCCCCAAGGCTTCACCGAAAAGTATGCACGCACAACGCGCCTGGCATGCGCCTGTATGAGCTGGAGCTGGAGGACCCCGAGATTCTCGAATCTTCGCTGTTTCGAGGCTTTTAGCCCTTGTCGGAGTGTGCAACAAGCCGTACGCTTCGTATACGTCTGGAGGATTTCGAGGACGGAGCGTGGCTATGTCTGAGACGTTGAAGATCAGAGACGAAACGACTTTCGGCTTCGGCGGTTATAACGATAGAGACTTCACGCTCGATGTGCCGGAAGAGCGGATCACGGTGCGGGACTTGATCCGAGCCCGCGTCTACCGGGAAGTACGCAACTACAACATCGACCGGCCTGAAGTCTTCCAGGGCCTCGTCCAGCCGTCCGATGCAGAGAGATCCCTCAACGGCTTCAAGATGCGCAGGAGGCGGAGGATAGACCCCGAAAAACAGTTCGAGTTGGCGAAGAGAGCGTTCTACAGCAACGGGTTTATCTTGCTGGTCGATGACAGGCAGGTAGATGAGCTCGAAGAGGAGATCGAGATCAGGCCCGACACCACGGTCACCTTCCTGAAGCTCGTCCCGCTCGTCGGAGGATGAACGTGTTCCTCCGCAGGTGGCGCATCCAGCAACCTTACAGGGCCTGGATCGATGACCTCGTGGCCGAACAGGTAGGCAGGGGGTACAGGTGGCACGCCTTCAGCAACAAAGACTCATCGGCCACACGCAGAATACTTGAGGCAAGCAAGGAGGAGCAACGTGGGTTCGTCCTGGCCGCGGCGGAGTGGTTGGACCTCCGTCACAGGAAACAGTCTGCGGCCTTCTACGAGACCTGTGCGATCCGCCAAACCATGCAGAGCGTGCTCAGGAGCAGGCTCCCGTTCGACCACGACGACGTCTGTCGCCTCCTGGACTTGTCCATCCGCCAGCCGTATACGTTTGTGCGTGGTACACCACAGATGATCAAAGTTCTACAGGATCACCTGAAGGAGCACGAGCTCACACCTGATCTCCGCAAGCGGGTTTCCAAACTCACGAAATGTCTCGAAAAGGGGCACAGTACAGATCAGACGCGCTGCCCAGCGGCGCGTCTGAGAGAGCTCGGGGGACTTTCTGCTTCGACACTTCCCCTCGTACCTGGCGAAGCGTGGTCGGATGTTGCGAAGAGCGACATCGAGGCGATGGAAGGCGAGGAGTGTGTGGCCTGGGTCGATCTCCTGCAACGCTGCACCAGGGCCAGAGGCGCGAACCCCGGCCAGAAGTGGTCCAGAGATGCTGAAGCGGTCCTGGAGAAGATCGGACGCCCCATCTTCGAGAGAACCGTCGTGCGCTGGTTTCTCCTGGTAGAAAGGCCACGCACCAGACCTGCCGAGCGGGGATCACAGTGGCAGCCAGACCCGAACCTGCTCTTGCAGGACGAGAATGCGGACATCCTCAAGGCACTCGCCTGGCTGTGTGCGAGGAGCCGGAGTGCCGAGGTCGCGCGTGCGTTGGGGGCGCTGGCGCTCTCGGCTTATCGCAAGGTCCCGCAGATGGGCCCGAGGTGTGTCAGGCTTGGCAACGCCTGCGTGTGGGCGTTGGGCGCCATGCCGGACGCAGGGGGAGTGGGGCAGCTCGCGATGCTAAGGGCAAGGGTGAAGTTCGGCGCGGCGCAGAAGGGAATCGAGAAGGCGCTGAACAACGCAGCGGGGCAAGCCGGAATGCCGCTGCAGGAGATCGAGGAGATCTCGGTCCCAGCTTACGGTCTGCAAGAGGTAGGGATAAGGCGCGCGAAGTTGGGCGAGTTCGGCGTCGAGCTGGTAGTCACCGGTACGAGCACGACTGAGCTACGTTGGATAAAACCTGATGGCAGAAGGCAGAAATCGGTGCCCAAGGCCCTCAAAGAGCACAGCGCCGAGAAGTTGACGGAGATCAAGGCGGCGGCCACGGACCTGCGGAAGATGCTGCCGGCCCAGCGCGACAGGCTCGAGAACTTGTATCTCGATCAGAAGAGCTGGGCATACAGGGCCTGGCGAGAACATTATCTCGACCATCCCGTCGTCGGCACGCTCGCGCGGCGTTTGATCTGGAAGTTCACAAACGAAGAACGCACAGGAGCCGGCGTCTTCTACGAGGGCCGGTTCGTGGGTCGTGACGGCCACGTTCTGGACTGGTTCGACGAGTCGACAAGCGTAGCGTTGTGGCACCCCATGCAGGAGGACCCTGGCGAGGTCCTCGCCTGGCGCGACTGGCTCGCCGAACTGGAGATACGTCAGCCCTTCAAGCAGGCGCACAGGGAAGTCTACCTACTCACAGACGCTGAGCGTACAACCAGTACCTACTCCAATCGCTTCGCCGCCCACATCATCAAGCAGCATCAGTTCAGCGCCCTGTGCGCGGCGCGGGGATGGAATAACAAACTGAGGCTGATGGTCGACGACGAATACCCGCCGGCGGCCAGGAAGCTGCCGGCGTGGGGATTGAGGGCCGAGTTCTGGGTCGAGGGCCTCGGCGATAACTACGGGGCCGACACCACAGAGGCGGGTACATACCTCTACCTCGCCACAGACCAGGTCCGCTTCTACGACATCGACGCCAGGGAGAACTACGCCCACGCTGGCGGCGGCGGATACGCCGGATTTCGCGGACCGGGCGCTCCCACAGGACCACTCGCTCTCGAAGAGATCCCTCCACTCGTCCTCTCCGAGGTGATGCGTGACGTTGACCTGTTCGTGGGCGTGGCCAGCGTCGGCAACGACCCGAACTGGGCTGACGGCGGACCAGAAGGACGCTATAGAGATTACTAGACGAGCTACTCCTTAGG
>Ga0126305_10000883_pt1 | contig 13035 bp, 9 predicted proteins | sample Plot26_FD_92536 | JGI IMG/M metagenome (GOLD analysis project Ga0126305, IMG submission 92536) | Serpentine soil microbial communities from UC McLaughlin Reserve, CA, USA - Plot26 | ecosystem: Environmental > Terrestrial > Soil > Grasslands | place: USA: UC McLaughlin Reserve, Lake County... | reverse complement strand
GGCAACTTCAGGGTGTCGGAGCGCTACAACCCGAAGACCAGGAACTGGAGCCGCATCACGCGCCTGCACACCGCGACGAGCGGTGCCGCGGCGGCGGTCGCGAATGGGCGAGTCGTCGTCTTCGGTGGCGAGAAGACAGACGGCAGCGGACTGACCATCGGCGCCACCGAGGCCTACAACCCCAAGACGAATCGCTGGGCCGACCTCCCGGACATGCGGACTCCGCGCCGGCGGGCTGGGCGGCGCCTCGTTCCACGGCCGCGTGTTCGCCATCGAGGGCGGGCCCCAGGCGGGCCTTCACTTCTCGCGCGCCAACCAGTACCTGGGCGTCCGGTAGGGCGACGCCAGGCGCGGCGCCGCCCCATGCGCGATCAGCCCTCTCCGTCGCTCGCCTGGCGCTCCTTCACCTTCTCCTCGAGCTGTTCCATGATCGCCGGGTCGCGCAGCGTCGTGACGTCCCCTAGCTCGCGACCCTCCGCGATGTCTCGCAGCAGGCGGCGCATGATCTTGCCCGAGCGGGTCTTCGGCAGGTCACCCGTCCAGATGATCCGCTTCGGCCGGGCGATCTTGGAGATGCGCTGCGCCACGTGCTCGCGGATCTCGCCTGCGATCTCGTCCGTGCCGTCGATGTCGCCCTCGAGGGTCACGAAGGCGCAGATGGACTGGCCGGTGTCCTCGTCGGCCTGGCCGATGACCGCGCACTCGGCCACCTTGGCGTAGGAGACCACTGCCGACTCGATCTCGGCCGTCGACAGCCGGTGGCCCGAGACGTTGATCACGTCGTCGACCCGCCCGAGGATCCAGAAGTAGCCGTCCGAGTCCTTGCGGGCCGCGTCGCCGACGAAGTACGTCGTCTTGCCGAAGCGCTCGTAGTAGGTCTCGACGAACCGGTCGTCCTCGCGGTAGAGGGTGCGAAGCATCCCGGGCCACGGGCGACGCAGGATCAGCAGGCCCTGCTTGTCGGCATCGACCTCGTTGCCCTCCTCGTCGACCACCGCCGCGTCGATGCCCGGCAGCGCCTTGGTCGCCGAGCCCGGCTTGGTCTCGGTCACGCCCGGGAGCGGGCTGATGAGGATGTGCCCGGTCTCGGTCTGCCACCAGGTGTCGACGATCGGGCAGCGCTCGCCGCCGATGACCTTGTGATACCAGAGCCACGCCTTTGGGTTGATCGGCTCGCCGACGGTTCCCAGCAGGCGCAACGACGAGAGATCGTGAGCGCTCGGGTACTCCGCCCCCCACTTGATGCAGGCTCGGATCGCGGTGGGCGCCGTGTACATGATCGTGACGCCGTAGCGCTCGACGATTCCCCACCACACGTCCTTGTCGGGATAGTCCGGCGCGCCCTCGTACATGACGCTGGTCGCCCCGTTGGACAGCGGCCCGTACACGATGTAGCTGTGGCCGGTGACCCAGCCGACGTCGGCGGCGCACCAGAAGATGTCGTCATCCGGCTTCAGGTCGAACACGTAGCGATGCGTGAACGTGACGCCGAGGAGATAGCCCGCGGTGGTGTGCAGGACGCCCTTGGGCTTGGCGGTGGATCCTGAGGTGTAGAGCACGTACAGCGGGTGCTCCGCGTCGAGCTGCTCGGGCGGGCACTCGTCGTCCGCGGCCTCGACGGCCTCGTGGAACCACACGTCGCGGCCCTCCTGCATCTCGCAGTCGGTATCGGTGGCCTTGACGACGAAGATCGTCTCGATCGAGCCGACGTCGCCGATCTTCTCGTCGACGGCCGACTTGATCGGGGCGGTCTTGCCCTTGCGGCGGGCACCGTCGACCGTCACGAGCGCCTTCGCCTCCGCGAACTCCATCCGCTCCTTCACCGCGTCGGGCGAGAACCCGCCGAAGACGACGTTGTGTGGGGCGCCGATTCGCGCGCAGGCGAGCATCGCGATGACGACCTCCGGGATCATCGGCAGGTAGATCCCGACCACGTCGCCCTTGCCGATTCCGCGGTCTTTCAGCGCGTTGGCGAACTTCTGCGTCTCGCTCAGGAGTTCGGCATAGGTGACCTCGCGCTCCTCGCCCTCCTCGCCGCGCCAGTGGAAGGCGACCTTGTCGCCCTTGCCGGCTTCAACGTGGCGGTCGAGGCAGTTGTGGGAGACATTCAGCTTTCCGTCCTCGAACCACTTGTAGAACGGCGCGTTGGAGTCGTTCAGGGTCTCCTGCGGCTCGGTGAACCAGTCCAGGAGCTCCGTCGCCTGCTTAGCCCAGAAGGTCTCGAAGTCCCGCTCGGCCTCCTCGTACAGCGACCAGTCCTTGACCAGCGCCCGCTCGCGAAACTCATCCGGCGGTGGGAACTTGTCGACCTCGAGGAGCTCGCCGAGCTCACGCTCGAGCTGATCCGTATCTACGGCATGCGTGGCCATCTCACTCTCCTCGCCTCAGAACAACTCTCCATCGGGATTCATACCGCCCTGCGGCGGCGCGGGGCTCTTCGTCTCAAACGGAACGAGTCAGATCGCGAACACGAGCGGCGCCGCATCGGAGACGGTGTGCCGTCCAATACATTCCAGGGCGTGGCTCGGACCACCAAGAAGCGCCGGCGAAAGCACCGCGGAACCCAAGGGGGCAGCATCGATCGCCGCGGGCGTGCCAGCCGCCCTCGTACCCGCGAGGAGGCGCGGGCGCGGGCGCGAAAGCAAACGGGCAAGCGCGGAAGCAAGCGCGGCGAGACGCCTCCGACCTGGGGCAGCGCGATCGGGCGCGCCGCGTTCGGGGCGGCCATCTTCTTCGTCCTGCTCATGCTGATCTTCAAACGCCCCGTGGGTGCCTCGGCGCTCCTGTCGGTGCTGATGCTGCTCCTCTACATCCCCCTCGGCCACGCGATCGACGGCTACATGTATCGGCGCAAGCTACGCGCAAGGCAGCGCGAGCACGAGCAACGCAAGGCCGGGCAGTAGCGGCCCGGATCGGCGCCGCGGGATACCCTGGAAGACATGGACGTCCGGTCCTTCACCGTCGGTGCAGTCGCCGAGAATTGCTACGTGGTGCGCCGCGACGGCGCCGACCACGGCCTGATCGTCGACCCCGGCGACGACGCGGAGCGGATCCTCCAGGCCGTCGACCAGCTTGGCTTGACGATCGACGGCATCCTCGTCACCCACTGCCACTTCGACCACATCGGGGCCGTTGCACCGGTGGCGGCCGCGACCGGTGCCCCCGTGTGGTGCCCGCAGATGGAGGTGCCGGTGCTCGCCGACATCATGTCCTACGTCCCGTGGCCGGGATTTGGGCCGTTCGAGAGCTACGACGCCGACGAGACGGTCGCTGGCGGCGAGCACCTGTCGCTCGCCGGCCTTGAGATCGACGTCGTCTTCACGCCCGGCCACAGTCCCGGGCACGTCACCTACGCGATCCCTGACGAGGCGGCGCTCTTTTCGGGCGACGTCCTGTTCCAGGGCTCCGTCGGGCGCACCGATCTGCCGGGCGGGGACTGGGGGACGCTGCTCGAGAGCATCCGCGGCCTCGTCGACTCCTATCCCGAGGAGACGACCGTGTATCCCGGGCACATGGGCATCACCACGCTCGGCGCCGAGCGTGCCAGCAACCCCTTCCTGGCGGAGCTCGCCCGGTAGTCCGGGCCACCTACGCAGCAAATAAGCTCGCAGGCGTGTTGGTCGAGGAGCGTTCAGCGACGAGTCAGGCAGGTAAGGCGGCGAAGCCGCCGCATTAGGTATGTCTGACCGGTTTCAGGCCCCCCGGGGCACCGCCGATGCGCTGCCCGCGGACGCCGCCGCTCGCGCGCGCGTCGAGCAAGTGGCGCGCGAGCTCCTGGAGCGCGCCGGATACGGCCGCATCGAGACCCCCGTCTTCGAGGACACCGAGCTGTTCGCCCGCGGTGTGGGAGCCTCGACCGACATCGTCCGCAAGGAGATGTTCACCTTCGAGGACCAGGGCGGACGGAGCATCACCCTGCGTCCGGAGGCCACGGCATCCATCGCGCGTGCCTACCTGGAGCACGGCATGCAGACGCTGCCTCAGCCCGTGAAGCTGTGGTGGTACGGGCCGCTGTTTCGCCACGAGCGGCCCCAGGCGGGCCGCTTTCGCCAGTTCACGCAGCTGGACGCCGAGGCGATCGGCTCGGACTCGCCGCTGGTCGACGCCGAGCTGATCCTGCTGCTTGACGAGCTGCTGCGGACCCTGGAGGTCCCGGAGCTGACGCTTCGCCTGGGGAGCCTGGGCTCGCCCGAGGCCAGGGCCGAGTACCGCGCCGAGCTCATCGCGTACCTGCGCGAGCACGAGAACGAGCTGGCACGGGACGTCCGCGAGCGCATCGACGAGAACCCGCTGCGCGCCTTCGACTCCAAGGACGAAGCGACCGAGGCCGTGATGGCCGAGGCGCCCACGATCGTCGACCGCCTCCAGGGCGAGGATGCCGAGCACTTCGCGGCGGTGCGGCGGCTGCTGGACCAGGCTGGCCTGGCGTACGAGATCGACGGGACGCTGGTCCGCGGGCTCGACTACTACACGCGCACGGTTTTCGAGTTCCATTGCGGCCGGCTTGGCGCGCAGTCCCAGGTCGCGGGCGGCGGCCGCTACGACCGGTTGATCGAGCTGCTCGGCGGCCCGCCCACGCCGGCCAACGGCTGGGCCGCCGGGGTGGAGCGCATCCTGCTTGCGATCGACACGCAGGAGGACGAACGACCGCACGACGTCTTCGTCGCCGCCGCCGACGCCCAGCGCGAGCGCGCCTTGGCGCTGGTCACCGAGCTGCGCCGCGCCGGGCTGCGCGCCGAGCTCGACCTGGCGGGACGCAGCATGAAGGGCCAGATGCGCCACGCCGATCGCCTCGGGGCGAGCCACGCGGTGATCCTGGACGGCGAGGGCGCCGCGCAGCTTCGCGACATGCGTTCCGGCGAGCAGCGCGAGGTCGAGGTCGCGAGGGTCGTTGAGGAGTTGAGCCCGCGATGAGCCCGGCGGAGCCCGGTTTCCCGGCCCTGCGACCGAACGACTACCGCGACGCCTGGTGCGGTCAGGTGCTGCCCGACACGGTGGGGCGGATGGTCCGCGTGGCGGGCTGGGTCCATCGCCGCCGGGACCACGGCGGGCTCGTCTTCATCGACCTGCGCGACCGGACCGGGCTGGTGCAGCTCGTCTTCAATCCCGACGCTGCCGGCGGGGCGTTCGAGCTGGGCCACAAGCTGCGCGCCGAGGACGTGCTGACCGCCTCCGGCGAGGTCGTCCGCCGCTCGCCGGAGACCGTGAACCCCGACCTGCCGACCGGGGAGGTCGAGGTGCGAGTGGCCGGGGCCGAGCTGCTGGCCGACGCCGAGACGCCGCCGTTCGAGATCGAGTCGTTCTCGGGCGAGGTGGGGGAGGAGGCCAGACTTCGCTACCGCTACCTGGATCTGCGCCGCGAGCGCATGCGCAAGGCGATCGAGCTTCGACACCGAGTCGTCCGGGCGATGCGCGAGTTCTTCGACGGCGAGGGGTTCGTGGACGTGGAGACACCGATGCTCTCGCGCTCGACACCCGAGGGGGCGCGGGACTTCCTGGTGCCCTCCCGGCGCGAGCCCGGCTCGTTCTACGCGCTGCCGCAGTCGCCGCAGCTCTTCAAGCAGCTCCTGATGATCGCGGGGTTCGAGCGCTACTACCAGATCGTCCGCTGCTTTCGCGACGAGGACCAGCGCGCCGACCGCCAGCTCGATTTCACCCAGCTGGACGTAGAGATGTCGTTCGTGGACATCGAGGACGTCCTGGACGTGAACGAGCGGATGCTCGCCCACGTCCTCGAGCGGGTGGACGGGCCCGAGCTGGAGCTCCCGATCCCGCGGCTTCCGTTCGACGAGGCGATGGCCCGCTACGGGACCGATCGCCCGGACGTTCGCTTTGGACTGGAGCTCGTGGACGTGAGCGATGCGCTGCGCGGCACCGGATTCAAGGTCTTCGGCGGCACGATCGCGGGCGGTGGGGTCGTGAAGGGCCTGAACGCCGGGCAGCGCGACTTGCCGCGCTCGGCGCTCGACGGCCTGATCGGCCGCGCCCAGGAGCTCGGCGCGAAGGGGCTCGTATGGGCATTCCGCGAGGGCGACGGGTGGCGCTCGCCGACCGCGAAGTTCCTGAGCGCGGAGGAGCTGCGGTCCGTCAACGAGGCGCTCGGAGCCGAGGAGGGCGATCTGTTGCTGCTGGTGGCCGACGATCCGGCGATCGCCAACGCGGTGCTCGCCCAGCTGCGGCTGGACCTGGGCGAGCGATTCGATCTCATGCACGGCGACCGGTTCGTTTGGATCGTCGACTGGCCGATGTTCGAATGGAGCGCCGAGGATTCGCGGTGGGATCCGCTCCATCATCCGTTTACCGCGCCCCACGGTGACTTCGATCCGGAGCATCCGGGGGAGGCGAGGGCGAGGGCCTACGACATCGTGTGGAACGGGCAGGAGCTCGGCGGCGGCTCCATCCGTATCTCCGACCCGGCGCTACAGGAGCGCGTGTTCGGCGTGATCGGGATCGGGCCCGACGAGGGGCGCGAACGCTTCGGGTTCCTGCTCGATGCGCTGCGTTACGGGGCGCCCCCGCACGGCGGCATCGCCTACGGCCTCGACCGCTTCGTCCAGCGCCTGCTGAAGGCGGATTCGATCCGCGACGTGATCGCCTTCCCCAAGACTGCCTCCGGCGCGGATCCGCTGACCGGAGCGCCCGCGCCTGTCGACGAGGCCCAGCTTCGCGAGCTTGGGCTCGGGCTTCGCGGACGTCCCCAGTCCGCCCGGTAGGGGCGTTAGGCTGGCGCCCGTCACTGTCGGGATCTGGGAGGTAGATAGGTGAACCTGTCGAGACTTTTCGCGCCGGATGAGGGGCGCGACGCGCTTCGGACGCTGGGTGGGCTCCTGTTGGGGCTCGGCTTCTTCATGGCTTTCGCCCGAAAGTCGGGCGGCCTCGGCGAGGGATGGAGTGATTGGGCCCTCTTCATCACGCTCCTGATCATCACCGTCTTCCTTTACGGGGTGGGCCTCGTGGGTCGGCTCAACACGCCGACCCTGCGTGCATGGCAGGCCGTCTACGTCGTGTTCGGGATCCTGCTCCTTCCGTTCCTGCTGTTCCAGTTCATCGAGGCGGTGGGCGGCAACGCCAGCGCCGGCCTCAACGTGTTCTGGGTGCTCCTGGTCACGGCCGCGGCGGCGGCGTTCGCGGCGCTGGTCGCCGACATTCGCTACGGGCTGCTGCTCACCGCGATTGCTTTGATCGTGTCGCTGTCGGCGCTCTGGAACGAGATCCTGTCGGACGGCCTCATCGCCCACTACGGGATCTACCGCGGTCTCCTGGTCATCTATGGCCTCCTGTTCCTGGCCCTGGCGTTCGCCGTCTACCGGTTCGACCCCCTCACCCGCCTGCGGCCCAGCCGTGTCGCGGCGTCCGAGCCCGAGCGCTGGTTACGCGCCCAGGACCTGGTCACCGGCGCGGCGCTCTCCGCCGTGCTCGCCGGGGCGATCACCTTCACGGCGTTCTTCGCCCAGACCGATTCCCTGTTCGCGCCGCCCGTGGCATCGCCGAGCCTGCTGTGGGACCTCGAGCTGCTGCTGGCCTCCCTGCTCGCTGTGTTGTGGGGCGCGCGGTTCGCGGTTCGCGGTCCAACGTACGTCGGGGCGATCGGCCTGCTCATCTTCATGATCGACGTCGGCAGTGAGGTCGGCGTCGACTTCCCGGAGTCGACCATCGTGGGCTGGCCGCTGATCCTGGCGCTGGTGGGCGCAGCGATTTTCGTCGCCAGCCTCCTGCCCGACATCACCACTCCGGACGCCGAGGCCAAGCTGCGCGGCACCTTGGGCGCGAGCCCCGGTCCATCGGGCGCGGGTCCGAGCACCACGGGCAGCGCGGGTGGATTCGGCGGCACGAGCGGCACCGCTCCATAGAGTCGGGGGGTGGCGACCCCCTCAAACGCGGAGTTGGCGCGCCAGGTCCTCGAGGCCCTGAGCCATGGGGACCTGGCGGCATTCGCCTCGCTCATCCATCCGGAGATCGAGATCCACACCGCGCTGGGGGTCCACCGTGGCCGCGAGGAGGTCGAGGAGTGGGTGCAAAAGCGCTACGAGCATCTCGAGCGCCACTTCGCGATCGACCGCCTGGACGCCCGCGGCGATGAGGTGGTGGCCCGGGTTCGCACTCAGTACGTATGGCGCGAGAGCGGGCTGGTTGGTGACGAGGAGCCCGCGATCATCGATCTCGCGTTCGCCGACGGCAAGCTCGTGCGCTGGGCACTCCGCGAGGAATAGCCCCGCGTGACCGGTCCAGTTCCGGCCCCTCATCCTCAAGCTTTCGGGCCTCCTGTCGAGCATCTGGGTGACTGGTATCGTCAACGGAAGGCTCGAGCTTGTTCGATAGCCGCCCCTATTGTGAGCCAACGCAATGGCCTTGGGAGTCGGTTTCCGGTGAGCCGCTTGCGGTCTCGCCGGTAGACGCCCACCTTTCTAAAAGGGTTCTCAGGCCGGGCGGCGTCGGCAAGTTGGGGCCTTTTTACATGCCCCGGTGTGGGAGGCCGCGACTTTGTCGCGGCAGGGGCAGGTCAGGCGGCGAAGCCGCCGCAATTGGTTGGGGGACGGCGTGAGAAAGGCGATCAATGACAACCCGGTCGTCCAGGTCGGGGTGCTGGCAGTCCTGGCGCTGGTGGTCGGCTTCATGGTGATCACGCGGATGTCGGGTAAGAACTCGGAGACCTCGACCGACACGTCCACCACTGCGGCTTCGGTCGTGCCGGGCGCCGCAACGACGCCGACCACGCCGGCGACGCCAACCGCTCCGACCGCCACGACGCCCTCCACCACCGCGCCGGCGACGGATGCGGTCGCGGAGGCCGCCGCCGCGGGCAAGTTCGTCGCTGGTCCTGGCTTGCCGGCGCCGGTCGTCCAGGCCTACGCCGACAACAAGGTCGTCGTCCTCCTGGTGGTGAGGCGGAAGGGGATCGACGACGAGGCCGTCAAGGCCGGCGTCGAGCAACAGGGCAACGCGCCCGACGTCGCGCTCTTCGTGACCAACGCAGGGCACATCTCGCGGTATTCGCGGATCGCCACCGGCGTCAACGTCGACCGGGTTCCGGCGCTCATCGTCCTGCGGCCTCGCAAGCTGACAGATGGGACGCCGGTCGCCACCGTGAGCTACGGCTTCCGCGGGCCCGACAGCATCGGGCAGGCGATCCACGATGCCGTGTACAAGGGCCCGACGAACCTGCCGTACTACCCGAAGTAGGGCGATTCCGGCGAGCGGACTCTTATCCACCGCATAGGTGGATTATCCGCCGGTCGGACCCTTGGGCCGACCTCGATTCCGGCGAGCGGCGTTATATCCACCGCATCGGTGGATTATCCGCCGGTCGCGCGCTAGCCTCGGGCGCGTCGTGGACGCTGCCCTACTTGCCCATTACGCGCGAGACGACTCGCGTCGCGGGGCGGCGCCCGGCGGCGCCTTCACCGGCGCCGCGGGCGGCGTGCCGTGCGGGGATCTGGTTCGGTTGTCGATCGTGCTCGAGGACGGGATGGTCGATGTCGTCACCTTCGACGCCGACGGATGCGCGGCGGCGACGGCCGCGGCCGCGGCCGTCGCCGAGTCGGCCGAGGGCGAGAGCGTGCTCACGGCGGCCGCCATCGGCGCTGACGAGGTCGCCGGCGCGTTGGGCGGCCTCTCGCCACAGGGCCGACACGCCGCCGATCTGGCCGCCGACGCGCTTCACCGGGCGCTCTCGGCCGCGGCTTCGTCCGGCGAGCGGCTCGCCGAGGCTCCGGCCGGCGGCGAGCGGGTGCTCGTAGCGATGAGCGGTGGGGTGGACTCGGCCGTCGCCGCGCTGCTCGAGCGGGAGCGCGGTGCCGACGCCGTGGCCGTGACCCTGAAGCTGTGGGCCGATCGGTACAACGACGGGGCCAAGAGCTGTTGTTCGCCCGAGGCAGTGATCGGCGCTCGGGCGCTCGCGCACGGCATGGGCATCCCGCACCTGACCCTGGACCTGGAGGAGGCATTTCGCTCGCAGGTCGTCGGCGAGTTCGTCCGCGGCTACGCCTCCGGGCGGACGCCGAACCCGTGCGTGATCTGCAACGGCGACCTTCGCATCGACGCGATGCTGGCGCTGGCCGACCGGCTCGGCGCCTCGCGCCTCGCCACCGGGCACTACGCGCGCGTCGTAGACGATGGCGAGGGCCCGCTCCTGGCGGCGGCCAGCGACGGGGCCAAGGACCAGACCTACATGCTCTCGGCGCTTCGGCCCGCGACCCTCGGGCGGCTGCGCTTTCCGCTGGCGGACCTGACCAAGCCGCGCGTCCGCGAGCTCGCCGCCGCCGCCGAGCTTCCAGTGGCATCCAAGTCCGAGAGTCAGGACCTGTGCTTCCTGGCCGGTGAGGGAAAGCGTTCGTTTCTCGAGCGCCACGCCGGTCTCGGGACTCGCCCCGGCGACGTCGTGGATGCCGATGGGGCCGTGCTGGGGAGCCATCCGGGATTCCACAACTTCACGGTCGGCCAGCGGCGCGGGCTCGGCGTCGGCGGCGGCGATCCGCTGTATGTCCTGGGCACGGATGCGGACGAGAATCGCGTCGTGGTCGGCGCCCGGGAGGATCTGGCGAGGAACCGGGTGCGGGTCCGTGACGCCCAACTACGCCGGCCCGGCGACCGCGTGGACCGCGTGAAGCTCCGCTACCGCTCGCGCCCGATCGACTGCGCCGTGAGGGCCCCGGCCGGCCGCCACGAGGAGCTCTGGCTCGAGCTGGCCGAGCCCGCCTACGGTGTCGCTCCCGGCCAGACGGCGTGTCTCATGGACGGCTCGACGGTCGTGGGCCACGCGACGATCGCGTCGTAGGCGTCGTCGCTACTTAGACTCCACAGCCATGAACTGCACCTGCCAGTCGCCGAGCTAAAGCTCGGCGCCACCACAGCCAATGAACTGCACCTGCCAGTCGCCGAGCTAAAGCTCGGCGCCACCACAACTGTGAAGACAAGCGAGATTCGCGAGGCATACCTCTCGTTCTTCGAGGAGCGGGGACACCTGCGGGTGCCCTCGGCATCACTCATCCCGGCTCCCGAGGACACATCGACGCTGCTGACGATCGCCGGCATGCAGCCGTTCAAGCCATATTTCCGAGGCGACGAGGAGCCGCCGCGCAACCGGCTCGCTTCGTGTCAGAAGGTGTTCCGCACGCCGGACATCGACGAGGTGGGGAACACCCTGCGCCATCTCACGTTCTTCGAGATGCTCGGCAACTGGAGCTTCGGCGACTACTTCAAGGACGAGTCGGTCGCCTGGGGCATGGAGCTCTCCGTGGAGGCCTTCGGCCTCGACTCCGACCGGATCTGGGCGACGGTGTTCGGCGGCGATGAGGAGCTCGGGCTGGGGCCCGATGAGGAGTCGATCGAGATCTGGAAGCGCAACGGGATACCCGAGGAGCGGATCGTCCTGCTGCCGCGCTCGGAGAACTTTTGGCAGGCGGGGGAGACCGGGCCGTGCGGACCGTGCTCGGAGATGTACCTGGACCGCGGCGCGGAGTTCGGCGGTCCCGACGAGCGGCCCGGCGACGACACGGATCGCTTCCTCGAGTACTGGAACCACGTCTTCATGAGCTACGAGCTGCACGACGACGGCTCGCTGACGAGACTGCCCAAGAACAACGTCGACACCGGGATGGGGCTGGAGCGGATGGCGGTGATCCTGCAGGGCGTCGAGTCGGTGTTCGAGACGGACGTCTTCCGGCCGCTGATCGACCTCGCGGAGGAGCGCTCGGGCCGCTCCTACGGCGACGATCAGCGGACGACGCGGGCGATGCGAATCATCGCCGACCACTCGCGCGGCGTGACCTTCCTGATCGCCGACGGCGTCGTCCCCTCGAACGAGGATCGTGGCTACGTGCTGCGTCGGGTGATGCGCCGGGCGATCCACCAAGGCCGCGTGCTCGCGCTGGAGGCGCCTTGGCTGGAGAGCTTCGCCGAGCGCACGATCGAGATGATGTCCGACGCCTATCCCGAGCTCGCCGAGCAGCGCGACACGATCATGCGCTGGGTCGGCGACGAGGAGAAGGCCTTCGGCCGAACGCTGGATCGCGGCACGCAGCTCTTGGATCAGCTGGTGATCGAGGCGAAAGAGCAGGGCACTTCCTGGATCGACGCGGCCGAGGCATTCAAGCTCCATGACACGTACGGCTTTCCGTATGACCTGACCAGGGAGCTCCTCGCCGAACAGGGCCTCTCGGTTGACGACGCCGGCTTCGAGGCGTTGATGGAGAGGCAGCGGCTGCGGGCACGAACCGGGGCCGAGCCGGCGGTGCGCGATCGTCATGAGAAGGTGATCTCGTTCGCTCAGGCGGCGGCGCCGTCCACCTTCGTCGGCTACGAGACGCTCGACGCCGAGACCGCGGTCGCGGCCGCCGATTCCCCCCTGATCAAGCTCGAGGAGAGCCCGTTCTATCCGGAGGGCGGCGGCCAGGTCTCCGACTCGGGCTCCGTCAGCTGGGACGGCAAGGGGGCGCGGGTCGCGGACGTGTACCGGCTCGGAGACGACCAGGTCATCCGCCTTGACGATTCGGACTCCGCCCCCGAGCCCGGGTCGCGGGTGCACGCCGAGGTCGATCACGAGACGCGCCACGCGACGATGCGAAACCACACCGCGACGCACCTGCTGCATGCGGCGCTTCGCGAGCGGCTGGGTACTCACGTGCGCCAGGCCGGGTCGGCCGTGCGACCGGACAAGCTGCGCTTCGACTTCACGCACGGCGCCGCCCTCGCACCCGACGAGGTCCGCGAGATCGCGAATCGCGTAAACGAGTGGATCAAGGCCAGCCGGCCCGTCCGCGCGATGTATATGAACCGGGCCGAGGCCGAAGCGCTCGGGGCCATGGCCCTGTTCGGCGAGAAGTACGGGGACTGGGTGCGGGTGGTCGAGGTGGACGAGGTCTCGCGCGAGCTGTGCGGCGGCACGCACGTGACCAACACCGCGGAGATCGGGATCTTCGCGATCGTCTCCGAGGGGTCGAGTGCCGCCAACGTCAGGCGGATCGAGGCGATCACCGGTCCGGCGGCAATCGACTGGTTTCGCGAGCGAAGCGACGCCCTGACGCAGACGGGGGCCCT
>Ga0126305_10000882_pt1 | contig 13038 bp, 13 predicted proteins | sample Plot26_FD_92536 | JGI IMG/M metagenome (GOLD analysis project Ga0126305, IMG submission 92536) | Serpentine soil microbial communities from UC McLaughlin Reserve, CA, USA - Plot26 | ecosystem: Environmental > Terrestrial > Soil > Grasslands | place: USA: UC McLaughlin Reserve, Lake County... | reverse complement strand
GGGGTACAGGGAGGAGAGATATATGTATGTGTCTATGTGAGGGGTGCCGGCATCTCAGGCACTAGCCGGGACGCTGAACCGCGTTGAAGCGGTCAACGCCGCTAGGCAGGCGCCAACGCCGACCAAGAATGTTGCTGCGTTCCACTCGCCGGTTCCGATCCCAACGGCGAACCCGCCGATGACCGCGAAGGCCGCGAGCGTGTAGTCGAAGCCCGCGTACGCGGAGAGGGGGATGGTGCGCCGGGGACCGGTGGCCTGGAGCGCCAGGCCGAGCAGCATCACACCGAAGACGAACGCCACGACGCCGGCGGCCTGACCGAATCCGAGGAGGAACGGGGCCGCCGCCATGACAGCTGGTGCCGCCACCGTCTGGATGGCGGCGTGTGCGCCGAAGGGGATCGTGCTCCGGGAGCTGCTCATACGCCAAGCAGATTACGAACGTATGTGCGATTTGTCTGTGAGTGCAGTCACACAACCCATCTCACGCGGCTGCCTCGCGCTCCATGTACCGTTGGCCGCCCATGGAGCGGCACCGGATCGACACGCTCCTCGCCGAGCGAGGGCTCGCCGGCTCGCGCACGAGCGCGGCCGAATCGGTGCGGGCCGGCAGAGTCAGGATCGGGCGCGACGGGCCGCGGGCGACGAAGCCCGGCCAGCTCGTATCCGGCGACGTGGAGCTTTTGCTCGAGGGCGAGCGGCGCTACGTCTCAAGGGGCGGTCTCAAGCTCGAGCACGGCCTGGACGAGCTCGGGCTGGGCGTCACCGGGCTCTCCTGCCTGGACGTGGGCGCCTCGACCGGCGGCTTCACCGACTGCCTCCTGCGCCGCGGCGCGGAGCGCGTGATCGCACTCGACGTCGGTTACGGGCAGCTGGATTGGACGCTTCGCAACGATCCCCGAGTGGAGGTGATGGAGCGGGTGAACGCGCGGCACCTGAGTCCCGATGACCTGCCGTACCGCCCCGACCTGGCGACGATCGATGTCTCGTTCATCTCGCTGTCGAAAATGCTTTCCGCCGTGGCGGTGTGCCTGGCCCCGGGGGGCGAGATCCTCGCCCTGGTGAAGCCTCAGTTCGAGCTCGGCCGCGGCCGGGTCCGCGGCGGCGTCGTGCGATCGGCCGAGGAGCGCCGGGAGGCTCTGTCGACCGTGGCGCGCGCGGCCCGCGACGCCGAGCTCGCGGTGAAGGGCTTCGCATCCTCGGGGCTTCCCGGCCCGAAGGGAAATCGTGAGACGTTCATCCGGTGCGCGACCGAGGGCCCGGGCATCGAGGATCTCGAGGGCGCCATCGCCCGGGTGGAGCCGTGAGCGCGGACGCCGTGAAGACCCGAGCGGCCGTCAAGACGGTGGTCCTCTTCACGCATACCCACCCGGAGGAGACGCGCGAGGCCGTGCGCGAGACGGTTGAGGCCGCCGCCAGGCACGGGGTCACCGTCATCGCGCCCACCGAGGAGTGGACCAAGCATGGCGAGTCGGTGGCCGGATGCAAGGAGGCGACCGAGCTCCCCGACAAGCCCGATCTGTGCCTCGTGCTGGGCGGGGACGGCACGATCCTCGACGCGCTTCGCTCATACGCCGGCTCCGGCGTGCCGATCTTCGCCGTGAACTTCGGCACGGTCGGGTTCCTCGCGGCGGTCGAGCGCGACGAGCTCGCTCCTGGGCTCGAGCGGGCGCTCACCGGCGATTTCGCCGTCGTCACGCTTCCCGGGCTGCGTGTCGAACTCGACACGCCCCGTCCGGTGGCTTTGAACGACGTGTCGTTCAGCCGCCCGCCGCACGGGCGCGTCGCCGAGCTCTCGTACCGTCTCGGCGGACAGGAGGTGGGGCACGTGCGCTGCGATGGCCTGGTCGCCGCGACTCCGGCGGGCTCGACCGGCTACAACCTGGCGAACCAGGGGCCGATCCTCGCCTGGGGCGTCGAGGGGTACGTAGTGAGCTTCATCGCCCCGCACACGCTCACGGCGCGTCCGCTCGTGGTGGCCCCGGACGACGTGCTGTGCGTCATCAACCAGGCCGGGCGCGAGCCGGTGGACGTGATGCTCGACGGGGAGCCGGTCGGCGAGCTCGCGAGCGGCGCCGAGCTGGACGTGTCGTTCCAGGAAGGTCTTGGGACCCTCGCGCAGCTTCCCGGGTCGAGCTTCTACCGGCGCATCCGGGAGAAGTTCGGGCGGCTGGCTCACTAAGACGCTTAGCTAACCTCGAAACTCGGATGGATCGCAAGTGGTGGACTCTGCTCGCGGTGTGTGTGGCGACGTTCATGTTGCTGCTCGACATCACCGTCGTCAACGTCGCCCTGCCGGACATCCAGTCCAGCCTGGGAGCCAGCCTCTCCAGCCTGCAGTGGGTGGTCGACGCTTACTCGCTCATGCTCGCGGCGTTCCTGTTGACCGCCGGCTCGCTGGCGGACCGGATCGGCCGGCGGCGGGTGTTCACGTTCGGGTTCGCGCTCTTCACGATCGCCTCGTTCCTGTGCGGGATCTCGCCCAACGCGACGCTGCTGAACCTCGCCCGCGGGCTGCAGGGCGTCGGCGGCGCGGCGATGTTCGCCACGTCGCTCGCCCTCATCGCCCAGGAGTTTCAGGGCAGGGAGCGCGGAACGGCGATCGGCGCGTGGGGTGCGACCATCGGCGGCGCCGTCGCGATCGGCCCGCTGATCGGCGGCGCGCTGACCGAGGGCTTTGGATGGGAGTGGATCTTCTTCGTGAACGTCCCGATCGGCGCCGCCGCGATCGCGCTGACGACGACCAAGCTGGCGAACCTGAAGGCGCCCGATCCGTCCCCGATCGACTGGGCAGGGCTGGCCACCTTCTCGCTGGGCCTGTTCGGGTTGATTTTCGGCCTCATCCGGGGCAATGCCGACGGCTGGACCAGCCCCCAGATCCTGGGATCGCTGATCGCCGCGGGCGTGCTGCTGGTGGCATTCATCGTGATCCAGCTCCGCAGCCGCAACGCGATGCTGGATCTCACGCTGTTCCGAAAGCCCGCCTTCGCCGGCGTCTCGATCGTGGCGTTCGCGCTTTCGGCGTCGATGTTCTCGCTGTTCCTCTACATCACCCTCTACATCCAGGACGTCCTCGGCCACTCACCGCTCGGGGCGGGCGTCATCTTCCTGCCGCTGACCGTCCTGTCGTTCTTCGTCGCCCCCGTCGCCGGCAAGCTCTCATCCCGGATCCCCATTCGGTTCCTCCTCGGGATCGGCCTGACCCTGGTCGGTATCGCGCTGCTGCTCATGCACGGCCTCCAGCTCGGTGACAGCTGGACGTCCCTCCTTGCGGGGTTCCTGTTCGCCGGTGCCGGCGTGGGGATGGTCAACCCGGGCATCGCGCAGACCGCGATCGGCGTGGTCCCCCCGCAGAAGGCCGGGATGGGTTCGGGCATCAACAACACGTTCCGCCAGGTCGGCATCGCCACCGGAGTCGCGGCGCTGGGCGCGATCTTCCAGACGCAGGTCACCTCGAAGCTCTCGGAGCTGGCCCCGAGCGCGCCCCCCAGCTTCGCGGACGCGGTCTCCTCCGGAGCCATCCACGCCGCGGTCCAGTCGGCGCCGCCCGGCACCCACGCCCAGCTGACCGCCGCCGCCAACCAGGCGTTCATCAGCGGCTTCAACGAGATCCTGCTCGTGGGCGCAGTGGTGGCGCTGGTGGGGGCGGTCGCCGGATTCGCGCTCGTACGCAGCAGTGACTTCGTCGCGGCGCCCGAGAGCCAGCCCGAGCCGGAGCCCATAGCCGCCTAGCGGGTGGGTCGCCCGGGACGAGTCCGTCCCATCCCGTTGCTACAAGGCAAGAGTGGCACTAGGGATGCTCCACGAGCTTCGGATCGAGAACCTCCTCCTCATCGAGCGCGCCGAGCTGCGGTTCGCCGACGGCCTGAACGCGATCACGGGGGAAACCGGCGCCGGCAAGACCGTCCTGGCGCACTCCCTCGATCTGCTCATGGGCGGCAAGGCGCGCCCGCAGATCGTTCGGCCTGGAGCCAGCGAGGCGTACGTGGAAGGCGTATTCGCGCTGCCGCCGGATCTGTTCGCCGACGCCGAGCTGTCCGAGCTCGCCGAGCGGATGCCCGAGGACGCAGACGAGATCGTGCTCGGACGGCGGATCGGGACATCCGGGCGAACGAGCGCATTCGTTCAGGGACGGAGCGCCTCGGCGAGCGATCTACGGGCGCTGGGCTCACGGCTCCTCGCGTTCTACGGACAGCACGAGCACCGCAGGCTCGTCCTCTCATCCGCGCAGCTCGAGATCCTCGACGGCTTCGCCGGGGCGGACCACCTGGAGCGGCGCGCCCGATACCGCGACGCCCACGGCGAGGTGGGCTCAACCGCCCGCGAGCTCGAGGCGGTCCGTGAGCGGGAGGGAGCGCGCGAGCGAGATCTCGACCTGCTGCGCTTCGAGCTCGCCGAGATCGAGGCTGCCGCCCCCGATCCGGGAGAGGAGAGCGACCTCACGGTGGAGCGCGATCGGCTTCGCCACGCGGAGCGACTCCGCACGGCGACGGCCACCGCGCTGGCGGCGATCGCCGGCGCCGACGACGACGGCGGGGCCCGCGGCGTCATCGGAGCGGCCGAATCGGAGCTTGGAGCTGTGGAGACCATCGACCCGGCCCTGGACGCGATTGCGCAGCAGGTACGGGCGGTCACGGTCGAGCTGGATGACGCCGCCAGCGCCCTTCGCTCATACCTCGACGGCGTGGAGGCCGAGCCCGGCCGCCTCGAGGAGCTCGAGGAACGGCTCGCCGCGCTCGACCGCCTGAAACGAAAGCACGGCGGCTCAATCGAGGCCGTGCTGGAACACGCCGAGCGCTGCAGCTCGGAGATCGAGCGGCTCGAGAACGCCGAGGAGCTCGCCGCGGACCTGGATCGCCGGCTCGCGGCTGCGAACAAGCGACGCGCCGAGATCGCCGGCGAGCTCGCCAAGACCAGGGTGGCCGCTGCGCGAAAGCTCGAGCGCAGGGTGGCCGCGGAGCTCGGTGCGCTGGCCATGGAAGGCGCCTCGGTCGACGTCCGGCTCGAGGCCCACCCGGATGGCTTCGGCCCCAGCGGGTCGGAGACGGTCGAGTTCCTGGTCGCCACGAATCCCGGGATCCCGTCGTCGCCGCTGCGCGATGCGGCCTCGGGCGGCGAGCTTTCGCGGATCATGCTGGCGCTCACGGTCCTGGGCGCGGCGGGAGGAGCCGGGACCGTCGTCTTCGACGAGATCGACGCGGGCATCGGCGGCAACACCGCCCGGGTGGTGGGGGAGAAGCTCCGCAAGCTGGGCACCGAGCGACAGCTCATCTGCATCACCCACCTGCCCCAGGTGGCGTCGCTGGCGAACGCCCATTTCCGGATCGTCAAGGAGTCGGGCCGCGAAAGCGCCCGGGCGACGGTAGAGCGGGTGGACGGCGAGGAGCTGGTGGCCGAGATCGCTCGCATGCTCGGCGCCGAGCGCGACGATGAGGTCGCAAGCCGCCACGCCCGCGAGCTGCTCGCCGCGGCCTGAGCGGCAGCCGTCAGGCGTAGCTCAGTTGCTCGTCCCAGTCGGGCGGGCGTCCCACGGGCGTCAGGTCGAACAGGTTCCAGACCGGCTCCAGGGTTCCAACGTGGCGCGGATCCTGACCCGGGTCACAAGGTGCGTAGAAGAGTTCCGAGCTCCAGAAGTGGCGGATCACGTCGCCGTTGCGCTGGAACACGGTGAGCATCGGCCTTTGCGCTCCCTCCTCCGTTTCGGCGTGGTAGTCGCGGTTGTAGGTGTTGGCGGCGGAGGAAAGAAGCCGCAGCCGCTGCCAGCCACGCTCCTTGGCGAAGGTGAGGATGCGCTGCAGCGGGGACTTCGCGACGACCGCGAAGTTGACGTGCTGAGTTGCATGGTCCGCGGTGCCATCGAGCTGGTCGAGTAGTGCGACGCACGACGGGCAGGGGCCCTCCGCTAGCGGCAAGAGCGCGGTCTTTCCGGCCTTGGGTCCGGGGCGCTCATCGCTCGGGTCGCGGGGGAACATGAAGCTGTAGATCGCCAGCGAGTCCTTGCCGGACGCGAACAGCTCCGACAGCCTCACGGCGGTCGGACTGCCGTTCGCTCCAGCCCCCTGGAAGACGTAATCCTCGGGCACAGTTCCCCCAGGCGGGAGTTCGCGACGCATGACCGCAACCGCCTCCATCGCGCGGCGCAGCTCGATCTCCTGCTCCAGCAGCCGATCGCGCGCTGTCCGGTATTCCTGTGATTCACCTGGAAACGCGATGCCCATCCTCTCCCTTTCGTCGAATCTCGTTCAGTGGCAGTCGCAACCGTGAGTTGCCCCGCACAGGAGTAGACCGGTGGGAATCCGTGAACTCATCGGGGATCCACGCCAGCAGCCTCTCCGGGCAAACCCATCCCAGTTAGTGCCTCCATGATGTGCATAAGTGGGATCACACTCCTCTTGGAGGCTCGCGCGCCGGTGGAAATCGTCGCGAAAGATGCCGCCCCTAGGCAACCCGGATCCGTGGTTTCGAGGTCACCGAAGCCCTCGAGCGGGGGGCGATTCCAAGTCGCTCGACGAGCGTGAAGAACGGGGCTGCATACGGCGAGTCCGCGGTGCGGTCACGTACCGCGTCCCAGTCGATCTGCTCGCGCAGCGAGCGGGCGATCTGTACGACGTGCTCGTAGTCCAGCGAGCGCTCGTTCATGGCCGTGAGCTTGGTGGTCAGAACGTCCTCCAGCGCCATCACCGGCATCGACATCGCGCCGACGCTGAGTCGGTCGCCGCGGGCGAGGACCTCGTCGGTGATCGGCAGGCCGGCGGCCTCGAAGATGAGGTCGACCATGTGCTCCCCGTCCCAGGCCTTCAGGAGCCACTGCTCGGGTGGACGCTCCTCGCGCATCCCGACACCCACAAGCGCGGCGAGGGCACGCTCGGCGTCGGCGGGCTTCACCATGAAGTCGAGGTCGCCGGCCACGGCGGGACCACCACGCGCCCAGCATGCCAGGCTGCCCCCGAGCAGATAGGGCACGCGATCACGCTCCAGCGCGGCAGCGGCCTTCTTCAGGGTCGGTAGAAGCTCCACGCCGGGCAAATACCCGTTGCGGCCGAGCACAAGCGGGTAGCCGCACGGGGATGAACGTGAACGGAAGGCCAGAGCCGGTTCCGACCGAGACCCTTCGAATCGCCGCCGCGGGCGACGTCCACTGCCGCGAATCCCATCGCTCCGAGGTCGCCTCGGCGTTCGCCAAGCTCGAGGGAAACGTCGACTTGCTGCTGCTCGCGGGCGACCTGACGACGTGCGGGGAACCGGCTGAGGCCCAGGTCCTGGCCGACGCCTGCGCGCCGCTGTCGATGCCCGTGATCGCCGTGCTGGGCAACCACGACTGGCACGCGGGGCGGGCCGACGAGGTGAACGCGATTCTCGAGGGGGCGGGCATCGAGATGATCGAGCGCGGTTCCACGATCCACGAGGTCCGTGGTCACGAGGTGGGCATCGCGGGGGCAAAGGGCTTCGTGGGCGGCTTCGGCGCCGCCCACCTTCCCGACTTCGGCGAACCGCTCCTGCGACAGGTGTATCGGGAGACCTCCGAGGACGTCGAGGCGCTCGCCAAGGGACTGCGGGAGATCGCCAACTGCCCACTTCGGGTGGTTCTCCTGCACTACTCGCCGACCGACACGACCCTCGAGGGGGAGCGTCAGGACATCTGGGCCTTCCTCGGGACCGATCGACTGGCGGCCCCCATCCTGGAGCACCAGCCCGACGTCGTGCTCCACGGCCACGCCCACGCGGGCCACTTGGAGGGCCGGATCGGGGAGGTCCCCGTCTACAACGTTTCGGTCCCGGTGATCGGGCGCGACTTCTGGATCCTGGAGATGAGCGTGCCCGTGCGGGTGGCGACACCCATCCGTTGAGCGGTTTTTCGCTTTCGGGCACGGGTAGCCGAAACGCGAGCGATCCAAGGAGGCTGAACGTGATGGAAGGGCAGGGCGAACGTCAAGACGAGGTCGCGAACGACGAGGATGTGGTCGCGAAGGAGGAGGCCGCGGCCGCGACAGAGGCCGGATCCATCGGCGGCCACCGCGACGAGTCCGTCGACGAGGCCGAGCGCCCCGTGTCCGAGGGCGGGGGCGGTGAGGCCGAGGGCTTCGAGCTGAGCGAGCAGGAGCTGGTCGACGAGGCCGAGCAGGAACAACGGCACGACCCCCTGGCGGAGGCGGGGGAGCCAGAGGCCGAGGACCCGAAGGCCGAGTACGGAGAGCCCGACCGGGTCGACTCCACCGCGCGCGAGGAGGAGCCGCCCGACGAACCCAGGGAAACGTGACCGCGGCGGTAGTAGAGCTCGATCTCGATCAGGCTCCGCTTCGCGACCTGCTCGTGCGGGGGCGGCGCGAGGGATGCGTAGAGCTGTCCGACCTGAGCGCGGCGGTCAGCGAGCTCGAGCTACCCGACGATACCGCGCAGTCCCTGCACGATGAGCTCGAGTCCCGTGGCATCGACGTGCGCGACGACTGTGCTCGGCCCGAGGTCGAGGCCACGCGGTTTCGTCCCGGTGAGCTCGCCGGCACGACGACCGACGCGCTCCAGCTGTTCCTCAACGAGGCAAGCCGCTATCCGCTGCTGACCAAGGAGGACGAGGTCGAGCTGGCGAAGGCGGTGGAGCGCGGCGACCTGCGGGCCAAGGAGCGGATGATCAACTCGAACCTGCGTCTGGTGGTGGCCAACGCGAAGCGCTATCAGGGGCAGGGTCTCTCGCTGCTCGACCTGATCCAGGAGGGGATCCTCGGCCTGATCCGCGCAGCGGAGAAATTCGATTGGCGCCGGGGATACAAGTTCTCGACCTACGCGACGTTCTGGATTCGCCAGGCTATGCAGCGAGCGCTGGAGCAGAAGGCGCGGACGATCCGAATTCCCACGGATCTCGCTCAGCGGGAGCGGAAGGTCGCCCGCGCCGAGCGGGAGCTCGCGACGCAGCTCGGCCGCGAGCCAACGGATGAGGAGATTGCCGCCCGGGCCGAGATCAAGCCCGAGGATCTCGAGCGCATCCGCAGCGCCAGTCGCGTCGTGACCAGCCTCGACCGCCCGGTGGGGGAGGAGGGCGACACCGACCTCGGGGCGCTGCTGCCAAGCGATCAGCCCGCACCCGAGGAGGAGGTGAGCGTGACCCTGGGTGAGCAGGCGCTGCGGCACGCCATCTCCAGGCTTCCCGATCAGGAGCGCGAGGTGGTGCGACTTCGGTACGGAATCAACGGAAACGAGCCCACAACGATCCGCGAAACCGGCAGGCAGCTTGGAATTCCCGGGAGGGAGGTGGCGCACCTCGAGGAACGTGCGCTTCGCCGCCTCGCGAGCGAGCGCGAGATCGAGGCCCTGCGCGACGCTGCATAGCGCCGCTCCTGTGCGGATAATCACGGTTCGATGGCGACGTCAGTGCGCAGCCGTACCCGCAGCCTGTTCCGGGGGCGAACGCCTGGCCCGGCTCAACCAGATACGACGATCCGGGGCAGCGCCCGCCTGGGGCGCCGCACCAAGGTGCTCGTCAAGCACCTGGGCCCTGCCGACGTGGCGATCATCGACCACGCGGACCTCGATCGAATCGCGGCCGAGGATCTGCTCGCGACGGGCGTGCCCGCGGTCGTCAACGTGGCTCCGTTCTCCACCGGGCGGTACCCGAATGCCGGGCCGCTGACCCTCGCTCAGGCCGGCGTAAGGCTCATCGAGGCGCCCGCCGCCCCGCTGTTCGAGGAGCTTCGCGACGGCGATCCCATCGCGATCACCGGGGGCGAGGTACGTCGCAACGGGACCGTGGTGGCGTCGGGTCGCGTCCTTTCCGTGGGCGAGCTGGCCGCGCAGCTGGCTCATCAGCGCGAGCGCATCGACGCCGCGCTCGCCGACTTCACCGAAAACACGATGGCCCACCTCCGCGAGGAGGGGGAGCTCCTCGCGGGCGGCCTGGAGCTGCCTCGTACCCGGACCCGGTTCAGGGACCGGCACGTGCTGATCGTGGTTCGGGGCAGCACCTATCGCAAGGACCTGAGGGCCCTTGGCCCCTACATCCGGGGAGCTCGCCCGCTGCTTGTGTGTGTGGACGGGGGGGCCGACGCCGTGCTCGAGGCGGGGTGGAAGCCGGACGTGGTGCTCGGCGATATGGACTCGGCGAGCGACGCCGCGCTGCGGTCGGGGGCCGAGTTGATCGTTCACGCCTACCCGGACGGACGGGCCCCCGGCGCCGACCGCGTCGAGCGCCTGGGGCTCGAGCACACCGTCGTGAGATCGGTCGGCACGAGCCAGGACGTCGCGATGCTCCTTGCGCACGAGAAGGGAGCCGGGCTGATCGTCAGCGTCGGGGCACACTTCAACCTCGTCGAGTTTCTGGAGCGCAGCCGGGCCGGGATGTCCTCGACGTTCCTCACGCGGCTTCGTGTCGGCGAGCTCCTGGTGGATGCAAAGGGCGTGAGCCGCCTCTACAACCCCGGGGTCACGGGGGGGCAGCTGACGCTGTTCCTGGTCGCGTCGTTGGTGCTACTGACGATCGTCGTCGTGAACACGCCGGCGCTGAGCGATCTGGTCGACCTGATCTGGCTCAAGCTGAAGATCATCCTCGGCATCTAAGGACCTATCGCCGCACAACGCCGACGTCCCCACGGGCGGCTCTAACTCCTATCCTCGCCTGTGGATATGGGGTATTCCGGCCGCTATCACGCCGCGTCGCTGGCCGCGGTCTTCCTGGCGCTTGCGATCGGGATCCTGATTGGCGTCGGGCTCGGGGACAACATCGTCTCCGGGACCACGAAGGGCCTGGAGCAGAGCCTGAAGAGCGACCTGTCGGCCGCGCGCGGCCGCGCCGACGAGCTGCAGAGTCAGCTGAACCGCCACGCCGACTTCGAGGAGCAGGCCTTTCCAGCGTTGACCGGCAGCGTGCTCGAAGACGATCGCGTCGCGGTGGTTGCGCTCGGCGCCCTGCCCGACGACCTCAAGGGCGACGTCCAGGCGGTCGTCGGACCCGACAGCCCGAGCGGTGCCAAGCTGGCGGAGGTGGCGGTTGTGCGCGAGCCGCCCGATCTTGCCGCGGTGGCCGGGGCGGCGCCGAAGGGAAGCGAGGGGAGACACGTTCGTCGAGACCGCGCCGCGCTGACGGCCGTCGCCAAGCGCGTGGGCCACGCCCTCGTGGTGGGCGGGCCCACGTTCAAGCGGTTTCGCGGCGCGATGCTCGATCAGGTCAGCGGGCGGCCCGGTGACATCGACGCCGTGATCGTCATCCGCGCCCGCCCCGAGGACCTCGAGCCCCACCAGGCGGCCGAGACCGACGCCCTCGAATCGGGTCTCCTCGATGCGCTCGAGGGCAGGGGTGCCATCCCGGTCGTGGGCGTCGAGCGCTCCGACACGGAGGCCTCCTCCATCGGGTTCTTCAACAGCGCCGGGCTCACCACAACGGTGGACAGCGTCGATCTGATCTCCGGGAGGGTGGCGCTCGTGTACGCGCTGAACGGGAGCGAGGGGAACTACGGCATCAAGGCCACTGCGGACAGGCTGCTGCCGGGCCTTCGACACCCGCGGCCGCCCGCGTCGGTGACCGTTACTCCGCGGTGACGCTGGCTGGCCTCGTCGTGTCGCTCGCGGTGGCCGCGGTGGTCACCGGACCGTGGCTGTCCGACATGGGCAGGACCGGTCTGGCGCGCAAGAACTACCGGGGCCGCCGGGTCGCATTCCCGGCGGGAGCGGTCCTGGTGGCCTGCTCGCTCATCGCGCTCGCCCCGCTCGCCGTCCTGGACGACCGCGCCGATCTCGACCTCCTGGACCCCGAGCTGCGGCGCTGGGCGGTGTACGTGCTGGGCGTGGCGCTCTTGGGGCTGATCGACGACGCCCTCGGCCGTGGCGCGGACGATGCCACGCCGCGGGGCTGGCGCGGCCACGCACGGGCGATCGCGTCAGGGCGGTTCTCGACCGGCGCGATCAAGGCGGTCGGTGCCCTGGCCCTCGCCGCCTACGCGACCTCCGGGCTGGGACACCAGGACTTCGCCTACGTCGCCGATCTGGCGCTGCTGCTGTTGACCACCAACCTGTTCAATCTGCTCGACCTGCGCCCGGGACGCGTGGAGAAGGTCTTCGTCGCGCTCCTCGCTGGGGTTTGCGTCGGCGCCTGGACCGCGATGCCGCTCGAGCTGCTCGGCATCTTCGTCGGGCCGGTCCTGGTGGTAGCCGCGTTCACCCTTCGTGAGCGTGCGATGCTGGGCGACACGGGAGCAAACCTCGTCGGCGCGCTTGCAGGTGTCACGCTGCTGGTCACGCTGGGGGAGACCGGGGGCTACGTCGCGCTCGGAGTGGTCGTCGCTCTGAACTTTTACGGGGAGTTTCGGTCGATCTCGCAGACGATCGAGGGCGTTCCGCTGCTTCGCTCTCTAGACTCGCTCGGCAGAGTTGATTAGGCGTTCACGGCGACAGACAAGACGATGAAGCCCGGCGAGACCAGGTTCATCTTCGTCACCGGTGGCGTCGTCTCTTCTCTCGGCAAGGGGATCGCCGCGAGCTCCATCGGGCGGCTCCTGGTCAGCCGGGGCTTCCGGGTCCAACTCCAGAAGTTCGACCCGTACATCAACGTCGACCCGGGCACGATGAGCCCGTTCCAGCACGGCGAGGTCTTCGTGACCGAGGACGGGGCCGAGACCGACCTGGACCTGGGCCACTACGAGCGCTTCACCGACGAGAACACTTCGCGTGCCTCCAACGTGACGGCTGGCGCCGTATACAACTCGGTCATCCGGCGCGAGCGCCGCGGCGACTATCTCGGGGCGACCGTGCAGGTGATCCCGCACGTCACCGACGAGATCAAGCAGCGGATCCTGATCCTCGCCGAGTCGCAGGCCGTCGACTTCGTGATCACCGAGATCGGCGGGACCGTCGGCGACATCGAGTCGCTGCCCTTCCTGGAGGCGATCCGCCAGCTCTACACGGACCTGGGGCCGCGCCGCTGCATGTTCGTCCACCTGACGCTCGTTCCGTACGTGGGCCACGCCGGCGAGCTCAAGACCAAGCCGACCCAGCATTCCGTCAACGAGCTGCGGCGGATCGGGGTTCAGCCGCACGCGCTCGTGTGTCGCTCCGAGCGCG
>Ga0126305_10000881_pt1 | contig 13043 bp, 9 predicted proteins | sample Plot26_FD_92536 | JGI IMG/M metagenome (GOLD analysis project Ga0126305, IMG submission 92536) | Serpentine soil microbial communities from UC McLaughlin Reserve, CA, USA - Plot26 | ecosystem: Environmental > Terrestrial > Soil > Grasslands | place: USA: UC McLaughlin Reserve, Lake County... | reverse complement strand
TACAATTGGATTGGACAGCCGCACAGGAATTCAACAATCCTGGATTTTATGTAGAAAGAAGGAGAGATAACGAGAATGCTTTTGCAAGTGTTCAATTCAAACCTTCTTCGGCGCCGGGTGGTAATAGCAGTTTGCCTTTAAGTTATACTGCCTTTGACACTAATTTCTATTCCGGTAAAAGCTACTATGGAATTAAGCAAAAGGATAAGGATGGAAATACGTCTTATTCAGAAATACGTATTGTGAGCGGCAGCAAGAAACAAGCGCAGCTGCTTGTGTACCCAGTGCCAACAAGCGATGAATTCAGTGTGCAAACACAGGGAGTAGATACCGATGTATTGCAGGTATATGATGCATCAGGTAAACTGGTAAAAGAAGAATTTATTTCAGACAAGGTGATTGTAAAGATTAACGGGCTTCCGAAGGGTGTTTATTACATCAAACTTGTTGAAAGTGGATTGGTTCAGAAGGCCATTGTAGAATAGTATGAGTAATCCTATGTAAAATAAACTAAGGTTAGGTTCTCGCTGTGTCTCTTAAAGTTTTTCAAATAAAACCGGGGGCACGGCGAGTTTTTCATTCGGCTGTGATATTTCTTTTCACTAATTATAACTTTCCACCAAATACTTAAATCACAATCCCCCACCGGCTTCACAAACATTGTTACTTATAAAAATTTCCCCGGTGTTATAACTCGGGCTATGTTGTATAAGGTCTATTCTTCAAACCAACGCACCATTTCGTCTAAACTGACCAACTTCTCTCAATTTGTTATACTAAATAAATAAAGTCGATAGCCTTGTTTCCAAGACTAACGGCGTTTGCGACAAATTCATACGCAACGATGTTGACATATATATGATGGATCAGGATCCTGTCTTAGACGTCCATAAAATCCGAACGTCGTTTTCGTACCACTAAACAAAAACTGCTTTTGCTGAGATTTACTATTTATTCATCACCAAAACTATTAACAATGAAAACGATTAACCACTTTCTTGTTGCCAGTATCGCCCTTGCTGTTTTTTTTATTTCTTCCTGTAAAAAAACGGTTGAGGAGAACCAGCAATTAATAAATGTTCCCAATAAGGCACCTGACGTCCAGGCCGGCTATGACATCAGCATTGTATTGCCGTCAAATGAAATGTTTCTGGATGGTAGTTTTTATGATCCGGAGAATAACATTAAAACGATCGAATGGACAAAACTGAGTGGCCCTGATTCCTGTGTAATCGAAAACAGAAATAATTTAAAAACCAGGGTTAGTGGTTTGAGAGAGGGGGTGTACGAATTTGAACTGACAGTTACTGATCATCTTGATGCGATTGGAAAAGATATAGTAACCGTTACAGTTGAAAAAGGTACAACGATCGAAACCGAAAACAATGAAGTGATTTATAGAAACCTACATTGGGTATATCCCTGGTATTCGTCGCTGGAGTTACAAAATATTTATTCCTATGTTCCTCTTGGCCAGGCAATCAAGGTGTTTGTGAAACGAGACAATAGCACTGACTGGGAAGAGATACAACTTGTGTCCAATACCGGGTTAGGCGGTTCGTATGAGTACTTTATAGAGGAACGTCCTGACGGCGCTGGAATATATACCTACGGAAGTTTGTATGTATTTTATTATGGAAATGATACTGAGGACACACCGGATGTGAAGGTTCAGTTTTAAAGTAGTACTTCAGGGTGCCAATATTTGAGTCGTATTTGCATGATAATCTATTGCTCGGATAAATTAAGGTGTTGTTCCTTATGTAGGTTATTTATCGTAGGGTCTGATTAGTCTCCATTATAGTCAAAAAGCGGGTTGTTTCAACTCGCTTTTTTCGTAGCAAACACGCAAGGGCAAACACTGTCATGTCTTAAATGAAAAGAAAACTCTTCTTAATAGAATGTCGGAATTGTAAACTCTGAGTCTTGTATTGCGGGGTGATCGTTTCTTTCAACATCTATAAACAACTCTTTGGACAACAATTTTTTGAACACTCAATTTTTTGTCTGATTGTATGGAATGTAATTTTCCCAATACCAGGGAGTATAAATATCTCCGATTGTAATTTCCAGCAATTCTTTAAAAATGCTTTCCGCATTATCACTATTGCTCATAATTATGATCCCCGTTCCGGTTTTTGGAAAAATGATGGAGTAATGCTGAAACCCATCTCCATGTCCTTCCTTAAATGCTCCCGTACCATAAGGCGACTGCAATAAAACCCAACCCAATCCATAGCTTAGCTGAATGGCATCGTTTTCAGTGGAATCCCGAAACCGTAAAGGGCCAAATTGTTGAATGGACCTCAACCTGACCTGGGGTGTAAACATTTCTTTGGTGGTAGATTTTTTTAATAAACGTCCCCGGAGTACCGCTTCTGTAAATTTTGTATAGTCGTCCAGAGTTGTTTCTAATGTACTGGCCGCCCTTGCATCGTTGTCCTTGTCTTTTTCATATAATTCTCCGGTGGCCTGGTGTCCATAGCAATAATCGTCTTCAAACCTGTTTTGCCAGGTATAAGAAGACCTGGTCATGTGCAATGGAATAAAAATTTTCTCCTGCATTAATTGTTCTAACGACTTGCCAAGCAAATGTTCAAGCACAACTTGCAGGTAAACCATTCCTTCACCCGAATAACTGTACCTGGTGCCAGGTGTAAAGTTTACGCGTAACTTCTGATCCGGCTCATCCCATCTCCAGTTTGCGAAACCGGTAGTATGATCGAGGCACATCCTGGCTGTTATTTTTTTGTATAAACTATCTTCTTTCAGTGCACTGTAGTTATCATGCCATTTCTTGGTAGGAGTGTACTCATAAATGGGTTTCGGTAAATATTCCTGTAACGGTTTATCTAAATTCAGTACACCTTCTTGTACCAGTTTTAGTACCAACATTGTGAATACAGGTTTGCTTAACGAAGCACCATAAATATTTGTCCGGGTTTGTATCGGTTCCTTCGTATCAAGCCGTTTATAACCAAAGGTTTTTTTATAAACTGGTTTGTTTTTATTGAAAATAGTTATTGCTAATCCCTGTACATTGGCTGCGTTCATTAACGTTTGAATTTTATCATCCAACGCCGCAAAAGAAATTTTGCTGTTATCAAGTCGTGCAACAGTTGGCTGCTGGGCTACCGATTGTATCCAGGCAAAGCAAACAATGAAAAATATTGATTTACGAATACTCATAACCCGGCCATTGTACATTAAATATGGTTCATGAATGTTTAATCAAATTTAGATCACTCATCACAACTTATCCAAAACCAGTGTGCCTGGCCATTATATCACAAATATTATTTTTTACAAAACATAAAGTGCATGGTGTTATTATGATCACTGTTAGAGAATTAACCTGGTAAGCATCCAAAAAGCCTAATACATTGTGGTGGCATCTTTTAACTACCGAAGCCTTTATTAATGTATTCCCATCACTTCTCTAAGCAAGTTGTTAGCCACAAATGCCATGAGTTGCAACAGAAGATTTTGTATGGTTCACCCTTTCCAGAACCAATATAGTAGCCACACCTAACGTATAGGCCAATAGATCTATCCATTCAAATCCGAAACCAATAACTGTTTTAGCAAGATTATTGTCAGATAATCCGAGCCTGTCAACTATACTAAAGTATTGCAGCACCTCAATAACATAAGAAAACAGCAATACACCAATGGCAAGTTTTACCGGTGTTATTTTTATCAATGTCCAGACTGCACAATACATCAGCATAACCACTAAATAGTCCCCTACATACGGCCTGATAAAACTGTCATGGACATACAATGCAATAAACACTTCGATCAAAAAAAGTGCAAGGGCAAAAAGGAAGTACCTAAAACTAAAGCTTAGCATAATAGGACAATGAAAACCATTTATTTTTTTGCATCATTAATTTCAATCCAGTAACCATCAGGGTCTGTAAAATAAATTTGCTTTACACCGTCCGGACGAACAGTAATTTCATTTTTTATGCCCCGCGCATTTTGATATCCAATTCCAGCCTTTACAAGTTTTTGTAAAAAGGTTTCAACTGATGTCACGCTAAAGCATAAATGATTATCCTGCGGATGTTTGGATGCCGCAGATGCCCCTGCGATCATATGTAATTGAAGATTGTCACCAATAACAAACCAAACGTGTTTGTTATCGTGGAAAGGATTAGCCATTGTGTCAAGCCCAATAATGTCCGCGTAAAATGCTGAACTTTTAGTTAGATCAATGACATTAATGGCGACGTGATTAAAGGTTGGTTTTTGACAGTATACACAAGTGAAAGCAAAAAAAGCGATAAGTATAACTATGGTTCTCCTCATAAACATAACGAACTCATTTATCCTTGTAATTTAAGAATATATTTCAGTTGGTTGTGCTTATGGATAGTTTAGTTAGATCCTTACAGAGCCACGAAATCCTCTTGCCGCATAATACGATTCAGCGCCATTGTGATACAGGAACACATGATTGTAACGACGATCACAGAATACAGCACCACCAAATTTCCTGATATCGGGCGGCGTTTTCACCCAGCTGGAAGTCTTCGTATCAAAGTTGCCAAGTTGTTGTAATTCCCGGTATTGTTCTTCAGTTAAAATCTCGATACCCATATCAGCCGCCATTTCAGTGGCACTGTTTTCCGGTTTATGTTCTTTTCTCGACTCCAGTGCTTCGTGATCGTAACAAATGCTTCTACGTCCTTTTGGACTTTCCGCTGAACAATCATAAAAAATGTATTCACCAGTCTTTTTGTCCTGGGCAATAATATCTGGTTCACCACCGGTCATCTCCATTTCATTCAGTGACCATAACTTTTCAGGATTAGCTTTTAACTTTGCCTCCACTTTTTGCCATTCCAGACCTTTATGGCGGTTCATGTTTTTTTCAAAACGCGTCTTTACTATATTAAGTAGCTCTTCTCGTTGCTCTGGTGACAACAGCTTCTTTGACATTGTTTTTTTTGACATAGCTATTATTTAAGAAAATAAGTAGTTCAATTTTGATCGGGCTACAAGTTGATAAATGAATCGTTATTTCAATTTGCTTACGACGTCCTGAAGCCGGTTATGTGCCATATTAATGCCTTGAAGAAATGGCATCTTCAGTACCTGGTCTCTTTGTTCAACTGATTCATAGATTACATGTATACTAAGTTTACTTGTGTCGTCATTAATTTTTTCAAAAGTTAAAACCTCGAGTTGGACACCGAAGGGTGTATTTTCAAATTCAAAGGTTCGTACGATTTTTTGGTTCGGACTAAACTCGTGGATGGTTCCATTAAACCCATATTTGTTTCCTTTCGGATCGATTGTTTCAAATTGGTAAGAACCATGTTTTTTGTTTTCGAGTTTCAACACTTTCGTTCCCATCCATTGTTCAACAATTTCCGGTTCTACCTATGCCTTAAAAACTAATTCCATAGGCAGGTCAAATTCTCTTATTATTGTTAATTCCTGTTTACCGTCTTCAGCGTTGACTTTGGTTTTTTGTTCCATATTATTTGCCTTTATTTTTTTTCATAATTGTTTCGAGTTTATTAAATCTGTCATCCCACATTTTGCGGAATGGTTCAATAAAGTCAGCTATCTCCTTCATTTTTTTTGCGTTTAAGCAATAGTAAATCTCTCTACCATTTTGCTCCTGTTGAAGTAGTTCGCATTCAGCGAGTATTTGCAGGTGCTTAGAAACAGTGGGCCGGGCAGTGTCAAAATTGGAGGCGATGGCACCCGCGGTCATAGACTGAGAAGCCACCAGCAGGAGTATAGCCCTTCTTGTTGGATCTGCAATCGCCTGGAAAACATCTCTTCTCAAATTCATTGTGTAGCTATTTGACTACAAATATAAATGTAGGCACTTAACTACACAAATTTTTTTTGATACGAATACATTGGCACCTCACCAGTTTTAAATAACTGTTGCCAGTGCTTGAAAAAAATTAACGAGTAGTTTAGGGGAAAGGTGATAGTAACCGGTCTATATTAATAGAGTTACCATTTTTGGTGTTGTGACTGCCTATCATTTATTAAACAATGCATTAGCAGTGAAAAAAAATTTGTCAATAAATGTCATTTTTACGTTTTTTCATCTACTTTTATATCAAGTACTGATAAATCGTTCTGCTATGACTGCTTGCTAAAGTTTGTAATGTGTTGCTTCTTCTAAGAATTACAATCTTTACCAACCTCAAATTTTGCAATGTGATGTATATTAATAGGACTTAGCCACAAAGTATTCGTCCCTGTTCAAATTTAAGATCGCTTACATCGAGTTATTGCAAGTTGCCATAAGGCAATATTGTATCGTTTGCTTACACTGAGTTTAATGTTTTAATTAAACAAAAAACCATCTTTGCTATGAGCAAACAAAGTGATCAATTCAGCAAAGTGTTGTGCTTTGCATTCCTCCTCTTTATTAGCAGTAGTGTTTTGGCCCAAAATCGGGTTACCGGCAAAGTAATCAACCAGGCCGATAATCAGCCCATTGTTGGAGCCACTGTGCAGGAAAAAGGCACTACCAATGCCACACAAACCATTAATGATGGAACATTCGCCATCAACGTTCCGGGTAATGCAATCCTGGTCATTACAGTTGTAGGTTACAGTGCCCAGGAAGTTCCGGTTAATGGGCGAACAAACATTTCCCTTTCGCTGCAATCAGCATCAGGTGCCTTGACCGAGGTAGTGGTCATTGGTTATGGTACACAGACAAGAAAGAATATAACCAGTGCTATTTCTTCAATTGACAACAAAACACTCAATGAAGTGCCAGCGTCGAATTTTGCACAGGCTTTACAAGGGAGAATGGCGGGTGTTAGTGTAGTGAACAATGGTACACCCGGTTCACAGCCAATCGTAAGGATCAGGGGTATCAGCTCCATTACTTTTTCATCAGATCCTTTGTATATAGTAGATGGAATTCCCACCGGGGATATTTCCAGTTTTGACATGCGGGATTTTGAATCTGTTGATGTTCTTAAAGATGCTTCTGCTTCGGCTATTTATGGTTCCCGTGCTACGAATGGCGTAATTGTCATCACAACAAAAAAAGGTAAAAGAGACGGCAAATTACATGTTGGTCTCAATTCATATTATGGTGTCCAAAGAGTAACAGAACGACTTGACCTGTTGGATAGGGAAGGGTTTATGAAGTATGCTGTAGCATACAGGGGTAGCCAGGTACCGCGTCTTCTTAGTCCCTGGGTAAATACTCCAATATATAATGGAACGACACAAACATATGGCCAAACGAACACCAATTGGCAGGATGAGTACTTCCGTGATGGTCCCATGACTCAAACAAATATTGATTTAAGTGGTGGGAACCAGGTTTCAAGGTTCAGTACCTCTGTAGGTTATACCGATCAACAGGGTACTGCTCCAGGCGTTGCATTTAGAAGATATAATTTTAAATTATCTTCAGAACATAACATCAGCAAAGTCTTCACATTTGGTGAAACTGTCTTTGCTTCTAATTCTATTCAGAAGGGAGATGCTAACTCCGGAGGAACAAGGAGCAACCTGGTAAATGTCATTCGGATGATGCCGCATATGCCCGTATATGATCCTACCACAAATGGAGGATATAGGGGTGTAGATGCAACTTTGGATGGCGGTGACCCTACGAATCCCATTGAGGATGCAGAGTTGAAAAACCCCACTAAAAACACTACAGCAAAACTGCTGGCTAACGCATTTTTGGATATTAATTTTACCAGTTGGCTGAAATTTAAATCAAGTGTAGGTATTGATTATGCAAATGGCTTGTTTTATCGTTTCCAGCCCATATTTAATGATAGTGGAAAAATAAATGGTTCAAGTGCCACACAGGCCACTATTACCAATAATAGAAATCTTTCCACAGTACTGCTCTTTACTCAACAGGCGACCTTTGATAAAAGGTTTGACGCTCATCACGTAACTGCTACAGCAGTGTTTGAGACACAGCAACAAAAACAAAAGACAGAAAATGGAAGGGGTAACCAGCCGACAAATAGTTTAAGAGTTCTTAATAATGCATTGAACCAATCAGTTTCTACAACGACTGGTGAGAATTTCCTGGTTTCGTTATTAGGACGTGTGAACTATGATTATAAAGGCAAATACCTGGTAAGTGGCGGTATTCGTCGGGACGGGCTATCCGTTTGGGCACCTGGAAAAAAGTGGGGTAATTTCCCGTCCGCATCAATAGGATGGAAAGTGGACCAGGAAGATTTTATGAAAAACCAAAATCTGTTTTCAGGCGTAAAACTTAGGGCAGGTTGGGGTATTACAGGTATTAATGGGGTGTTATTGGGCAATACACCGTGGTTGGTAAATGTGTCTGCCAATAGTTCTTCTTATCCTTATAACAATTTGAATCCAGGTGGCTTAGGGTCTTCAATCAATAAGTTAGGAAACAAAGAACTGGAATGGGAGACTACAGAACAATATAATGTTGGTCTGGACCTGGGTTTATTTGAAAACAAACTTACTTTAACGGCTGATTATTTTCACCGCCAAACAGATAACCTTATATTAAATGTTACCACACCTCCTTCTTTTGGATACATAGACCCTACTGTAATTGAAAATGTGGGTTCCCTGGAAAATTATGGATTAGAATTCGTCCTCGGCTATAATGGTCAGGCGGGTGACTTCAGATGGAATGCATCTGCTAATGCCAGCTTTATAAAAAACAATGTATTGAAACTTGCAGAAGGTATTCCGAATATAGAGGCTGGAGGAGATGCTGCGGATTTTGGCAATTATAATGTAACAAATACCAAACCCGGGGAACCTATACAATATTTCTATGGTTTTATTGTAGATGGTATTTTCCAGACTGCAGCAGAAGTTGCCAATTCTCCTAAACAAGTTGCCGCTACAGCTCCCGGTGATCTTAAGTTCAGAGATATAAGTGGTCCTAATGGAAAGCCAGATGGCATTATTGATGACAAAGACCGTACAAAACTGGGAAGTTATTTACCAAAGGTGAGTTATGGATTTAACCTTTCCGGCGATTATAAAAACTTTGACCTCGGAATGTTCTTCCAGGGTGTACAAGGAAATAGTATCTACAATGATACCAGGGTAATCACTGAAGGAATGATCCGTTTTTTTAATGCTGGAACTCAGGTTTTGAATGCCTGGACTCCAACAAACATCAATACCAACATTCCCCGTGCCGTCCTCGGTGATCCTAACGGCAACGCCCGTACGTCTACCCGTTTTCTTGAAAATGGTTCTTATCTCCGCTTAAAGAATATTTCTTTGGGCTACACCATTCCATCTGCAAGCTTGACTTCCTGGACAAAAGGAACAGTGAGCGGTTTCCGGGTTTATGTTTCTGGTCAAAACCTACTGACATTTACTGATTATAGCGGTTACGATCCTGAAGTGGGTAATAGAACTGGTAGTTCACTAACCAATGGAATTGATTGGGCTATATATCCTCAGCCAAAAGCGGTTCAGGTTGGCATCCAGGTGAATTTCCAGTAATTAATCAAACTGATTTTTCTGATAAAAAGAGACATAATGAAAAAGAATATAAAACGAATCGTTTTTGCAGCATCTCTGACCTTGATTGTCATAATTGCCTGCGAAAAAAAGCTCAATGTATTGGATCAAAACAATCCAACGCAGGAAAGTTATTTTAAGACAGCCGCCGAACTACAAAACGGTGTAAATGCCATTTACTCTAACCTTCGTTCTGGAAGATTAGTGGGCAGGGAATGGTTTTTCTTGCACGATATGAGAGGCAGTGAAACTGCTTCGGGTGGAGCACAGTTGGAACAGCCACGTGCGGAATTATTAACTCAGCCTACTCCCTCTACTGTTAATTCAGTGATGACCGATGTATGGCGGGGAACATATAATATGATCAACAGGGCGAATCTCGTTTTAGCAAAAGCTCCAGGAGTAACAGATAATGTACCTCTAAGAGATAGAGTGGTTGGCGAAGCTAAATTCTTACGGGCATGGGCATATTTTGAATTAGTGTCCCAGTGGGGCGATGTGCCGATGTATACCGAACCTGTAGAATCCCCAACTGGATTTAAAGGCAAAGAGCCAGCAGCCAATATATATAACCTGATAATTAGTGATTTGACGGATGCGACTACTAAATTGCCTGTATCTTATAGTGGTGCCGACCTAGGAAGAGCATCCAAGTATGCGGCCTATGCAATGTTAGGAAAAGTGCAAATGCAAAAAGGCGATTATGCTGCAGCCAAAACAGCCCTATTGCAACTATATGGTAAGTTTACACTGGTCCCTAATTTCTTGTGGAATTTCGATGGAGATATCAATGATCCTGCCGTATCGCCTGCACCAACCCCCCACGAGTTTAATTCAGAATCTGTGTTTGAAGTTGCTTTTTTTGATAAAGGTGATAACAACTTCAATTGGGGATACACTGGAGAAGGTTCAACTCAACCGGTAGCGATCATGCGCCCCCAGGAATATGGTATTGTATGGGGTAATGTAGTTCCCTCTAACAGGATTTTGAATGAATTTGAGGCTGGGGATCCAAGATATAACTTCACTTTCTTCGAAGAAGGAGATCGTATTTTAACCAGGCAAGGCACACAGACAGGTGTAGTAATGACCGGAGCTGATATGAACGTGGCTGCAAGTACTAAGGGTGGGATAACAATTAAGAGAGTTTATAGGAAATATTCTGATTTGGATTGGCTGAAATCATCATTCCACCCTGGTGGCTTTAACCAGCGTGTAATTCGTTATGCAGATGTTTTATTAATGTTAGCTGAATGCGAAGCCGAAACCGGTACGCCTGCCCAGGCTGCAGCCTATATCAACGAAGTTCGTGCAAGACCAACAGTAAATATGCCTCCAGTTGCACCAGCATCAAAGAATGATGCGCTGAAGGCGGTCATACATGAAAGGGCTGTTGAATTGGCTGGAGAAGAAGTTAACAATATTGATATTTTACGTTGGAGAAAAAAGGGTTATTTCACTTCGCTCGGAATTGCTGATCCGAAACCTGGACAAGTTGAATTCTTACCAATTCCAAGTGCCGAAACTTCAACCAATCCTGCCATAAAATAAATTCAGTGTTTAGTGTCTCTCACAAAAAAAGAAGCCATTGCAATTGTAATGGCTTCTTGCTTACCAATATATTTATGATTTTAATTTTCTAATTTCTTCAGTGCTATCTAAACCAATCAGCACACAACAACTATGTATTCAAATCCTTTTATAGTACCCATTTGTTTTTTTGTTTTAGTCATCACGATAGGTAGTTGTGGTCCGAAAAAAAATAAATTGTTTTCAAAGTTGCCCTCATCCCAATCCGGTATTCATTTCAGCAATGACATCCACGATACGGATTCAACTAATTCTCTCATCAACGAATTTGGATACATGGGCGGAGGTGTAGGCATTGGTGATTTCAATAACGATGGTTTAAAGGATATCGTTTTTACAGCTAACCAGGTAAGCAGTCGCATCTACATCAATAAAGGCAACAACAAGTTTGAAGACATTACTGAAAAAGCAGGTTTGCTTACTAATGTTTGGGCAACAGGTGTAAGTATTGTCGACATCAACAATGATGGTTATGATGATATTTACATTTGCACTTATGGTAAAACTCTTCTTCATCGTTCAAAGAATATGCTGTTCATTAATCAGCATAACCTAACATTTAAAGAAGAAGGGGAACAATATGGTCTCGCCGATACCGGTTACTCATCTCAAGCCGTGTTTTTTGACTATGACAGGGACGGTGATCTTGACATGTACCTTGCCAATTACTCCTTTAACAACAGTAACGTTAGCGCAAATTATATTGTACCCAGGGATAGAAGCGGCAAGTCTTCCGCAAACGATAGATTGTATAGAAACGACGGCGATTCGCTACATCTGGGCCACCCTGTTTTTAGTGATGTAAGTCTGCAGGCCGGCATCAAAGAAGATGGCTATGGACTAGGCGTATCGGTCAGTGATTTTAATAACGATGGATGGCCGGACGTGTATGTTGCTAACGATTTTGTATCAAATGACAATTTATGGTTGAATAATAAAAATGGAGCTTTTACCAATTGTATTGACAAAGCGTTGAAGCATCAGAGCTATTCAAGCATGGGAGTGGATGCTGCTGATTTGAATAATGATGGACTTTCTGACATTGTAACATTGGATATGTTACCCGAGACTAATGAAAGAAAAAAAACCTCGTATTCATTTATGAATTACGAACGGTACCAGGCAGAACGTGTAAGAGGATATGAACCCGAGTTTATGAGAAATATGTTGCAGTTAAACAACGGAAACAGGTATCAGGGAGATGTATTCATTCCATTTTTTAGTGAAATAGGACAGCTGGCAGGCATTTCCGCTACAGACTGGAGCTGGAGTGTTTTGCTTGCGGATTTTAATAATGATGGATGGAAGGACATGCATATTACCAATGGAGTAGGAAGGGATTTTATCAACGCCGACTTTTTAGAATTCAGTAACCAGGCATTCAATACTATTGAGGACAAAAAAGAACAACAAAAAGTAATCAAAGAAAAATTAGCAGATCTTAATTCTGTAAACCTCAGTAATTATTTATACATCAACAACCATGATTATTTCTTTAAAGACAGTTCAGAATCAACCGGTATTGATGAACCGTCCCTATCAAACGGGGCAGCTTATGCTGATCTTGATAATGATGGCGATCTTGATCTTGTTGTGAATAATATCAACAAGGAAGCTTTTGTTTTTATAAACAATACAGTTCAAAATAACGAGCCGGTCAAATCGCATTTTTTGAAACTGGTATTAAAGGGTAGCGACACAAACAAGCATGCTTTTGGCACTAAAATCTGTATTTATTCCAATGGCAAAATGCAAATGCAGGAACAAAATCCGGTAAGAGGATATTTTTCTTCAGTTGACCAGGATATAATTTTTGGTCTTGGAGAAAGTACAAGGGTGGATTCATTAATTGCTACCTGGCCGGATGGAAAGAAAACTTTGGTAAAAAATATTACGGCAGATACCACTCTTTCACTTACCCAGTCTACCGCTTCGTTTATTAACGAGACTGTCGAAAAAGATTC
>Ga0126305_10000880_pt1 | contig 13047 bp, 14 predicted proteins | sample Plot26_FD_92536 | JGI IMG/M metagenome (GOLD analysis project Ga0126305, IMG submission 92536) | Serpentine soil microbial communities from UC McLaughlin Reserve, CA, USA - Plot26 | ecosystem: Environmental > Terrestrial > Soil > Grasslands | place: USA: UC McLaughlin Reserve, Lake County... | reverse complement strand
GGCCACAGCCAGTGGGCGAGATCGTAGATCCGTGCCTCCCCGCCGGGCTTGAGGACCCGGTGGATCTCGGCCAGCCCGCGGGTCGGCTCCGGCCAGTGGTGCAGAGAGAGTGTGCTCACCACCTCGTCGAACTCCCCGTCGGGGAGCGGCAGCGCCGCGACGTCACCGACCTCGAACCGCACCCTCTCCGAGAGACCGGCTCCTGCCGCGCGGCGGGCCGCACGCTCGACCATCGCGTCCGAGATATCGACGCCGGTCAGCGTCATGCTGGGGGTCTCCCGCGCCAGCCGCACGGCGAGCCGGCCCGGACCACTCCCGATCTCTAGTACTTTCCCGCCTGGGTAAGCAGCGGCCACCTCGCCGGCGACGCGGGCGTAGAAGCCTTCCAGGACCGAGGCAACCAGCGCGTCGTAAGCCCCGGCACTGGGCAGGTCGAAGGCGCGGACGTTAACCGAGGCTTGTTCGAGATAGGCGCGCAGCCGGTTGCGGTAGAGCGTCGCCGTTACCAGTATCGCGGCGACGGTGAACCACCATTTCCTAGACATCCTTACCCTCCATGAACCATCGAGTGGTAGGGCCACGGGGTCATGGCTTCCTCTGAGGCATCTCGGATGCGGGTAAGTAGGCCTTGATGAGGGGAGCCTTGCCGACGGTGGTGCGGGGGATAGTCGGCACGCGCCTCACCTTAACAGGCGGCACGATCGCCCCTTGGGCTTCAAGCTCGCGCCGAAGCGAGTCGATCAGGGCAGCGTCCGCGAAGCCCTCACGCACCCCGCTCAGCAGCACCGTAAGCCCATCGGTCACCTGAACTACCTGCCAGCCGCCGGCGGGTACAGCGTCCATCAGGCGGTGAAACACTATGGGCTGCACCGAGACTTGACCCCCGGCCTTGGCAGGGAATCGCAGCACGTCCTCTTCTCGCCCCTGGATGCCATCTATGAGAGCGAAGGGGCGCCCGCAGGGACAGTGAGGAGAAGCAGCTAGCCTCACGCTGTCGCTCATCTCGTAGCGGATCAGGGGCATCGTGCGAGAGAACAGCACCGTGACAAGCACCTTCGCGCTGTACACGCCCGGTGGCACGGGCTTATTGTTCTCATCGACTACCTCGGTTACGACGAGATCCTCGAAGAGGTGCATACCCTTGTGCTGCTCACAACCGGAGGCGATCCCAGCGGGCTCGGTAGCAGCGTACACCTCGAAGGGCTTCTCGTCCCATGCCTCCTCGACGCGTCGCCTCGCCTGCTCCGTGAATATCTCCGAACTAGCGAAGACGAAGCCTGGCGCGATATGTAGGCGCCCAGCTAGCTGCGCTTCTGCCAGCAGATGTGCCATCGAGGCGTAGGCCACCAGAACCTTGGGCTGGAAGGCATTCAACCTTTCGACGATGCTCTCAAGCGAATCCCCCGAGTCGAGGCGCAGAGTCGGCACCCAGGGGCTGTGCACCGAGGCGCCGACCCTCGCCGACTGGTGCCATGGGGTGGTAGAGCTCACCACCGCCATCCTCGTGCGGTGGGTAAGACCGGCCCCCACGCCCGCCCAATCGAAGGAGCGGTTGTAGGAGGTAAGCCCGGTGGCCCACTCGTCCGGATCCCAAAGAAAGAGGCCCCGCCTACCCGTGCTCCCCGAGGTGGAGGCCACACGGTCGCGCCCGTTGAAGAGTTCGTCTCCACCGCTCAGGGTAGCTAGGTGGGCTTCGACGTCAGCGAGCCGGATGGCGCGGTCAGTAACGAGCTCATCGAAGTGCTCCATGACCATCTCCTTGGTCAGGACCGGAAGGTTCTTCAGCGAGCGGTCGGTGAAGCCCTTGTGGAAGTGCCTGTAAAAGGGTGAGCGCTCAAAGGCGTGCTCCCGCAGCAGCCGTAGCGCTCGGCCCTGATACTCCTCGAGTTGCCAGCGCGTCCAGCGGTCACGCTGGCGTAACCGGTGGCGCTGCGCTAGGACCCTGAGGATGATCTGTGTGCTCATCGGTTCTCCCGGGGGGTCTAGCCCTCTGGGTACCATTGCTGTCGCCAGTGCGTCATATGCTCTATCTCCGCTTGTTGGGCGCTAATGATGTGCTCTGCGAGCTCCTTTATGTGCGGGTTATGGCTCTTCTCGTGGGCCACCTGAGCCATGTATATGGCCAACTGGTGGTGCGGGATCATGGCATCTATGAACGCCTTGTCAAACGGCTCCTGATTGGCGAGTTCCTGTGGATCCATCATCATGCCCATGCTACGCATTTGCTTCGGGCTCATCTCCATGGGCACGTTCGAGGTCCCGAACTCTTCTTTCTTTATGGCCTTCAGCTCCTCGATCTCGGCCTGCTGAGTGGAGACGATGTTCCGGGAGAGCACTATAATCTCCTCGTGCTCGGCGTGCTTGAGCGCGACGCGCGCCATAGCGATTGCTCCCTGGTGGTGGGGGACCATCGCGTCGATAAAGCGCTCGTCGGAATATTTGCCGTTCTTCATGACCATCTGCTTCGCCATTCCACTAGAGCCCATACCCATCGAGTCGTGGCCCATCTGGCTATGATCCATCCCGGCCATCCCGCCGCCGGATCCGCTACCCTGCTGGTCACTGCCGGAACCCCCGCATGCAGCCGGGATGAAGGCGACCGCGACCAGCAGCGCGAGCGGCCACGCTTTGCTCAGAAGTGTCTTCAAGACAACCCCCTATTTGTGTGGTGTTCGGGTGAGGTCCGTTGCTCCCGTGTTAGCGGGGCCAGGAGTCCCTCAGAGCCTGAACACCTGAAGGGTGAGTGGCGTGAGGGGCGGTGGGGGACGCACTACGGCAAGCACCTGGTGCAGGGTCGCGGGCCGATGCGCGTCGAGTATGAGCCGCAACGGCGCGACCTTGGGGAGCAATCGCAAGAGTAGGCCGAGGAAGCCAACGGCGAGCACCGCAAAGTACCCCGTGCTCGTGGCGTGGCCCGCGGGGTGGTCGTGCGCGTTACCCGCCCCAGCCGCGGCCTGGTGCTCCGTTGCGTGCTCCGCGTCGCCGGCGCACTGAGGTGAGTAGCAGAGCAGGTGCAGAGGCCCGAAGACCCCTTGGTAGAAAAGCAGCGTGAGGATGAGCAGCAAGGATAGCTGCCTGAAGCCGAGCAGCTTCATCGGCGATCCTTGCTCGACATGGACGATGGCGTTCTCGATCAACCTAATAGCCGTGGTGCTGATCTCCTAAGCCGCTACGGTGTAGCCGGCCTCCTCGATGGCGTCCTTGAGATCCTCGGTGCTTACAGTACCCTCATCGTAGGAGACCTCGACGGTGCCCTTCTCGACGTCGGCGTTTGTTCTCTCCACCCCGGAGAGTTTGTTCAGCTCGCTCTCGACGGCCGCCTTGCAGTGGCCGCAGTGCATGTCCGGAACCCTCAGCGTCTTCTCGGTCATCATCACTCCTTTCTTCTGGATGACACTCACTAAACTCTCAGAAACCGCTCTACAGCGGCGGTGAGTTCCTCGATCTTCATATCGGCGTCCTCGCCGTGCTCCACGGCCCGCCGCACGCAGTGCTCGACGTGGTCCTTGAGCACTATCGTGCCAACCTTCTCGAGCGCCGCCACGACGCTGGCGATCTGGGTGAGGACATCTATGCAGTAGGATTCTTCGTCGACCATCCTCTGCACGCCCCGAACCTGGCCCTCTATCCTCCTGAGACGCTTCTGGAGCAACTCCTTGTCCTTGGCCTTTATGTAGCCATGAGCTGTTCCCTCCGTTGAGGCCGCCTGGCTACTCTGTGTCGCGTCCACCGCTTGCTCCTTTCTCTATACCTTCACCCGGCGCAGCCTGAGGGCGTTGCTCACCACCGTCACGCTGGAGAGCGCCATCGCCGCCGCAGCGAGAACCGGGTTGAGGAAGCCGTAATCCCCGAGCACCGGCCTCAGGATCTCTGGCACACTTCCGTCGGAGAAGAGAGGGTAGAGTATTCCCGCTGCTACAGGGATGAGGGCGACGTTGTAGGCGAAAGCCCAGAACAGGTTCTGATTTATATTCCTGACCGTGGCCTTAGAGAGGCTTATTGCTCTCGCTACCCCGCGCACGTCGCCGGAGATAAGCGTCAGGTCCGCCGCCTCCATCGCGACGTCTGCTCCGGTGCCGATGGCGACCCCGACGTCGGCCTGCGCGAGCGCCGGGGCGTCGTTGATACCGTCTCCGACCATGCCTACCCGCTTGCCTTCCGCCTGCAACCTCCTGATCTCGTTCGCCTTGTCCTCGGGCCGGACCTCCGCCACGACGCGGTCTATGCCGAGCTTCCGTGCGATCGCCCCGGCGGTGCGGCGGTTGTCGCCTGTGAGCATGGCGACCTCGAGCCCTAGTGAGTGCAGCCTCTCGATGGCCTCCCGGGACTCCTCGCGCACTACGTCCGCGACCGCCACGAGGCCGGCGGGCTCGCCGTCCACGGCGACGAACACGGGGGTCTTGCCCTCCCGCGCAAGCTCCTCACCCTTAGGGAAGAGGCCATCCGCCGAGACACCCAACTCCGAGAGGAAACGGCGGCTGCCGACCAGGACCTCGCGGCCCTCGACGCGGGCGCGTATCCCGCCACCCGAGATTGTCTCGAACGCGTCGGCCTCGGCGAGGGCGCGATCCTTCGCGCCTCTCACAATGGCCTCGCCCAGAGGGTGCTCGCTGCCACGCTCGGCGGATGCGACGAGTCTCAAGAGCTCATCCTCGCGGATACCGTTCTCAACGACCACGTCTGTCAGCTCGGGAGTACCCCTGGTGAGGGTGCCGGTCTTGTCCAGGACGACGGTCGTGAGTTTGTGGGCCCCCTCGAGGGCCTCACCGCCCTTGATCAGGATCCCAGACTCGGCGCCCTTGCCGGTGCCGACCATCATCGAGGTCGGCGTCGCCAGGCCCATCGCACACGGGCAGGCGATGATCAGGACCGCCACCGTGTTCAGGAGCGCGAAAGTGAACGACGGTTCGGGCCCGAACAGGACCCAGATCAGAAACGTTACGGTGGCCACGCCGATGACCGCAGGCACGAACACGGCGCTGATCCTGTCGGCGAGGCGCTGGATGGGGGCCTTTGACCCTTGGGCTTCCTCGACCATCCTCATGATCTGATGTAGAGCTGTGTCCTCGCCGACCTTCGTCGCCGCAAATCGGAACGACCCGGAGGTGTTCATGGTCGCCCCGATCACCTCGTCGCCCTCGCGCTTGGTGATGGGGATGGACTCGCCCGTGATCATGGACTCATCCACCGCCGATTCGCCGGAGACGATCCGCCCGTCGACGGGGATCTTCTCACCCGGCCTGACGACCACGATATCATCGATCTCCACGTCCTCTATGGGCACGTCCACCTCTTCGCCGCCTCGCACAACCCGGGCGGTCTTGGCCCGCAGCCCAGCGAGCTTCTTTATGGCCTCGTTGGTGCGGCCCTTCGCCCGCGCCTCGAGGAGACGCCCGAGGAGGATCAGGGTGATGATGAGCGCCGAGGTATCGAAGTAGACGTCGGCCCTTCCGGCCGCGAAGAGCCCCGGCGCGAGCGTCGCGACCACGCTGTAGAGGTAGGCGGCGCTGGTGCCCATGATCACTAGCGTGTTCATGTTGGCCTGCCCGTGTTTGAGCGCACCCCAAGCGCCACGGTAGAACCGCCGCCCGGCCCAGAACTGCACTGGCGTGGCGAGAAAGAGCAACCCGAGTGTGACCCACCCCATCGGGATCGGCGGCTCTACGCCGAGCATCATCGGCAGGCTTCCGAGGAGGATGAGCGTAGTGAGCACCGCCGCGAGGAGGAAGTCCGCCTTGAGCTTCCCGTACTCGCGCCCGCGAGCGTCCTCGACGGAGGATTCCTCTTCCCGCACCACCCCGTACCCCGCGTCCTCGACCGCCCTCTCCAGGTCTCGCGGCTCCACCTCGCCCGCGAGGTACCCTACCGTCGCCCTCTCGTTGGCAAGATTCACACTCACCTCGAGTACGCCCGGCACCTTCTTGAGGGCTCGCTCGACCCGACCCACGCAGCTCGCGCACGTCATGTCCGTCACGCCGAAGGTCGTCTTGCGCACGTCGGCGTCGTAGCCCGCTTCCCTTATGGCCTCGATCAACTCGTCCGGACTCGTAGCCGAAGGGTCGTAGGCCACGCTCGCCTTCTCGGCGGCGAAGTTCACGCTCGCCTGGGCAACCCCCTCCTTCTTGGATAGAGCACGTTCGACCCGGCGTACGCAGGAGGCGCAGGTCATTCCTGTCACAGCGATGTTGATTTGCGCAAGCCGCTTCTTCTCGTTGGTGGTCTCCACGCCCGACTCCCACCTTCGCACTCTAGATGACCTTATGCTATACCCCCCTACCCTATAAGTCAAGGACTAGGTACACGGAGACTCCAGCGCAGGCCTCAAGCCGTGAGGCCACTGAGGGCAGGGTCTTCGTAATAGAAGCCAAGTCGCATCTTCGGCGCTGGCTCTTGGAGGCAGGGGAATAAAGGAGTGTGTCGGGCTGAGTTAGACCGGAGCCATGCGAACTTCGGAGAATGCTCCGTGGGCGAACTTCAGGCACTGTGAAATTGCACTCTTGGGTCACCACCCTCACTCAGCAAGGCACAAAAGCGGAGCCCGATCGACTGGGTGGTTTGGGACCTGCACTTCCGTGGTCTGCTGACCGATACAGCTTCCGAGATGGAGTCGGTCCAGTAGTATAAGACAACCGCCCCGGCCCAGGCTTCATAAAAACCCCGCGCCTAAGCGGGAAAGGCTGGCCCGCCGTGTAAGATTATGCCAATAACCCCCTAAATGGGTGCTGGCAGCACGGGAGGTTAGGCTTGGCGCACTACTTCATGCACTCGCGAGAGACGGACATAGACCTCGAGAGAGTCTTGGACGCGGAGGGGTTCGACGACCGCCTCTTTCGGGTGGTGCACCCCTTGGCGCTGGCCTTTGAGCGCTCGGAGGACCTCGGATCCACATTCCGCCACCTCGTTGCTGAGATGCTGCGCCAGTTCTTGGGTACTCACAAGAGCGTCTTGGTTCAGATGTGCAAGACACGATGACCTCGCAGGTGCGGTTCCGCGCCTTGCTCTCCGAAGACGGAGAAAGCTTGGAACTGATGAGGGTCTGAGGATTGCGTCGTCTTTTACCGAGTGCTATCGTTCGGCACAACAAGGAAATATCCGGGCCGTTAGGTCTCTAAGAACGCGCGGACACGACCGCGAGATCAAGTGAAATCTTAGAGGGCGCACCGAACGGAACAACCGGGCCACACGCGGACGCGACCGCGGCATCAAGCGCAGTGGCAGCCAATTGCTGCACGGAGGTGCTTGAGTGGCCCGAAAACCACACACGGAAGAACGAGCCGAACACCTTATGGGCGTCGAGGAGCTGGCGAAGTTCCTCGACATTGGCCGTACCTATGCCTATCGGCTCCTAGCTGAGGGCGAGATTCCCTGTGCCCGGATCGGCCGATTGCTGAAAGTGCGGCGAAGCGACGCCGAACGATTCGTAGAGGAGCGCATAGAGAACGGTGGACCTGATGCCGCCTAACGGTTCCGTTACCTACACGCCGCTTCCCGACAGCACACAAGAGCGAGAAGCGGGCGCGCTCGCAAGCATATACAGGCTCGCGCTCGCGTCTGCTGAGAAAAAAGCCGCCGGCGTGAGCATGACCGGCAGCGATGACGCCAAAGAAAGGTCTTCTAGGAATGACTTTAGCGCCACAGAAGATTCTACAGCATAGTCCGCCGGGCACTTCAGAGGAGCCGTTGTCCCTCACCATACGGAGGACGGCGACTTTGCGATGTGCTGGGATTGCCACGGTTGGCTAATCGGGCCGCCGGAAACTCGGCTCTGCCACTGCCAGAAACCGGCGTCTGTGTCCCGCGAATTTGGGGCGCTACGGGATGCCTTCGCCGAGAGCTATCGACGGAGGTGGTTCCGCATACTGATGCCCCTACTTGATAGCGCCGACGAGGACGAGGCGCGTGCTGTGTGGGACGGCCTGTGGACCGCCGCGCGCGAGCGTGCGGCGCGTCGACTGGCGGAAAGGGGCCTATCGTGACGCAAGCAGACGCCGGTTTCAAGGCCGTCTGGGAGACCTCCAACGGCCACCGTTCCCGCCAGATCGAGGATGTCGTCGCCGCCAACGTCCAGACAAAGCCCGTAGAGTGGCTGTGGCTCGGGCGCATCCCAAAGGGCAGGCTGACCATGTTTGATGGCGATCCCGGCGTCGGCAAGAGCGTCGTTACGATGGACATCGCCGCAAGGGTTAGCGCCGGGCGCACGTCCCAGATGGCGCTCCGTGCGAGGTCGGCAACGTCCTTATCGTCAACGTCGAGGACGCCATCGACGATACCATCGTGCCACACCTGAAAGCCCACGGCGCTGACCTCGGCCGCGTGTTCATCTTCTCCACCGTCCCCGACGGCAAGGGCGGGACGCGGCTGCTGAACCTGCCCTACGATCTCGTGCTGCTAGAGAATAAGGTCATCCAGCGCGAAGCGAAGCTGCTGATCATCGACCCGGTAATGACCATGCTCGGCGGCGACGCCAACAAAGACCAGGACGCACGCAAGGCCCTGACCCCAGTCCGTGACATGGCCGAAGGGACCGGAGTTGCCGTGATAGCTGTCCGGCACCTCAACAAATCCGTCGGCCTGAAAGCCATCCAGCGCGGCGGCGGGAACATGGGGCTTATCGGGGTGAAGAAGTGGAGCGCGGTGTCGGAGCGGTGGCTGGGCAGCTGCTCAACGGGGCCAGGGCGTGCATCCGTGACAGTGTGCCAGCCCGCGAGCAGGAGCAGTACGCTGCGGAACTGGAAGAGCTACGCGAGATCATGGAGCAGAACAGGCCCGCGGCCCAAGGGTACGGCTATGGGCCGTAGGGAGCTAAAGCGCCTGCTCCGCCTGGTGCGCGGTGACGCCGTGGTGATTGAGCAGACAGACGCGACGCGCCGGACGTTCCCGGCTTCGGTGTTCTGGCGAGAGCTAACCCTCGGGGAGATCGCCGCCGTAACGGGCGAGACGCCGGATACCGCTGTATACGCCGCGCTAGAGAACGCCACGCCCGAGGCCCGCGCCAGGGTCGAGGAGCTGGTCGAGGCTGAGGGCGGCGATTTCCTCATTCGCGCCACCGCCGACGGGTTCGGCATCGTCGACGACGCGCCGCCCGACCTTAGCGAGCCTTCCGAGACGGACGAGGATGGCTACTGAGGGCCTGTGCACGCCCTCGCCCGATGCCACAGGCACACAGGAGGGTCCACAGAGGCCGTGGTGGAGGAGGGTGTTCGGAGGCTAGAGGGGAGGAGTGGTCTTAGCTTGCATAGCGGATATTGGATGGTTTCTCTGCCTGCTGAGCATCTTACCTGACACGCAGGCGACACGCAGGCGACACCTAGGCGACATTTGCTGGAATCTAAGGCTATAGCGCTTGAGAACCGAGATTTGGTCGCTATGATGAAGCTCATAGTCGTAGAGATACGACGGGGAATTAGAGTTTGGTCGCTCCCCCGCCGTATCTCCTGACCACACCGTAGGAGGTGCTTATGGAGGACTCTACCGCAGACGGCCGGTATTCGCCAGAGCGACTTTGCCTGCCACTCGAAGATCACCAGATCGAGGCGGCAAGGGAGACGTTGAGGGACAACAAGGGTGCCCAGTGGAGCGTCTGCTTCTCCATCGGCCTACAGGTGGGAGGCAACACGGAGTTGAGAGATAACCTCATCGCCCTTCTCGTGGAACTCGACGTGCCGATGGCGACAATCTCCGATATGTTCGGCCTGAGCGGGCGGGACGTGTGGGAGATAGCCGCTTCGGAGCCAGTCTCGGTGTTCTGGTGTTCTCAATGCCAGGAGCTTCTGGGTGTCCGCGACCGAAGGGACGTCGTGCGCCTGAAGAGTGCGACGCGTGTCGCTTCTAATGCCCGACCCGGCGACCCAGGAGACGCGATCCTGCTATGCGACTCCTGCACCGACCTCCGTCTCCAACTCTATAGCGAAGAGCAACGGCTGAGACGGCTCGCTAGGCAGGCGAGGGCCGCGCAGTTGCGGACAATGCCCTTCGCCGAGTACAGAATGCAGCCCGAGTGGCAGGCACGAAGGACGGCTACGCTAGCTAGAGCTGCGTATCGCTGCCAGGTTTGCGCGAAACACGACACGCGGCTGGACGTGCACCATAACACCTACGACCGATACGGCGACGAGAGCGCCTTCGACCTGGTCGCGCTATGCGGTGGGTGCCACGAACGGTTCCACGGGATCGTAGAAGATGCGTCGTAGAGGTCGCCAGGAGGAGGGCGTACATCGGCGGTCCTGGTGGCGGAGGGCCTTCGGAGCATGAAGGTCAGTGATCTGCGGAGCATGCCCGAAGAAGAACTAATGCGCCGCCACGACAGCGAGATGCTGAACAGGTCCGCGCACTACAACATCTACCTGGACGAGCTGAGGCGCAGGGAGATGTCACGTCAGGGCGAGCGCATGGAGGCGCTGACCAGGAGCCTCAACCGCTTCACCAGGTGGCTCGTGTGGCTCACCGTGCTCATCGCCATCTCCACGATCGTTAGCGTAGTCATCGCCGCACTGACCCTGCGCTCCGGCGCATAGCCCCGCCCCGGTACGCCCTCCATGATGTACTCGCCAGCCGGGGCCATCCTGAACTTTCACCTAGCTTCGCTTCTTGTGCATGCACAATTCAGCGCAGCGCATATCTATCCAGCACCGCTACATCTTGTGTTGACTAGGTTGCATCGCGCCGGGGTTATCAGGCTAATTCGGTCATTGTGGCCGAATTAATGCAGCATCCTGCATGTGGACTTCCGAGAATTTCTATTCCACGCACTCCGGTGAATAAGGGCTCAAGCCCCCTCTGTGGGATACATGGAGCCTCTTCGGGGTAGAAACACTATCGAGGAAAGGAGTACACGCCCATGAGTGAGCAAGCCCAACAAGTGAAGAACAAGAACATCCCCGAGTGGGCCCAGGGGCTCTACTACTCAAGCGGGCTTATGTCGGAGGTGCTCGTCTACCACGATGATGAGTCCATCTACTTCGAGCACAGGGGCAAGAACAGCGGCATAGCGCGCTTCCCCTTCGAGACGATCGAGGGCCTTAAGATAGTCGAGGAAGAAGAGTCTACAGGCTCCTCGAAGTAGTAGAGAGAGCCCTATTACTTCGGAGAATTCACCTTCCCCGACGTTGGGTGAATAGGGGACCGAGCCCGGCTGGGAGGTGGGGCCTCTGTAAGTCGGGCCCGGCTCCCTTTAGATTACTCTCTTTAGATTACTACTTCTTAGGCTGCTTCCACCGAAGGTGAGTGTACTCACGAACTCGCAGAACACCTCTGCCAGGCACTCGGGTGAATAAGGTAGGGACAAGGACCAGGACCCTATCGCAGGATCCTGGCCCCAACATGTACTCGCGAGGGGCGCTAGCGCCTACGCACGAAGAGCCCTATCAAGGCCCCGTTTATGAGCAACCCTAGCAGAGCGAGCGGGACCACCAGCGAGATGCCACCTGTATCGGGCAGCTTCTTGCCCTTGGGGATCGTCTTACCTATGACGCCCTCCTTAGGCGATGTAGTGCTCTCACCTGCGGTGGTCTCACCTGTGGTGGTCGGACAGGGGCTCGAGGCCGTGGTCTCAGCTGTGGTGGCAGTCGTGGTATCACCTGTGGTGGTGCCTGTGGCAGTATCTGTAGTGGTCGTATCTGTAGTGGTGCCCGTGGTACCAGTCGTCGTGCCAGTTGTGGTATCGACCGTAGTGGTCTCACCTGTGGTGCTCGGGCAGGGACTTGAGGCCGTGCTCTCACCAGTTGTGGTCTCGCCTGCGGTGGTCGTGGCCGCTATGGTAGTGGTCTCACCTGCGGTAGTGGTCTCATCCGTAGTCGCACCCGTTGTGGTTCCCGTTGCCGCACCACTCGTCGTGCTAGTGGTCTCACCTGTGGTCGAACCTGTGGTTTCCTCGTGATCTAGCTTCGTAAGACAGATGAGAACCTGATCCTGGCTAACATCGCCGATCTGCTGTGAGATCTCGGCTGAGGCCTCATTAGTTTGCTCCTCGCTTAGGTCAAACTCCCCTGAGCTTATCCTCTCCAAGAGCGCCTCACTGGCCGGAGTGGTGGTATCTACCCCGCCATCTTCATCTTCGTTGTTTAGGACCTGGTTGATGAAGATGGCCTGTATCTGGCTGCAATCGGTGGCTTGGAGGTTCGCACTAGCTGTGGTGGCGCCGGTCGTCGTAGCCGCAGTGGTGCCTGTGGTGGTACCTGTGGTCGTACCTGTTGTGGTCCCCGTGGTGGTCGTCGTAGCTGTCGTTCCCGTCGTGGTGGTCCCTGTGGTCGTCCCAAGGCTCTCGCTCACGCAGAAAAGCACACGCTCGAGGACCTCCCCTTCGCCACCCCCCACATCGTCCGTGAAGAGGAGTTCTGCTTGGGTCTGGTCTAGCGCATACTGAATCGTCGAGTCGGGGCCCTGGAACACCAGGTAGGCGATATTAGTCGGCGGGACGGTAGCGAAAAAGATGCCGTTGTCGTCGAGGTCGACGATGAGGTTGAAGCTCAGCGTGCCAACTTTAATGGGTATCGTGTGCTCAGACTTGTCTTCTTGATCGACCAGGGCGATCGGTTTCGTACCCGCAGGACATTCGAACGGGTTCTGTATGGGCTCCTGCTGCGCGCTGGCGGAGGAGGCAAAGACTCCCAGTGCTGCCACTGCGACCATAAGCACTAGCATGACCATAAGCAACAGCATGAGCGCAATCGAGTACTGCTTAGTAGTGGTAGTCATCCTTCTCAGCACAGCGCCCCTCCTCCTGACAGATGCATTAACGAGACACATTCAGTATTACAGAGCGCAAGGAGCAGCGCATCCTCCCCAAGGTACTATTTTTGCGGTTACTTGGACGTTACTAGACGTTGCGAACTTCCGAGAACGCCGTAAAGCGGAAGTTCAACTTCGCAGAATTATCCTTCCACGCACTCCGGTGAATAGGCCGTGTGGCCGATGCTCCGGGCTTCGGCGGATGGCAACATGGAGGGAGCGCTGCAGGGAGCGGTGGCCAAGGATCGAGGTAGATGGCGCACGTGAGCGAGACCGAAAAGCTCGGGATTATGCTTGTGGAGGACCACCTCGCCTTCAGGC
>Ga0126305_10000879_pt1 | contig 13048 bp, 11 predicted proteins | sample Plot26_FD_92536 | JGI IMG/M metagenome (GOLD analysis project Ga0126305, IMG submission 92536) | Serpentine soil microbial communities from UC McLaughlin Reserve, CA, USA - Plot26 | ecosystem: Environmental > Terrestrial > Soil > Grasslands | place: USA: UC McLaughlin Reserve, Lake County... | reverse complement strand
GCCGGCGTCACCGCCGGGTTCGCCGGGATGTAGTTGTCGGCATGGCCGAGATAGTTCGGCATGTAGAACACCCACCAGGCGAAGAAGATCAGGAAGGCGACGAGCGAGAAGCCGTCCTTGACCGTCATGTAGGGGTGGAACGGCACTGCGTCGCGGCCCGATTTCAGCTCGATGCCGGCCGGGTTGTTGTTGCCAGGCACGTGCAGCGCCCAGACGTGCAAGATGACGACTCCGACGATCATGAACGGCAGGAGGTAGTGCAGCGAGAAGAAGCGGTTCAGCGTCGGGTTGCCGACCGAGTAGCCGCCCCAGAGCAGGCTCTGGATGGTGTCGCCGACGACCGGGATCGCGGCCAGGATGTTGGTGATGACGGTCGCGCCCCAGAAGCTCATCTGGCCCCAGGGCAGCGTGTAGCCGAGGAAGGCGGTCGCCATCATCAGGCCGTAGATGATGACGCCGAGGATGTAGAGGATCTCGCGCGGCGCCTTGTAGGAGCCGTAGTAGAGGTTGCGGAAGATGTGGATGTAGACGGCGACGAAGAACATCGAGGCGCCGTTGGCGTGCAGGTAGCGCAGGAGCCAGCCGTAGTTCACGTCGCGCATGATGTGCTCGAGCGAATCGAACGCCGCCGTGGCGCTCGGCTGGTAGTGCATCGCCAGGATGACGCCGGTGACGATCTGCAGCACCAGCATGAAGAACAGCACGGCGCCGAAGGTCCAGAAGTAGTTGAGGTTGCGCGGCACCGGGAAGGCGACGAAGGACGAGTGGATCAGCCCGGCGATCGGCAGCCGGCTCTCGAACCATTTGGCGAAAGCGCTCTTCGGGACGTAGGTGGTGGCGTGCTGGTGGTCGCTCATCTGTGGCGCCTTGGAATGGAGCTCGTCCGCCCGGTCAGGCCGCGGCCGTGCCGCCCTCGCCGATCTTGATCTTCTGGTCGGAGACGAAGGTGTAGGGCGGGATCGGCAGGTTGATCGGGGCGGGGCCCTGCCGGATGCGTCCCGAGGTGTCGAACACCGAGCCGTGGCAAGGGCAGAACCAGCCGTGGTACTCGCCGGCGTTCCCGAGCGGCACGCAGCCGAGATGGGTGCAGTTGCCGTAGACCACGAGCCACTGGGCATGATCGGGCTTGACGCGGGCCGCGTCCGGTTGAGGGTCGCGCAAGGTCGCGAGGTTCACGTCCTGCGCCGACTTGATCTCGGCCGGTGTGCGGTGCCGGACGAAGATGAGCTTGCCGCGCCAGAAGATCTTGACGATCTGGCCCTCGGCGATCGGCGCGAGGTCGAGCTCGACCGGGGCGCCGGCCGCGACCGTCTCGGCGTCCGGGGCGAGCGCGCCGACGAACGGCCAGACCATCGCCGCGCCGCCGACGGCGACCGCCGCGGTCGTCGCCAGATAGAGGAAATCGCGGCGGGTGGGCTCGGCGGAAATGGCGGCGTCAGCCACTGCTCTCTCTCACTGTTCACGAGGCCGCGTTGCACGGCGTCCGAGAAGCGAAGGCGCGTCGATGCCGCGCACGAAGCACGGCCGTCGGCGCCTGCGCAATGCGACCGGGCGTCGCCCGCGCGGGCGCTCTTTGACATGGGGGCCGGCCCCTGTCCAGGAGCGCGGCAGTGGCGCCGCACCGGAAAGCGCCGGCGCGGCGCGGGCGCGCGTCAGGCGGGTCCAAGCGCCGTCTCGACGCGCCCGATGCCGACCGTCGGCGCTTCCCTGAGAAGGCCGAGATCGCCTCGCCGGAGCCAGCGCCGCAGCATCAGGACGGCGACGACGGCAAGCCCGGTCGCAAGCCCGATCCAGATGCCGGCGCCCTTGAGGCCGGCCGGGAAGGCGAGAGCGATCCCGAGCGTCGCGCCGATGCCCCAATAGCCGAGCGCCGCATAGAGCATCGGCACCCGGGTGTCGTTGAGGCCGCGCAGGATCCCGGCGCCGACCGCCTGCGCGCCGTCGACGACCTGGAACAGGGCGGCAAAGCCGAGGAACGTGACCGCGAGCGCGATCACGCCGGCATTCGCCGGGTCGCCGGCGTCGAGGAACACGCCGACCAGCGCGCGCGGGAACGCGACCATCAGGATGGCGATGCCGGCCATGAAGCCGACGCCGAGCGCGAAGGCCGTCCAGCCGGCGCTGCCGACGCCGCCGGGGTCGCTCGCGCCGCGGGCGAGGCCGACCCGCACCGTTCCGGCCTGGGCGAGACCGAGCGGCACCATGAAGCTCAGCGTCGCGATCTGCAGCGCGATCGCGTGCGCGGCGAGCGCCTCCGCCCCGAACAGCCCCATCACGAAGGCGGCGGCGTTGAACAGCCCGACCTCGAAGACGAGCGTGCCGCCGATCGGCAGCCCGATCCGCCAGATGGTGCGCAGGCGATGCGCGTCCGGACGCCACCAGCGGCCGAAGAGGCGGTAGCGCCGCAGGCGGCGATCGAGCATCGTTACGAGCGCAAGTCCGATGAACATGAACAGGCTCGAGACGGTGGTCGCAACCCCGGCGCCGGCGAGCCCGAGCGGCGCGAAGCCGAGCTTCCCGAACATCAGCACCCAGGCGATCGCGAGATTGAGCGGCAGCGCCAACGTCCAGATCGCGAGGATCCAGCCCGGCCGCTGCAAGGCCGAGAGGAAACAGCGCAGCACCACCGCCCAGAGCGCCGGCAGGAACGCCCATTGCAGCGTCCGCACGAAGGGTGCGGACTCGGCGGCGAGCGCAGGCTCCTGGCCGAGGAACAGGAGGATCGCCTCGGCGTTCCACAGCACGACCCAGACCGGGATCGAGATCGCGACCGAGGCCCACAACCCTTGGCGCACCGTTCGGCGGACGTCGCGGACCGAGTGGCGCTTGCGCCCGAGCTCCTGGGCGATGAGCGGCGCGGTCGCGCTCGCAACCCCGATGCCGAAGATCAGGAAGGCGAAATAGAGATTGGTGCCGAGCGCGCCCGCGGCGAGCGCCGCCGGGCCAAGCCAGCCCATGAGGATCACGTCGACGGTGGTGAGCCCGGTCTGCGCGAGGTTCGTCAGGACGAGCGGCCAGCCAAGCGCGAGCGTCGCCGAAAGCTCGGTGCGCCAGAGGCGGCGGTTCTCGTATGGGTCGCTGTCCGCCGGCATGACGGGCGCTTGTAGACGGGATCGCGGAACGCGGCCATGCCGCGGCCCGCCACCTCTCCCGAAGGGAGAGGTCGAGACGGCGCGCAAGTGCCGTCCGGGTGAGGGGAGCGCCCTCTCCGGCGGAGCCTGCGATGCGCATCTTCTGTCCTGCAGCCGGTTGCCCTCACCCCTGCCCCTCTCCCCCTCCGGGAGAGGGGTTCACTTCGGGCTGGCCTTGCCCAGCAAATGCTTTAAGCTTAAAACATCTTTGCCCATTTGGACGGGATCGGGAGCGCGTTCATGAAGATCGCGGTGGTCGGCGGCGGGCCGGCCGGGCTCTACTTCGCGATCCTGATGAAGAAGGCCGACCCGCGCCACGACGTCACCGTCCATGAGCGCAACCAGGCCGACGACACCTTCGGCTTCGGCGTCGTGTTCTCCGACGCCACGCTCGACAATTTCGAGAAATACGATCTCCCGAGCTACCGGCGCATCACCCAGGAATTCGCCTACTGGGACGACATCGCGGTCCACTTCAGGGGCACGGTCCACCGCATCGGCGGCAACGGCTTCTGCGGCTGCGCCAGGCGCACGCTGCTCCTGATCCTGCAGGAGCGGGCCCGCGACCTCGGCGTCAAGCTCGTGTTCGGAGCCGAGGTCGCGGGCGAGGAAGAGTTCGCCGACGCCGACCTGATCGTTGCCGCCGACGGCATCAACAGTGTCCTGCGCGAGCGCCACCACGCGCATTTCAGGCCCGAGATCGATCTGCGCCCCAACAAGTTCGCCTGGATGGGCTCGACGAAGCCGCTCGACGCCTTCACCTTCCTGTTCGAGGAGACGCAGTGGGGCCCGTTCATCGCCCACGCCTATCAGTACGAGCCCGGCGCCTCGACCTGGGTCTTCGAGACCGACCCTGAGACCTTCCGGCGCGCCGGCCTCGACCGCATGGACGAGGCGCAGTCGGCACGCCTCATGGAGGAGATCTTCGGCTGGTTCCTGCAAGGCCACAAGGTCAAGACCAACCGATCGCTGTGGCGCAATTTCCCGATGATCCGCAACGCGCGCTGGGTGCGCGGCAACCTCGTGCTCCTCGGCGACGCCAAGTCCTCGGCGCACTTCTCGATCGGCTCCGGCACCAAGCTCGCCATGGAGGACGCGATCGCGCTCTACGAGGCGCTGCACGCCGAGCGCAGCATCGATGCGGCGCTGGCGCGCTTCGAGACGGCGCGCCGTGAGGAGGTCGAGAAGACCCAGCACGCCGCCGACGTGTCGCTCGTCTGGTTCGAGCATGTCGACCGCTTCTGGGATTTCGACCCGGTGCAGTTCGCCTTCGGCGTGATGACGCGGGCGAAGGCGATCACCTACGACAACCTGCGCCTGCGCGCGCCGGCGTTCGTCGACGAGGTCGACCGGCATTTCGCGCGTCAGGTCGCGGCACGCGGCTTCACCGTCGACGTCGACAAGCCGGCGGTGCCGATGTTCCAGCCCTTGCGCTTGCGCGACCTGGTGCTGCCGAACCGGGTCGTGATGTCGCCGATGGACATGTACTCGGCGGTCGACGGCGTGCCGCAGGACTGGCACCTCGTGCACTACGGTGCGCGGGCGATCGGCGGCGCGGCGCTGATGTTCACCGAGATGACCTGCCCCTCGCCGCAGGCCCGCATCACGCTCGGCTGCACCGGGCTCTGGAACGACGAGCAGGAGCGGGCCTGGGCGAAGATCGTCGATTTCGTGCACGCGAACTCGGCCGCGAAGTTCTGCCTCCAGCTCGGTCACTCGGGCCGCAAGGGCGCGACGAAGCTCATGTGGGAGGGCATGGACCGGCCGCTTGACGAGGGCGCCTGGGACGTGTGCTCGGCCTCAGCCGTCCCGTACTTCCCGGACAGCGCGGTGCCGCGCGAACTGGACCGCGCCGGCATGGACCGCATCGTCGCTGAGTTCGTCGCCGCGACCGAGCGCGGCGAGCGCGCCGGCTTCGACATGCTCGAGCTGCACTGCGCCCACGGCTATCTCTTCGCGAGCTTCATCTCGCCGCTGACGAACCGCCGCAGCGACGAATACGGCGGCACGCTCGAGAACCGGTTGCGCTTTCCGCTGCGGGTGTTCACGGCGATGCGCGAAGCCTGGCGGGCGCACAAGCCGATGTCGGTGCGCATCTCGGCGACCGACTGGGCCGAGGGCGGGCTCACCGGCGACGAGGCGGTCCTGGTCGCGCGCGCCTTCGCCGCGGCGGGCGTCGACCTCGTCGACGTCTCGACCGGGCAGACGGTCGCCGAGGCGCGGCCGATCTACGGGCGCATGTTCCAGACGCCGTTCGCGGACCAGATCCGCAACGAGGCGCACGTCGCGACGATGTGCGTCGGCGCCATCACGACGCCGGACCAGGTCAACACGATCCTCGCCGCCGGGCGCGCCGACCTCGTCGCGCTCGCGCGCCCGCACCTCGTCGATCCGTTCTTCACCATGAAGGCGGCGGCCTGGTACGGCGTGCCGGAGGTCTTCTGCCCGCCGCAATACCAGCCCGGCAAGGACCAGATATTCCGCAACTCGGTCCGCGACCGCGCCGACCTCGAGGATTTGCGCATCCGCGGCAAGCCGAAGACACGGGCGGAGCTCAAGGCCGAGCGAGAGGCGGAGCGGAAGTTGGCGGCGGAGTGAGAGAGGCGTGAGTGGTCAGTCGTGAGTAGCCAGTCGAGCGGCTCCCCATCGATTGACGATTGACCACCGACTACTCACGATCACCGACTGCCGACTGCCGATAGAGGTGTTGAGTAGGAGAGGGCGATGAAAGCCATCATCGTCGGCGGCGGCATCGGCGGGCTCGCGACCGCGCTGATGCTGCACGAGCGCGGCATCCCGTGCGAGGTCTACGAGCAGGCGGATGCGATCCGCGAGCTCGGGGTCGGCATCAACACGCTGCCGCACGCGATCGCCGAGCTCGGCCGCCTCGGCCTCCTCGAGCGGCTCGACGCCGTCGCCATCCGCACCTACGAGCTGTTCTATCTCAACCGGTTCGGCCAGGAGATCTGGCGCGAGCCGCGCGGCCTCGACGCCGGCTACGAGGTGCCGCAATTCTCGATCCACCGCGGCCGCCTGCAGGGCGTGATCCGCGATGCCGTCGTCGAGCGGCTCGGCGCTGACGCCGTCCGCACCGGCTGCCGGCTCGGCGGCTTCCGTCAGGACGAGGGCGGCGTCACGGCCTGGTTCTTCGACCGCGGCGGCTCGCATGTCGCGACGACGCGCGGCGACGTCCTCGTCGGCGCCGACGGCATCCACTCGAGCGTGCGCGCGGCGCTCGTCCCGAACGAAGGCCCGCCGTGCTGGAACGGCTTGATGCTGTGGCGCGGCGCGACCGAATGGCCGGCGTTCCTGACCGGCCGCTCGATGATCGTCGCCGGCGGGCTCTCGGCTAAGATGGTCGTCTATCCGATCGCCGCGGGCTCCCGGCCCGATCGCAAGCTGACGAACTGGGCCGTCGTGGCGCGCGTCGGCGAGGGCGGCGCCCCACCGGAGAAGGAGGACTGGTCGCGGCCCGGCCGGCGCGAGGAGCTGACGCCGCATGTCGCGCGCTTCTCGATCCCGCATGTCGACGTCAAGGCGCTGATCGCCGCGACGCCGGAGTTCTGGGAGTATCCGATGTGCGACCGCGATCCGCTGCCGCGCTGGTCGCACGGGCGCGTGACGCTGCTCGGCGACGCCGCGCATCCGATGTATCCGGTCGGCTCGAACGGCGCCTCGCAGGCGATCCTCGACGCGCGCTGCCTCGCCGACGCGCTCAGTCTGGCCGAGCACCCGATGGCAGCGCTCCACGCCTACGAGGCCGAGCGCCTGCCGAAGACCGCCGAGATCGTGCGCGCCAATCGCAAGGGTGGTCCGGAAGGCGTCATCGACGCCGTTGAGGCGCTCGCTCCCGACGGCTTTACCGACATCGAGGCGGTGCTGCCTTATGCGGAGCGCGAGGCGATCGTGCGCGGCTACGCGCAGAAGGCGGGCTTCGCCAAGGAGCAGGTGAAGGCGGCCTAACGCCCCTCCCTGAAAGGGGAGGGATGGGGGTGGGGGAGCCGAGCGCGGCTCGCAGGGCGCAGCACGACCTCTCCCCCACCCCGCCGTCGCTGCGCTCCGGAGACCCTCCCCCTTGAAGGGGAGGGTCGAGGGGCGCTTACGCCGGCGGCGGCAGGAACTCGACGTCGTGCTTCGCCGACAGCGCGACGACCGCCTCGGGCGTCTGCGGCGACATGGTGTGGATGCCCCAGAACAGGTCGTAGAGCTTTCCCGTCGGCGAGACCCAGAACAGGCACTTCGCCGTCGCGCCCGACTTGTTGAAGATGCCGTGCGGCTTTCCCATCGGCAGCCGGACGAGGTCGCCGGGATTGGCGAAGGTGTCCTGCCCGTCGAGCCAGAAGTCGAGCCGGCCCTCGAGGATGTAGAGGTACTCGTCCTGGGACGGGTGGATGTGCGGCGGCACGAAGGTGTCGGGCGGGAAGGTCGCGTGCCAGGAGAAGGAATGCTGGGTCAGGTGCTTCGGCACATAGGTCTGGCCGAGGATGTTCCAGACGATGCCGTCGAGGCCTTCGTTGGCGCGGGTAATGCCGGCGGTCTCGCTCTTCATGGGTCCTCTCCGTGGCTGCTCAAACGTGCAGATAGCGGTCTTTGACGGCCGGGTCGCGGCGCAGCTCGGCGCTCGTGCCGGTCCAGACGACGCGGCCCTTCTCGATGATCACGTGCCGGTCGGCGAAGCGCGTCAAGGCGTCGACGTTCTTGTCGATGACGACGATCGCCTGGCGCTCGCTCTTGAGGCGCTTCAGGCAGGCCCAGATCTCGGCCCGGACGAGCGGCGCCAGGCCCTCCGTCGCCTCGTCGAGGATGAGGAGCTTCGGGTTCGTCATCAGGGCCCGGCCGATCGCCAGCATCTGCTGCTCGCCGCCGGAGAGCTGCGAGCCGAGGTGGTGGCTGCGCTCCTTCAGCCGCGGGAACAGCTCGTAGACGCGCTCGAGCGTCCAGCGCGGCGGGCCGGAGCGGGCGGCCGCCGTCGCGACGAGGTTCTCGTGCACGGAGAGCGTCGGGAACACCTGCCGGCCCTCGGGCACGAGGCCGATGCCGCACTGGGCGATCCGGTAGGGCGCGAGCTTGGCGAGCGCGCGGCCCTCGAAGACGATCTCGCCACCGCGCGGCGGCACGAGCCCCATGATGGTGTTCACGGTCGTGGTCTTGCCCATTCCGTTGCGGCCCAAGAGCGTCACGACCTCGCCGGGTCCGACCGCAAACGAGATGTCGAACAGCACCTGCGCGGCGCCGTAGGCGGTCTGGAGGTTCGTGACGGTCAGCACTATTCCCTCTCCCCGCTTGCGGGGAGAGGGCCAGGGTGAGGGGCCTGGGGGATTGGCCCCGCAGCCGCCCGCTTCTCCAGCGCCAAGAAGATCGTCTCCAGCACACCGTCCAGCTCGTTCATCACCTCTGTATTAAGAGCGCGCAGCACGGTGTAGCCCTTCTCTTCGAGGAACCGGCTCCGACGCGCATCCTGCGCCAATTCCTCCTCGGTCGAGTGCGTCGCCCCATCCACCTCGACGATCAGCGCGCGCTCGCGGCACAGGAAATCCGCGAAGTAGGGCCCGATCGGCTCCTGGCGCACGAACTTGTGGCCCGCGAGGCCGCGGTTGCGAAGCTTGGACCATAGGCGCGCCTCGGCAGGTGTTTGCGATTGCCGCAGGCCGCGGGCACGTCGCGTCTCAGGTATTCTCAAGCCGCGCAACGCGATCCTCCCGCCTCAGGCCAATCCCCCGGGCCCCTCACCCTAGCCCCCTCCCCGCAGGCGGGGAGAGGGGATTCTTACGCCGCCTCCTCGCCAAGATAGGCGCTGCGCACCTCGGTGTTGGCGCGCACCGCCTCCGGCGTGCCGGTGGCGATGACGCGGCCGTAAACGAGGACGGTGACGCGGTCGGCGAGGGAGAACACCGCCTCCATGTCGTGCTCGACCAGCACGATGGTGTAGCGTCCCTTGAGCCGCCGCAGGGTCGCGACGACGCGCTCCGATTCCTCGTGGCCGGTGCCGGCGAGCGGCTCGTCGAGGAGGAGCAGCTTCGGCGCAGTCGCGAGCCCGACGGCAAGCTCGAGCTGACGCTTCTCGCCGTGCGACAAGAGGCCCGCCCGCAGATGCGCGCGGGGGCGCAAGCCGACATGCTCCAGGAACTCCAGCGCCGGCTCGTTCAGTGTCGATTCGCGATCGGCGTCGCCGAAGAACCTGAAGCTCGAACCGGAGCGCGCCTGCACCGCGAGCGCGACGTTCTCGAGGACCGAGAACCGCGGCAGGATCGAGGTGATCTGGAACGAGCGCGCGAGCCCGCGCCGAACGCGCTCATGCATCGGCAGCCGGGTGATGTCGGCGCCGTCGAACAGGATGCGGCCGCCGTCCGGCGTCGCGAGGCCGGAGATCTGGTGGATCAGCGTCGTCTTGCCGGCGCCGTTCGGGCCGATGACGGCGTGAAGCTCGCCCGCCGTGACCGCGAGCGCGACGTCGTCGGTGACGACGAGGGCGCCGTAGGCCTTGCGCAGATGCTCGAGGCGGAGCAGCGGCTCAGCCACGGCGCAGACCGCGGAAGAAGCCGAGGATGCCGCCGCGGGCGAACAGCGCGACGAGCACGAGCATCGGCCCGAAGATCATCTTCCACAGCTCGGTGATGCGCGACAGCACCTCCTCGAGGATGACGAAGGCGGCGGCGCCGATGATCGCGCCGTGGAGAGAGCCGAGCCCGCCGAGGATCACCATGACGATGAGCTCGCCCGAACGCTGCCAGGTCATGAAGGCCGGGCTCACGAACTCGGTCTGGTTGGCGAGGAGAAAGCCGGCGAGGCCGCACAAGGCGCCGGCGATGACGTAGGCGGCGAGCTGGTAGGCGAGGGGGTTGAACCCGATCGCCTGCATGCGCACCGGGTTCTCGCGCGTGCCGCGCAGCACGCGCCCGAAGCGCGAGGCGACGATGGCGCGGCAGAGGAGATAGGCGCCGACGAGACAGGCGAGGACGACGTAGTAGAAGGTGTGGCCCTCGCCGAGGATCCGGGTCCCGAGGACGAGGCTCTTCCTCGGCAGCGTCATGCCGTCGTCGCCGCCATAGGCGGCGAGCGAGGTCGCGAGGAAGTACAGCATCTGGCCGAAGGCGAGCGTGATCATGATGAAGTAGACGCCCTTCGTCCGCAGCGAGATCGCGCCGGTGACGAGCGCGAACAGGGCCGAGGCGGCGAGCGCCGCGGCGAGCTGCCCGAAGGCGTCGCCGACGCCGTGGCTCATCAGGATGCCGACCGCGTAGGCGCCGATGCCGAGGAAGGCGGCGTGGCCGAAGCTGATGAGCGCGCCGTAGCCGAGGATGAGGTCGAGCGACATCGCGGCGATGCCGAGGATCATGACGCGCAGGGCGAGCGCGAGGATGTAGCCCTCGCCGCCATGGCGGGCGAAAGCCGGTGCGACGGCGAAGAGCCCGAACAGGACGAGGGGCAGGATGCAGCCGCGCCACCGCGCCGGCGGCGCGACCGCGGTCTGCGCGGCCTCGGCGGGAAGGCCGGTCACCGCTTCACGGGGAAGAGGCCGGTCGGCCGGAAGAACAGGACCGCCGCCATCAGGATGTAGATCAGCATCGGGGCGATCGCCCGCCCGGTCTGGCTCGCCATCGAGGGGTCGAGCACGAGGCGCAGGATGTTCGAGGCGAAGGAGCGTCCGAGCGTGTCGACGAGTCCGATGAGGAGCGCGGCGAGGAAGGCGCCGCGGATCGAGCCGATGCCGCCGATGACGATGACGACGAAGGCGAGGATCAGGATGTTGTCGCCCATGCCCGGCTCGACCGAGAGGATCGGCGCCACCATCGCGCCGGCAAAGCCCGCGAGCATGGCGCCGAAGCCGAACACGACCATGAACAGGCGGCGGATGTCGACGCCGAGCGCCGAGACCATGGCGGCGTTCGTGGCGCCGGCCCGCACCAGCATCCCGGCGCGGGTGTGGTGCACGAGGACGTAGAGCAGGCCGCCGACGGCAAGCCCGGCCGCGATGATGGCGAGGCGGTAGACTGGATAGAGCAGGCCGGACATCAGCTCGATCGAGCCGGACAGCGCCGGCGGGATCGGCACGAGCAGCGGCGCCGCGCCCCACACCGCCTTCACGCCCTGGTTCAGGAACAGGATGATGCCGAAGGTGGCCAGCACCTGGTCGAGGTGGTCGCGGTCGTAGAGGTGGCGGAAGACGACGACCTCGAGCAGGAGGCCGAAGGCGAGCGCCGCCGGCAATGCCAGCGCGAGGCCGGCGGCGAAGCTCCCGGTCCAGGCGACGAAGGCGGCGGCGAAATAGGCGCCGACCATGTACTGCACGCCGTGTGCGAGGTTGATGAAATCCATCACCCCGAACACGAGCGTCAGCCCGGCCGCGATCAGGAACAGGATGATCCCGAACTGCAGCCCGTTGAGGGTCTGGACGAGGAGGAGGGTGGCGGACATCGATCGGGGGCGAATAGCGAATAGCGAGTGGCGAATAGGAACCTTCTACTCGCCATTCGCTATTCGCTATTCGCCTGCAGGGCTAGCTCGCCGGCTTGCAGTCCTTCGAATACACGTCGCCGTAGTTCTCGAAGACCTTCTCGACGATCTCGGTCTGGAACTTGCCGTCCGGGCGCTTTGCGACCTTCACCAGGTAGAAGTCCTGGATCGGATAGCCGTTGGCGTTGAACTTGAACGGGCCGCGTGCCGACTTGAAGTCGGCCTTGCGGATCGCCGCCGAGAGCGCCTTCTTGTCGGCGGTGTTGCCGCCCGTCGCCTTCAGGCCTGAGTCGATCAGCTTTGCGGTGTCGTAGGCCTGCATGGCGTAGGAGCCCGGCACGTAGCCGAACTCCTTCTCGAAGGCCGCGACGAAGGCCTTGTTGACCGGGTTGTCCATGTTCGGCGCCCAGGTCATGCCGCCGAGGAGGCCGACGGCCGCGTCCTGCTGCGCCGGCAATGTCGATTCGTCGACCGTGAAGGCGGAGAGGAACGGCACGCGCTCGACGAGGCCGGCCTGGCGGTACTGGCGCACGAGGTTCACGCCCATGCCGCCCGGCATGAAGGTGAACAGCGCCTCGGGCTGCGCCGCGGCGATCTTCGCGAGCTCGGACTGGAAATCGAGGTTGTTCAGCGGGACATAGGATTCCTCCACGACCTCGCCCTTGAAGTGGCGCTTGAAGCCCGCCATCGAGTCGCGCCCGGCCTGGTAGTTCGGGGCGAGGAGATAGACCTTCTTGTAGCCGCGGTTCTGCGCCACCTTGCCCAGCACCTCGTGCACCTGGTCGTTCTGGTAGGAGGTGACGAAGAAATTCGGATGGCACTCCTTGCCGGCGTAGCTCGACGGGCCGGCATTGGCGCTGATCAGGATGGCGCCGCCGTCGAGCGCCGGCTTGTGGATCGCCAGCAGCACGTTCGAGAAGATCGGGCCGACGACGAAGTCGACCTTGTCGCGGTCGAGGAGCCCCTTGACCTTGGTGACGGCGATGTCGGGCTTCAGCTCGTCGTCGACGACGATCACCTCGGCATCCCGGCCGCCGAGCTTGCCGCCGAGCTCCTTGACGGCGAGATTGAAGCCGTCGCGCGCCTGCTGGCCGAGCGTTGCCGCCGGCCCAGACAGGGTCTGGATCAGCCCGATGCGGACCTTGTCGGCCGATTGCGCGAAGGCCGTCGTCGCCACAAGCCCGAGGCCGAGCGCGAGGGCCACCGATCTGCGCGTCTCTGTCATGCTTCCTCTCCCGTGATCCGTTCCCCGGCGCAGTCCGCGCCCGTGTTGGTTTGCCGCCGCCGCGACGACTCAGCATCGCGGCACAGTCTTAGCGTCAATCCCCGGGGCGGGAAGCCCTCGCGACTTGACGCCGTCCGCGACCGGCGTGATATTTTAAGCTTAAAATAAATCGGCGGCGGCCGGCAAGGGCGTTGGACGGGGCGGCGAGGGCGAGGCGGGCGCTGGAAATGGCGGGTTC
>Ga0126305_10000878_pt1 | contig 13052 bp, 10 predicted proteins | sample Plot26_FD_92536 | JGI IMG/M metagenome (GOLD analysis project Ga0126305, IMG submission 92536) | Serpentine soil microbial communities from UC McLaughlin Reserve, CA, USA - Plot26 | ecosystem: Environmental > Terrestrial > Soil > Grasslands | place: USA: UC McLaughlin Reserve, Lake County... | reverse complement strand
GGCCGCCGCCAGCTCGCCCATCTGCGCCGGCAGCAGGAAGTAGGTGAACCAGGCGCGGCAGTAGGCCACCGGGTCGTCGCGGTCGAGACCCTCGCGCCGCATCTCCTCCAGCCGCGGGATCCCCGGCGGGAAGGCCAGCTCCTCCGGCGTCGGCGTCTCCTGGACCCACTCGCCGGGACGGCGCGGCGTGATCGGGCTGACGAGCAGCATGCGCTCCACCCGCTCCGGATTGTCCAGGGCGTAGAGGGCGGTGGTCGCCGCGTGGTACGAGGAGCCGAGCAGGGCCATCTTCTCGAGGCCGAAGTAGCGCCGCACGGCCTCGAGGTCCGCGGCGTCGTCCTCCAGGCTCAGGTGGCGGGCGTCCGTGACGGCGCTCGACCGGCCCCGGCTACGCGGGTCGTAGAGGATCAGACGGCGCCCCTCGGCCAGCGGCAGCAGGAGCTCCGCCAGCCAGTTGGCGTTGGGGATGACCACCGTCTCCTTGCCGTCCCCGAGGACGTGGTAGTAGAGGTGGAGGCCCCGCCGGACGAATACGAACCCTTCGCTGCTCCGCATCGCCGGGGATCGTATCGGAAGGAGCGGCCCGGCGACTATACCGGCGGTTCTGCTAAAGCGAAGGGTCCACCGCGACCTCGAAGATCCGGACCGCCGGCCGGTCGGGATAGGAATGCCGCAGGAGCGAGAGGCTGACGTTGAAGACGGGGATGCCCTGGGCCGTCTTGCCTTCCGGCTGTCCGCGGTGGGCGTGGCCGTGGAAGACGGCGTCCACGGGATAGCGGGTGAGAGGCTCCTCCAGGCGGCTGGACCCCAGGAAGGGGAAGATCTCCACCGGCTCGCCCTCCACCGTCTCCTGGATCGGCGAGTAGTGGAGCACGGCGATGCGCGGCTTGTGGCGCAGCCGCGCCAGGGCCGACTCGAGCTTCAGGGCCTCGTCGACCGCCTCGCGGACGAAGTTCTTGATGATGTCCTCGCCCCAGGGCCCCAGGGCCCGCTTGCCAAAGCCGCCGCAGAAGCCCTTCACCCCCGCGAACCCCACCCCCTTGACCTCGGTGGCCTCGCCGTCCAGCACCCGGATGCCACCCTCGCAGAGGATCTTCTTGATCTCCTCCTGCTTGCCGCCCTCGAAGTCGTGGTTGCCGAGCACGGCGATGACCGGCACGCTGACCGCCGAGTGGATCTCGCGGGCGAGGTCGTGCGCCTCCTCCACCAGGCCGTGGTCCGTCAGGTCTCCGCACAGCAGCAGGACGTCGCACTCCCTGCCGGCCTGCGCCAGCACGTCGCGCACCGGCGGCTCCGCCGACCGGGTGTAGTGCAGGTCTCCGAGCGCGCCGATGCGCACCGTTCCGTTTCGTTCGCTCATCTCGTCCTCCCTCGTCGCCCCCTCCCCGGGTTCAAGACACGTGCCAGTCGCCTCGGAAGGCGCTCAACTGGTACGCCTCTTGCTGTTGCGAGTGGCCCTTGAAAGGGGAGACTCAATGACGACCCTGACCGCTGACCTGGCCCAGCAATACGCAAACCAACAAAACGAGCTGGGACCGGAGACGATCGCGTTCTACCGCGAGGCGATGGATGCCTTCGACGAGGCCGGCGTGCCGTTCCTGGTCGGCGGCGCCTACGCCTTTGCTCCTTATACCGGCATCGTGCGGCACACCAAGGACTTCGACGTCTTCGTGCGCCCCGCCGATTTCGACCGCGCGCTCGCCGCCTTCGCCGCCAGGGGCTGGCAGACCGAGCGCACATTCGCCCACTGGCTCGGCAAGGGCCGCCTGGGCGAAGACTTCGTGGACGTGATCTTCAGCTCCGGCAACGGCGTCGCGCGGGTGGACGAGGAGTGGTTCGACAACGCCGTCGCGGGGGAGGTGCTGGGGCGCCCGGTCAAGCTGGTGCCCGCCGAGGAGATGATCTGGTCCAAGTCCTTCATCATGGAGCGCGAGCGCTTCGACGGCGGCGACGTCTCCCACGTGTTCCGCAGCCGCGCCTCGGAGCTGGACTGGGACCGCCTGCTGCGCCGTTTCGACGTCAACGGCGGCTGGCGGGTGCTGCTCGCCCACCTGACGCTCTTCGGCTACATCTATCCGGGGGATGCCCGCCTGATCCCCGCCCGCGTGATGGACACCCTCGCCGACAAGCTGCGCCGGGAGGTCCACCAGCCCCCCGCCGACGAAAAGCTCTGCCGGGGCACGATCCTCTCCCGCTCCCAGTACCTCATCGACGTCCACCGCTGGGGGTACCAGGACGCGCGCCTGCGACCGCTCGGCACCATGAGCGCCGAGCAGGTCGAGGCCTGGACGACCGCCGCCAAGGAGGACGGCGACGTCACGCAGCATCAGGTGCTGGAGGAGGGATCGTAGGGGCGGCCCGGCTCCCAGCCCGCCGGCGCCATCTCGAAGCCGGCGAACTGGAAGGCCGGGGCCACCGTGCAGCCCACGAGGGTCCACTCGCCCAGAGACCGGGCGGACTGCCAGACCCAGGCCGGCACCACGCCTTGAGGCCGCTCGCCCGCGGCCAGGTCGATACCGAGCCGCATGTCCCCGCCATCCGACAGCCGGAGCTCCAGGGGCGCCCCGGCGTAGTGATGCCAGACCTCGTCCGCGTCCACCCGGTGCCAGGCCGAAATCTCGCCCGCCCGCAGCAGGTAATAGATCGCCGTCGAGGCGCCGCGCCCGGTATCCGGAGCGGCTGGAACGGCTGGAGCGGCCGGAGCGGCAGCGCGGAACGTCTCGCGGAACCAGCCGCCCTCGGGATGGGGCTGAAGGCCGAGGAGCTCGACGACCTCCTCGGCCGATAAGACGGCCACCTATTGAGAGATCCGGTAGCGGATCGTGACGCTCGCCTGGACGCCCACCTGGCCGGCCGAGACGGGGGTGTCGGCCATGGCGCTCTCCGCCGCCATGCGGAGCATCCCGCCCCGCGGATAGGGCGGCGGCGAGACGGAGATGCCGCCCTCCGCGACCTCGAGGATGCTCCCCAGGCTCAAGCCCAGGGCCTTGGCCAGGGTCTGGGCCTTGGCGCGGGCCTTGAGGGCGGCGTCGGCGAGCGCCTGCGCGCGCGCCGCCTCGTCGTTGCGCAGCCCGAAGTCGACGCCGTCCAGGGTGTTGGCGCCGGCGCCGAGCCCGGCGTCGATGATGGGGCCGACCTTGGTCAGGTCGCCGGTCCGGATGGTGACGGTGTTGTTGGCCTGATAGCCGGTGATCCTCGGCGTCTGGCTCTCCTGGGTCCCCGGCCGGCCCTGCGAGTACAGGGGCTGCAGGGAGAGGCCCGAGGTCTGGATGTCCTCGGCCTTGACGTCCAGCTTGCGGATCGCCTCCAGCACGGCGCCGGCCGCGCGGTTCACCTGGTCCTGGGCGGCGCGGGCGGTGGGAGCCTGGGCGACCACCCCCAGGCGGACGGTGGCCTCGTCCGGGGCCACCCGGGCCTCTCCGGACCCCGACACGGTCAACATGGGAACGACATCCATGGCCATCTCCCCTCCTCCAGGCCGCGGCTCCTGAGCGGTTGCCTGAGTGAAAGGCAGCGTCATCAGGGCCAGGGCGGCGGCGATCGTGAGTCGTTTGCGCATGCGTGCACTCTCCTTTGCGGCCCCCAGTATAAACACAGCGCCCCCGCCGGCGCTGAGGCCGGCGAGGGGCGCGAATCACGAATGGCTGGCGGGGGCGCTACTGGGCAGGCGGAGGAGGGGGATCCGCTACGATCGGCTCTCCGCCTTCACCCGCGCGAGCGCAGGAGTCCTGACCTACCTGTGGCTCGATCTTCTTCTCGTTGGCCATGTTCTTCTCCTCTTTAGTGTCTTCAGTCTAAAGAGGCGTTCCCAACCCTGCTCTCGTTACACGATTCAACATCTATCTGTACTCCCCGACGAGGACGAAGGGAGCCCAGTAGGCGGGGTGCGAGTAGATGCGCCGGGAAATCATCGTCAACTTGGCCTGCCGCAGCGCTCTGGCTTTGCCTCCCGGCCCGTCGAGATCCTGGTAGAAGCTCAACATGAGGTCGGGCGTGGGGCCGTCCACCACGTTCCACAAGCTCACGACCACGCTGGGGACGCCCGCGTAGAAGAAGGCCCGGGTGAGGCCTACCAGCCCCTCTCCCGTCACCTCCTTGCCCAGGGCGGTCTCGCAGGCCGAGAGCACGGCGAGCTCCGCCGAGAGCTTCAGGTTGAAGATCTCGTAAACCTGGAGAAAGCCGTCACCGCCCTCTTCCGTGCCAGGCGCCAGCACCAGGCCGGAGAGCTCGGGATGCCGCTCATCCACCTGGGCATGGGTCGCGAAATGGAGACGCTCGGCGGTGGCGACGGCCGGATTGTGCCTGACCTCGTCTTCGTTGGCATCCCCGGCGAGAAACTTCAGCGCCGAGCCGGAGTAGAGAGCGGTGATTCCGGAGACTTCGCGCGAGGAGGCCGGGAGCGGCAGGAAGCTCCGGCCGGACTGGCTTCTCTCGGCGCTGCTGATCTGAGAGCCATCGTCGGCCGCCATCGAAAAAGGAGCGAAGGCGACCAGCCGTTTGCGGCCGGCGGCGGCGGCTTCGAGCCCGGGAGACCGCAAGCCGGCCAGGACGCTGGCCGAGGGCACGTAGGAAATCGAATATCCGCGAAGCAGGTAGGGAAGATCGGCATACGAGCGATCTCCGGCTTCCTTACTGAGGAGCGTTTCGAACGGCACATAGTAGAGGGCGCCATCCGGAACGATCACGAGGTCCGTCTTGCCCGCCAGCGCCGCGGCGGCGGGCGCGATCAGATCCTGATAAAGCTGATAGGCGACCTCGCGGTAGGTGCTCCGCGTGAGGAGGCTCTCGCGCTCCAGCGCTGTCCGAAGGCGGCGCACCCGATCGTCGATCTGCCTTGCACCCGGCAGAACGTAGCTGGCCAAACCCTCACGAGTGACCACGAACAGGAACGACCGCTCAGCTCCCAGCGCATACTCGAGGAGAGCCGTGCGCTCGTCTAGGCCCTGGCTCTGTATGTCCTCCAGAGTCAAGGGCTTCGGATCGACCTGAGCGTAGCGGGGGTTCTGATCCCGGATCTTCCAATCGAGCTGCTCCAGGCGCTCATAAAGGGCGTCCACGCGCTCTCTGAGCTCCTTGGCCCGGTCCGTGTCAGGCCTCGCCTCGCGAAGCGAGGCCTGGGCCTTTGAAAGCTCGTCCGAAAGCTCGTCCTCCTCTTTTTTCAACTCAGGGGAGAGGCCCTGGCGAACGTCGATCCGCCCTTCGGCCAGAAGGTCGAGCAGCCCCCGCGCGTGGGCCCGCTCGCTCAGAGCCAGTGCCGCGGCCGGCCGGCCGAGACGCATCGACAAGTCGATGTTGAGATCATAGTAGGTTCTCTTCGACGCCAGATAAGAGGTGCGGATTTGATCGCCCGCGATGTTTCGCCGGGTGGACTCGATGATCTCGATCGCCTTCTCGATATCGGCCTGAGCATCGGCCAGCCGCCCCTCATCCCGCAGCACCGTCGCGCGCCGCTGGAGACCCGAGGCGACGACGCTCGGATACTCGATCTGGGTCCCCAGGTCGATGGCCTGCTCGAAGTCCGCGACCGCGGCCTTGGTATCGCCGAGGGCTCTGTAGGCTGCCCCCCGAGCCAGCAGCGTCTGGGCCTCCCGCGAGCGGGAATTCGCCTCGCGAGCGGTCTTCAGCGCCACCTCGAGAGATTGCCGGGCCGCCGCCGCCTTGCCCAGCGCGAGTTGGGCCAGGCCGACGAAATAGGGCAGCTCCCAGGATTCCCTGGGCGTCAGCCTGCGGGCCGTCTCGTAGTCTCCGAGGGCGGCCATGGGATCGCCGAGGACCTGGCGGGCCCAGCCGATAGCCGTCAAGGCGCTCGCTTCTCCGTCGAGGTCGCTCGTCGCGTGGTAAGCGGCCCGGGAGCGCTGATAGTTTTCGAGCGCCTTCTCCGGATCGCCGAGCTCGAGGTATGCGGCGCCGAGGTTGTAGAAGAGCAAGCCCTCGGCCTGGGGCTTCACCCGTCCGACGAGGCGGGCATAGATCTCCACCGCCTTCTGGAGCTGGCCCCTGCGGCCGTAGAGCACGGCGATATTGCTCTCGCTCAGCAGCTCGCCGCTGGTATCTCCGACGGAACGGCTGAGCTCGCGCGCCTCCTCGAAAGCCGTCAAGGCCTGGCTGAGGTCTCCCCGGGCGTAGTGGACGGCTCCGACGCCGGTCAGGGCATTCGCCTGCTGGGCGACGTTGCGAGCTTCGCGCTCCAGGCGCAGAGCTTCCTGGAAGGCCGCCAGCGCCTCGCCGTCATCGCCTTTCTGGCGATAGACCCTGCCGAGGCTTTGAAACATGAAGCCCTGCTCGGCGACGTCGCCGATCTGCCGCCACTTCTCCAGGGCCTGATGGTAGAGGCCGATCGAATCCTCATATTTCTTGAGCCGTAGATTGCAGTAGGCGATGTTCGCCAGCGCTGAAGCCTCGCCTTCGGCATAGCCGCACAGCCGGGACTTCGCCAGCGCCTTCTCGTACCAGGCGAGCGCCTCCAGGGCCCGCCCGTCGTTGACGTGAAGGGTGCCGATCTCGGAGAGGGCCTCCACCTCTCCCCAGCCATCGCCTACTTTCTCCCATAAGGAAAGCGCCGCCTGAGACCTGGCGAGGGCTTCCTCGGCCTCCAGGCTCCTGGCTTCGGCGAGAGCCCTGACGGCCTCGACCCGGATCTCGTCTCCCCCTGCCGCCGGCCGCGACTCGCGGACCTCCAGCTCGAGGCGTCCGGCGGTCACCCCGCCTTTCGGCGCGATGACCAGCCGGTAGTCGCCGGCGGCCCGGGTGATCAGTGCCAGAAGCTTCACCTTCCCGGGGCCCTCGGCGCCCATCCCCAGGGCCACGGGCTCGCCCGCGGGACCGGCCAGCGTCACCGCGACGTCGGCCCCTACCGGCTTGATCTCGACCAACAGATAGGTCCCGGCCGCGAGCGGGATGCTGTACTCCTGAATCTGGCCATCGACGAGATCCTGCTGCAGGGAGGTGCCCGCTAGCAGTGCCGAACCCGAAGTTTCCGTTCTTGAAACGATGTCGGGACGAGGTCCGCCCATGCAGCCCGTCAGCATGGCCAGGGCAAGACAAAGGATCGCGTAGTGGAGAGAGGAAGGCTGGAGCAGGCTCTTTGCTGACACGTCTCCAGCAAGTTTAGGCCAGATTCTCGACGCCGGACAATGCGCCGCCCCCGCCGGCTCTGGGCCGGCGGGGTACGGAATGACGAACCCTCAGTAGCGGGTGGCCGGCCTTCGGGGGCTCCCACCTCGATACTGATAGAAGTCCCAGAGATTGAAGGCCAGACTGAGCAGCGCCAAGCCACCCGAGACCTCGCAGTAACCCAGGAATCCCGCCACGGCGGCCAAGGCTCCGAATGCGAAGCTGAGTGCCCGGGGCGGAGACGGCCTCGGATAGGGCTTCACTCCAGCGCCCGTGTTGTCGTCAAGAGTACCCATGGCGGCCCCTCCCTTCCTGATCAACGATCTTCATCTCAGTCCCTCCTCGTGGCATGGACGGTCTCCCTGACCCTCCTCCACGTCAGAAAGGCGTCGGAGTCACCCCGCGTGACCCGCCGCGCGTTATCTCCCATTGGACACTCTCAGTCTATAGCGCCAGGAGGCCTTCTCCATGGTCGCGGCCATACCTTTTTCTTTAAAGGCGCCGGAGATGGCCCAATGTTACGAAGGCAGCCCTTATCGGGGCTCTCCCAGGAGAATGAAGGGCGCCCAATAGGAAGGATGCGCGTAGTTGCCCCTGGTGATCATGGCAAGCTTGGCGGTCTGCAAGGCTTTCGCCTTGTCCTGGAGCTGGTCGAGATTCTTGTAGAAATCGAGCATCAATTCGGGAGTGGAGCCGTCGACGACGTTCCAGAGGCTCACCACGAGGCTGGGCACCCCCGCATAGAAGAAGGCGCGCGAGAGGCCCACCAGCCCCTCCCCCGTCACCGCCTTTCCCAGCGCCGTCTCGCAGGCGGAGAGCACGGCCAGGTCCGCGGCCAGCTTCAGGTTGAAGATTTCAGCCACCTCGAGGAGCCCGTCCTCGCCGGGCAGCTCCGAAAAGACCAGGGCCGATCTTTCCGGGGAGTCTTCGTCGATCTTCGCGTGGGTGGCGAAGTGGAGGCGGCGGGCACCGACGACGGCCGGGTTGTGGGTCACCGCATCCTCGTTCGCCTCGCTGCCGACGAATCTCAGCGATGCCCCGGGATAGAGGCTCGCGATCTCCGAGATCTCCCGCAGGGAGGCGGGAAGGGGCTCGAAGCTCCAGCGGCTCGCACCCGGATCGGGAGCGGCGCCCCGGGTGGCGGTCTTGCTCCCGGGCCCCGCGAAAGGGGCGAACGCCGCCACCTGCTTGCGGTCCGCCGGAACGGGCTCCTGCCGCGGCTCGCGCAGGCCGGCGAGCACGCTGGCCGAAGGGATGTAGGCGACGGAGTGAGCGCGCAGGAGATAGGGCAGATCCCGATAGGAGCGCCCTCCGGCCGGCTCGGTGAGGAGGGCTTCGAAGGGGATGTAGGAGAGGGCTCCGTCCGCGACGATGAGGAGCTTGGGCTTGCCGGCCAGGACCTTGGAGGCGGGCTGCAGAAGGTCGCGATAGAGCTGGAAGGCCAGGTCCAGGTAGTCCTGCCGCGCAAGAAGGCTGTCCCGCTCCAGCGCCTTGCGCAGCCGCTCCACCCGCTGCGTGATCCCGCTGACGGCGGGCAGCTCGTAGGTGCCGATCGCCTGCCGGGTGACCACGAACAGGGTTGAGCGCTCCTTGCCGAGAGCGTATTCGAGCAGAGCGGTCTGGTCGTCCAGGACGAGGCTCTGGATCTGATCCAGCTTCAGAGGGATCGGATAGCGGACGTCGGCATAGCGTTTATTGACGGCACGGATATCCAGATCGAGCTGCTCTCGCTGCCGGTCCAACTGGTGGAGCTCTTCCTGGAGGTCCCGGATCCGGTCTGGTTTCGCACTGCCGGAGCGAAGCTGGATCTGCGCGCTGGAGACCTTGAAGGAGAGATCCTCCTCACGCCGCCGGAGCTCGGGAGCCAGTCCCTGACTGACGTCGATCCGCCCTTCGGCCAGGAGATCGAGGAGCCCTCTCGCCCGGGCCCGCTCGCTCACCTCCAGGGCCTGGGCCGCGTACTTCCCCGGATGAGCCCGGTCGAGCGCCATCAGGAGGTCGATCTCCAACTCGTAGTAGGTCCTCTTCTCGGCGAAGAAGCCGATGCGGAGCTGGTCGCCCGGAATGTTCCGCCGTGCCGACTCGACCCCTTCCACAGCCTTCTGAATGTCTGCGAGGGCCTCCTCGATGCGGCCGTCGTCTCGCCGCAACTCGGCGCGTTTCAGAAGAGCAGCGGAGACGACTTTCTGGTGTCCGACTTCTTCACCCAACTCGATGGCCTGCTTCAGGCTCTCGGCGGCCAGATCCTTTTTACCCAGCCTGGCGTAAGCCGAGCCTAAGTCGAGTTGGGTAACCACCACCTTCGACCGATCGCCGGTGGTCTTGGCGATTTCGAGAGCCTTTTGCAGGAGCGGCAGGGCCTCTCCAGGCTTTCCAAGATCCGTCTGTGCCTGTCCGATGGCGCGGACGACGCTCCAAGCTTCCGGCAGCACCTGCCGGGCCTTTTCATACTCCGCGAGAGCGGCCTGGGGCTCCTTCATCTGCTGACGGACCTGCCCGATATGGACCAGAACGCTCACCTCGCTTTCGAGATCGCCGACGGCATGATAGGTCTCGCGCGCGAGCTTGAAGTTCTCCAGCGCCTCCTCCGGGTTTCCCAACTCCGCGTAGAGGCTGCCCATGTTGGCCCGAATGAGCCCGACCTCTTTGGGTCCACCCCTTTGGGCCAGGCGGGTGTAGAGCTCCAGAGCCCGCTGGAAATGGCCCTGATTCTGATAGAGGGCCGCCAGGTTGTTCTCGATCAGGCCTTCGAGGCTCGTGCTCCCTCCCTGGCGGCTGAGCTCCAAGGCTTTTTCCCAGCTCTCCCGCGCGTCGCCGGGACGGCCGAGATAGTAGTGGCTCGCCCCGAGGCCGCTCAGGGCACGGGCTTGCTGGATGAGATCCCCCGAGGCCTCGGCGAGCGGCAAGGCCTCCTTGAAGACCCGCAGCTCGCTTTCGTAATCCTCCTTGCGCTGATAGGCGAGGCCCAGCCTCTGGAGCGCGGAGGCCTTCTCATGAAGCCGCCCGACTCTTTGCCAGATTTCGAGGGACCGTTTGAAGAATTCGATGGCGCCGTCATAGTTGCCGAGCCTCCCCTGGCAAAAGCCCATGCTCGACAGGGATATGGCTTCCCATTCGGGAAGGCCGCTCTCCCGCGATTTCTTCAAGGCCTTTTCCAGCCAGCCGAGAGCCCCCGGTATGTCTCCTCTTTCGCCTCGGCGGCTGGAGATTTCGATGAGGGCCTCCACCTCGCCCCGGGCGTCTCCCGCCGTCTGCCAGGCAGCCAGCGCTTCCGTGCAGAGAGCCTCCGCCCGGTCGCGCTGCGGCTCCGGCTGGGCCAGGAGCTGCCGAGCCTCCACGAGCAGCTTCGCGCCCCGGACGCGCTCCTCGTCTCCGGCGGCAGCGGGCCTGAGCTGCAAGACTCTTACGGTGAATCGTTTGGAGAACCTCTGCGTCTCCGGAGCGGTGAGCTCCAGCCGGTAGGTGCCCTCGCGATCCGCGATCACGGCCAGGAGTTGGGGGACCGGGCCCTCTCCCCTGGCCACCACCTCACCGGCCGGGCTCAGGAGACGAGGCGCCAGGCTCGTGTCCCAATGGAGGATCTCGAATTCGAGGAAGCTGCCGGCCGGCAGAGGCAAGTCGAACGACAAGCTCCGCCCGCCCCGGATTTCACGCTCCTGGGAGACGCCTGGCTGCAAAGAGAGACTCTCGGCAGCCGGCGGATCGGCCGCCCGCGCCGTGCCCAACCCAACAGTCGACAACGCCGCCAGAAAGAAGGAGACCAAACGGACGAGGGTAGGAAGGGATCGAGGAGCCGTCACTGCGTTCCGACCTTTTCTTCATTCTATCCCACCGGCCAGGGCGTTCGCCGGATTGGCGGGAGAACGATAGGATACGGTCTATGGCTACGGACGACCGGGACGTGGTCGCCCGCTTTTTAAGGGGCGAGAGGGAGGCGGTAGGCACCGTCGACGGCTGGATCGCGCGCGCCGCCTGGCCCTACCAGCGGCGGCTCGCCGACCGCTGGGACGATGTCCTTCAGGACGTTCGCCTGGAGGTGACCCGCCTGCTGGGACAGGGAAAGTTCCGGGGCGAGTCGAGCCTGCGCACCTATCTCTGGAGAGTGGTCAGCCATACCTGCCTGGATCAGCTCCGAGCCCAGAGCAAGTGGAAGTGGGCCGACCTCGAAACCCTCGAAACGGCCGATGGCGCCAACGGCCTGGGGCACGTCCAGCCCGTGAACCGGGAAGACCGGGACCTGCTGATGCGCGTCCTGGAACGGGTCTCGCACGAATGCCGGGAGATGTGGCGCCTGATCGTCGCCGGCCTTTCCTACAAGGAGATGAGCCTGCGCATGAACGTCGCGGAAGGCACCCTCCGCGTGCGGGTCCTGCGCTGCCGGGAGAAGGCCACGGCCCTGCGGCAGGACCTCTTGGGAGGTCAGCCGTCCGAAGGACGTAACACAATGGTCAAAAAGTCGCCTAACAAGAGTGGAAGGGCGAAAACTAATGACCTGTGACCAAGCCATCGAACTCCTCCCCTGGTTGCTGAACGGCACCCTCGAAGCCGAGGAGCGCGCGGAAGTCCGCCGGCACCTCCAGACCTGTGAACGCTGCCGCGAGGCCCTGGCCGAGACGCGGATGGCCGGCGCCATGTTCTCCCAGCACATCCCCAGTCAGGACATGGTGGCCCTCGCCTGGGGCGAGACCCCCTCGGGGATCGATGCCGCGGCCGCGGAGGCTCACCTGGCTTCGTGCCCCCAGTGCGCCGCCGAGCTGGAGCTGGCCCGGATGAGCCGCCGCCTCGAGGAGGAAGCCAACGTGGCGGTCTTCCCCGCCGCCAGGCCGCGGACCGGAGCCGTGGAAGCGCCGCGGACCTGGCGCGCCATGGCCGTCGCGGCGAGCCTGTTGGCGCTCGTGGCCTCGAGCGGCTGGATCTACACGGCCGTGCAGGCAACGGATCCCGCGGGGATCGCCCGGGCCGAGCAGCCGGCGGCGCCGGCAACAGTGCCGGTTGCGCCCCAGGCTCCCAGCGGCGAAGCCTCCTCGCTGAGGCAGAAGATCGCCCAGATGGAAGGCGACATGAGGCGCCTCATCGGCCTTCAGCAGGAGAACGACAAGAAGGTCGCGGACGCCCAAGCCCAGGTCGCGCAGCTCGAAAAGGAGCGCGAGATCCTTGCCCGGCCGCAGCCCGCCGACCCCGTCCTGTTCAACGAGGTCGTGCGGGATAGCGAGGGAGGCAAGGAGACGGTCGTGCGGGCTGACGTCTACAGCGCCCTTCTCCTGCCGGCACGGGGCGCGACGGGGAAGCGTTCCGCGGAGATTCTGGACGAGTCCGGGAAGGTCGTCTTCCGGGTGGACGGGTTGACCGACAAGCTGGAGTACTACTCGCTCGCCCTGCCGCCCCGAGCCCTTCGCCCCGGCCGCTACACCGTCCGGATCAGCGGCCAGGACGAGGCCAGAGCCTTCCAGGTCGTCCCCTAGCGCTTCTTGTCAAAGTGAATCTGCCGTGTAGGGGCGGCCCTATGTGGCCGCCCTGGGCGGGGGGCCTCTACGGACCGCCGGCTGGCCCCCTATCCCCTTCCCGCGCGGGACCTTCCCCCACCCAGGGCGGCCACGCAGGGGTGCCTACGGCATCCTGCGGACCGCCCCTACAAAACATCCACCATTTCTATCTAGTGGTTGTCAACGCAGGATTGAGCTGCTGCGTAGCGCCTCCCTAGGAGCGTCGGCATCCCTGCCGGCCTGACGAACTTTCCTTGGACGGACTTTTGCCGGCTTTCGGTCTTTGCGGCCCAAAGGGTCGCGAGAACCCAGCCCAGGGCTGAGGCCGCAGGCCGATGCCCTGGGCCGACAGACCCCACAGCCTTGCGGCCTGAAAGGCCGCGAGAACCGGAGCGGAGCGAGCCGACTCCGAACCAGAACCTCTTGCGGCCTTTCAGGCCGCGGGGTTTTGTTGCC
>Ga0126305_10000877_pt1 | contig 13062 bp, 14 predicted proteins | sample Plot26_FD_92536 | JGI IMG/M metagenome (GOLD analysis project Ga0126305, IMG submission 92536) | Serpentine soil microbial communities from UC McLaughlin Reserve, CA, USA - Plot26 | ecosystem: Environmental > Terrestrial > Soil > Grasslands | place: USA: UC McLaughlin Reserve, Lake County... | reverse complement strand
GGCATTGTTGACCCGTCGTCACACAGGGGGGCAGATGCGACCTTACGTCGAACACAGCCATACGAGCCTAGTACTTCACACTTGTTTTGGGTTGCTTCGTGGCCAGGCGTGCGGGGTGTGTGGGCAATGAACGAGGAGCGCTTCGACATTCTCACCTGCGCGCCCTCGCGACCGGCCGGATCCTATGAGGCAAACAGCGAGATGGGCCTCTCCTCACAGATGCTCTCGGATCAGCAGGCCGCCGTCGGGCGGGCTTTGGTCGGAAGTGTAATTCTTCAGGAGGGTATGCGGCACCAGATGAAAGAGCAAACGTGCAGCAAACGCCGCCCACACAAGGCGACCTTAGAGGGCTACTAGATGCTCTTTCTTGCGTCGGCAATAACGCTCGCGGTCTTTACCAGTATCGGGTTCTCTAATCCTGACCAGGCTTGGGTGCGAGCGTTAAAAGATAATCGGGAAACGACCCAGAGGTAGTGGTCACGTAGTGAGGGGGGAGATCCGCTACCTGGAGCTAGACCTGGCTGGTGTCCCCGTGGAGGAGCCCAAGGTGCTCATGGCCGGCCGTTACGTCTTTGCTTTGCGCGAAGTAGGAAGGACTGCTGGGATGCGCTCCAGGGGCTTCGGGCGTGGGTACGCGCTTGATCAGGACCGAAGGCGGGAGGAGTCGGACGCTGCTGGAGCGAGGAAATGGCGAAAAGCCTAGAGCGGCGCCTCAGGAACCTCGACTTTCTCCGGCCGCGCACGCAGGGTAAGTTCCTGTTCGCCGGTGAGGAGAAGTTGTACGTCCGTGGCGCCACTTACGGGCCTTTCCGGCCAGGTGAGAACGGTAGCGAGTATCATAGTCCGGAAGCTGTTGAACAAGATTTTGCGCAGATAGCGGCGAACGGCCTAAATGCGGTACGCACCTACACCACGCCGGAGCGCTGGCTCTTGGACACCGCGCAGCGACACGGCCTGCGCGTGTTGGTTGGCTTGCCTTGGTCCGAACAGCATCTCGTCTCCCTCAACGATAATAAACGCGTCGAATCGATTAAGGAGCACATACGCACTGGGGTGTCTGCCTGCGTCGGCCACCCGGCGGTCCTCTGCTACGTAATCGGCAATGAAATCCCGGCACCCATTGTGCGCTGGTACGGACGTCGCCGCGTGGAGCGTTTCCTCAAGGAACTCTATGAGATAGCGAAAGCTGAGGATCCCGAGGGCCTCGTTACCTATGTAAACTACCCTACTACCGAGTATCTACAGCTGCCCTTCCTCGACTTTGTCTCTTTCAACGTCTACCTCGAGGAGCAGCAGAGCTTCGAGGCCTACCTCGCCCGGCTGCACAACATTGCGGGCAATCGGCCGGTGCTCATGGGCGAGATAGGTTTGGACAGCCGTAGCAACGGCGCGGACGCCCAAGCCCATACTCTGAAATGGCAGATCCGGACCGCGTTGGCGTCCGGCTGCGCTGGCGCCGTCGTTTTTTCTTGGACTGATGAGTGGTTTAGGGGTGGCTACGATATCGAAGACTGGGATTTCGGCCTCACGGACCGTGATCGGCACGCGAAGCCGGCACTGGCGGCCGTGAAGGAAGCGTTCGCCGAAGCGCCGCTCTCAGCAGGCCTGCCTTGGCCCCGCCTCTCGGTGATAGTTTGCAGCCACAACGGGGAGCATACCTTGCCCGACTGCCTTGAGGGCCTGCTAGAGCTGGAGTACCCCGACTTCGAAGTGATCGTGGTCGACGATGGATCTACGGATTCGACAGCGGACATTGTTCGGGAGTATGGCTTCCGTCTGATAACGACCGAGAATCTTGGTCTAAGCAACGCCCGCAACGTCGGCATGCAAGCGGCCAGCGGCGAAATCATAGCCTATCTCGACGACGATGCCCGACCCGATCCCCACTGGCCCACTTACCTGGCCGCTACCTTCCTGAGCACAGAACACGCCGGGGTGGGCGGCCCTAACATCACGCATCCCAGCGATGGGCCGATTGCCGAGAGCGTCGGCAAGGCGCCAGGCAATCCCATCCATGTCCTCCTCTCCGATAGAGAGGCGGAGCACATCCCGGGTTGCAACATGGCATTCCGTAAAGCGTACCTCGAAGAGATAGGCGCGTTCGATACGCGGTTCCGTGTCGCCGGCGACGACGTCGATATCTGCTGGCGGCTGCGGCAACGCGGTTGGTCGTTGGGGTTCAGCCCCGCGGCGGTGGTCTGGCACCACCGCCGCAACTCCATACGCGCGTACTGGAAGCAGCAACGCGGCTACGGTAAAGCCGAGGCCTTGCTGAAGGAGAAATGGCCGGAGAAGTACAACGCTGCCGGCCATCTCGTGTGGGCCGGGCGGATTTACGATGAGGGGCTCATGCCGGCGCTTGCTTGGCGTCGGCGACAAATCTATCATGGCACGTGGGGCAGCGCACCTTTTCAGTCCCTTTACCAGCCTGCCGCGAATGGGCTTTGGTCGCTACTGGCAACGCCCGAGTGGTACCTGCTAATTGTGGTCCTCGCGACGCTATGTGCCCTTGGCACCGTTTGGAGCCCACTGCTTCTCTTTCTACCCCTGCTCGCCCTCGCAGTCGGCACGCGCCTGATCCAGGTTGGGCTGAGTGCCTTCGACGCCTCCTTCGCAAGCTCAACCCGATCTCGCCTGTCTCGGCTGAAGCTGTTTGGCCTGACGGCGTTCCTGCACCTTATCCATCCACTGGCGCGCCTGCAGGGTCGCTTGCGTCACGGCCTTCCCGCCTGGCGAGGTGGCGCTATTGGTCACTCGCTACCGCGACCGCGGACGATCGCTATCTGGAGTGAGCGTTGGCAGGCTCCTGACGAGAGACCCCGATCCATCGAAGCGGCCCTCCGAGGATACGGCATCGCCGTCCACCGCGGAGGTGACTACGACCGCTGGGACCTTGAGGTGCGAAGAGGAATGCTCGGTGTCGTTCGTCTGCTTATGGCTAACGAAGATTACCCCGCAGGAAAGCAACTGCTGCGCTTCCGCATCTGGCCGTTGTGCCCGCCCAGCGTGCCTGTATTAATCCTGCTATTCGTTGCGCTGAGTCTATGGGCAGCGCTGGATCGAGCCTGGGTAGCCTGCGCGATACTCGGCGGAGTTGCCGTGCTGGTCGTCTTGCGCACTCTTGGAGAGTGCGCCGTCGCCTCGGCCGCGGCCCTTAGCGCGCTCCGGAAACTGGACGAAGATGAGCGTGATGCGTTGCGATGACTGTGGTGGGTCCCAGACAAAGGTGCCGCAACCGCTCGTCTGCGGTTCGGGCTACCGCCTTAGGTATGCCCCTTGCAGGGGGCGAACTAGCCGCGTTGGAAGAGGGGTAGGGCGATGAGTATCACGGTCTGCCTCTCTACGAACCAAACCCTCAACTATCCCCAGGGTGGTGGCCATCTGTGGGTCTATCTCAATTGGGCTCTGGGGCTGCGTGCGCTCGGCTGCGAGGTAATCTGGCTGGAGACGGTCTCAAGAGAGGAGAGCGTTTCCGCCCTGAATCGTCGTCGCCGATTAGAGCGAGACGGCCTCGTCGAGCGTCCCAGCGACTTGGTGCACGAAGTGCAGGTGAACGTTGCAACCCTGAAGAGACGCCTGGAGCGATACGGCCTCGCGGAGCACTTGGCGCTCTGCGCCCGGAGCGGAGAGATCCTGCCTGATGAAGTAACAAAAGGGTGCCTGAATCTGGAGGCGGCGGCCGAGGCGGACCTGCTGCTCAACCTGCGGTACAACTTACCCGGCGAGGTGGTAGAGCGGTTCCGTCGGTCGGCCCTGTTGGACATCGACCCGGGTCTGTTACAAATTTGGATGAGCCAGGGGTTGATAAGCGTGCCGCAGCACGACATGTACTTCACCATCGGCGAAACAGTAGGCCAGCCAGGGGCGCGGTTTCCGGACCTAACACTGAAGTGGCACTATACGCCGCCACCCGTGTTTCTACCTGAGTGGCCACCGGTTCAGGCAGACTCTATGGCGTCATACACTACCGTTTCCCACTGGTGGGAGCCGAAGCCAGCAGGGTGGGTGGAAGTTCAAGGAGAATATCGCAATAACGAGAAGCGCACAGCATTTCTGGACTATTTAGATCTCCCATCACGAACCTCGACGCAACTGGAATTGGCTCTGTCCCTGACGCCCGAAGACGAAGACGAAGGCCGGCTTCTTGAGGAGAGAGGCTGGAAGATTCGGCATGCATGGACCGTCAGTTCGGAACCCGAGCAGTACCGTACCTACATCCAGCAATCGCGAGGCGAGTTCAGCGTTGTCAAGCCTTCCTGCGTATGGCTTAGCAACGCCTGGATCAGCGACCGCACGCTGTGCTACCTAGCCAGCGCAAAGCCTGCGGTGGTGCAACACACGGGTTCCAGCCGCTTCTTGCCGGACTCGGAAGGTCTCTTTCGGTTTCGGAACTTGGAAGAAGCCACCCGTGCGCTCTGCGCGGTGGAGGCAGATTACGAGCGACACTGCCGGCTGGCTCGCGAACTAGCAGAAGAGCACTTTGATGCTCAGAAAGTCGTTGGACGCGTGCTGGAGCGGGCGTTGGCATGAGAGAGCGACGTTCGGACCTTGGAAACCAGGAGTACTCCGTGCGTAGCCAACTGAACGGTCTGAGCCTCGCGATCCTCGGCTACCACAAGATCGGCGAGCCACCCCCTGGTGGTTGGCATACGTGGTTCTACATACCGGAAGAGATCTTTGTAGGACACCTGAGCTACCTCCGCGAACATGGCTGGCGGGTGATCGACCTCCTGGCCCTTTTCAGGGGTATCGCGGCTCCTGAGAGCTTGCCCGAGCGGGCGGCCCTGATTACCTTCGATGACGGATATCGGTCGATGCGTACCGTCGCACTTCCCTGGGTGCTCCGATTCGGATATCCGGCCGTACTCTTCGTCCCTACCGACTACATCGGAGGGCTCAATGGGTTTGATGCCGGACAGGAGCCGGAAGAAGCGATCTGTGATTGGGATGATTTGCGGGAGCTGGAGCGCTTGGGCGTCTCGATACAGTCTCATGGAGCTTCACACCGGTCGTTCTCGAAGCTGAGGCTGCCCGAGCTAGAGGAGGAGCTGACCCGGTCCAAAATTACACTCGAGGCTGGTCTGGAGAAACCGGTTGAAGTATTCGCCTACCCCTACGGCGATGGCGGAACGAATCCACGGTTGACTGGCAGGGCTCTGGAGCGGACCGGATACCGGGCGGCCTGCCTCTACGAGGGCGGTCCGAACCCCTTGCCGATAGTCGAGCCGTATCGTCTGACCCGTCTGGCCATGGGGCCGGGTACCGATCTTCAGGTAGCGCTGGAGAACGGATAGGAGAATCTCCTGAGGAGGTGCATACGGGCATTCGAGGAGTCTCAAAGCTGGTAAACGTTGTTGATGGAAGTTTTCGCAGCCTTCGATACAGGTCTGGGCAGGTAGTTGACGTACTATTGAACTTCCTGTAGTTGTGTAGAATATGTCAATACAGGTGGTGCGGTGGCAGATATTTCTACCGTGTAGGCGCTACTAAACGTGGAAACAGGATGTGCCGCATTGATAGCATCATGGTGAACCATTTCTTGAATGCGCTCCTTAGGAGCGACTACCACCGCTGGAACTTAGACGTGCAAGCCCCAGAGTGTGCTACGGTAGTTGCTCCTCGTACACTGGAGCAGCTGCAGGTGGAGGAAGAGTGAAAGCTGCGGGCGGCTACAGTACCCGAACCATCTACTGGCGGGTCTTCCGCGAGGCTCGGCCCTTCCGGCTTCACCTGCTCGGCATGTTGGCGCTCAGCCTGATGTCGGCACCTGTGGCGCTACTTGCGCCGCTACCGCTGAAGATCGTCGTGGATAGTGTGCTTGGGGACAAACCTCTTCCGGGCTTCATGCAGGCCATGTTGCCGGACTTTATTATCGGTTCCAAGGGCATGATATTCGTTCTAGCGGTGGCCCTGGTCGTGATCGTCGCCCTCCTTGCCCAACTCAGGGGAATCTGCAACTTGATACTGCGCACCTACACGGGCGAGAAGCTAGTGATGGATTTTCGCAGTCGGCTCTTCCGGCATGCCCAGCGACTCTCACTCTCCTACCACGATTCGAGGGGTACTTCGGATTCTATCTACCGCATCCAGTACGACGCACCGGCGTTGCAGTGGATCATAACCGACGGCGTTATTCCGTTTGTTGCCTCTATGGTTACGCTCGTCAGCATGATCTACGTTACTGCCCTTATAGACCTCCAACTGGCGCTGGTGGCGTTGGTGGTCTCACCCTTGCTCTTCCTGATACTACGGACATACGGCCAGCGCCTGCGGAGAGGCTGGCGTGGGCAGAAGAAACTCGAGAGCTCTGCCCTGGAAATCGTGCAGGAGACACTGGGTGGTATCCGCGTTGTTAAGGCCTTCGGCCAAGAAGACCGTGAAAAGGAGCGCTTTACTGGGAAGGCCAGCGAAACCCTGAGGGCCAAGATTCGCCTCTCCTTCCACGAGGGTGGTCTGGGCTTGATGGTCGGCCTGATAATCGCGGCGGGTCAGGCAGCCGTTCTCTTTATCGGTGTGAGGAACGTCCAGGCGGGCATCCTTAGTCTAGGTGACCTGCTTCTGGTGATGGGTTACCTGACGCAGCTCTACGCCCCCTTGGAGAGCATGAGCAAGAAAGTGAGGGACTTGCAGGGCTCACTGGTCAGCGCCGAGCGGACCTTCGGGCTTCTGGACCAGACCCAGGAGGTCATTGAAAAGCCGAACGCCATACGGCTCTTGCGCGCTAAGGGCGCCGTATCATACCAGGATCTATCCTTCTCCTACGACGGAGAGAACAACCCGGTATTGCAGAACATTTCCTTCGAGGTCGGCCCCGGCACGCGGGTCGGCATCGCGGGCGCGACCGGCGCGGGCAAGACAACGCTTGTAAGTCTGTTGACCCGCTTCTATGATCCTACCTCAGGCCGGATAACGCTCGATGGCGTCGACCTGCGCGACTACAGAATAGCCGACCTGCGCAACCAGTTTGGCATCGTCTTGCAGGAGCCGGTTCTCTTCTCGACCAGCATCGCCGAAAACATCGCGTACGCTAATCTCGGCGCTACCTCCGAGGAGATCGTGGGTGCGGCCCGCGCGGCGAACGCCCACGAGTTCATCACTAACCTTCCGGAGGGCTACGATACCCAGGTGGGGGAGCGGGGGATGCGCCTCTCGGGAGGCGAGCGCCAGCGCATCTCGCTCGCCCGGGCTTTCCTTAAGGACGCCCCGATCCTCATCCTCGACGAGCCCACGAGCTCCGTTGATATGAAGACGGAGGCCATGATCATGGATGCGATGACCCGACTGATGCACGGGCGCACCACCTTCATGATCGCCCACCGCCTCAGCACGTTGGCGAACTGTGACGTACGGCTGCAGATCGAAGGCGGACGGGTGATTGATTTCGAGCAGCAGCCTATTACGGGGGCAGATGCGGACGCCAACACGGCTGATTCGCTGCATGGGTCGAAGAAGATCCCATGAATGGCACGGTTTGGAGTCGCACGGCAGACGGGGATGGCTAACTTTGGAGGCCAAACTAGTGACTGAACAAAATGAGCCGGCATTGCGCCAGTGCCTCAAGCGCATCCTTCCCAGGGTGAGCAACCGGCGGTCGGCCATCGCTACCATCCACAGCAGGCAGTCTGACGCCTCATCCTCATATCAAACGGATATCCTGACTGTCCACTTGGCAGATGGCGGAGCTTTCGAGGTCTTTCTCAAAAATTACGGTGCTTCGGTACGGGTCAAGGACGAGATGAAGCAAAGGCGTGAACGTGAGGTGCGCGTTTATCAAGACTTGCTTGAAAACGCCAAGTTGGGCACACCAAGGTACTATGGTACGGTTTGGGACGAATCGCAAGAAACCTTTTGGCTTCTGCTGGAATACGTCGACGGAACGCCGGTGGGCTACCTCGAGCCTACCCACTACTGGAATGCGGCAACTGCGGCAGCGGGTTGGCTTGGGCAGATGCACGGCTACTTTACCAGGCACGCTCGCTATCTAAGTCGACTTGACTTTCTGATACGTCACGATGCACACTTTCTTTCGGCCAAAGCTGAAGCCGCGTTGGATGCCGTCTCCCAGATACTACCTGGCTCGGTTGACCGTTTTGCAAGGATCGTAAATCGTTACGATCAGGTTGTAGAAGCCATGGTGGCCCACCCGCCCACTCTGATCCACGGTGCCTTTCGGCCACAAAACGTCATGGTGAATGGCGAATCGCAGTCAATGAGAATCTGCGCCTATGACTGGGAAGAGGCGGCGTTTGGGGCTCCCCTTTATGATCTCGCTTATTTGACCGACGGATTCGGGCCACCTACGCTCGACCTAACGTTTGAAACATATCGGCGAGGGGCAATGAGATTCGGCATGCCTGTACCTGAGAGGGAGGAAATGAGATACATTGTCAATTGTTTCCGCTTGCATATGATCGTTAATTCGCTGGCTCACGCCCTTGTAAAACAATATGGCGAAAGAGAAATTGCTAACCTTGTCGCCGCTGGAGAGGAGAGATTCCATCTTGTTCACGGCACCTTACCCACTCAGGCTTCACGCTACAACGTCCCGCCTGCACAGACACGCTAGCTTTCGGCTAGATTGGTTTGCTCATTGCCGCAGGGTTGCTTGCCAATGCACATAAGCAGCAACACTTCGCGCGTTGATCTGCAGGAGCCCGAGCTCCTGCATTTTATTGCAGCTATCTTGAACCAAGCGGTAGGATATCAAGCCAAGATTGTTCGTTTTAAACGTGAGACCAGTCCTTTCGCTACCTTGTTCCCCGCCGAGGTGCTCACCATTTCACTTGACGGTGGAGACGAAATCTCCCTCTTTCTCAAGCACTTGGGTTCCGAGGAAGCAGACCACCCCGACAAGCAGTGTCGAGATAGGGAGATCCAAGTTTATAGAGAGCTTTTGACAGACGAGAGCCTTCCTGTTTCCAAGTACTACGGCTCGCGCTGGAACGGACGCTCCCATTGCCATGAAGTACTCTTAGAGTACATCGATGGCTGGAATCTAAAGTACCACGACCTTGAGCACTGGTTCAGTGCGGCGCGCCGCTTGGCTCACCTGCACGCTCACTTTGCAGCTCAGGCTGACAAGCTGTGGTCTTGCCAATATCTGCTCCACTTTCACGCCCGCTACTATGGCGAGTGGGCGGCTCGAGCGCTTGCTTCCGTGGCCGAACAGTCGGCGGAATTGGCGACGGCGCTGGAAGCCGTTCTTAGCCAGTACCATCACGTTGCAGCGCTGCTTGCCGAACAGCCCGGAACGCTGGTACATAACGACCTCGCGCCAAAAAACGCCGTTGTAGACACAAGTAACATGGCTACTCGAATCTGTTTTGTCGACTGGGAGATGGCGGGTGTGGGCTGCGGATTGTCCGATCTGGTGCATCTGAAGTACGGGCTCGATCCCTTAAACGACCAGAAGATGTGCGCCGCCTACTGCGAAGAGCTGGCGGGAACAAACTTGATCCCCTCAAATCCCCGGGAACTTGACAGCCTCATTGCCGCATGCGAGCTGCACAACACGCTCCATCGCCTTTGGCGCAGCAACGTTTGGCAATTGCCGATCGAGCGGGTGGCGCAGTGGGTTGCTGAGGCTCGGGCCTTCATGTTGCGGATCTGAACGTCGTACAGGAGGCGAACGTAGATCATGAAGATCATCATCGGAGCGATCTTATCCAGACTTCCCTTTTCGCCTGGTATGGCCTGGAACTGGTTGCAGCACATGATCGGCTTTCAGAAACTCGGACATAAGGTCTACTTCTTTGAAGAAGTGGAGCCAGAGTGGTGCGTTGACAAGTTTGGCCGCCGGTGTGAGTACATGGACAGCGCCAATAGGGTTTGCTTTCAAAGCACGATGGAGCAATTTGGCTTGCTTGATCAAGCAAGCCAAATTTTCAATCGCGGGGAGGGCACTTGCGGTCTCTCATATGAATCGGTGATTGCAGCAGCGAAGGAAGCCGACCTGCTCATAAACATTTCCGGACACGTCACGGATGAAGCCATTCTTGGCAGCGTTGTGAGGCGCGTCTACGTCGATCAGGACCCGGTATACACTCAGTTGTGGGCTGCGGCTTACGGTGAGGATCTAAACTTCAGAATGCACGATGTCTTCCTCTCCGTGGGGCTCAACATAGGGACTCCCTACACGTGTATTCCAGACTGTGGTGTTAAATGGCATCATACCCTCCCACCGCTCATAATGGAATTCTGGCCGGCTTATCTCAGTACCTCCCGCGAGCCTTTTACAACTATCGCGTCATGGAGGAGCGGATATGGCGATCTGTATTATGAAGGTGGGTGGTATCGGTCGAAGTACGAAGAGTTTGAACGCTTTGCCGAACTGCCGAGAAAGGCCGAGCAAGAGCTTGAAGTAGCTTTGAAGACCTATCCTGACGAGGACGAAGGCATGCATCTTCTCAAAGCCAACGGCTGGCGTGTGACTGAGGCAAGTCATATTACCACGCTACCTGACTATCAAGGATATATCGCTCAGTCTCGAGCAGAAATCGGCATTGCCAAGAACGCCTACATCAAAGGGAATTCGGGCTGGTTCAGTGACCGGTCTGCTCACTATCTTGCAAGTGGGAAGCCCGTCCTTGCTCAATCAACAGGATTCGAACGATATCTTCCTGTTGGGCAAGGACTGATGACCTTCGACAGCATGGAAGAGGCGGTGGCAAGCATCAGTGCCATCAACCAAGATTACGAAGCACAATGTCTGGCTGCAAGAGAGTTCGCTCAAGAATATCTGGACTACCGAAAGGTACTGCCGAGGATGTTAGAGGTGAGCACAGCACCTGATTAACTCATTAGATCAGGAGGAGGCACAAGAGATGGTCAAGGTGAGCGTGAGGACTAGAAGGACAAGTGGCTGGGCGGAGTTCAATGGACCAGTGGCAATGTTACTACAAGGTAACTGCTGCAACCTGTTGTTAGATACTGTCGCTGACCTACGCAAGCAGTTTGCCATCGTGTTGCAGGATCCGGTTCTCTTCTCGACCAGCATTGCGGAGAACATCGCCTACGCTAACCCAGACGCCACCTACGAGGAGATCGTGGATGCGGCTCGGGCAGCGAATGCCCACGAGTTCACCACTAAATTGCCAGAGGGCTACGACACCCAGGTCGGGGAGCGGGGCATGCGTCTCTCGGGGGGCGAGCGCCAGCACTTCTTGGTTGAGCTTTCGGCATGACAACACCTACGCCGGTCAACAAGGAAGAGCTGATTCCCCAGGAGGTGGAAGAGGTACTCGCGAGGGGACTGCAGAACTACTTCGGAAGACCAGTGCGCATCGTCGAGCTGCATTCCACATTCCTCGCAGATACGTACCGCACGCACCCGGTATACCGCCTTCACCTGACCTTCGACAGCGGTGACCGGCTGGCGCTCATTTTCAAGTGGCTGCAACCACAACAAGACGAGGACATCCGTCGGGAGGTGCTGGTATACCGCCGGCTGCTGACCGATGGGCGCTTCGACGCGCCAACGGTGTATGCGTCGCTGTGCGACGAAGCACGGGGGCGATACTGGCTGTTCTTCGAGGACGTGGGTGGGTTGCGGCTAGAATGGTGCGACGTGGGTGACTGGTCAGGCGCCTTCCGGTGGGCGGCCAGGATGCACGCTGAGTACTATGGCCGGGAGGAGGAGCTGAGGGCCCTCGGCTATCTCGTTGAGCATGGTCCCCCCTTCTACCGCTTTCTCGCCCGCCGGGCGCGGGAGATGCTCCAGTGGTTGGATGCGCGACGTCGGATTGCCCGCTTCGAGCGTTTGATGGCGCGGTGGTTCGACCTGTCCGTAGACCACCTTGCTCGCCAGCCCCGAACATTTTTGCACGGCGATTTGGACTGCCACAACCTGATGGTTCAGTCCGGCCCGAAGATCCGGCCGATAGACTGGGGGTATGCAGCCATCGGCGTCGCAGGATGGGACGTGGCTAAGCTGATCGCCGGCTGGGGACCGGAGAAGGCGCGCTTTATCAGTGTCTATCTGGACGAGTTCGCGCTACACGCGCCCGTCGTGTTAGACCGTCGAACGTTCGAACATACCTTGGCCCATTGTCAGATCATGAGGACCCTGCAGATTCTCTACTGGTGGGAGGGGCCGTACGAGAACCTGGCGTTTGTGGATGGCGTGCTGGAAGAGATGGAGAGCGCCTGCCGTTATTTGGACAGCGCGGGGAGCGATGGCTGACCAGCTGCAGTTCGCCCGGATCACGCCGGTGGCGCTCCCTTACCTCTCTCGGACTATCACGGCCGGGTGCCGGCGAGAACGGGAGGTAGAGATACAGACACCCTACGGGACCATTCAGGCCCTAAGGTAGTCTAGACCGGAGCATTTTCGTGATCGACGCGACCATCTCACCCTGAGACTGCACACCTGGTCGGTCGCTCCTTAATCGCCTTCTCTTGCTTAGATAAAGTTCGCCTCGTTTGCGTGGGAATGCGCGTTCGCCGGCCCGCACTCCCGCGCAAGGCGCTTGGCGAAACCGCGTACCACGCGGTGGTATCCAAACCCCGACGCGGAGGATAGGCGCCTACCCACCGCTGAGAGTATGCGTAGCGCGTGATGGCACCACATATAGCGAAAGATATAGACGCCGCAGCTTACTGAGAAGTATTTCCTGGGCTCGAAGAGGTGGTCTAGGAAAGGCTGCGATCCAGCCCAATACGTATAATACTCCTATACGCTACTCCCTCCATCAGCGATGAAGAGGAGGAGGGCGTTTCATCGAACCCGACAACGGGCGACATTTGGTCTTGTATCTGAGGGATCGAGTGGAGCAAAAGAGGCTCTCGGCCCTTAGGAGCACGGTCAACTTGGATCAGCTACTGTAAGAAGAGTGGGGATAAGGCCTTGTCGATACGGGGGCGACGAGTTCGTTGTGTGGATGGACGGCAACCTCTGCTGCTGTGCTCTGCTGCTGTGCTCTGCTGCTGTGTAAAGATATATAATACAAACCCGATCGCCTCCTTTGATCGCCTCCCTTGCCAGACCACTATCTAACAAACTATCTAGAAAAACAGACCGCGATACCAAAGCAGCTGGGGCTGTCCTCGCTCAAACTCTGCTAG
>Ga0126305_10000875_pt1 | contig 13124 bp, 11 predicted proteins | sample Plot26_FD_92536 | JGI IMG/M metagenome (GOLD analysis project Ga0126305, IMG submission 92536) | Serpentine soil microbial communities from UC McLaughlin Reserve, CA, USA - Plot26 | ecosystem: Environmental > Terrestrial > Soil > Grasslands | place: USA: UC McLaughlin Reserve, Lake County... | reverse complement strand
GACTTCGTGTCGCTCGTCTCGCACGAGCTGAGGAGCCCGATGGCGTCGGTCATCGGCTCCGCGCGAACGCTCGAGCAGCGGTGGCGCGAGCTGTCGCCCGATCAGCGCGAGTCGTTCCTCGCGCTGATCGCGCACGAAACCTCGCGACTGGCGGAGCTGATCGGCGACGTCCTCGACACCTCGAGGATCGAATCTGGCACCTTCAGCTACTCGTTCGAGGACGTCGACCTGGCGCGGCTCGTGCGGGACTCGGCGGCGGCGGCGGAGCACGGACAGGACGAAGTGACGGTCGAAGCCGTCGTCCGGGAACCGCTGCCGGCGGTCCGGGGCGACCGCGACCGCCTCCGGCAAGTGCTCGTGAACCTGATCGACAACGCCGTCAAGTACTCGCCGCCCGGCGACCGGGTCAGGGTCGAAGCCGAACAGTCAGACGGCCGCGTGGTCATCGAGGTTCGCGACCGTGGCCCGGGGATCTCGCCAGACGACCAGAGGCTGATCTTCGAGAGGTTCGGCCGGGCCAACGTGGCCGAGCACGCGAAGCCTGGGACCGGCCTGGGCCTCTTCATCGCGCGCTCGATCGCCGAAGCGCACGGCGGGGCACTCGAGGTTCGCTCCGCGCCCGGCCGCGGCGCGACCTTCAGGCTCTCCCTGCCGCTCTGACGCGGGGAGCGCCCGCGTGATAGCGCGGCCGTCGACCGCTGATATCACGCCGAGTCCGCGAAAAACCGCATGACCAAGCCAAAAATTGGCCCTTGACGCAGCAATGCGCATGCGGCTTCAATGCTGCGCGTGTCTCGTTTCCGAATCGCCGCCGTCGCGGCCCTGGCGGCGCTGGGCCTTGCTCTGGCTACCGCCTGCGGTGGCGATTCCGGGAGTGAGGCCTCGGGGTCGATTCGCTTCCTGATCTTCGGCGACCCCGCCGAGATCAACGCCTACCGGACGCTGATCAAGTCGTTCAACGAGGAGGAGCCGGACATCGACGTCCAGCTGGTCGAGGCCAGCGACCGCGAGGATCTGATTGCGCGGCTCTCGACGTCGATCGCCGGCGGCTCCCCGCCGGATCTCTTTCTCATGAACTACCGCTTCTACGGCCAGTTCGCCGCCCGGGACGCGCTCGAGCCGATGGCGTCATACCTCGAAGACTCCGATGTCTTCGACGAGGACGACTTCTACCCGGAGGCGCTCGACGCCTTCAGGTGGAAGGGCGAGCTGACCTGCCTCCCGCAGAACATCTCGAGCCTGATCGTCTACTACAACCGCGACCTCTTTAAGCGCTTTGGCGTGCCGCTTCCAACAGACGGTATGCGGTGGAACGAGCTCGTCTTCCGGGCGCAGCAGATGACGCGGGACAAGAACGGCCAGCCTGTGCGCGGCGCCGATCCCGACCTGCCGCAGGCGAACACGGCTCCGGCCGAGATCTACGGGCTTGGGGTCGAGCCGGAGATCATCCGGATCGCGCCGTTCGTGTGGTCGAACGGCGCCGAGATCGTCGACGACACGGACAACCCGACGCGGTTCACACTCGACACCGTCGACGCGAAGCAGGTCGTTGAGCAGTTCTTCCAGCTCCGGACCCTCCACGGCGTTGTCCCGACCGACCAGGACGTCGAGGCCGAGGACGACGAGAGCCGCTTCGTGAACGGCCGCCTCGCAATGCTCCTGGACTCCCGCCGGGCAGTGCCCAGCCTCCGTGAGGCGGCGGAGTTCGACTGGGACGTCGCCTCGTTGCCGTACTTCCGCGAGCCGGCGAACATCCTCCACGCGGACGCGTACTGCATGACCGAGGCGTCGGACTCGAAGGACGCCGCCTGGCGCTTCGTCGAGTATGCGCTCGGCCCTGAGGGCGCGGCCGTCGTCGCGAAAACGGGGCGCACGGTCCCATCGCTCCGCTCCGTCGCAGAGTCGGACGCCTTCCTCGATCCGACTCAGAAACCGAAGAATTCGCAGGCATTCCTCGACGCGGTCGAGACGATCAAGCACGTGCCGACCGTCTCCACGTGGCCGGAGATCGAGGACGTCACGAACGGGCTCCTGGAGAACGGGATGTACCTCGGCCAGCCTGTCGACAAGGTGGTCGCCGAGATCGACCTGAAGACCCGCCCGCTCTTCGAGCGCGGCGAGAGCGCCGAGAGCGCCGAGCGCTAGCTCTACACTCGGCGGCACGTGAGGGCCGGCGAGCGCAAGTGGGGAGGCTGGCGACAGCCTGCCGCGATCGCGGTGGCCGTCGCCTTCCTGCTCCCGCTCTGGTTCATGGTCAGCGGGTCGCTCCGCGAGCCTGGTCTGCCGCCTCCACGCGCACCCGAGCTGATCCCGAGTCCGATCTCGACGGCGAGCTACCACGAGGCCTTCGATCTCGTCGACCTAGCGCTCTACACGGTCAACTCGCTCATCGTCGTCGCGCTGACGGTGCCGCTCGCTGTGCTGGTGGCCTCTCTGGCGGGGTTCGGGATGCTGCTGGTGGCCGGGCGGGCACGTGTCGTGCTGGTCGTCTTCTCGTTCGCGGCGCTGATGATCCCGGTGACGGCGCTGCTCGTCCCGCGCTTCACGATGTTCCGCTGGCTCGGCCTGATCGACACCTGGGTGCCGCTGATCGCCCCTGCGCTGCTCGGGCTCTCGCCGTTCTACGTCCTGCTCTTCTACTGGAGCTTCCGGCGGCTTCCGCTGGAGCTTTTCGAGGCGGCCCGCCTAGAAGGGATGTCGCCGTTCGGGATGTGGCGTCGCCTCGGGATGCCGCTCGTCCGGCCGGTGACGATCGCGGTCGCCCTCCTGGCGTTCATCGCGTCGTGGGGGAACTTCCTCGAGCCGCTGGTCTATCTCTTCGACCCCGACCTCTACACGCTCCCGCTCGGCCTTCGTTCGCTGGAGACACTCGACCGGACGAATTACCCGATGTTGCTCGCGGGCGCCGTCGTCGCGACAGCGCCGGTGGTCTTCGCCTTCATGATCGCCCAGCGGTACTTCCTCCACGAGGACCGCGGGGCCGGGTGGCTCGGACGATGAGCCGCATCGCGCTGGAAGGAGTCCAGAAGCGGTTCGGCGAGACAACCGCGCTGGACGGGGTCGATCTCGAGGCGAGGGACGGGGAGCTCCTCGTCGTGGTTGGGCCGTCCGGGTGCGGCAAGAGCACGCTGCTCCGCTGCGTGGCGGGCCTGGAGGCGGTCGACGAGGGCGCGATCCGGATCGGCGACCGTGATGTGACGCAGCTGAGACCGGCCGCGCGCAACATCTCAATGGTCTTCCAGAGCTACGCGCTCTTCCCGCACCTGACGGTCCGCGAGAACATCGCCTTCGGGCTCGTCGTCCGCGAGGAGCCGAAGCAGGTCGTCCGCGAGCGGGTCGCGGAGGCGTCCGAGCTCGTCGGTGTCGTGGACTTCCTCGAGCGACGGCCCTATCAGCTCTCCGGCGGCGAGCGCCAGCGCGTCGCCCTCGCTCGTGCGCTCGTGCGTCGGCCAGACGCGTTCCTCCTGGACGAGCCGCTGTCGAATCTGGATGCCGGCACGCGGGTGCAGATGCGGACGGAGCTCCGCCGGCTCCACCGGGAGATCGGCTCGACGATGGTCCATGTCACGCACGACCAGGTCGAGGCGCTGACGCTCGGAGACCGGATCGCGGTGCTCGACGCCGGCCGCGTCCGCCAGGTGGGGACGCCCGACGAGGTCCACGGCCGCCCGAACGACCGCTTCGTCGCCGGATTCCTCGGCAGCCCGGCGATGAACTTCTTCGGCCGGGAGGCGGCGAGGCGGTTCTACGAGATCCCGAAAGGAACGGTGCTCGGAGTCCGGCCGGAGCACGTCAGGATCGGCACCCACGGCTTGCGGACGCGAGTCGACCTCGTCGAGGTGGCCGGGAGCGATGCGTACGTCCATCTCGATCGCGGGCTTGTGGCGCGTGTTCCAGCGCACTTGCGGCCCGACGAAGGCGCCAACGTAGGCGCCGCCTTCGACCGTGGTGCCGCGCATCTCTTCGACGAGGCGACCGGCGAGCGGCGGGAGTGGCAGTGAGCGAGCGACGCCAGGTCGTCCTCATGCTGACGCCGTACCTCTTCGGGCTCGTCGCGCTCGTCGCGGCGCCGGCGCTCGTCACGTTCGGCCTCGCGTTCACGGAGTACGACCTGATTCGGCCGCCGGAGCTCAACGGCTTCGACAACTTCCGGGAGCTCCTGGACGACGAGATCTTCGGGATCGCGCTGAAGAACTCGCTCGTCTTTGCGGCGATCGCCGTGCCGCTCCGTCTCGTCGGCGCGCTTGGCCTGGCGCTGCTCCTGCACCGGAGGATCACCGGCGTCGGCGCCTACCGCTCCTCCGCCGCGCTGCCGACCGTGATCCCGGACATCGCGTACGGGCTCGTCTGGCTCTGGCTCTTCAACCCGCTCTACGGGCCGATCAACGTCCTGCTCCGCTGGCAGGGGGACAGCTCGACGACGACGGCGTGGGGCGTCCAGCCGCCCCAGTGGCTCACGCATCCGAACGACGCGCGCGCGGCCATCATCATCATGAGCCTGTTCACGATCGGCGAGGGCTTCGTGATCCTGCTGGTGACCCGCCAGGGCCTGCCGTCCGAGCTGTACGAGCTCGCGGCCCTCGAGGATGCGACGGCGTGGGGAGTCTTCCGACGGATCACCCTGCCGCTGATGGCGCCGATCCTTCTCCTGCTGCTCGCACGCGACACGATCTACAGCCTGCAGTGGACGTTCGTCCCGGCGCTCGTCGTGACGGAAGGAGGCCCCCCGGAGTTCTCGACGACGTACGTGCCGCTCTTCGTCTACCGGAACGCCTTCGAGTTCCTTCGCTACGGCTACGCGGCCGCGGCGACACTCCTGATGTTTGCGCTCACCGCGCTGATCGTCTGGCTCCAGTGGCGCATCGTGCGCCGCTGGCGCAAGGGCTTCGCGATCTAGCGGACTGCTGCCGTCACGCGTGAGACGCCCAGCTCCTTCGAGAGCTGCTTCGCCCGCGCCGCGACTCGCGTTCTCAGATCCGGCTCGAGGACGACTGCCTCGCCGCGGAACGAGAGGATCTCGCCCACGAGCCACTCCTCGCCCGCCGTCGTTTCCCGGACCGCAGAGCCGTCGGAGAGTGGCGTCGCGCCCCGCTCGACCTCCCAGCGTGCCACCTCCGGCGAGTACCAGATCCGCACCGGCCGCGTCCCCTCGAACTCGTTCGGGTCGAAGCCCTCCCGCGGCTCGAACCGCTCGCGCTGCTTCTTGGCGCTGCGGATCCGGTCGAGGCGGAAGCTGCGCTCGCCGTCCTTGTCCCGGTCCCAGGTGTGGACGTACCAGTACGGCAGCCGGCGCTCGAGGCGGTACGGCTCGACGGTGCGGGTCGTGGAGTCCCTGTCGCCCTCCTTGAGGTGCTCGATCTCGACGAGCTTCCGCTGGCTGATCGCGTCGCTGAAGGTCGTCACGAGATCGACCTCGGCGCGGGGCACGTCTGGCGCCGGCGTCTGGGCCAGCTCGAACTCGCCGAATGTCTCCTCCAGCTTCTTGCGGACGCGGTCGAGTGGCGTGTGCGCGTCCGCCGCGATCATCGGCCCGACGAATTCCAGTGCCAAGCGGATCGCGCGGGCCTCGAGCGGCGTCAGCCTCGGTGGCGCGCGGAAGGTGTCGCCGAAGAGCTCCTTGTCGACATGCACGCGGTCACCGCGCAGCTCGGCGTAGACCGCGTAGCAGCCGCCGCCGAAGTTCACGAGGTTCAGGAGCGACAGATGCTCCTCGAGCGCCTCGGGCGGAATCCGGAAGCGCTCGCTCAGCTCAGCGGCGGGAATATCCGTGCTCGTGCTCTCTCCGCAGCGGTCGAGTAGGTAGGCAAGCAACGACTGGAGCAGTCCGAACCGCTCCGGCGCGACGGGGGAGCCGGGCCGCTCGAGCGGCTCCAGATCCTTCTGCTTCGCCTCCTTCGCGAGCGACGGCGGCTCGGCCTCGTGGCGCCCTCGGGCGAGCTCGAGCGCCGCCTTCACCTCCCGGCGCAGCGCCGGCGGCGACACCGGAACCGCCCGGCCGTCCTGACGGAGGATCCAGCGGACAAGCGGCTCGAGGCTCGCGTACTGCGTGACGAAGACGCCGTCCTCGATTCGCCCGGCCCGGCCGTAGACGCGCTCGACCCACCACGCCGTGTCGCCGGCGACCTCGATGCGCGCCTCGCCGGCCGGGTCGCCGATCTGCCAGTGCGCCCGTCCACGGTGGGCCTCGACGTCGAAGTCCTCCGGGAGCCGGAAGTCGCGTTCCCGCCTCGTCGCGAGCCGGATCTCGCCCCTGATCCGCGAGACGCGGAAGGTCCGATTCGCGTCGCGGTCGTGATCGCGGCCGATCACATACCAGCGGCCGCCGTCGAGGAGGAGGGCGTACGGGTCGATCGTCCGCTCGTGCTCCTCGTTCCGCGAGATGGCGTGGTAGTTGAACTTGACGGTGCGCTGCTTCGAGATCGCGCCCTCCAGCTTGGCGAGCCGGCCTGGCGTCTCGGGCGAATAGTCGACCTCGCGGATCTGCACACGATCCGCTGCCCCGCTCGGGGGCCGCTCGAGGCCGGGGCGCCCGAGCGCAAGGTTCTGCAATGCGAGCCTGAGAGGCTCCGCGTAAGCGAAGCGACCCTCCAGCAGGAAGAACGCCGTCTGGAGCGCCGCCAGCTCGTCGTCGGTCAGTTCGAGCTCGCCGAGGAAGTAGCGCTCGGAGCGGAGCGTGTACAGCTCCTCGCCGGTGAATTCGTCCCGCTGCGAGTCGAGCGGCACGCCGAGAGCGAGCAGCTCCGCGCGGTCCGAGTAGAACCGCCGCGCAAACGCCTCGTCGGACATCTCCGAGTAGCCCTCGACGTTTCCCTTCACGTCGCGTGCGGTGAGAGCGCGCCTTTCCGCCATCAGGAAGGCAACGAGCGAGAGCTGTCGGATCAGCTTGTCGGTGTCGTGCGACACGGGCGGCCTATTCTTGCCGATCCAAGGGGTGCGGCCGAGTCGCCGCCTCCGCGTTGCCGCCTCAGGCAAGTTCTGGCCCGACTTTGTAACAGCGGCCCGAACTTGGTTATGCTCCCGTCGAGGTCACGGTCACCGAGCCGTTAAAGCGCGCTTAACAGACATTTGCGGGTGCTTAATCGAGGAGCTGATACTTAGAGATGGACGCTCAGAAGCTCGCAATTCAGAACCGTATGTATCAGTACTCACGGGCGATTTATCGCTCGATCAAAGATCTCATCGACCCGCATGTCTCACGGGACACGCAGCTCGAGTACCGCCGTGCGGTGCTCGCCGCGTGCGAGGACACGATGGAGCGTCTGGCACGCGACCCGCTCTACTTCTCGAAGCCCGAGCGGTCGCTCTTCCAGGACATCCGCCGCTACTTCCCGATCAGGGCGCAGGCGCAGGTCGCCTGGGCGGTCGAGGAGGGTGTGAGTGCGGCGGTCGCCTTCATCACGGAGCAGATCGAGGCCGGCGCCTTCGACGGGGGCGTTCCGCGCTGCCGGGCGACGACCCGCAAGGGCAAGCCGTGCCAACGGACGCCGCTGCCCGAGCGGGAGTACTGCCCGAGCCATCAGCATCTCGCTGACGCTGCGGCCTAAGAAGTAATCCGTCGCGCGTAGGCGTTTTCGAAGCCGGCTTCGGCCGCGTCTGACACGGCGTCCTGCGCCGGGCCGATCGTGGCGTACACACCACTGAAGACGACGTAGTAACCGGGGTGCAGGCTGGCGTACTCGGACGAGTCGATGACGCCGACCTCGTCGAGACCGGCGCGAACCGCTTCTCGCGCTCTACCGACGGCTTGCGGCCGGCCGGCCGACGTGGGGAGGGAGACGAGGACGAGCGTCCAGCCGTTCCGGCCCTGCGGCCATTCGATCAGCGCTCGCCTCGCGGAAGGACGCGGCGCGGTCGTCGTCTGTCGTGTCTGGGTCGGCACGGTCGCAGCCGGCCCCGTCGTCGGGACGCTCTCCGTGGTCGCCACCGTCGGAAGCGGCGCGGTGTCACCGACGACCGTCGTGCCCGCCGCGCTGCTCGCCTCTCTCGTCCACCAGATCGCCCCTGCGGAAGCGATCACTGCGACGACCAGTGCCAGGAGCGAGGGCCAGACCCAGTCGCCGGGATACCAGCGCAGGCGCCGCTGCCAGCCGCTCGCGAGCGCCGGGACGACTCCGCCCCCGCGCACCCGAAGCCCACACTCGAGGCAGTACTCCTGGAGCGGCTCGACCGTTGCGCCGCAGCGCGGGCAGGTCGTGTCGGTCGGGCTCACGAGTCCCGTCCGCCGGCGGCTGCCACCGCGTCGGCGTCAACGGGCTCGCCGTCAGGCTCCGTGTCTTCGGGAAGCTCCGGCGTCAGCTCCACAGGCGTCCCGCAGCTGCTGCAAAACCGCACGTCGGCGGGCAGCGGCGCGCCGCAACGGGCGCACGCGACGACCGGTCGCGGCCCGGCCGGGCGGCCGCAGTTCTGGCAGAAGTGGGCGCCCCAAGGGATCGGCGCACCGCATTCGCAGCGGGGACCCCGGGCCGTCGCCGCGGAGAGGAGCGCGTCGATCTCGTCCATGCGTTCATCGAGCGAGGCAAGCGTCCGGCAGCGGTCGGTCACGAGTTCGACGCGAAACCTGTCGAGCCGGAACATCTCGTAGACGATCCCGCCGAGGTCGCGCACGAGCTGCTCGCGCTCGCGCGCGAGGGCGCGGCGCTCGCGCTTGAGCGCGCCGGGCGTGGACACGCGGCGAGGCGCAACCTCCACGCGGGAACGGCCGAAGGGCCAAAGCCTTGCCATCGGCGTCGAATCTAGCGAACGCGGAAGAGGGCCTTGGCACGGGCCCCCCGAATCAGAGGTCGATCACGACGACGCGCTCGTCAGTCAGCTCGCGGACGGCGTACGCCGGGCCTTCCTTCGTGTTGCCGGACTCCTTGACCCCGCCGTACGGCATCTGGTCGGCGCGGAACGTCGGTGCCTCGTTGACGGTCACCCCGCCGAACTCGAGCTCCTGCGCCGCCCGCATTGCGGTGCGGATACTCCCGGTGAAGATCCCGGCCTGCAGGCCGAACTCCGTGCCGTTGGCGAGGTCGATCGCCTCGTCGAGCGTGCCGTACCGGTTCACGGTGACCACCGGGCCGAAGACCTCGAGGCAGGAGACCTTGAGCTCCGTACCGGCGTTCGCGATCACGGTCGGCTGGATGAGGTCGCCGTCGAGCTCGCCGCCGGTGAGGATCTCGGCGCCGCCGGAGCGTGCCTCGTCGACCCACTCCAGGATCCGGTCGCGGGCGTCCTCGTCGATTACCGGCCCCAAGTCGGTCTGCTCATCTGCCGGGTCGCCGAGCGTCAGCGCCTCGACTTTCGGCAGGAGGGCGGAGACGAATCCGTCGTAGACGCCGTCCTGGACGTAGACCCGCTGGATCGAGATGCAGCTCTGACCGGCGAAGGAGAAGCCGTGCTGCGCTGTCGCCGCGACGGCAGCGTCCAGGTCGGCGTCGGCCTCGACGATCAACGGCGTCGAGTTGCCGAGCTCCAGGTTGACGCGCTTCCGCGGCGAGCGCTCCGCCAGCTTCCAGCCGACGCCGCTCGAGCCCGTGAAGGTGATCACCTTCACCCGATCGTCCTCGACCAGGACGTCGCCGATCTCCGACGAGGGGCCGACGACCACGTTCAGCCAGCCGGGTGGAAGTCCGGCCTCGTCCTCGAGCTCCGCCAGGAGCAGCGCCGAGAGCGGTGTCTGGGCCGCGGGCTTGAGCACGACCGGGCAGCCCGCCGCCAGCGACGGGGCGATCTTGTGGGCGACGAGATTGAGCGGGAAGTTGAACGGGCTGATCGCGCCGACCACGCCGAGGGGGCGGCGAAGGGTGAACGCGAGCTTGCCTTCGCCCGCCTGGGACGCGTCCATCGGGACCATCGCGCCGGCGAGCTTCCGTGCCTCGACCGCGGAGAACGTATACGTCGACATCGCACGGCTTGCCTCGACGCGGGCGGCTTTCATCGGCTTGCCCGCCTCGTCCGAGATCAACCGAGCCACCTCGTCGTGTCGGCGGCCGAGCGCGCCAGCCACGCGCACGAGGATCCCGGCGCGCTTGTGCGCCGGGAGCGGCTCCTCCATCGCGGCGGCGGCCGCGTCGACCGCGCGGCGCGTTTCGTCGGCGCCCGCCTTCGCGACCCGGCCGACCACCTCGCCCGAGTAGGGCGAGCGCACCTCCTGCCACTCGCCGGTCTCGACCCACTCTCCCGCGATGAGGAGGGGCTTCCCGGTCACCGTTGTGGCCATGCAAGGAGTCTAGGAGACTGGACATTCCGTGCAGATCCCGGACGTCCACTACGCGCGTGGCGGTGACTGGAGGCTCTATGCCGTTCGTTCCGCCTGACACGCGATATGCCAAGAGCGCCGACGTCAACATCGCGTACCAGGTCGTGGGGGACGGCCCGCTCGACCTCGTGCTCGTTCCCGGCTTCATTTCGCACCTCGAGCTCGACTGGCAGGGACCGGGTTACGCCCACATGCTCGAGCGGCTCTCGTCCTTCGCTCGCCTGATCCGTTTCGACAAGCGCGGAACCGGCCTCTCCGACCGACCAGGTGGGCTTCCCGATCTCGAGACGCGCATGGACGATGTCCGCGCCGTGATGGACGCGGTGGGGAGCGAGCGGGCTGCGTTGATGGGCTACTCCGAGGGAGGGCCCCTCTCGATGCTGTTCGCGGCGACCTATCCGGACCGGACCGCGTCGCTCGTCCTCTACGGGACGTATGCCAAGCGTCGCGATCCCGACGACGACTATCCATGGTGCGCGACCTGGGAGGAACGGCAGGCCTACGCGGATGTTGTGGAACGCGAGTGGGGGTCGGAGGCGGACCTCGGCACGATGGCGCCGAACGCGGGCGCCGCCGAAGTGGAGTGGTGGCGAGCCCGCGCGAGGGCAGCCGCCAGCCCAGGGGCGGCGAAAGCGCTGATCCTGACGAACAGCAACATCGACGTTCGAGGAATCCTCTCCGCCATCCACGTCCCGACGCTCGTGCTCCACCGAACGGGAGACCGCGACTCGCGGCCCGAGGAGGGCCGGTACATCGCGGAGCGGATTGCGGGTGCACGCTTCGTGGAGCTCGCGGGCAACGACCACTCGCCGTGGATAGAGGCCGACCAGATCCTGGACGAGGTCGAGGAATTCTTGACGGGCGTCCGCCGCGGGCCAGAGGCGCGCCGTGTCCTCGCGACCGTCCTGTTCACCGACATCGTCGGCTCGACGAGCCGCGCGGTGGAGCTCGGCGACAGACGGTGGCGGAGCCTGCTCGAGCAGCACCATGCGGCCGTCCGCCGTGAGCTGGGACGGTTTCGCGGGAACGAGGTCGATACCGCCGGCGACGGCTTTCTCGCCACCTTCGACGGGCCTGCCAGGGCGGTTCGTTGCGCTCAGGCGATTCGGAGCGCCTTGCGTCCGCTCGGCATCGAGATCACCGCCGGAGTGCACGCCGGGGAGGTCGAGGTCGACCCCGAAGGGGCGATCGCCGGAGTGGCAGTCCACATCGGTGCGAGAGTGGCCGGAGAGGCGCAGCCGGGTGAGGTGCTGGCGTCCAGTACGGTCAAGGATCTCGTCGCGGGCTCCGGGCTCGAGTTCGAAGACCGCGGCGTGCACGAGCTCAAGGGCGTCCCGGGCGAGTGGCGCCTCTACGCTGTACGGCAGTGACGTCGCAGGCCTACATCGTCGACGCGGTTCGCAGCCCGATCGGGCGCCGGAACGGGGCGCTGTCGTCGATCCGGGGCGACGAGCTCGCGGCGCAGGCCCTCAACGGCCTCGTCGAGCGCAACTCGCTCGACCCTGGTGAGGTCGAGGACGTCCAGCTCGGCTGCGTCACGCAGATCGGCGAGCAAGGCTGGAACATCGGCCGGATGGTTCCGCTCGTCGCCGGCTGGCCGGAGACCGTCTGCGGGACGACGGTCGACCGCCAGTGCGGCTCGTCCATGCAGACGAACTTCAACGCAGCCGCGGCGATCTGGTCCGGTCAGCTGGACGTGGTCATCTCGGCTGGCGTCGAGATGATGTCGCGGGTACCGATGGGATCGAACGGCGGCGACCTCTCGGAAAAGCTGATGGAGCGCTGGGAGATCGTCCCGCAGGGGATCTCCGCCGAGGTGATCGCCGACGAGTGGGGCCTCTCGCGTGAGGAGCTGGACGCGTACTCGCTCCAGTCGCACCGGCGCGCCATCGAGGCGATCAACGAGGGGCGCTTCGAGCGGGAGATCATCCCGGTCGAGGTGAACAACCCCCACACGGGCGTCCTCGTCGGGGTGGACGAGACGCCGCGACGCGACACCTCCGCCGAGAAGCTCGCCGAGCTGGCTCCTGCGTTTCGCCCCGACGGAAAGGTCACGGCCGGGAACTCGAGCCAGATCTGCGACGGCGCTGCCGGCGTGCTGATCGCGTCCGAGTCTGCGGTGGAGCAGCTCGCCCTCGAGCCGCGGGCGCGGTTCGTCTCGTTCGGACTCTCGGGCGTCGATCCGCATCGGATGCTGCATGGAAACCCCGAGGCCTGCGCGAAGGCGCTTGAGCGAGCCGGCCTCACCTGGGACGACGTCGCGGTGGTCGAGGTCAACGAAGCTTTCGCGTCCGTCGTGCTCCAGTTCCTGCGCGATACCGGACTCGAGGACCGGCGCTCGGACGTGAACCCGAACGGCGGCGGTATCTCGCTCGGCCACCCGCTCGGCGCAACGGGCGCACGGGTGACGGCGACGCTGCTCGGCGAGCTCGATCGTCGAGATGAGCGCTACGGCGTTGCGTGCATGTGCATCGGCTTCGGCCAGGCGATCGCGGCCGTCGTCGAGCGCGTCTGACCCGGTGGCTGCTCATTCGGGGCCGGGGCGACCGGCCGCTCGATCCGGCGATCACGCCGGATGAGCTCCGAGCCCACTCGTCCTCGAAGCGGCCCTCCGTCGCGGAGGGAGAGCAGGCGGTGCTCTACGCGGCCGTCTGGCAGGCGGTCTTCGCCGTGGTGGAGATCACTGGTCCGCCGCAGAACGACCCGAGCAGAGCGCGATGGTCGTGGCGTTTTCCGATCCGCCCGCTCGTCGCGCTCACGGATCTGCACGACGCTCCCGCCGTCGAGGAGGCCGGGATCTTTCCGCAGAGCCTCTGGCGCCACTCGCACATTCGGCTGACCGAGGAACAGTTCGCAGCGGCGAGGAGCCTAATCGAGGACGCGG
>Ga0126305_10000874_pt1 | contig 13134 bp, 8 predicted proteins | sample Plot26_FD_92536 | JGI IMG/M metagenome (GOLD analysis project Ga0126305, IMG submission 92536) | Serpentine soil microbial communities from UC McLaughlin Reserve, CA, USA - Plot26 | ecosystem: Environmental > Terrestrial > Soil > Grasslands | place: USA: UC McLaughlin Reserve, Lake County... | reverse complement strand
ATCCTCCGCCAACTCATCTCGGATCAGCTTGATAGCAACTGGATCCCCCGTCTGGATCGTATGAGCTCGGAAAACTTCGCCCATCCCGCCCGATGCAAGTGGCTCATCAATCTCGTAGATGCCGTTCAGCTGCGTTCCCTTGCGAACCGTGTTGCTGCGGTCGTCCACCATCCCTAAGCCGCCGGGGACTGAGGCGAGGGGCTCCGCCGGGTCGCATTGGGACGGTACTGTATGAGAACCACCGTGACGTTGTCGCGGCCGCCGCGGGACAAGGCCAAATCAAGAAGCGCTTGGCAGCCGCCTCTTGGCGAGCGCCTGCCGGCGCAGGCCAGGATGTCATCTTCGCTGACATGCGCCGTCAAACCGTCGCTGCAGATCACGAAGACGTCATCCTCGTCCAACGAGTGGGTCGTGGTCTCCGTCGGGGGCTCCTCGAAGACGCCGAGCGCATGGGTTAGGACGTTCCGATTTGGCCAGTTGCGGCCCTCCGATTCCGTCAGAACGCCTCGATCAAGCAGTTCCTGCAGCTCTGTATGGTCGCGCGAAAGCAGCGAAATGGCACCACTCCGGATGCGGTAGATGCGGCTGTCGCCACACCACAAACACGCAACTTGCTTCTCGTCCACGATCACGAGTGCCAAGGTCGTGCCCATCGTCACGCATCGCGACTGGGCGACGCGGCGAATCTCGGCATTAGCTTCCCTGATGGCCTCGTGGCAGGCCGACAGCAGGAGACGAGGCTCGGCCTCCGGAATTCGGGACAAAGCCTCAATCACGGTCTGGCTTGCGTAGGCGCCGGATTCGTGACCGCCCATTCCATCAGCAACAGCCCAGAGACCGATTTCCGGGCGAGCTAACACGCTATCTTCGTTATGGAGGCGCAGGCAGCCGTTGTGGGTAACGAAGCTCGTCGGAAATATCGACGCAAGGTCCTGCCGTTCACCCATGGTCTGACCATTGGAGTCTGAAATCTCCCGTCAGCATCGCCGTGAAAACCGGGATAGGCGGCAGGCGCAAGCTGGCGAAGGCCATCGCCGGATATCCTTCGCCACCCTTGGTCCACCAGAAGGACGAGGACGAGAACGAGCGTTCAGGGTCGGCTTGGCGCGTCAGCGTGAGACATTCCTCGAAAGAACGGCTTTCCTGAGCGATGCAGGTGACGCCATGCGGGCTGCGTATCACGCCTTCGAACGTAGCGCTTCGCGCCGCACTTTGTGGAAGCGATAAGGCCCGCAGGGCGACCAAAACGGCTGAGTGGTCGTGCTGATCAAGCGTCCATAACAGCACTCGCTCGACCTCCTCAAACCATGGCTCCTGGGCGTCGACCTCCGGCGGGGCGAGTGTTTCGTCGCCGTCAGCAAAGGCTGCGATTGTTAACGGGAAATACCGGCCCACGCCGTCGACGGACGGCATGAGGGCACCAATCGTAGGCGCGCCCGTAGTGTCCATACCAAGCCAGAAGCGCCAGATCGGCGCGGTTAGGAAAGCCTGGTCCCAGTTCGTCTTCAGGGCTTCGCGGCTCGACGCGACAGCATTCTGCAGCCACTGTTCCCAGGTCGTCAGGAACTGCCGGGGCGTGTTGACCGCTACGAAGTCGCGCCGGGTCGGTACCTTGCCGAACATGGCGCACGAGATCGGCATCTACGGACCCGCCGGACAGCGGAACTCCCGGAGCGCCGCCAAGGTGAATGGGTTGAGGCTCGTGCCAACGGCGATGTGGTACTGCAGCTCGCGACCGCCAACAATAAAGCTAGCGACAATGCGGTCTCCGCGCAGGGCCGCGCTCCCTGCGTCGAGCAGTCGGAACAAGGCCCAGGCACCGGTTCGCTCGAGCACGGCAGGGGCGGAGGGCGTGGGCGGCGACGCTCCCGGCGGCCCAGATGTGGCTGCCTGACCGGGAGCAGCAGGGCCGGGCGCGAACCCAGGATCGTTGCTGAGGCTGACCGCCGCGCGCCCACCGGCCGCTGCGCCGGGCCACTGAATCGCGCCAGGTATCGACGATACGCCGGCTTGCGTCACGACGGCAGCCCCATTCACCTCAAACCTTGCGGTCACGCCTGTCCCGCTCAGCACGGGCGGAAACACCTGCATATTGATCGTGGGCATGATCCCGCCGGTCGAAAAAAATGCATCGCGGATTTGCGCAGCGCGTTGAAACTGAGCCAGGGTGGTCGACGAAAGGCTACGAGCGAACGCGGTATCCGCACGCCACGTCCAGGCTCGTTTGGACGTGTCCGCATACTTAGATAGCTTCGCCTGGAAAAACTTGTCCATGGCCCCATTCGGGGCGAACAGCCGGCCGAAATCGGCCAGCGCGATTTCGGCGCGCGAACTCCGATCGAAGGGATATTTCCCAGGAACAAGCTGCTGGCACAGGCCGATCACCTGTTCGCCCAGTCCACGGGTGAGCTGGGCCAGCTCTGAATTGTTCACATCGCCTTCAAACGCTCCCGCAGCGCGGGCGAGAAGTGGACCGAAGGGTTCGGGGAGACGGCCGGCTTGCGAGCGCAAGCTCTGCAGCTGAGCTTGCAGGTTGGCGTTAGCCTGTGCCGCCAGGGCTGGCACACCGGCCGACACAATAAGGTTCTCCTTGATCTCGTTCAACTGCCCCAAAAGCTGATCGATGGGACGTCCGGCGTTCGATCCCTCCACCCAGGCATGCAGAGGCCGAAATTGCGCTTCAATCCTGGCGCCCGGCGTTCCGATCTGCGCCGGGTCAAGCAGCACGGTGGGTGGAGTTGCAGCCTTCGCCTCTCCGTCCTTCCGTTTGGAGCTCGGGCGCTCCCGCGTCAGGGATGTCTCGTCCCGGATGGATTCGAGGATCGCCCGCAAGGGGGAGGATCCGGCCGACAAAGCCGCCAAAGTCGCATAGCGTGGCCGATCAGCGGTTAGGCGGCGCAACTGCAAACGCGCAAGCGCCTGCCTCCAGGCTTGCACAAAATCGCGGGCATAGAGCTCGTATACGTCGCGAGCGATGGTGTCGAACTGCGAAGCCACGCCCGCCTGCTCGCCCGCGCGGCCGAGCACCCAGCGCTCGCTGCGCACCTGATCGGCGATCGTCCCAAGCTGGTCGAGGACCCCTTCCTGGAACCCGGCGTAGGTGAAGAAGCCGGACACCCGCACGCTCGAGAGATCAGCCCCGTTCGAGGCCTCGAACACCCGCTCCGAATCGAGCCCTCCGGCGTCCTTTGCATTCCAGTCTGCGATTTTAAGCGAGCGCGCTTTTGACCGGAGCAGCTGATAAGCGCGTTCTGCTACACTGAGGCGGGCTAGCACGCTCTGGCTGTCCTGCACAACCCTGTCGCTTAAATCCACCAGAGGACGCCCTTCATCGAGCTCGAGCATCGCGCGCAGATGGTCTTCGAGGGCGGCACGGCCGGAGGCCTGTCCGGCGCCCGGATAAAGGTCCTCCTGCCAGTCCTGCCGCATCCACGACAGGACCAATTCTTTGTCCGTGGGATGCAGGCCCCCAAGCATCAGATAAACCTTGAGCGCCTCATAGACGTAGCTCGGATCACTGCGGTGGGAATCGAGCACCTCCTCGAGTCGGAACAGAAGACGCGGACGAAGCAGCCGCTCGAGCCCTCTCTGATACGCCTGCTGGGTTGCCGAATGGAGGCGGTCTCTCTGACTGAGGCCGAATGTCTCCGGGGGGGTGGCTGGTGTGTGGCCTTGTGCGAAGCCGGTCGGCATGAACCGTAGCTTTCGCAGAGGTGGCTCAATTTTGTCGAACTCGTGGTCACTGATCAGTTCCTGCGTGCGGAGGTCGCCGGCCGAGATCCGGTATTCGTTGACGGAGTCAACGACGGACTGCACCATGGTCCGATTGAGCGAATAGCTGCTCCACCACATGCCGCAGGCGGCGAACGCCAGGCACGCTGCCCCTCCGATCGTCCCTGCCTTGATGATCAGAGCACGCCGGGTGGCGGCTGGATCGGTGGAGACCCAGGCGGCTTCCCCGATAATGACCTTACGGATGAGATCGGTGAGAAAGAAGCTCTTGCCCAAGCCCGACAAGGTCGACGGCCGGATCTCCCGCGCCCCGAACTTGCGGACAAGCGCAACGATCAGCTGATCGATGGGCGTACCTTCCTGGGTTCCCGAAGAGAAATAGAAGCCGCGCAAGGTTGCGTTCGCGTGGTAGCGCGTCGGCTCGAAGATCGCGTTCAGGAAGTTGTGGATGGGTCGCTTAAGGGCGGCAATCTGGGCGGGGAAACCATACAGGGCGACCCGCGGCCCCGGCGCTGGCTCCTCCTGCAAGCGGTCCGGCATTCTCTCGTTCAGAGAGGCAATCAGAGCGTCGAACTCGGCCGGAATCTCGCCGACCAGGTTCTTCTTTTTGTCGGTCGTCTGGAAGGTTGCGCCCCAAACCTGCTGGCGGCCTTGCTCGTCGAGATAGGCGAAAAACTCTACGAAGCCGGCGACGAGGTCAGCCTTCGTGAACAGGGCATAGACAGGGAAATCGATCTTGAGCTGGTTATGGATCTCCAGCAAACGTGATCGGATCGCCTGCGCGTGGCCCGCGATCTGATCGGGTGTCAGCGTCAGAACGTCTTGCAGGCTGATCGCAATGATCACGCCGTTGATCGGCTGACGCGGGCGGTTTTTTTTGAGAAGGTCAAGGAAGGAAAGCCAGCTCCTCTTGTCGGCTTTCGCGTCCGAATCTTGCGTTGTGTAACGTCCGGCCGTGTCGATCAGGACGGCCTCTTCGGTGAACCACCAATCACAGTATCGGGTGCCACCAGTCCCTGCGACAGCGGCCGGCGTCGCACCGCGGGAGAGTGGGAATGGCAGACCAGAATTGACTAAAGCGGTCGTTTTTCCCGCGCCCGGTGGTCCGATGATGACGTACCAGGGCAGGTCGTAAAGGAAGTCCGTTTTCCCCCCGCTCGCCGCTTTCAGGGTGGCTAGCGCGTCTTTCATGCGCTCGCCAAGAGTCTCGGAGTCGTCCTGAGCCTCGTCGCCGTCGGCCACCCCTTCCGCGAGGGCTTGGGCGCGCTTTCGCCGCCGCCAAAACCCGAGACCCGCGACGCTCGCCACCGCGGCGACGAGGACAACGATGACGATTTGGCGGATCACATAATTTTCAAGCGGACGGTAGTCGCCGAAGGCCACATAGGGGCCGGCCGTGTAGACCATTGTCGACAGGGAGGCGAGGCCCGCCGCGTAGAGCAGGATGGAGACAACCTCCCGCGAAGCCGGTGATCTGGCGAGCCCTTTCATGGTGCACGATGTCCGAGGTGGGCCGGCCTAGTCTCGAAGGCGCCGTGCTCCGTCACAATCGGCCGTATGCTCCTCGTGTCCAAAGTCCCCCCTCCGCTCAGTCGGCGCGCGTGACCAGCACTTCCACACGTCGATTCTTGGCACGACCGTCAGCCGTGGTGTTCGGCGCAATAGGACTGTCGGGCCCTTTGCCCTCGACGGATAGGCGTTCCGGCCGGCTGAGAGCCGGCCGCAGCAGCGCAGCCACAGCCTTCGCCCGTTCAACAGAAAGATTGAAGTTGCTGCCGAACCGATTAGCTGGGCTGAGCTGCACGTTGTCCGTATGGCCGACCACCTTCAGCGGACCCGCCTCGCTATCGAGAGCACCGGCGATCCTCCTTGCAATCGGAACGAAGGCCGCTTGCACGGTCGCTAGTCCGGACTCGAATAGGGCGAGATTGCAGATGCGGATCACGATCCAGCGCCCTTCGGGTTCCACCGCCGCGCATGATCCGAGTTCCGGCCCCAACGCCGTGTGGATGCGCTGCAGCTGCGAGAGCTGGGGCGGCGACGGCTCGGCTCTAGGCGCCGGGGCAGGAGCGCGGCGCTGCAGGGTCACTTTGGTATCGGGGTGGAGCGCGCGGGCGTCCGCCGCGGCCGCTTCGCTGGCCTGCGTGATCCAGGTGCGCAGGAGCAGGAATACGCCGAACGCCGCCACGGCGATAATTGCGACAATGGCCCAAGTTGGAGTCCGGAAGCGGTTCCGCTGCGCGCTGAGACTTTGCCCCTGCCAACGCGGGGACAACGCGTGGGTTGCGCGCTGACGGATCCGGCGAAGCGTCTCGTAGAGGTTGCGCTGGCGCAGCTGCAGGGGCGCCGAGCCGACCGGGTCCGACCTGTACCTGCCCTGGAACCCTAAGGCCAGACAGGCATGCTGCAGCTCGAGCAGATCGTAATGCGCGGCAGGATCGACAAGGAGCCTGTCCAGTTCCTCGAAAAATCGGACGCCGCCGATCCGTTCACCGAAAAAGCGGCTTAGCATCGAGTACTGCGTCCAAACGTGGCGGTCGTCGGTCGGGATGTTCTGGACGATGTCATCGGCGGTCGCGCAGATCAGGTATTTCGCCGTATTGGCGTGTTCAGGGGAGACGCCCGCCTGCCTGATATCCTGCTCATAGAAATTGATGGCTTCAGCAACCTGCTCCATTAAGCTGGCAAAGGAAGCCTGCAACGCCGTAATGCGAAGGCGCCCAAGCAAAAGGAGGAGCGGTCCGGCAGATCGTAATAACGGATTGCGATTAGGCGCGACCAGCTCTTCGAACCGTAGGTCTTGGGCGCGCGGCAGGCCGGCTGCGCTTGCGCGATCCGGCGCCCGTGAGGCAATCCAGTCATCGGTGCCCGCCTCCGGAACCGACGGCGGTGACGGAGGGGCGACTACATTGTAAGCGGGAGCGTGAGCTGCCGGTACTGCTGGACGCAAATCGACCGGAGCAGTGGAAGACGGTGCGGCTGGTGGCGCCGGCGCTGTGGCTCGGCGGCCGCCTGGATTGGGCCGGAACACGGTGCGGTCGTTATCGTCGGTCATCGTGCGTCTTCCAGCACGGCCCAGAGCTCGAGTTCGAGTTCCGGCCAATCACCTGAGAAATGCATCCCAATCGATGACGCGGAACTAAATTCAGGCCACAGTGGCGACTTTCGGTCCAGAAAGAAATACACGTGATCGGTGATCGCGCGGATCTGGGGAGGCGGGGTCGGCAGATGGACGAGCGGCACGCCGGGTAGATGGGCGTGTACGATCTCGTTCATCTTCGTGCTCGGTCCGACCTTGAAGAGTGCTGGGAATTGATGCTGAATTTCGGTCAGTGGTCGCCGGGCCGCCACTTCCAGCACTAGATTGGCATTGCGCATCAGCGCCCGGTCCCGAACCGGCGCCACAAAGGCGTTCTCGGCGCGCTCGATGATCTCAAGCCGGATTGCGCGGCGACCAAGGCGGGCACTCAGGAAATCCTGCAGGTCTCGCAAAACGGGCTCGAACACCGCTTCGAGATTGTCGTGGTCGTAGGCGGGATAGGTGTGTGCGCGTCGGCCTGTTGTTGCGAACGTTGCAAGCTCGCCTGCAAAGGAGGCAAGGAACGTGAACAATCGCTCAGGATGGGTGTAAGCGGAGCCCCGAAGGTGGAGCAGAACCGGAATCGTGCGGTTGAGAAGCTGGAGTACGAAGTAGTCGACGCTTTGTAGGCCGCCCCCTGATGTCGGGTCCGCGGCGTATCGGGAGAGTTCCTCGAGCTTGTTTTCAACCCATCCCGTCACGCGATCGATCCATCCCGTGACGACGGGGTGAGCGCGGCACACCAGCAAGGGCGGCGCGAACTTGGGATCGAAAAGGAGCGCCTTGTCGCGGACCTCCAGAACACGCGCGACACCAAGGTTGAAGTAGCCAGGCTTAGGGGTCCGGCGCAGCTCAAACGCGAACCGGGGAAAAGCAACGTCGACATCGTGCTCAACCCGCAGGTCGGCCGTGGAGTCAATGAAAGTTTCAGATCCCTCTATGAAGCGCGATGCGCTGTCGATCGTTCGCGGATCCACTTCGCGTGTGTTGGGGGCCGCTCCCGGAATGCACAGCCAAACGATTTGACTGTTGGTGTTGTCAGGAACGTCGATCGGGATTGGAAGCGGGCTGTCACCGGGCACATCGAAGGGAGTTCCATCAGCCATTATGCCGACCGCCTTGCGGAGGGCAAACTTGCTCTGCTGCGCAATGTCGCTGTCGATTTCGAGCTCCGAAAATCCCCAAGGATAGGGCGTGATACTCCTGGCTCGAGCGTCGATGAGGCGCTCGTGGTAGCGATCGCTCTGCTGGAAGTGGTGTGCCCGAAGGAACAATCCCTCACGCCACAAGACCTTGCTGTGCCAGGACATCGTTCCCCCTGATGCGCCGTGATCACGGACCCTCGCCCGCGCGGTCGTAGAACTCGCCAAAGTGGAGCATGAATTTTTGAATTAGTCCCTCAGTTTGATGGTTCGTCTGCGTTTCCCATTTCGCGACATAGGCATCCCAGAGCTGCGCCTTTCGCGATTTGACGAGCGAAGCCATCGCGGGCTGCGACGGAACGGCCCTTTCGATCTGGGCTGGATCGAAGCTCGACATTAATTCCTCAACCGCCTTCTGCATCGCTGAATAGGTCTGAATCTGGTGCCTCTTGAGATCTGCAAAGCCGCTCGCCATGGCTTTCTGAGGCTCGAGATAGCTGCGAGTCGGCGGGCCCAGCATGATCCGCAGCGCGTCTTCGGGCGTGGGACAAAACTTCAGAGGATTATTGTCCTCTGGCTGGATGACCGTGTGCTCGCCGCTGCGCGCAAGCCTCTTTGCCTGGACGCGCGCCTGGAGGAGCTGCTGCATTTCGCCGGTGATCGCGAGCAGCAAGCTGCCCAGCAATGCGCCAAGCTCCTCAGGGCTTCGGTGACTCAGGCTTTCGGAGGGCACCCCGGCTGCGCGAGCGAACGCGTCGAGGAACAGCTCGGCGGCTGCAGCCGGAGAGGCCCTTCTGACCGGCATCGCCGTCGGAATGTGTGCTTCGATTGCGGGGTGAGCGCTCTGATCGCTAGGCGAAGGACCCTCGAATGTAGGCGCTACTGCCGCCCTACGGGGTTCCGGCTTACGACGCGGGCTGGGGGGAGGTTGAGGGCGAGGCGACGAACTCGCCCAGTCGAGTCCGTCGTCCGCCGCTGGTGCAAATTGAGCGTCATCGGCTACGCTTGGGAGGTCGGCTGCGCGGTACAGGAACTCGCCGTAAATGGGTGACGGCTTGTTGCGCGGCCAGAAGTCCTTCGCATGGGCGGGCGGGGCTACGTCGCCGTCCACCTCCCACAAAGAGTCGTAAGAGGCAGGCCGCTCGATCTTCGGCCCTGACGCGGGCTCGCGCACCGCATCACCCGTTTCTTCGTCTCCGGAGATGATGACGCGGACCAAATATTCGCCGATTTGCAGCTGGTCGCCGTCCTTCAAGGAGTATGGCGACTGTACCCGCGTCGACGAGCCGTTCACGAACGTTCCGTTGGTTGACACGTCAACCAGCACGTAATTTTGGCCCTGGCGCTGAATCTCGCAATGCTTGCCGGAGACGAAGCGCTGAGGATCGGGCAAGCTCCAGTCCAGAAAGGTGTCTCGGCCGATATCGGCGCGCGCTTGCCCGCGCATGACGAAACTCATTGGACCGCCATCGGGCAACGTCGTGAAGTTCTCGATGCGTAACGTCAGCGGCACATATCCTCCCCGGTTTTCAGCCCGGCGACCGCGACTATCGGCCGAACTCCACACCCGTTTCGAGGCATCTCAGGGCCGTTTGAATCCAGGCGTTCATGATAGCTGGTCTTTCGGGGCCCGCCAGCCGGCTAGCACCTGACAATAGTGCGACACGAACGGCCTGAGGAGTCGCATGAGGCGGAGGCGGAACAGGGGGGCCGACTCCGGCAATACTGCCTCCCGACCACCCGGCCGCCAGCGCGACCCAGGTGCCCGAGAGTTTGGCGTTCGTCTTAAGCCCTCGCTCCAGCGCCTTGAGGCGTTGCGCCTCGTCAGGCTTCATGACCCAATCATGGGCCAGTGCCACGCATTCGCGCTCGGATGCGCTCAAGTCCCTCACGTCCCGAACCGACCGGCAAGCCCACCAAACCGTCTCCCGTCGCGCCAGCAGATAGGCGCAGTACGAGATTGCTGCATCCAATCGCTCTTCGGATATGCAACGGCGAACGAAACGGACGGAATCTTCGCCAGAGGGATCTTCGCCAACCTCCATCTCGGCACTCGGGAAGGACGCCAGGAGATCCCGCACGGTTGGAAAGCGGAGCCTCATGCCGGTGAGATGACCGGCGGTGCGTTAAGGAAAATCGCCGGGGTCTTTATAGGCCCCGCGAACAAATTGAAGCCCGAGTTCACCGTGAATGTTGCAGAGGTTATCTGGACGACGGGCGCGTTGAGTTGGATCAATCCTGACGTCAGGCTGATCATGCCAGGACTCATCTCGACTATACTCCCGCCACAAATCAACTTGATACTGAGATTCGCCGTCGTCTTTTGATTCAGCGCGATTGTGACTGTCTGGTTGCCAAGTTTAATATCGAGTTCATCACTGCCTTTTAGAAGCGTAGTGCTACGCGACGCATCTGATCCCATGTAATCCTTGCCGATTTTCCAGGTCTCCTGGTTCAGAACCTCCACCTCATGATCCTTCTGCGCATGCATTCGGATCGTTTCTTGCCCCCTCTTGTCTTCGAACATGAACTCGTTGTAGCCGTTGTGGCCCAAGGACGTGTCGGACTTCAGCCCCGACTGAGTCTTGCAGTCTGGCACATCGTATGGATGCTTGTTGTCGCCGTTGTAAACGGTTCCAACGACTAACGGGCGGTCCGGATCGCCCTCGAGGAACTCTACAACTGCTTCCATCCCAATCCGCGGGATGATCTGCCCGCCCCATCTCTTGCCTGCCCAAACCTGCGCGACCCGGACGCGGCACGACTTTGCGTTCTTCCTATCCCAGTGAAACAGCACGAGGATGCGACCATATTCGTCGACGTCGATCTCCTCACCGTCGGCACCCACCACGCGTGCGGTCTGCGGTCCATGGATAATGGGTCGCGGCGTTACCAGCGCTGCCCGGAACGGTATCGAGGCGTCCGCGAGCTCGTAGCTACCGGAGAAATCCGTTTCACCCTCCGCCCCCGACCGGTAGCTTTGGAGGACGTAGGAATGCGATACCCGGACTATCAGGTACTCTATGTTTTCTGAGCTGGCCGAATGTTCCTGCAGGGTCGTCAGACCTCCCGGAAAAAGGCTGATCGCATTGCCGCTTGCGTGACGGCGGCGGTCGAGCGACTGGTCAGCTTCCAGGCGGACTCGCGCATACAACTCGCCATGGTCCCGCTCCACGAATTTTCCCGGATAGTCGTAGATCTCCATCGTTCCCTTCCGATAGCGGGAACTGGCTTGCTTGCGACTAGTAAGGTCCTTACTCGGTTTCTTAAAGTCGTAATCGTCCAGTTCGTATTTGCCCGAGCGGAACTGCCGAGTTGATGTCCAAAAGTTGAAATGTTCCTGGTCGCGCCGAGATTGCGGACCGGCATAATAGTGGATTTTTCCGTACCCGGGAACGTCCTTATGCGACGCCTTCGAATCGGCCAGGACCATCACGTGCCGTGAAGTCGAGTGTTCGAAAAAATAGTAAATTCCGTGCTGCTCCATCAAACGCGAGGTGTAGGTGAAATCGCACTCGCGATATTGCACGCAATACTCAAGCTTCGGATAGTTTTTTGTCGTTCGATCATCAAAATCAGTAAAGTCGCGGTCCCGGAAAACTTCCTTGATAATCTCCAACACTGTTTTGTCGTGCCAGATGCGGCAGTCCGACGTGCGGGTTAGCAACCAGTACCATGGCCGAAGTAAAAACTCGTGAACAAACAGGTCTTCTCGGGACCCGATAAACCGGGCTGAAGTCATGACTCCGTTGAAATGCCGGTCCAGACCGGAGGGTGTTTTAAACGAGACGCAGCAATTGGAGCCGATTGCAGAATCGTAATCCAAGACCGGCTTTCGACTTAAGCACTCAACGCGGTATTCGAAAGGATCGCTCAGGGCCTCCGAGCCGTCATACCGGGTCAGGGCAAGCACATCCTTGCCGAGTGGGCTCGCGAATTCTCCAAGCCGAGCTTCTTGAAGCAGCATGATGACTTCTCATTATCAGTCGGCCGGCGAAAACTTTTGAAAGAGAGGTTGCACAGCGCCGCCAAGCGCTTCACCATGAAAATTCGTAGGGGATGCCTCGTAGCGCGTCAAGCGCGGGAACTGGGACGGGAGATCTTGGTGGACACGAACTCCGGAGCGCTTTTGTCAGCGATATCAACCGACAATCCTTGTGGTGACGATCTGGAGTTGGTCAGCGATCTCGACTTTATGAACGCGCTCGCGCGGGCCGAGAGCCTACTCCCAAACTCATTCTTCAAGCCAGCGCCAAGCGGCGAAGGGGAGGAGCCTTTCGGAGGGCTTGAGGCGAAAGATTTCCAATCCGAGATCGACGCCTGCCACGGGCTCCTGGAGCGGTCGCGCGACGTTCGAACTCTCGTCAACCTGGCCAAGTTCGCGATCTTCAGCCGTGATGTTGCGAGTTTCGTCGACTATATCGAAGCTATCTCTTCCCTGCTGCGGTCCCGTTGGGATGACGTTAACCCGAAAGGCGAGGGCGGCGACTTCTCATTGCGCGTCGTCGCGCTCGGATCCTTGGCGGACCGCGTGCACATTCTGCTTCCCCTACAATTCACGCCGCTATTGAGGCATCCGCGGGAGGGCGCGATCTCGTACCGCACGAAGATGCTGAGTGACGGGGCGACCCCTCGCCCTGGGGAAGAGACCATTGAGCCCGGGAGAATCATTCGGGCGCTGAAGGATGTCGATCTGCTGCTCCTCGTCCAGCAACGTGACCGGTTCGAACGCTTGGTTGCGGCGGTGCAGGGGATCCGAGCCGCAAATATCGAGCACACGGCTGAAGCCGACTTGCTCGATCTAGACCCCCTGCTCAGCCTTGCTCAGAGCATTCAGGACTTCCTAGACGATTTCGTCGGGCGGCGCGATCCCACAGCCGCATCAAAGAAAAGTGCGCCTGACGGGGCCGTTTCAGCTGAGATCTCCGGCTCCCCACAGGTTTCCGAGCTGGCTATCCAGTGTGTTTCCGTTACGAGGTTCGCAGACGTGTCACGGGCACTAGCGCAGGTTGCGACCTACCTTCGGCAGGAGGAGCCGTCCAATCCCGCGCTCCTCTTGATCCGCCAAGCAGAACGGCTGGTTGGCAAAACGTTCCTGGAGGTCTTGGAAATCCTGCTGCCGGATCAGGTCGGGACTGCCAATATCGGCATCGGCCGTGTTGACACCTTCGACGTACCTCT
>Ga0126305_10000873_pt1 | contig 13152 bp, 8 predicted proteins | sample Plot26_FD_92536 | JGI IMG/M metagenome (GOLD analysis project Ga0126305, IMG submission 92536) | Serpentine soil microbial communities from UC McLaughlin Reserve, CA, USA - Plot26 | ecosystem: Environmental > Terrestrial > Soil > Grasslands | place: USA: UC McLaughlin Reserve, Lake County... | reverse complement strand
TACTTGGTCTGCCACGTGGTTATTTTAGAAGGCGTGCCGCTTATTACACCAACCAGCTTTGCTTTTGTGCAATCCTTCATTGCATCAGCGACACGGGTTCCATAGCTTCCAAGACCCATGATGGCTACACGCAATACTGGTCCATCATAAGATCTGTCATTTCTATCTTTAGGGGATCCTAAATATTCATTCTTTGATAAGAAAGGTATTGCAATGACTGAAGCGGTTATGTTTTGTAAAAACTTGCGACGTGAGTTCATAATTTTCTAATTTATTAATGATTAGATCATTCAAAAAAGATAATTGCCGGAATGGCATATTTTTTCATTAGCTTTTGGGTCCTTCTTTTTGTTCTTCGACATCTTCTTTTGGTATTCTATTATGCCACCAGCTGGCTAAGGTTGATCCGGTAACGTTCATTACGGGTCCGAATATGGCCGGAGCTAATCCGGCAGTAGCCAATTTTCCCATTGACAATGCAAGGCCGGATGCAAGACCAGCATTCTGCATCCCTACTTCTAATGCGATCGTCCTTGAATCCTTTTCTGTGAATTTTAAAATTCTTGCCGACCAATAACCAAAAAAATAACCAGCCAGATTGTGAATAAAGGTCGCTACGATCAATAATGCACCAACTTTTAAAAGGTTATCTCTTCCGGCCGCAGTAATGATCGTTATTATGAATGCAATACCTCCCATCGAAAGGAGAGGCATTGCTTTGTCAAGCCATTTGAATTTTCCATGAATCAGGTAATGAAAAGCCAAACCGGCTGTAACAGGCAGTATCACGATCTTGGTAATGTCCCAAACCATACCCCAGAAATTTATTTCGATAAAACTTCCTCCGAGCCACCGCATTAATAATGGTGTAAGAAAAGGAGCAAGTATTGTTGATATGGTGGTTACAGAAACTGATAGTGCAAGATTTGCCCTTGCGAGATAGGACATTACATTGGATGCAAGACCACTTGGACAACAACCAACGAGAATGATCCCGGCAGCTATTTCGCTTGGAAAATTAAAAAGATTTGCAACACCAAACCCGACAAGCGGCATGATGACGTAATGACCCACAACACCAATAATTATTCCTTTTGGCATTTTTATTACATTGGCAAAATCTTTTAAACTTAACTCAGTGCCCATGCCAAACATGATGATCTGTAGTAATGGAATGATCAACGCAGATAATTTGTAATCGCCGATCGTCTTAAAATATTGAGGATGATACATGGCAATGCTGACGGCTCCCAGTATCATCATCGTGTATGAAAGTCCTTTCAATGTCTGGCTGCCCCTGAATGCAAAAGCAATACTGAAAAAAAATGCCATCAGGAACCATCCGCTTACATTATGCATCTCTTTCCATGAAAAAAATACGAACAGCATAATACAAATGACTGCAAGGCTGTAAAAAATTTTAGAAATGTTTTTTGAAGAACTCATAAACCGGATTAATAAGATTAACTAAATATCCTGTCATGCGAACGTTTTGTATCCCACTGGGTCGTTGGTTCAAAGTACGTTTTATCAGACGCATGAAGATGTTGCTTCGCCACTTCCTCATTCAATTCAATACCAAGACCAGGTGCACTGAGTGGAAGATTTGCAAATCCTTTAGTGATCATTTTTCTTCCATCAGTCGTTTTTACCAAACTTTCCCACCATGGCAGATCAACAGAATGATGTTCCAATGCAAGGAAATTTTGAGTGGCTGCTGCACAATGAACGCAAGCCATAAATGAAACGGGCGTGCCTGCCTGGTGCATGGCCATAGCAACACCATGTTCTTCTGCGTAGTCACCAATTCTTTTTGTTTCCAGCAAACCACCCGAAGAAGCAAGGTCAGGATGAATAATATCTACTGCTTGTGCATCTATCAATGGTTTGAAATATTTGAGCAGGTAAATATCTTCACCAGTAAGGATAGGAGTTTCCAACGCATCGGACATTTTTTTGTACTGATCTGTATATTCCCATGAAACAATATCTTCCAGCCATGCAAGCCTGTATTTTTCCAATGCTCTTCCAAGACGTATTCCATTGTTATAATCAAAATGTCCGTAGTGATCAGTGGAAAGTGGAATTTGATAGCCTACCATGTTGCGGACATTTTCAACAATTTTTTGCAACTCTTCCAGTCCTTTGTCAGTGATTTGTATTTGCGTAAACGGATGTAACGTATTGCCATACGACATCATGTTACTCTGATCACCCCATTGTGCAAGATTCCCTTGTTCGTTTTGCCAGAACTTATCATTTACCAGCATTCCGGGTTTGCCTTTTAATTCACCAATAGAGACATCCATTTTTAACCAGGTATATCCTTGTTCTTCTGTGCGAAACTTGATCAGCTTTTTCTGCTCTTCGGGCGAATTCGATTCAGGTGTATCGGCATACATTCTTATTTTATCACGATAACGTCCCCCTAATAATTGCCAGCAAGGAACATTGTATGCTTTCCCACAGATATCCCATAACGCCATTTCTACCGCGCATACGCCACCGGCTTGTCTTGCCTGCCCGCCAAACTGTTTTATTTTTTTAAATATCAATTCAACATTGCAGGGGTTTTCTCCAAGTATCCTGCTTTTTAACATCAATGCATAGCGCACATCAGAAGCATCTCTCACTTCGCCTAATCCATATACACCCTGGTTGGTATCGATCCGGATGATAGCCGTACCACCCATCACTGCCGTTAGACAATAACGTATATCAGTAATTTTTAGATCGGAAGGGGCACCATAGCGACTTACTTTCTGAGTGCTTTGTGCAACTATATCTTCAATTGGTGAAAACATAAATGCGCCGCCTAATGCAATGCCGCCCATTGCTGATCTTTTAAAAAATGAACGCCGACTATTTTCATTTTCTTCTTTTTTATTGGTTACACCAGGTACTTCAATTGACTCCTGGTCTTTTAAACCAAGTTTGTTTAAATACTTTTGTGAAGGTGTCATAGCTGTATAATTTTAGATTGTTAATTGTTTATGTTGTTGAACTGGATACTAGATTCTGGATTCTAGATACTAGATAGCGGCATCAGCCATCCAGTATCTGGTATCCAGTATCCACTTCGCGGTTCACCAATTACGGTCTTTCATGAACTTATCTAATTCCTCCCTGCTCATTGGCAGTTTATCAGGATTGTCTTTTATCCATTGCAAGAAATCTTTTTTGATCTCGTCGGTCCATTGCGTGTCTATTTGTCCGGGCGTATATTTTCCTTCGCGCAAACGCTGATGACCAAATTGATCTCTCAGTGCAATGAATTCTGCGTTCAACACAACTGTATCTAACAGGTGCGCAGGAATAAAAACGACCCCATATTTTTTTGCAAGTACAGCATCCCCGGGCAAAACAGTTGCTCTGCCGATACGAATAGGTACATTAATGCCGCCAAGCATCATCTGTTGAATATAAGAGGGATCATTTCCTTTTGTCCATGAATTAAAACCTTTGATCTCATCCAAACCTTCTACATCTCTTACCGAGCCATAAAAGATTACACCACGATGTGATTTTGCATAAATAGCGTTACCAAGATTATCACCGATCAGCGTACCGTCAGCGATTTTACCGTAGCTATCGGCTACATACACATCGCCATCTTTTAATGCATCAATCGGCCATGAATTTGGGGCGCCGATTCGTTTCTCATTCTTACCGACCTCTTTAACGATCCTGTCAACGTCAGGCCGCATAGGGAGGTATTGTGCGGTCACTACTCTTCCCGTCATTACAGAATCGGGAAATTGGATGACCCAGTCGCCTTCAAATTGATTTTGATATCCTTTATTGCGAAGCACTCCCCATGCTTCTTCTAAATGAACTTTTTTTAACCGTTCCAGCATCTTGTCAGACACTTTAGGCCTTCCATCCGGAAAGCGTTCACCTTTCCATTCAGGTGTTAATCCTTTTACCTGGTCGGGAGTAAGCGTAACCTGTTGTGCTGTTATTGTTAATGAGAAATACAACAGTAGGATCATTTGCGACATTCGTTTTTTCATATAGCTTCGTTTTTGTTATTTGAAAATTGATTTACTATTTATTGAAGGTTAGCGATCGCTTCAAATTCTGGTGCCAGCTTGGTGCTCAAGCGTTCAAAAATTTCGAAGTATTTCATATATGCATTATGATTTTGTTTTTCAGGTAAATATTCATCAGGTAACACAACTGTTTTTGCCGCTTCATCTAAATTTTTATAAATACCCATTTCAGTTGCAGCAACAAGGAATGCTCCATAACTGACACTATGAAAATTTTGGCGTAGTTGTACAGGTTTATTAAACATGTCGGCGATCATTTGCGTGCAGAAAGGAATAGTGCCAAAACTTCCATTGATCGAAAGTCGTTTGATCCCCCGATTTTCTTCTAATGTTTTTCCAATACTGTAGATCTCGTAAAGTATTCCTTCAATTGTTGCTCTTATAAAATGTTTTCTTTCGTGTTTTATATTCAAGCCAAAATAAGCTCCCTTTGCATTGGCATTCCATATCGGTGCCCTTTCGCCAAGCAAGTATGGAAGGAACAATAATCCTTCCGAGCCGGCCGGAACTTTGGATGCTTCTGCGATCAGATCCTGCATGCTGAATTCAACATCAAATGGACTTCTAAAATCACCGAACTGTTTGGTAAACCATTCAAAAATAACTCCTCCATTATTAGTTGGCCCTCCTGAAACATAACGATTCTCTGTAAGCAAGTAATTAAAAAGGCGTTGCTTGTCATCTTTTAAGACTTTATCACCCATCACTCTTACAGCACCACTATCTTCTATTGTTATTGTTGCCCTGCCTTCTCCTTTCACACCATCACCGAGTATTGCCATGCACCCATCACTTGAGCCAACAATTATTTTTGTATCAGCGGAAAGACCAAGAGAACTCTGGTATGCTTTCTTCAATTTACCCAAAGAAGTAAATATTGGAACGAGATCGGCTAACATAACGGGAGTTATCCCTGCAAATTTTAACGCATCGGCATCCCAATTTATCTTATGAATATTTAATAAACCAGTTGCAGATGCTATACTGTAGTCAGTTATATATTCATCTGTAAGCTGTTTGATGATATAACTTTTTATTGATAAAAATTTACTCGTTTGCCTGAATCTTTCTTTATCATTGTTTTTTATCCAGGCTATTTTCATCAATGGAGACATTGGATGTAATGGTGTGCCGGTGGCTGTGTAAATAGTTTTTCCCAGTGCAGATGTCTTTAATTTTTCTGCCTCTTTTTTTGCCCTGTTATCTGCCCATGTAATTGCATTCCCCAAAGGATTTCCATTTTTGTCGACCGCTAATACACTATGCATTGATGAGCTGAAACAAATGGAAGCGACCTTATATTTCTTTGGATGAATATGTTCATTCAATAAATTTTTTAATGCATACAACATGGTGATGAACATTTGGTCAGGATCCTGCTCACTGTAGTCGGGCTGTGTATGAAAAGTAGGATAGTAGCCCCGCTGCGAACCAATAACATTGCCGTTCAGGTCAAATGCAAACACTCTTACAGCATTTGTGCCAAGTTCAATGGTAATTATACATTTCATAGTATGAAATTAATCATGTGATAAATTATTTTTTCTAAACTCACTTGGTGTGTAACCAGTAAGTTTTTTAAATGTTGTTGAAAAATGTTGTGATGAATAGAATCCTGTATCTAATGCGATGTCGGTTATATTCACATCTTTTTTCTTAAGTAACTTGATCGCTTCAGAGATACGAATGTTGATTAGGTAATTAAGCGGCGTAAAACCGGCATAGTTCTTTACTTTTTCATTGAACAAGGTCGTACCCATCCCCGCAATGGCGGCCATTTCTTCCACCGTCCATTGGTGGGAAAGATTTTCGCGAAGTGCCTGTTCGAGCTGCATGAATACTTTCGGAAAATCTCTTGCCCGGTTATTTTGTTTTGTAAGATGTCTTGTAATGGTGATGATCAATTCATCAATGAGTTGATTCGCTCTTGTAGTATATCCGATTTCCTGGTTAAAAATTTCATCATGTATATACCCGAGTATTCTTCCGGCTTCCGGTACTTTTGAAAGCACCGGCATGGTATTCATTAAAAGGACTTTGCGGATAGCCTGGCTTTCTGTTTCTGAAAGACTGCTCCATTTTCCCGATAACAATTCACTATTGCCATGGTTTTGAGTTTTAATATGTATCCAGGAGATACTGCCGATCTCAAGGACGCCTTTTTCACTCCCGAATTTTTCATTTGGCATGATGAGTGAAACATCACCGGGATAAAGGATGTACGATTCGTTATCAATGCTCCATTCAAACTTTCCTTCATTTATATAATAGATGCGAATGCACGCAGACACAGATTCAGGAAAAGAGTTAAGATGAATTGACTGATTTTTTTTTGCACCAAGCTCTATGATGTGAGGGAATAATTGCAATTCCGCAGAAAGCCCTTGTTGAAATACAAATTGGTGCATGCAGTCGTTAAGTTAAGCAATCGTTCTGTAGCCATAAAGAAATGAATTTATCGCGTTCAAAGTTGTACAAAATTCATCACTGTTTCTTTTTGGAAGATTTTAAATGAGCAGTCGGATACTTTACATTCTGGTTTTTTCGCTAAATTCATTCTTGAGATTGTTATTGTTAATCAAAACAACTTGCTATTATGAAAGTAAATGAAAAGCTGAGGCGCAAATCCGGCTTCATAAAGCTAATGCTGTTAGTGTTGGCTTGTTCAATTTTTACAGCTCTTCAGGCTCAAACTGTTTCCGGTACAGTGTCCGATGAAAACGGAAAGTCTTTGCCGGGTGTTACAGTTGCCGTTAAGGGAACGGCAGGCGGCACCACTACTGATGCGGAGGGGAAATATTCCATCGCGGCATCGTCGACGGCAACTCTTGTATTTAGTTATGTCGGTTATACTGCAACGGAAGTTGCCGTATCAGGCCGTACCGTTGTTAACATTTCAATGACTGTTGATACCCGGAGTATGAGTGAAGTTGTGGTAACTGCATTAGGTATTACCAAGCAGTCAAGGAGCCTTGGCTATGCTACTACAAACGTAAATCCGGCTGAGCTTACCGTAAACCGAAGTCCAAATGTTATGAATGCTTTACAAGGTAAAGTAGCTGGTTTAAATATATCAGCACTTGGTACGGGACCGGCTGGTACATCAAAGATCAGGATCAGGGGTCAATCATCTATCACGGGCCAAAATAATCCGCTTATTGTTATTAATGGTGTCCCCATAGACAATACAAATTTTGGAACAAACCCGGTTGGCATAGGATCTTTAAGCAATGATAACTCAATTGGTGTAAGAGGTGGCGGTGGTGGTGGTGGAAATACCGCTGACGGTGGTGATGGCCTTCAAAGCATAAATCCGGATGATATCGAAAGCATGTCCATTTTGAAAGGGGCAGCAGCTTCAGCGTTATATGGAGCCCGGGCAAAAGATGGTGTTATTATGATCACCACCAAAACAAGACCCAAAGGAAAGGGGATAGGCGTTACTTATAATTTAAATTATACCGATGAAACCCCTTTGGATTTTACCGACTATCAATATGAATATGGCCAGGGTGAAAATGGTATTCGTCCAAAACCTACGACAGCTAACCCAACTGGAGCAAAGCCTAGTAGTGGTCAATGGTCCTTTGGAGAGAAATTTCAACCAGGCATGACACAGGTTTTATTCAATGCTCTTACAGTTCCTTATGAACCGCAGCATGACATCCTTACAAAATTTTACAGGCATGGCCAAAATATTACGAATACGATTTCGCTGGCAGCAGGAGGTGAGAAAGGGGGTCTAAATCTTTCTCTGGGGAACCTGGACAGCAAAGGAATTACACCCAATAATACATTCAAGCGTAAAACGATCAATTTGGGGTTTGCTTATGATCTTTCTGATAAACTAAGTTTCGCTGGTAATATGAATTATGCAAATGAAGAGATCAAGAATCCACCCAATATTGCCAACCAGGATAACTCAATTCCTACCGCTTTGTTTAACATGGCCAACTCCATGCCACTTGATGTCCTGGATGCAAATAAATATGACCCATCAAGAGGGTATCCGACCAGTGAATTTATCTATTCGAGGTTTATGAACCGCACTAATCCTTATTGGGTTTTGGCAGAACAATTTCACAATGTTCGCAGGGATAGGATCTTTGGAAATATTTCTGCAAAATATAACATCCTTCCATGGCTCTTTGTCCAGGGGCGGTTTGGACAGGACTATTGGTCACGTGACGAAGATTATAACAATTACCCAACAGGACATGCTTCCAGACCGCCGGCACCTGCTGGTTTTGTTGATGGATTGTACACTCAAGAGGTTCGCCGTTTCAGGGAAACCAATTTGGATTTCCTTGCATCGGCAACACGTCAGTTCGGAGATATTGGAACCAACTTAACCTTTGGCGGTAATCAAATGAGGAGACGATCAGATTATAATAGCGTACAGGCCCAGGATTTTGTTGTATATGATCTGTATACTGTTCAAAATGCGAGAGTAAAAACTCCTATTTATGATCTTTCAGAAAGAGCTGTAAACTCTTTGTATGGATCTGCAGAAGTCTCTTATAAAAAATTCCTGTATCTGAATGGCACAGTGCGAAACGATTGGTTCTCTACATTGTCTCCTGAAAATCGCAGCATTGTGTATCCTTCCATTTCCCTTGGCTATGTTTTTTCAGAACAGTTGAAATTCTCCTGGTTGTCTTATGGAAAACTCAGGCTTGCTTATGCCAAGGTAGGAAGCGATTCAGATGTACCGCCTTATGCCGGTCAATTGTTTTATGGCATCAATGGAAATCTACTGGCTAATCCATCAGGAGCACTTCAACCTCTTGGCGGGCCTTTGGGTACTACAGTGCCTAACCCTAATCTAAGACCGATGACAGTTTCAGAAACGGAAATTGGTCTTGAGCTAAAATTGTTTAAGAACAGAGTGAATCTTGATCTGGCCGCGTATAAAAAAATAACTACTGACCAGATAGTACAGGCGCAGATATCTGATGGGTCGGGCTTTGTCGATACAAGAATTAACAGCGGCAAAAGCGAGAATAATGGCATCGAGATATTGCTCAATCTGATCCCAATCCAATCCAAAAATTTCACATGGGATTTTACCTTTAATAATGCTTATAATAAAACCAAAGTGCTCAGTTTGTTAACAACGACTCCCGGAGAAAGAATTACAGTAGGACAACATGTATTCGATGGCCAGGGAGAACTCAGGCAAGTTGTAGGAATGGAAATGGGGCAAATAACGACCTACGGGTTTTTGAGGGATGCAAAAGGAAACAAAGTTTTTGGCACAAATGGCATTGTTCTAAGGAGTGCTGATCAGATCATGTGGGGAAGCGCCTTACCTAAATGGGTAGGTGGGTTCCTTAATTCTTTTAATTATAAAGGGGTTAGTTTTTCTTTTTTGATTGATTATAAATTGGGAAATAAAATGCTTTCGGGTACAAATTTCAATGCAATAAGACATGGTTTGCATAAAATGACTTTAGAAGGAAGGGAAAACGGCATAATAGGAAATGGAGTAAACGCTGCAGGAGCGGTAAACACTGTAAAGGTTTTCCCGGTTGACCCCTATTGGGGATATCTCCGTTCAATAAAAATAATGGAAGATGTAATTTATAACGGAGGTTATTGGAAGCTACGCCAAATTTCACTTGGCTACGACTTTACAAGGTTCGTTCCTGGAAAATGGCCAGTGAAAGGTATAAAACTTAACGTGGTAGCCAATAACGTATTGATCATAAAAAAATGGGTTGATAATATTGACCCGGAATCATTTGGTTACAGTTCTGATAACTTAGTAGGAATGGAATCAACAGGTGTTCCAACTACAAGAGGGATTGGTTTTAATTTGAATGTTAAATTTTAATGCAACTAATCATGAAACAAATAATCAAATATAATTTCTTATTGACGATTGTACTGTTTGCATCATCATGTGATAAAGGTTTTGATGATTTGAACACAAACAAGGTCAACCCTACGTTAATAGATCCGCTTTACCTATTAAATAATGCGGTGGTTAACGCCTCTTTTCCAGGAAATTCATCCTTGGCATATGACATGGGTGTCGTCCAACAGATCATTTCTCCAAATAACGGCGTGTTAAATGGAGCAAATTTCAATTCCGACAACAGGGGAAGCACACAGGCATTGTGGCAAAACTATTATCGTAATGTCATCAGAAATACTAATGATGTTATCGTCAACACCAAGAGTGATCCGAACAGGGCTAATTTGTATCAAATGGCCCGCATTTTCCAGGCTTATGCCTATATGGTTCTTACTGATGAATATGGTGATATACCTTATACGGAAGGTGGCAAAGGATATACTGATCTGAATTTCTTTCCGGTTTATGATGCACAGCAACAAATCTATACAGACATCATTAAGGAGTTAGGCGAAGCGGCGACCGCACTGGGTGGCACTGGTAAAATTGAGACTGGAGATATCTTATATGGGGGAGTTGTTGCTCAATGGAAAAAATTTGCTTATTCACTAATGTTGCGTGCGGGGATGCGGCTTAGCAAAGCAGACGCTGGGAAAGCCCAATCAACTGTGCAGGCCGCTTTCCAGGGCGGGGTTATTGTTGCCAATGCTGATAATGCATTGATCAGGCATAGTGATAATTATACTAATCCGATTGGTGGTACGCTCAACTCCACAGAGGCAGCTAATTTTTATCTTACTAAACCTTTTGTTGATTCCCTAAAAAATAGAAATGATCCCCGCTTGCAAGCCATCGCAGTTCGTTATGCCGGGGCAACGTCAGGACCAACACAAACTACAGCCTCCCGCACTACAGTTCCTTCAGAACAGTTTGGACTACCCGTGGGATTTGACAATAATACAGCAAATGTCTATGCTACTTCGGTAGGCCGGGCAAGTTTTTATGATTTTAGCCAGGCAGATCGTACACGCATTGTAAAACAACCGGCACCCTGCTTCCTGGTTACTGCGTCACAAACACAATTATTATTGGCAGAAGCAAGGCAACGAGGATGGATCACAACAGGCACAACGCAGAGTTACTATGATGCGGGAGTAACCCTTCATATGCAACAGATGGCGAGTTATGATGCAGGCTGTGCTATTGCTGCTGGTGACATCACAACTTACTTAACGAATAATCCATTTGATCCTGCAAGGGCTCTGGAACAGATCGGAACACAATATTGGATCGCTTCATTTTTAAACGGACCTGAAGCATTTGCAAATTACAGGCGTACAGGATTTCCTGCATTAGCGCCAAATCCTTATCCGGGGAAGGAAGTTGCTTTCATCTACAGGCTTACTTATCCAAACTCGGAGCAATCTGTTAATACAACAAATTTTAATGCAGCAGTGGCAAGACAGGGACCGGATAAACTGGATACAAAGGTTTGGTGGAATAAATAAAAATGTTTTCTCATGCAGGCAGAAGCATTAGTAATCAACCCTTGTTTTTACAAGGGTTTTTTTTCCACGACCGGCAGGCTAGAGATGGAAAATATATTTATCCTCCCATTCATAAGAATCATGTATTTGAGTATGCAAAAAAACTATTTTAGTGAACTGATCAACTTTATACGTGGAGCTAATATGATCTAAACGAACATTTATTCTTAATAAATGAAAACGAATAAACAATTAAGAAGCCAGGATTGGTTCGGACGGAAAGATAAAGACGGGATCATTTATCGCAGCTGGATGAAGAACCAGGGTATGCCACCAGATCATTTTGACGGGCGACCCGTTATCGGTATTTGCAATACGTTTAGTGAACTGACGCCTTGCAATGCGCATTTTCGTGAACATGCTGAGAGTGTAAAACGCGGTGTGCTGGAAGCAGGCGGATTTCCCGTGGAATTTCCAATAATGAGTTTGGGCGAAACATTGTTGAAGCCAACGGCTATGTTGTTTCGCAATTTGGCAAGTATGGATGCTGAGGAAAGTATTCGTGGCAATCCAATTGACGGAGTAGTGTTGTTAACCGGTTGCGATAAAACAACTCCATCAACGGTGATGGGTGCGGCGAGTGTGGGCTTGCCAACGATCGTAGTCCCCGGCGGGCCGATGCTGAATGGAAGATATAAAGGACAAACAATTGGATCTGGGACACATGTTTGGAAGTTTGATGAGGATATGAAGACGGGAAAGATGACACAGGAAGATTGCGAGTTTGCAGAAAGTTGTATGAGCCGCAGCATTGGTCATTGTATGACGATGGGGACTGCGAGTACAATGGCATGCATGGTTGAATCGTTGGGATTAACATTAAGTGGCGCTGCCGCAATTCCTGCTGCAGATTCAAGAAAAAAAGTAATGGCGCAATTGAGCGGAAGAAGAATTGTGCAAATGGTGAAAGAAGACCTGACAATTAATAAGGTGCTTACCCGCGAGGCTTTTGAAAATGCGATCATTGTAAATGCGGCAGTTGGAGGCTCTTCTAATTTTATCATTCATTTACTCGCGATCGCGGGAAGAATAGGAGTGAACCTCGAGTTAGAAGATTTCGATAAGATCGGAAGCAGTATTCCATTATTGGTGAACCTGATGCCTTCTGGAAAATTTTTAATGGAAGATTTTTATTATGCAGGGGGCCTGCCGGTTGTGCTGAATGAACTAAAACAGCAGTTACATAAAAATGTTATTACAGTTACCGGTAAAAATCATGAAGAGAACATCCAGGGCAATACAGAATGTTATAGTGAAGAAGTAATTGCCGCATACAATAAGCCTTTGATCGCCGAAGGAGGTTGTGTAGTACTAAAAGGAAATCTTGCGTTGAATGGTGCCGTAATGAAACCTTCTGCTGCTACTCCTGCATTAATGAAACATAAAGGGCGTGCCGTTGTATTTGAAAGTATTGAAGATTATCATGCACGGATCGATGATCCGGCTTTAGATATTGATGAGAATTGTGTAATGGTGCTAAAATATGTAGGTCCCGTCGGCTATCCAGGTATGCCAGAAGTCGGAAACATGGCATTACCAAAAAAAATATTAGAAAAAGGAATAAAGGATATGGTTCGGATAAGTGACGGAAGAATGAGCGGCACCGCTTACGGCACCACGATTCTTCATGTAGCACCCGAATCGGCGATCGGTGGAAATCTTGCATTGGTGCAAAATGGTGATATGATCGAAC
>Ga0126305_10000872_pt1 | contig 13162 bp, 13 predicted proteins | sample Plot26_FD_92536 | JGI IMG/M metagenome (GOLD analysis project Ga0126305, IMG submission 92536) | Serpentine soil microbial communities from UC McLaughlin Reserve, CA, USA - Plot26 | ecosystem: Environmental > Terrestrial > Soil > Grasslands | place: USA: UC McLaughlin Reserve, Lake County... | reverse complement strand
TGCCCTTCATCGCGCCAAACAGCGGCTTCCGCTCGGCTCCCTCGTAAGGCACCAGGCGTGCGACCGGCCGCCCATGCTTCGTGACGACGTATTCGGCGCCGTTCTCGCGCACGTGGTCCATCATCTCGAGGCACCGCGCCTTGAAGGTCGCAGCCGGAACGTGATTGGTCTTCCGGTGTGCCGGTGGCCTGGTTTTCATGACCACAATTATATGACTATAACGAGGATGCCGGTCGCCTCCACTCCGGTTGACGATCTCAAGCGCGTCGCGTGGGTAGGACGCCGGACCGGCCGGCCGGCGTGCTACCCGCCTGGATCGCTTGATTTCTTACGCTCCTGTAAATGCTTTGAGATTAAAGAGAGGCAAGGAAGGCCTCGCAGGACACCGGCTCCTGCCGCACGATCCCGCCGATGGTCGGAGGGAATGGATTGTGGTCGAGCAAGCCGGTGAAATAGAGTTGCCCACGGCCGCCATCGGTCACTTCCATCGTCATCTCGATGCAGTAACGGGTGCCATCGATGTTGTAGATCTGCCCGCCGGCGACAGTGCCCTGGAGAACGCGCCGGTTGGCAGTGATCGTCCATTGTCCGCCGGTCAGGGCCGCGCTGTAATAGACGGGCGGGAGCGGTTCGTGCGTGATCGCACCGACGAAGCTGCCGGTCGCTTCCCGGGAGTTGAGTTCCCCCTGAAACCCGCCGACGAACAGGGCAAACCCACAGAAGGTTTGCGCGCACAACTCGATGCCGGCCACTGTGCCCTCGACCACAGGGCGAGACTGGGCCGACAACGAGATCGAAGCAGCGAGCAGAACGGCGAACAGGGTCGAGAACACCACGCGTCGCATAGGCACCTCCAGAGGAGGGCACAGTAACTGCCTGTGGCGTCGGAGTCAATTCAAGACGCTCGAAGCCGGGAGCTGGCAGCTGGAGCCGGCAGCCTGGAAGCTATTTACTTTGACCCGTCACCCTTGGGAGCGCATACTCCGGCAGCGTAAATTTCTGAGGTTACTGGCTAACGAGATGTAACGAGGCCCGCGGTTACACGACGCCACAGCGTCACAACGACACAAGGCTTGCAGTCAGGTTTGTGTCGTCGGGTCGTAGTGTCGTTGTGCCCAGGCCGTCTGGCCCGTGCAGAGGACAAAAGAGCGATGACTTCGAGCATTCGACGCGCGACCTGTTTGATGATTTGCCTCGGCGCGATGTGGACGGTTACCGCTTCCGCGCAGTGGCCGCAGTTTCGTGGACCGAATGGATCCGGCATCGATTCGGCCACCGGCTATCCCGTCGCGTTCTCACCCGCGAGTAATGTCGCCTGGAAGACGACCATCCCGTATGGACAGTCATCGCCAGTCCTTGCCGGCGGGCAGATCTACCTGACCGCGAGCGAGGGGGATCGACTGGTGACGATCGCACTCGATGCGGCAAACGGCAGGGAGAAGTGGCGGCGCGAGATCCGTCCTCCGTCGCGACACAAGATCTACAGGGCCAACGATCCCGCGTCTCCGAGTCCCGCGGCCGACGAGAACGGTGTGGTGGTGTTCTTTCCTGACTTCGGTCTGGCGGCCTACACGCCGGATGGCAAAGACCTATGGACGATGAAGCTCGGTCCGTTCAAGAGCTTCTATGGGATGGCCGCCTCGCCGGTCGTCGCGAATGGGCTCGTCCTGCTGGTCGCCGATCAACAGGCGGGCTCGTACGTGCTCGCGGTAGATCGCGGGACCGGTCAGCAGCGATGGAAGCAGGCGCGGCCACAGGCGGTTGACGGTTACGCGACGCCGATGGTGTTTCGGCCTGCCGCAAGTCCGGCGCAATTGATCGTGCTCGGATCCATGGCGGTTGATTCGTACGCGCTCGACACCGGAGACCGGCGCTGGTGGATGCCGATCGGCTCGGGCGGCGCGATGGGGACCGTCGTCTCGAGCGGCGACACGCTATTCCTTGCGACACAGGGTTCAACCGAGCCGTGGCTGCCGGCGTTCGACGCGATCCTGCAGAAGCTCGACGGCGATAAGGATCGGCGGCTGTCGCAGAAGGAATTCACGACGGAGAAGGATTACGCCGAACACTTCGGGTTCTTCGATCACAACGGCGACACGTTTATCAGCGTCGAGGAATGGGACACGATGCGTTCACTGGGGGTCGGAGAATTCGGCGCGATCGCCGTCCGCCCGGGCGACGCGCGCGGGAAGCTGGATGCGAAATCCGTCCTCTGGCGATTCCAGAAAAACCTTCCGTACATCCCCGCACCGATCCTCTATCAGAACGTCTTCTATCTCGTGAAAGACGGCGGCATCGTTACCGCCCTCGACGCCGGTTCAGGCAAGCCGCTGAAGGAAGGACGAAGTACCGCGGCACTCGGCGAGTACCACGCTTCACCGGTCGCGGCCGACAACAAGATCTTCCTCGCCAGCATGGAAGGCAAGATCAGCGTGCTGAAGGCCGGCGCGGACTGGGAGGTGCTCGGCGTGAACGATCTCGGCGAAGAGGTCCACGCGACCCCGGCGCTCAGCGGTGGGCGCATCTACGTCCGCACGCGAAGCGCCGTCTACTGTTTCGCCGCTAAATAGCTGACAGCTGGAACTGTCAGCTATCCCCACACGGACGCTTTTTTCGCCCAGGTCGAATCGGAGTAGCGATCCTGGAAGCGCTGGTAGGTGTGACCGAGCGCCTGTGCGTCGCCCGTCGCCTTGTAGCGCGAGACGCCAGACCAGTACTGCGCCTCTGGCGCCGCATCGGTGTCCGGATAATGCTGGATCACCGCTTCGAACGCCGGCTCTGCCTCCTTGAATGCACCTCGTGCGAACGCGGCCTTCGCAAACCCGAGCGCGAGCTGTGAAGCGAAATCATCCTTTGGAAGAAACCCCTCGATGCGATGACGCTCGGTCGACGGCGGGTCGACGATCAGCGTCGTTGGCGTCCACTGCGCGTCGAACATACCCCCGAGCCGGTGGAACTCGGCCGCGTCGTCCTTCGCGTGCACGCGGACGGGGATGAACCGGCTGTTCACGAACTCGCCAATCTGGGGATCCGAATACACCTCGGCATCCAGCCGAGCGCATCCGCTTCACATCGGTGCGGCGGAAAAGTCGACCAGGATCGCCTTTCCTTCTGCCCCCGCTCTTTTCATGGCACTGTCAAAATCATGCGACCAGTGAATCGTCTCAGCCATTTACACACACTCCAGTTGGGCTTTGAGTGGCCCGCGGGGTCTGACCCGGTCTGACCCCACTCCTGGTGTTGCAAATTGACTGACGCCGCCTGGCGCTAGGTGCCGCAGAAAGTGCGATAGGGCTGAGCCGACGGTGGCCCGCCGCTGAACTCAGGCACATCGCGATCGTGATCGTAGGGCGTGGTGAGGACCGCCAGCAGACGCGTCATCGTGGAGAAATCGTTCGCCGTGGTCGCTGCTTCCAGCGCTTGTTCAACTTTATGATTCCGCGGGATGAATGCGGGATTGTGCCGGCGCATCAATGCTTCGACGTCCTCAACTGGTTCGGGTTGACGCGCGCGGCGCGCTTTCAGCCGTCGATACCACGCGGTTGATTCGGCATCCCCTTGCCTGTTCCCCTCGGCCACGCTCACGATCGAGAGCTCACGGAACGTGGTCGTGAAGTCGGCGGACGTTTTCTCCATCCAGGCGAGCAGATCGTCGATCAGAGCCTTGTCGTCCGGCTCCTCGGTAAACAGTCCGAGCTTGGCGCGCATGCCGCGCAGCCAGTGACCCGCGAATAGTTGTTCGAAGCGCTCGACCGATGCGGTTGCGCGCTCGACCGCGCGAGACTCGTCGTCGTCGAACAGCGGCAGCATGGCTTCGCCAAGCCTGGCGAGGTTCCATTGCGCGATTGGCGGCTGATTGCCGTAGGCGTAACGGCCGGCGTGATCGATCGAGCTGAAGACTGTTTCCGGATGGTAAACGTCCATGAACGCGCAGGGGCCGTAGTCGATCGTTTCGCCCGAGAGCGCCATGTTGTCGGTGTTCATGACGCCGTGAATGAATCCAACCAGCTGCCAGCGCGCAATCAGGCTCGCCTGCCGCTCGACGACGGCATCGAAGAGGGCGATATGGGGTTCGGGTGCATCGGACAGGTGCGGATAGTGCCGGGCGCGGGTGTAGTCCGCAAGCGCGCGCAGGCCCTCGCGATCCCTGTGTGCAGCGGCCCATTGCATCGTTCCGACGCGTATATGGCTCGCGGCCACGCGGGTGAGCACCGCTCCCTGCAGCTCGTCTTCCCGATACACCGGCTCCCCGGTCGTCGCGACCGCGAGGCTGCGCGTGGTGGGGATCCCGAGCGCGTGCATCGCTTCACTGATGATGTACTCACGCAGCATCGGTCCGAGCGCCGCACGCCCGTCGCCGCGACGCGAGTACGCGGTCTGTCCCGCACCTTTGAGCTGGATGTCGAATCGATCCCCCGTGGGCGTGACCTGCTCGCCGAGTAGAATCGCGCGTCCGTCGCCAAGTGCGGTGAAGTGTCCGAACTGGTGACCGGCGTATGCCTGCGCAATCGGCTGCGCACCGTCGGGCAGTGCGTTGCCGGCGAAGATCGCTGCGCCTTCCGGAGTGTCACGCGCGTCCGCGTCAAGGCCGAGCGCCTCTGCCAGCGGACGGTTGAATGCAACGAGCCGCGGTTCTCTTACTCGCGTTGGCGCGGCTGAGGAGAAGAAGAGGTTCGGGAGAGTTGTGTAGCTATGTTCGAGGCGCCAACCGGGCATTCACTAATCATAACCATGGTGGCCGTGCTGCCAGAGCTGACGGCCGCGGCGCAGAGCTATTTGCTTTCATGCACGACTCTGCCGTTCATCATCGTCAACACGCTCGTGGTCTTCGCAAGATCGCGCGCGGGGATCTTGAAAATATCCTGCGAAAGGATCGCAAGATCCGCGAGCATCCCTGGGGCGAGTGTTCCCTTGCGGGTCTCCATGAACTCGGCGAAGGCCGAGCCGCGGGTGTATGCGATGAGCGCTTCCTCGACCGACAATGCCTCCGGTGGATTGACCTGGTGGATCGTCGCAAACATCATGTTCAGGAACGGATTCATCGGGCCATCGGATCCGAGCGCGAAGGGGATCCCCGCGCGTACGATCGATTTGACCATCATCGACCGGGCGGACCGCTCGCCGAGCCGAGCACGCACCATCGGACCGAGCATGAAATGCGCGGGGTTCTGAACCACGACGATGCCGAGCTGCTTCGCGCGATCGAAGTGCGCCGGCTCGAACATGTCCGCATGCTCGAGTCGAGGACGCATGGCTGGCCAGCGCGCATCCGTAACCGACTCGAGTGCTGACAGAACCGTGTCGATTGCGGCATCACCGACGGCGTGAAACATGGGTTGCTGCCGTGCCGCAATCATCGCCGTCAGCGGCTTGCGGATCTCCGCTTCCGGGAAGTTCAGCCGTCCGCGCGTCGCAGGCGCGTCGGTGTATGGCTGCCGCAGGAACATCAGCCGCTCGATCGGCGTGCCGTCGACGATGTACTTGACGCCCGAGGTAACGACCGTAGCGTCGGTGTTGAAGTCCGAGACCGGGACGACACCCTTCCACGCCGCAGGACTCTCCAGCGGGAAGTCGATCAACCGCATGCGGGCCGGGAGTCTCGCCTTCACCATCAGCGGCGCCGCTTGCGCGGCGGGATACCCGGTCATCATCGCCTGCACGGACGTGATGCCGAACGAGGCCGCTTCCGCGGCAAATCGCTGGTAGGCCAGAACCTGTGCGTCCGGTCCGGCCGACACCGCCAGCCGCTGGCGGAGGATGTCCTCGGCATACTCGTGGGCGAAGCCGTTGAGGGTCTTGCCGTCCGGCATGCGCCTGAAGAACCCGCCCGGCGGGTCCGGCTCGGTGTCTGACACCTTTAATCGCCTCAGGGCTGCGGTGTTGAATAACGTTCCATGCCCGTGCCACGAGACGAGCATGACCGGGTGCCCATCAGTCATCACGTCGAGCGGAAATCGCGTCACGCTCGCGTCTTCGAGAACGGACGCGCCGATTTCTCCTATGATCCAGCCACCTTGGGGCGCCTGCGCCATCGCCGCCTTGATCCGCCGCGTGATCTCAGTCCAGGAGGGATCCTCGACGAACGCCGATGGACCCTCGAGTGCCGTGTGCGCCGGTCTCGCGGCTGGATGGGCGTGCGCGTCATTGATGCCGGGAATGACCAGCCGCCCCGCTGCATCGATCACCCGCACCGACGCCGCTGCCCGGCCCTGCACCTCCGCGGTCGATCCAATCGAGGAGATGCGGTTGCCGCGGACGGAGAGCGCTTCCACCCAGGGCCTGGAGGTGAGGCCGGTGAAGATGCGCGCATTGATGATCACAACCTCGGTTGCGCCACCCTGCGCGAACATCGCGAGCGAGGCGGATCCGACGATCGCGAGCAACGGAAGCATGCGCCGCATGCCTCATGGTACTGCAGAGCTCGGCGTGCAGGAAGCTGAGAGCTGAAGACGGTCGAACCTTAGAACCTTATGGTCACGTCTCCCCTCTCCATCGTGACTGGATAGGTCTTGATCGGCTGCTTCGCAGGGCCGGCCTTCACCTTCCCGTCGGCGCAATCGAATTGCGATCCGTGCCACAGGCATTGCACCCTGCTGCAGATCATGACGCCTCCGGCAAGCGATCCGCCGCGGTGGGTGCAGCGATCGTCGAAGGCAACGTAGCCCCTCTCCGTGCGGGCGAGGACGATGCGCTTGCCGCCGATGCGCAGGAGTTTCATCTGGTCGATCTCGAGCTCGTCCTCCTTCGCGACCACCGTGGTGTTACCGGGCCTGGGGTCGATCGTCTCATCCTTCCACTTGCCGGCGCCGGCGTAGCGGTGGTCCACCGAGATCAGGTTGCGGGTCACCAGTGTGCCGCCCAGGTAGCCACCGAGACCGAGCAGCGCGAAGCCGAGCACTTCGAGCGTCAACACGATCGCGTCGGGACGCGCGTCCGCGCCGCCCCGGATCGACGTGGCTACGATGAACAGGACCAGCGCGGTCGAATTCACGGCCGCGTGTTTGGTCGCTCGCTGCTTCGCGGAACTCTTCGGCGGAACGGTGTAGAAGTAATCGATCGCACCGGGGATGGCCGCGAGCAGCGCTGCGACAATGCCCGCGATCGCGAGGTAGCCGCCGGTAGTCCACCAGGAGGAAAGGCCACGAATCCTGCCGGCGAGATCGAACAGCACCGCACCGGCCAGGAATCCGATCGGGAACGGGATCAGCATCGGATGAACCGGATGCCCAAGCGCGACAGCTTTGCTCTTCATTCACCACCCCGCACGATCACCTGCAAGATTGGGGGGCAAACTCTAGAGCCTTAGAACCATAGGATCGTCACCCCGGAATTGCGCGGATCCACCCCGAACCTTCTCACCGAGCTCACGTCCCGCAGTCGCGCGTGGACGGCGGCCTTCAGACGTCCACCGCTTCGTCCATGAATCACGCTCACCGTCTCGTGTCCGGCAAGGATCGCCTCATTGATGAACCCGTCCAGCGCGGCGACGGCCTCGACGGTGGTCAGACCGTGGAGATCGAGTTGCGAGGGTGAGCTGCCGTGGGCGGGAATATCTGGCGCGGATGGGTGCGGCTCAACGACCGGTGGAGCACGACGGCGCTTGCTCTCCTCCACCGCGCTCATCTGCGTCTCATCGACCACGAACGACTGTCCCTTGATCTCCACGACGTAGCGTCCGCGGTTGCGGACCTCTCGGACAACGCCGGTGCCAAGCAGTGTGAGATGGACGCGCTCGCCGGTGGTGAACGGCATGTCCGGATCTATACGGCGGTGTACGCCGATTTCACTTCGTCGGGACCGTAGGTTCCCTCCAGCCTCAGGATCGTGAAGTGGCCGCGGGCGACATCCTGGAAATGCCGGATGAAAAGCATATTGATCATCGCGCCGCCGGCGGCGCCGATCAGTGGGACCGACTGCGCGATGACCTTCTCGGTGACCGGGATGCCGAAGCGCGCGGAGATCCTGGTGATCAGGCGGATCAGTGCGGGCGCGCTTTCGGTGGCGAGACCGCGCGCGGCCAGGTGCTCCGCCGCTTCGCTCACTGCTCGAGCCAGTGCCGCACGCACCGCAAAGTATCCGGCCTCCGACGCATCGTCGCGGATCGCCGGAGCGCCGAGCGCGAACACCTGGAGACACGACATCTGGACGAAATGCGACCTGATCGGGTGCCCTTCGCTGCGCGCGATGTCGGCGATCGAGCGAAGCATGATCGTGGTCGACACCGGCAGTTCCGCGGCGAGAGCGGCAAGCCCGAAGGCACCGCCTGCGGCACCGGTGGCGGCGACGGCAACCGAGTGAAGGCGGTCGAGTGCGGGACGAGGCTGGTCGTCCATCAGCGACGTCGCCACTCTCAACGCTGCGTCCAGGGATTTCGTGGTCGCGGCATGTATCGCGGTGCTGGCACCCTCCGGCAACGCGGTCAGAAGCTTTTCAATCGGCGCACGGACGGTGTGCGCGATGCGGATTGCCAGTCCGGGATGTTCGAGCAATGCTTTCGCCCGTCGCAGCGCGATCCGGTCCTCGACAGTCCATTCCATAACAGGTCTATTCTGCTACGCCGGACGGGCGAGGTGCTCAGCTGATCGCGGATGCCCGTCAGATGATAGCTACTCACGACCTACCGAGACCACGTCGGATGGGTCCCTGGGTGCCTTACCAGGACACCGACAGCACTGCAGCGCGCCTTCCATGCCTCAGTGTCGATCTGATTGAGGTCATGGTTGTCGTCCGTCGTGAATCTACTGTTCCGCGCGTCTTCGCGGCTTCAGAACGATGCGGAGTCTACGAGGATCAGTGACGGAAGTCGTGAGTTCGGGTGAGCGAAGGCTGAAACGACACTGAAACCTTCCAAGGTGCCGGACCTGGAAGCTCTGTCAATGCACCGTCGTCGTCGCGCACGGCCGCAGGACCCGCACTTCGCGGATTCGCGTGGTGCGGACCTGGTTGGTGAACTCGAGGAACATGCCGGGGGCAGCGACCATGCGGGTGAGAAGCGCGCTGCCTCCCCAGGTGCAACCGGCGATGCGCACGCGAGCACCCGATTGGGGCTCGCGCATGAACCATCCACCGGTGGCCTCGAAGGTGCCGTCACCGTTGGCCCGCAGGGCATAAGTTGAGTTCCTGGTGCGGACGATGACCCAGTCGCCGAGTTGCAGGTCCGCCTCGCGCACCCCCTCGACCATCGCGCCTGCGTTGACCAGCTGCTCGAGGGCGAGGCCGGTGCTCGTGTGGGTGTTCAGCTCCACGACTTCATGATACGCCCATGCGTCAGATTTTTCCGCCACGCTTCCGCGGTGCCGGCCACTGTCCCCATTCGTTTCCGGAATGCGGCAAGTGACGCGGGCGGGCCAGAATCAGCTCCCAGGGTAAGCCACGCGCGCAGGTCGCGTCCCACGCTGGCCACGATCGAATCCTGATCCAGGACCACGTCCGCATTCGCCGCGAGGTTGCCGGTGTCCGGGTTGGTGACAACGGAGCACCGCCGCACATCGCACCTCGCAGGTTGGGTCAGAATGTGGCCATGAGATATGCCGTCCTCGCCTTCGCGTTCACCATCCAGCAACCCCAGGCTCCGGCCGCATCTGCGGTTCCAGACTGCCCAGCCCTGGCGGCGGCATTGACTGCGGTCGCGCGGAACGACGTCCGGCTTCGCGACTGGGCGCAACTTGGGCGCTACCGGGAGGCAAACCGGAAGCTGTCGCCGTCCAGCGCCGGCGAACCTCGGGTCGTGTTCATGGGTGACTCGATCACCGACAGCTGGCCTGAGGAGCGCTTCGGCACTTTCTTCGTCGGCAAGCCTTACATCGGGCGCGGGATCAGCGGACAGACCACGCCGCAGATGCTCGTGAGATTCCGCCCGGACGTGATCGACCTCAAGCCCAGGGTTGTCGTGATCCTGGCCGGCACCAACGACATCGCCGGCAACACGGGTCCAATGCTGGACGAGGAGATCGAAGCAAACCTCGCGTCGATGGCGGAACTCGCGAAGGCCCAGGGCATCAAGGTGGTGCTGGCGAGCATCACGCCAACGAGTTCGTACCATGCGGCGCCGAACACCGACCCGCAGACGTCGCGGCGTCCACCCGCACGCATCCGCACGGTCAACGCCTGGATCAAGGACTACGCGGCTGCTAACGGGCACACTTACCTGGACTACTACTCGGCGATGATCGACGGATCAGGTCTGCTGCGCGAAGAGCTGAGTGCCGACGATCTGCATCCTAATGCCAAGGGCTACGGGATCATGGGCCCCCTGGCAGAGGCCGCGATCGGCCGAGCCTTGCAGCCCTGAAGGCCGCGCTGCGACTGTCACGTGATCAGAACAGTCCGACCACCTTGCCCTCTTCGGTAAGGTCGATCCGTTCCGCGGACGGGACCTTTGGCAGCCCCGGCATCGTCATGATGTCGCCGCAGATCATCACCACGAACTCAGCGCCGGCCGCGAGCCGTACCTCGCGGACGTTGACGATGTGTCCCGACGGCGCGCCGCGCAGCTTCGCATCGGTCGAGAATGAATACTGCGTCTTCGCAACGCACACCGGATAGCGTCCGTAGCCTTCGTCCTGGAGACGCTGGATCTGCGTCCGCACCGATGCATCGGCGCTGATATCGGCCGCGCCGTAAATTTTGGTCGCGATCGCGCGCATCTTCTCCCACAACGGCATTCCATCTTCGTAGACGAAACGGAACGCATTCTCGTCGCGCGCGATGACGTCGACGACCGCCCGTGCGACCTCCTCGGCGCCGGCTCCGCCACTCGCCCAGTGCGTCGCCAGCGCGATCGGAACGCCGGTCGGTCTGATCACGGATTCCAGCAACACGATCTCCGCCTCGGTATCGGCGGTGAATCCATTGATCGCGACCACGCACGGCAGGCCGTAGTGCAGGCGGACGTTCTGGATGTGCCGCTGCAGGTTGACGATCCCCTTCTCGAGCGCCACGAGATCCTCGCGGCCGAGATCCGCCTTGTCGACGCCGCCGTGATACTTCAGCGCGCGGATCGTCGCGACGATGACGCAGGCGTCAGGACGAAGCCCTGACTTGCGGCACTTGATGTCGACGAACTTCTCCGCGCCGAGATCGCCGCCGAAGCCGGCCTCGGTGACCACGTAATCCGCCAGCTTCAAGGCGGTCGCCGTGGCCATCACCGAGTTGCATCCGTGGGCGATGTTGGCGAATGGACCGCCGTGCACGATCGCCGGATTGTTCTCGAGCGTCTGAACCAGGTTCGGCTTGAACGCATCCTTGAGCAGGACGGTCATCGCTCCGTGTGCCTTGAGATCACTCGCACGAACAGGCTTCAGGTCGCGCGTGTAGCCGACGACGATATTGCCGAGGCGGGTCTTCAGATCGGCGAGCGACGTTGCCAGACAGAAGATCGCCATCACCTCCGAGGCCACGACGATGTCGAAGCCGTCCTGGCGGGGGTAGCCGTTGCCGGTGCCGCCGAGCGATCCGACGATCGAGCGCAGCGCCCGATCGTTCATGTCCATCACCCGCCGCCACTGGATCCTTCGGACGTCGATGTTCAGCGTATTGCCGTGATGGATGTGATTGTCGAGCATCGCGGCAAGCAGGTTGTTCGCCAGCGCGATCGCGTTGAAGTCACCAGTGAAATGGAGGTTGATGTCCTCCATCGGCACGACCTGCGCGTGGCCGCCGCCGGCGGCACCGCCCTTCATCCCGAATACCGGACCGAGACTCGGCTCGCGCAGGCAGATGATCGCCTTCTTGCCGATGCGATTCAGCGCATCGCCGAGACCCACGGTCGTCGTGGTCTTGCCTTCACCGGCCGGCGTCGGGCTGATCGCTGTCACCAGGATCAACTTGCCGTTCGGCCGATGCTTCAGGCCGGCGATGAACTCGAGCGAGAGCTTCGCCTTGTAGTGCCCGTAGGGATCGAGGCTCTCTTCAGGGATGCCGATCTTTGCTGCGATTGCGGTCGCGCGCTGGAGGGTTGCCTTCTGTGCGATCTCGATGTCGGACTCTGACACATATGCTCCCGGACAATTGATTTGCAGCGCTGAAGGGCTGCCCTACTTCAGAGGCGTGCACTACTCCGGACGATTCTGTACGAACTGCCAGCCGAAGCGGCCTTTGATGCACAGGTGGCCGCTGGTGACGTCGTGATCCGCCGGCGAGGTGACTTTGACGATGGAATTGTCCTGGACGTGGAGTTCGAGCGTACAGCCGACGCCGCAGTACGGGCAGATCGTATCGGTGACCTTCTGCTTCGACTCGTCCCAGGTGCCGGCCTCGCGCATGTCGTGCTCGGACTTGAACATCAGCGCGCCGGTCGGACACACGCCGATGCAGTTGCCGCAGTAGACGCAGGCGGAATCAGGCAGCGGCACATCGAACTCAGTGGCGATGCCTGCGCCGAAGCCGCGCCCGGCAACCGCGATCGCGAATGTGTTCTGCGCGTCGGCGCCGCACGCCTCCACGCATTTGTAACAGAGGACGCACTTCGAATAATCACGGACGTAGAGATTGTTGTCGACCTTCACCGGCTGCGCCACTGTGGCGCGATGCTCGCCCTCAAACCGCTCCGGAGTGGCGCCGTAACGGGCCATGTCGCTGCGGAATTGTGGGGTCGCGAGCGAGAGGTCTACTGAGGATCCGAGCAGCTCGAAGACGAGTCGTCGACTGAGCCGGACGCGTTCGGAATCCGTGTGGATCACCATGCCGGGCTCGACCTGCCGCGAGCAGGCCGGCACGAGTACGCGTGATCCTTCGACTTCCACCACACACACGCGGCAGACGTTCACCGGTGTCAACGTTTCCAGATAGCACAGCGTCGGGGTATCGATGCCGATCGCTTTGCACGCCTGCAGGATCGTCGACCCCTCGGTCACGCGGGCTGCACGCCCGTCGATCGTGACCTCGACCTCGCGCACGAGCGGGAGTGGAACCGAGGGCGTCACGCCGGAACCACCGGCCCCAACTTGCGCAGCGCACTCTGGATCGCGCTGGATGCCGTCTGCCCCAGCCCGCAGATCGAGGCATCGCGCATCACCTGCCCGAGATCGTTGATCAAGGCGATTTCGCTCTCCACTGAGGCCGCGCTCTGCGCGGCGGTCAACCGATGCAGCGCTTCTTCCTGCCTGATGGTGCCGATGCGGCACGGAACGCATTGCCCGCACGATTCATCACGGAAGAACGA